>Ga0207691_10004675_pt1 | contig 13257 bp, 11 predicted proteins | sample KBSM13metaG_FD_184327 | JGI IMG/M metagenome (GOLD analysis project Ga0207691, IMG submission 184327) | Miscanthus rhizosphere microbial communities from Kellogg Biological Station, Michigan, USA - KBS M1-3 metaG (SPAdes) (version 2) | ecosystem: Host-associated > Plants > Roots > Rhizosphere >... | reverse complement strand
TCAGCTCGAACGACAGCACGTCGTACGAATCCTTGTCGTCCGGTTTGATCGTGATGTCGTGCAACGTCACGATGCGGGGCAGCGCGGCGATACCACTGACGAATTCGCCCATCTGGTGGTACGAACCGGTCAGCTTGATCTTGATCGGCAGCTCCGCGTAGAAATCCTTCTTCACTTCGTCGGCAGGCTGGAAGAGCTTCTCTTCCAGGCCGGCGCCGACGCCCACCTGCGAGATATCGATCAGCAGGTTCGGGACTTCGGTCTTGCCCGGCAGCTGGCGCAGCAGGGCGCCGAACGAGCGCTCGATGTCCGCGAGCTGCTGCTGGTAGACGGCGAGGTTCACCGCCTTCGAGTGCTTTTCCCTGAACGTCTTGCGCAGTTCGTCTTCGTGCTCGGTTGCGGCCGTGAGCTGCGGCTTCAGGTCTTTGTAAACCACTACCCAGAACAGTGCGGCGGCCAGCAGTACGAAGACCAGCAACACGGTGCCAACGCGTACCGGCAAGGGCCAGCGTCCCGGGTCATTCGGGTCGAGTGATTTGATATCGTCAATAATGCTCATGGATCAGCCTCCCGACCCGCTGCGCTTCTTGGGCTTCTTGACGACTTCGGCATCCGGTTCAGCGCTGCCCGCCTGGTCGGCAAATAGGATGAACGACGCGCCGGCAATGTCCTTATCGGCCTTCGTCTGGACGATCTCGAGTTCCGGGTTCTTCAGATAGCTCGAACCATCGATGTTGCGCATGAAGGTTGACACGCGCGTCGACGACTGCGCGACGCCTTCGAACTTGAGGCGCGTACCGCTCTGCGTCATGCCGGTGAGATAGACGCCATCGGGCATCTGCTTGGCGATCTCATCGAAGATGTGCACGATTTCCGGACGCGAGCGTTGCAGCTTCTCGATGACTTCCATGCGCGCGATGAAGCGCGCCTTGTCGGCCTCGAGACTGTTGATCTTTTCGATCTGGCGGTCGAGCACGGCGATTTCCTCGTCGAGCCGCGCATTGCGCGCTTCCTGCGCGCTCACCATCGAATCCATCAACATGTAACCGACACCGGTCACGACAACCGCGGCGAGTGCGGCACCACCGAGCGCCACGAGAAACTTGAGCTTTCGCTCTTTGCGTTCTTCGTCGCGCCAGGGAAGTAGGTTTATGCGAGGCATTAGTCGAAGCTCCGCAGTGCGAGTCCGCAGGCCGTGAGCAGCGCGGTCGCGTCACGCGCGACTGCCTGCGCCTTGGCGCGGGACGACAGTTTCATTTGACCCAGCGGATCGCCCTTTTCGGCATTGATGCCGACGCGGCTCTGGATCACTTCGGAAACACCGGAAATGTTGGCGCAGCCGCCGCAGATCAGGATCTTCTCGGGCTGGTCGCGGCCGGAGCCCGACGCGAGATAGAACTGCAGTGAACGGCTGACCTGTTGAGTCATGTCGTCGATGAACGGATCGAGCACTTCCGCCTGGAAGTTGCCCGGCAGGCCGCCTTCTTTCTTCGCACGGCCGGCTTCTTCCATCGACAGGCCGTAGGTGCGCATGATTTCTTCGGTGAGCTGCTGACCTCCGAAGGCGAAGTCACGCGTGTACACCACCTTGAGATTGCGCAGCACGCTGAACGTGGTGCTGCTGGCGCCGAAATCCACCACGGCGATGGTGCGATCGATGCCGCCATCGGGCATCTGGTGCGTCATCAGTTTGCAGGCGTTCTCGAGTGCGAACGCTTCGACGTCGACGATCTTCGCCGTGAGGCCCGCGGCATTCACCGCTGCCTGGCGCTGCTCGACGTTTTCGGTACGTGTCGCAACCAGCAACACGTCGTTGGTCTCGGGATCTTTCTCCGACGGCCCCAGCACTTCGAAGTCGTAAGAGACTTCGTCCATCGGGAAGGGGATGTATTGATCAGCCTGCAACTCGACCTGGGCTTCGAGATCGCGCTCGCGCAGTGCGCGCGGCATCTGGATGACCTTGGTGATTGCGGCGTCACCGGAGATCGCGATCGCGACTTCCTTGGCACCCGCGCCGGAGCGCTTCACTGCGCGCCGGATGGCCTCGCCGACCGCTTCCGCGTCGACGATGGCTTTTTCGTTCATGGCGTTCTGCGGGGTGGGTTCCGCCGCGTACGACTCGACGCGATAGGAGCCGCCGCTCATCACCAACTCGATTAACTTGACCGACGAAGTCGTTATGTCAAGCCCGAGCAGTGGACGATACTTACGCGTTAAGAACAGCACTTTCGCAGTCCTTTCATAGGTTTAGAGCGACAATCGAGCGACCAGTCTTAATCCCGAGACACTATATATCAGCGTGAAGTTAAATTGAACGAGACGCCTCTCACGAAACTCGCGGATTCCATGGGATATCCCTCGGAGGCCACTTTGGGGAGGAGACTCTCGGCGTCCGGAAGGACTGCATCGGGAACAAGCAGGCAGTTGTCCGTATCAACTCAGGTGAGAAGCCCGAGCCGGCAACCCCGCTGTCGTAGGCCAATGCAAGCCCTTAGACCGGAAGCTTTGCGTCCCCACCTTTCGGTGAGTATGCGTATCGTCGGCGGTTACTATGCATAGGGCATAACGCGCACGCAATCGTCGAGACCCGGATTCTGTGAAGCCAAACTACTTTCGCCTCTTCATCCAACTCCTGATGGGTGTGACGCTCGTCACACTTGCCCTCGTTTACGCGTTTTTCTGCAGCTACGTGTACCTGGAACCGACGCTGCCGACCGTCACGGCGATGAAAAACAACGAGCTCGCCGTGCCGCTGCGCGTCTACACGCGATCCGGCGATCTGATCGCGCAGATCGGCGAGGAGCGACGCAACCCGGTGAAGTACGAGCAGATCCCGCTCATGGTTCGCCAGGCCTTCATCGCTGCCGAGGACGATCGCTTCTTCGAGCATCACGGGTTCGACTGGCAGGGTGTGCTGCGCATGTTGTTCGTCAACCTGGTGTCCGCGGATTTCGCGCAGGGCGCCAGCACGATCACCATGCAGACTGCGCGCAGCGCGTTCTTCACGCAGGAACAGACGGTACGCCGCAAGCTGCAGGAGATCTTCGTGACCTTTCGCCTCGAGCGGGAGTTCAAGAAGGAAGAAATCCTCGCGCTCTACCTGAACGTGATCTTCTTCGGCCAGCGCTCGTACGGCGTGGCCGCCGCGGCGGAAACCTACTTCGGCAAGCAGCTCGACCAGCTCACGCTCGGCGAAGCGGCAACTCTCGCGCGCGTGCAGCAGTCACCGTCGAAATACAACCCGATCACCAATCCGCAGGGTGCGGCCGAACGCCGCAAGTACGTGCTGCGGCGCATGCGCGAGCTCGGCTATATCGACGAGGCCACCGCCGTCGCGGCGTCGGACGAAGTAGTTAGCGCAAAGGCGCATCGCGCCCTGGCAGATGTCGAGGCGCCGTACGTCGCCGAGATGGTACGGCTCGAGATCATCCGTCGCTTCGGAGCAAAGGCGCAGGAAGCCGGCTACAAGGTCTACACCACGCTCGATGGCCGGCTGCAGTCCGCGGCAAATCGTGCATTGCGCGTCGGCCTGGTCGACTACACGCGCCGCCAGGGCTGGCGCGGGGCGACCAACAAGGTCGAGCTCAGCGGCCGCGAGAATCCCCAGGATCTCGAAACCCTGCTCGACGAATACGGTCCCACGGGGAACCTGCGGCCCGCACTGGTCATCACGGTGGCCGAAAAAAGCGCCGCGGTCTTCATCAAGGGCGAAGGGCCCGCAACCATCGAATGGGCGGGAATGTCATGGGCGCGCCGGCACGTCAACGAACTCGCGCTCGGACCCGAGCCGAAATCAGCCGGCGAGGTGCTGGCGCGCGGCGACGTCGTCTACGTGCTGCACGAAAAGAAGGACGCGCCCGCCGAACTCGCGCCGATGCCCGAGGCCGAGAGCGCCCTCGTCTCCCTGGATCCGAACAACGGCGCGATCCTGTCGCTGGTCGGTGGCTTCGACTACTTCGAAGGCCGCGGCATGTTCAACCGCGCGACCATGGCGAAACGCCAGCCGGGATCCGGTTTCAAGCCGTTCCTGTATTCAGCAGCGCTCGCTGGCAACTTCACGCCGTCCTCGGTGATCCTCGACGCGCCGATCATCGAAGACGATCCCGGCGCCGAGGAAATATGGCGGCCGCGCAATTCCGGCGGCGAGCTCTCCGGCCCGACGCGCCTGCGCGAGGCGCTGGTTCGATCGCGCAACCTGGTGTCGATTCGCTTGCTGCGCGAAATGGGCGTCAAACCCGTGATCGATTACGTCAGCAATTTCGGCTTCACCGTGGAGAAGAACCGGCTGCCCAGCAACCTGACGCTGGCGCTCGGCAGCATGCAGGCCACCCCGCTCGAGATGGCGACCGGCTTCGCGGTGTTCGCCAATGGTGGTTATCGAATCGAGCCCTTCTTCATCGATCGTATCGAAGGGCCCGGCGGGACGATCGTGTACTCGGCGGATCCCGTCACGGTGTGCGCTGAATGCACGCAGCCGGTGTATGCGGTATCGGATGCGCAACGGGCCAAGGACGAAGTGAGCGCGACGCACGTGGCGCCCACCCCGCTGCCCGTGAACGCGCGCCAGGCGCGCCCCGCCGAGCAGGCGATCTCGCCACAGGTCAACTTCCTGATCAACGACATGATGCACGACGTGATCACGCGCGGCACCGGCCGACGCGCGCTCGCCCTTGGCCGGACTGATCTGCGCGGCAAGACTGGCACCACCGATTACTCGGTGGACACCTGGTTCAACGGATTCAACGACAACCTGGTGACGACGGTGTGGGTGGGAACCGATGACAATAAGCCGCTCGGCGAAAGTGAAGAGGGTGGCCGCACGGCGCTGCCCATCTGGGTGGACTTTATGCGCGAGGCTCTACGTGGCGTGCCGGAGAACCGGCGCGGCCCTCCCGATGGCATCATCGAAATGAAGGTGAACGCCCTCACCGGCGGCAAGAAGGACGCAGACCTGGACCCGATTTTCGAATACTTCCGCGCGGACATGTTGCCCACCGACGAGGGATACGTCGGCGACAGCGGCGCGGTTCCGGGCACAATCGATACCTCCTCACCCGACGCGCCGCAGCCCGGCAGCGATCCGATTTTCTAGCGATGAAGAAGCTCCCCCCACGTGCGGAAAATCTTCGACGTGCGCTTGCACAGGAAGCGGCGCGCATCATGTCGGAACATGGGATTCGCGACTTCCTCACCGCGAAGCGCAAGGCGGCCGAACGATTCAGCGTGACCGATGGCTCAGTGCTGCCAAAGAACACCGAGATCGAGGACGCGCTGGCAGAGTATCAGCGACTGTTCGGCGGCACGCGTCACGGCGAGACGCTCGCCGCGCAGCGCAACGCCGCGCTCGCCGCAATGCAGGTGCTGTCGGACTTCGAACCGCGCCTCGTGGGTTCGGTGCTGTCCGGTACGGCCACGGAACACAATGACATCCAGTTGCACCTGTTCGCCGAGCGCGCCGAGTCGATCACGTTCCGGCTCATGGACCTGGGCATCGAACACGAAGTGGTCGAGCGTCGCGTGAGATACGGCAGCGACCGGGTGGTGGCGTATCCGGGGGTGCATTTCCAGTTCGAGGATCACACCGTCGACGCCACGGTGTTTCCGATCGACGGCATTCGCCAGGCCCCGGTGAGCCCGGTCGACGGCAAGCCGATGCGGCGCATCGACGCCGAAGAACTCGAGGTACTGCTGGACGTCGACGCGACGGCCCAGTAACGCTCAGCGCCCGTTGATTTCCTTGTAATCGCGCTTCGTCGGACCCGTGTAGAGCTGGCGCGGGCGGCCAATACGCATGGCCGGATCGGAGATCATTTCCTGCCAGTGCGCCACCCAGCCGACTGTGCGCGCGATCGCAAACATGACGGTGAACATCGAGCGCGGGATGCCGAGCGCTGAATAGATGATGCCCGAGTAGAAGTCGACATTCGGGTACAGCTTGCGCGCAATGAAGTATTCATCCCTGAGCGCAACTTCCTCGAGCTTGAGCGCGAGTTCGAACAGCGGGTTGTCCGAGCGGCCAAGTCGCTCCAGCACCTTGTGGCACATGGCGCGGATGATCTTGGCGCGCGGGTCGAAATTCTTGTAGACGCGATGCCCGAATCCCATGAGGCGGAAGTGACTGGATTTGTCCTTCGCCATGGCGAGGTACTTCGGAATCTGGTCGGCCGTCCCGATCTCTTCCAGCATCTCGAGGACGGCTTCATTGGCGCCGCCGTGTGCCGGGCCCCAGAGCGCCGAAACGCCCGAGGAAATCGCCGCGTACGGGTTGGCGCCGGTCGAGCCGGCGAGACGCACCGTCGACGTGCTGGCGTTCTGCTCGTGATCCGCGTGCAGGATGAACAGCAGGTCGAGCGCCTCGGCCGCAACCGGATCGACCTTGTAGGGTTCACACGGCACCGCGAACAGCATGTGCAGCATGTTGGCGCAGTAACCGAGATCGTTACGCGGATAGACGTACGGCTGGCCGAGCGAATGCTTGTAGGCCGCCGCAGCGATTGTCGGCAGCTTGGCGACGATGCGGTGCGCGAAGATCTCGCGGTGCCGCGGGTTATGGATGTCCATCGAGTCGTGGTAGAACGCCGACATCGACGCCACCACCGCCGACACCATCGCCATCGGATGGGCGTTGTGGTGAAAGCCGCCATAAAAGCGCAGCAGCGACTCGTTGATCATCGTGTGATTGCGGATGCTGTGCTCGAACTGGTCGAGCTCGGCACTGGTCGGCAGTTCGCCGTTCAGCAGTAGATAGGCAACCTCGATGAAGGAGCTCTGCTCCGCGAGCTGCTCGATCGGATAGCCGCGATGCAGCAATACCCCCGCGTCGCCATCAATGTAGGTGATCTTGCTCTCGACCGCCGCCGTCGCCCCATAGCCTGGGTCGTAGGTGAACGCACCGAACTCCTTGGCCAGCGGCGCAATGTCGACCACCGACGGACCAAGAGTCCCGGATCGCACGGGCAAAACCGCCTTCTTTCCAGTGGCGGTATCGACCAGTTCAAGTTTCTTATCGGACATGACAGAAGAGCCCTGCAAGAAGCGCGGCGTGAGATTCACGATGGATTTGCGGCAGCCTTACATGGCCGCGCAGCGGAATCAAGGCAACGGCCGCGCAAAAACGGGCGCCGTTGCAAAGGGTCACTCGATGACCTTGAACAGCTCCCCGGGTTTCGGCTTCTTGTTCGGATACATGGCGTTGATCAGCTCGAGGGTTTCTTCCTTGAACTTGGCCTCGGGCATGTCCGCGGCGTAGTCAGGCAGCCGCGTCTTGTCGGTGGCCTTCACCACCTTGACGCGATAGGGCTCGGCCAATGGGAATTCTGAAGGCTTGAGTGCCCGCAGCGTCGTCGCGACCGACATGACGAGACCGTCGACTTCCGGAACACCATTCATCGCCGACCTGCTGGCGCCCGCGAAAATGAAAACGCTCTGGCCGCGATAAACCGCGGCCCATCGCACCGGGCCAAGGCCGTTGTCGATCGGTGAGCCGGAGCGCGTCACGATCGCGTAACCCTCGTTGCCCTCGCTGGTGGTGATGGGTTCACCCTTGAATACCGACTGCCCTTGCAGCTTGGTCAGGAGATACTCGCGTGGCGCCTGCTTGTCGGGCTTCTTGTCCATCCTGATCATCATCATCGCGTCGTTTGTCGGCGTATGCGCCTGCAAGCTGTCGTGCCCGTTGTCGACGGTCCAGCCGCGCGGGAAGGCAACCGTGAAATTCATGTCCGCGTGATAGAAACGGTTGTCACGCACCACGCCCTGCGCCTTGCTCGTGCCGTACGCGATGCCATTGATGGTCGTCAGGTACTCGTCATGGCGCACCAGCCAGCCACCGGGCGGCGCTTCCTTGATGTTCGCGGCGCCCTTCGCCGCCTGCACAGCGCGCTCATCGGGACTTGGATGGCTCGAGAACACACCGTGATACAGACGTGGTTCACGGCCTTCCGCGGCGGCACGCGCTCGCTCGAATTTTTCGCCCGCCTGAAACATGCTGAAGACCTTGCCGATCTGCTCCGGGTCGTAACCGGCCTTCGTCATGTACTTCATGCCGAGGCGGTCAGCTTCCATTTCATTCTCGCGGCCGTATCCCATCATCCAGGCCTGCGCACCGATATTGGCGAGCTGCCCGACGGCATTCGAGCCGGTGAGGATGGCTGCTGCCATAGCGCCGAGTGAGGCGGCCATTCCACGCGTCTGGCGGCGCGCAGGGTGACGGGCCGTGATGTGACCGATCTCGTGGCCCAGCACGCCGGCCAGCTCAGCTTCGGAGTTGATGTTCACCAGCAGTCCGCGATTGACGTAGACGTTGCAGCAGCCGGTGGTGAAGGCATTGATGGCTTCGTCGTCGATCACGTAAAACTTGAATTCTTCGTTGGGCAGGTCGCTGGCTCGCGCCACGCGGTTGCCGACGACGTTGACGTACTCCTGCGTCGCCTGGTCGTCGTAAAGGCCCATGGCCTTCACAATCTCCTGGTGGTTCTTCTGTACGGTCTTCTTTTCGCCCTCCATCGTGCCCATCACGACGTTCTTGCCGCCGGTCGCGGGATTGCTGGCGCAGCCGGCCACGAAAACGGTGGTCGCCGCGACGCAAAGAACGATCAGGGGAGTGCGCTTCATGTGTTCGAGTCTCCGCATGCGGGCCGGGCTCGTATTTAACTCCGATATGGCGCCGCGACAACAAGTTCCGGTCGCGCGCCCGGGACCAGCAAAAAGGCGCCCCCTTCATTCAGAAAAGGGGCGCCTTTATGTGTGGTCGTAGACCCTAAGGAAGTTCTTCAGCGGCTGGAAGCGGCCGCGTACTTCTTGCGGAACTTGTCCACCCGGCCGGCGGTATCGACGATCTTCTGCTTGCCGGTATAGAACGGATGGCAGTTGGCGCAGACTTCGACCTGCAGATCGTGTCCCAGAGTCGACCGCGTCTTGAACGCATTGCCGCAGGTGCAGCTGACGTTGATTTCTTTGTAATCCGGATGCGTGTCGGCTTTCATGGTTCTCTCTAAATCCGGGCGGATTTTGCCGGCCGGTCATAAGAAAAAGGGCGCGCAGTCTAGCGGGGTCATTCCGCGTTCTCAAGGGCAAAAACGGCTCTCCGTTATCCACAGAATGTGTGGATAACTCTGTGAGTAGCAAGGCTCCGGCGATCCAAAAGCGCTGCAAAAAACGCAAATCCGTTATCTTGGTCAAATAATGACCATTCCATTAAATCCTTAAAGATCATGTATCTGCGGCCTATATATCGTGCAACAGAACTGAAACCTGCCGTAATCCCTTTGTTTGACCACCCGTCATGGGGCGTCTGTGCATAAAAACGCCCAAAGACCGGGCGCCCGTGCTACGTGGCCCGCGCCGGCTCGCTGTCCGGCAGCAGCTCGACCAGTATCTCGTTGAGAAATCGAAAGCCTTTTGGAGTTGCGCACCATCCATCGGCGGCTCGCTCCACCAGCCCACGGGCCATGACTGGCGCCAGGGCTCGTTCGAGGACCGCGACCCTAAGGCCGGTGGACGCCTCGAAAACGGCGTCACTGAAGCCCTCCACCAGGCGGAAACCGTTCATGGCGAACTCAAATGTCAGGTCCCTGACCGCAATCGGCTTGCGCACCAGCGCGATCGGGTCGGCCGCCAGGTAGCGGCGTGGTTCGCGCGTCTGCTGCGTGCGGTAGACCAGCTCGCGCGATGGATCGGAGATCTTGCCGTGGGCACCCGCGCCGATGCCGAGATAGTCGCCAAAAGTCCAATAGTTGAGGTTGTGCGCGCAGCGCGCGCCGTGGCGGGCATAGCCCGAGACTTCGTATTGCTCGAAGCCCGACGCACGCAGCGTATCGAGTGACCGCGCCAGCATTTCTTCGACGATGTCGTCGGCCGGCTGTTGTGGAGGCGCGGCGGCGAATACCGTGCCGGGCTCGATGGTCAGGTGATATTGCGATACGTGGGCCGGAGCGAGTTCGAGCGCCGCGCGCAGATCTGCCTCCGCGTCCGCGGCCGACTGGTCCGGCAGCGCGTACATGAGATCCAGGTTGAAATTGTCGAGGCCGGCCGCGTGCAACTCCTCCGCGGCGCGTCTTGTCTCGTCGGCCGAATGTATTCGGCCCAGGAGCTTCAATTGGCGGGCATCGAAGCTCTGCGCACCCAGTGAGACGCGCGTGATGCCCGCCGCGCGATATTCGCTGAACCTGCCGCGTTCGATCGTGCCCGGGTTTGCTTCGAGCGTGACTTCCACGGCGTCGATGAACCCGAGACGCCGGCGGGCGTGCTCGAGAAAACGGTCGATTGCCACCGGCGAGAACAGACTCGGCGTGCCGCCGCCGAGAAAGATGCTCACCAGCGGACGCCCGGCCACCTGTTCCGCCTGTGCATCGAGATCGCGCAGCAGGGTGTCGATATAGCGCTCTTCGGGCAGCGTTTCACGCAGGGTGTAGGAATTGAAGTCGCAGTACGGGCACTTCTGCACACACCACGGAAAGTGCGCATACAGCGCGAGCGGCGGAGTCTTCACGCGCGCGCCCTCAAGGCGAACTGCGCGAGAAAAGCGCGTAATGCCTGGCCGCGATGACTTTGCGCGTGTTTCTCCGCGGCGGGCATTTCCGCAACGGTGCGCGAGTCGCCCTGCGGTACGAAGGACGGGTCGTAGCCGAAACCTCCTTCACCGCGACGTTCGTCGATGATGCGGCCCTCCCAGCTGCCTTCTCCAATCAGCGGCTGCGAGTCGTGCGCACTTTCGACAAAGACGATGACGCAGCGGTATCGGGCCGTGCGGCGCGGCGCGGGCAGCCCTTCGAGCGCCCGCAACAGCTTGTCGAGATTTTTCTCGTCGCTGGCGTCGTCTCCCGCGTAGCGCGCCGAATACACGCCCGGCGCCCCACCAAGAGCATCGACTTCGATTCCCGAGTCGTCCGCGATTGCCGGCAACTGTGCGAGACGCGCGGCATTGCGCGCCTTGATGAGGGCGTTCTCGAGAAAAGTGTGGCCGGTTTCCGGAGGGGCGGCGATCTGGAGGTCGGACTGCCGGACCAGCTCGAGTCCACTCGAGCCCAGCAATTCGGAAAATTCGCGCAGCTTGCCCGCATTCGAACTCGCGAGCACTACGCGCCTGTGCAGCATGCGACTTGCGGCGGCCACCTCAGGCGGCCGTGCGCACCTCGGTCTGCAGCTGGAAGAGCCGGGCAATTCCGCTGGCCGCGAGATTCAGCAGCGCGTCGAGTTCGTGCCGGCGGAAGGCATGACCTTCGGCGGTGCCCTGTACTTCGATGAATCCACCGCCATTGTTCATGACCACGTTCATGTCGGTTTCTGCGCCAGAATCTTCGGCGTAATCGAGATCGATCACGGGTATGCCACGACAGATACCCACCGACACGGCCGCGACCTGGCCATGCAGGGGCGAGGCGGAAATCAGCCGCCTGGCAACCAGTGCGTCGCAGGCGTCAGCCAACGCCACGTAAGCGCCGGTAATGGCCGCAGTGCGAGTACCACCGTCCGCCTGCAACACGTCGCAGTCGAGCGTGATGGTGCGCTCGCCCAGCGCGGCGAGATCCGTGATCGCGCGCAGCGAGCGGCCGATCAGCCGCTGGATCTCCTGCGTTCGGCCGCTCTGTTTGCCCTTGGCGGCCTCGCGCGGCGACCGCGTATGCGTGGCGCGCGGCAACATGCCGTATTCCGCCGTCACCCAACCCTGGTTCTTGCCGCGCAGAAAGCCAGGCACGATTTCCTCGACACTCGCGGTGCACAACACCTGCGTGTTGCCGAACTCGACCAGCACCGCGCCTTCGGCGTGCTTGGTGAAATGACGGGTGAAGCGTACGGCGCGCAACTCATCCGGTGCGCGACCGCTGGGCCTGGCGTTCATCAGGCGTTCCCGATCCAGCGCACCACGGCGGCCGAGGTGTTGTCGCTGCCCGCTCCGACCACGCTGACCGATCGCTCGGCGAGGCGCTGCAACTCTTCGCGCAGTGGCGCGCGCGCGGGGGGAAATGCGGCGCCGATTTCCATTTCATCGAGCCCGCCCCACAGGCCGTCGGAGCACACCATCAGGATGTCATTGGCTTCCAGCGGCTCGCGCAATCCCAGGGACATCTCGGGCAGAAATGGCTCGCCGCCCAGGCAACATTCGACGAAATTGCGCATCGGGTGCGACTGCGCCTGATCGGGAGTGATCACGCCCTCGCGCATCAGGAATTCGACGTGGCTGTGGTCACGCGTGCGCTTGAAGACCTTGCCACGCCGCAGGAGATAGATTCGGCTGTCGCCGATGTGCGCCCAGTACGCGCTGCCGTTCTGCACCAGGCACACGGCGCAGGTGGCGCGCGGTCGCAACTCCAGCGGCAGGCTGACCCCGAGCTTCGCGACGTCCTCGTGCGCCCGCCCGAGCGACAGGTGCAGGAAACCCAGCGGATCGAGAATGGGCTGCGGCGTGTGCCAGAACGCCTCGACCAGAGACTTGATGGCGGTCTCGGCGGCACGCGCACCATCCGAGTGACCGCCCATGCCATCGATCACGACCAGCAGTGCCGAGTGCTCCGAAACCGCGACGGTCACACGATCCTGATTGTCGGTGCGATTGCCCAACAGGCTGACTTCGGCGTATTCGATGCGCAAGGCGGGTGGGGGGCTCTGATAAACTGCCGCGCACTTTACCGCACCCCGCGTCAATCAGAAGAACTTCAGAGCGCCCCATGATTGCAAGCATGACGGGATTCGCACGGCGCGAGCTTGCCGGTGGCTTTGGAACCCTCACCTGTGAGTTGCGCAGCGTGAACCACCGCTACCTGGAGCCGGGGTTTCGCCTGCCCGAGGAATTGCGGCCGCTCGAGTCGGACCTAAGACAACTGCTGACGAAGAACCTCAAGCGCGGCAAGGTCGATTGCACCATGCACCTGCGCGGCGCTTCAGGCGGCGAACGCGAACTGCGCCTCGACGCGGCAGCGCTCGAACGCGTGTCGGTCGCGGTCCGGGAAGTGCTGGTAGCGCTGCCCAAGGCGACCGTGGATGCCGTCGAGGTGCTGCGCTGGCCCGGGGTGGTGGAGACCACCAGCCCGGACAACGAAGCCTTGTTAGGCGCTGGGCGCTCGCTGTTCCAGCAGACTCTGGACGAGCTCGGCGCCATGCGACTGCGCGAGGGCAAGCGGCTGGGTGAGCTCATCGAGCAGCGTTGCGCGGGCCTGGCAGTGCTCGTGGTCCAGGTGCGCGCCCGGTTGCCGGAGATCCAGGTGCGCTCACGCGCCCGCCTGAACGAGCGGGTGGCCGAGTTGCTTGCGGCGGTGGATC
>Ga0207691_10004674_pt1 | contig 13258 bp, 16 predicted proteins | sample KBSM13metaG_FD_184327 | JGI IMG/M metagenome (GOLD analysis project Ga0207691, IMG submission 184327) | Miscanthus rhizosphere microbial communities from Kellogg Biological Station, Michigan, USA - KBS M1-3 metaG (SPAdes) (version 2) | ecosystem: Host-associated > Plants > Roots > Rhizosphere >... | reverse complement strand
AAGAACCGCGAGTACCTCGCAGCACGTGCGGTCGAGCTGCTCCGAGCAGCCGGCGCACGCGAGGTGATCCGGGTCAACCTCCCGGGTCTGCTGTTGCATCTGCACAGCACGATGCGCATGGGCACGAGCGCCAGCGACTCCGTCCTCGACTCCGATGCCGAGTCACGCTGGGTCAAGCGCCTGTTCGTCGCGGACAACTCCGCGCTACCCAACGGCCTCGGCGGCCCGAATCCCACACTCACCACACAGGCGCTCGCAACGCGCACTGCGGAGAAGATCTTCGTCCGCTACTTCGGCGGCGATCCGTGGATCGGGCGTGAGTCACCGGTGTCGTCGGTGGACGACACGGTGACCCAGGCGGTGCTTGCCGCCGGGCTCTAGCCGAAGTGCGTGCGCATTGCGCGGATGAGCGCACCCGCGTAGCGCATGCCTTCGGTGTCGGGCTCGCGGCCGAGGAAGCGCCAGCGGCGCTGCTCGTACCAGAGACACGCACGGAGCTCCTCGAGCGTCCGCGGCACCTCGCCGGTCCGACGCCAGCGCGCGAAGGCGCCGCTTGCGGACTCGGTGCACGACTCCCGATCTCTCGGCGCGAACGTCACGGCGAACTTGGCGTAGTCGCTCCACTCGCCGTAGCCGGGCGGTAGATCGGTCTCCCGTAGCTCCCCTGTTTGGATCTGCAACGCGTACATCTCATTACCTCCGACGACGCAAAGGGCCGCTGCCGCGGCCCTTTGGGAAATGACTCGCCCCATCGGCCTGCGGCTGGCCTTAGGGGCGACTTGCTATTGGTGCTTTCACCTTGAGATGCCTCAAGTGGCCGGATCTTGCCGGGGCTTCGAACAAATCCCCCATCAGGGGTACGGGGAGCGGGCCGCACCATCTGAAGACGCCGGCGCCCGGCGATCCTTGCAGCCGTTCACCCATCCGGGTGACACGGCTACCGTGGCCTGGTGATCCTCGTCGTCGCTGCCACTGCGCGGGAGCTCGCCGGCGCCGGCACCGGTGTGGTGACGCTCGCGTGCGGTATCGGCCCGGTCGAGGCTTCGGCAGCGACGGTGACCGCGCTGACCACGCAGCGGCCGGATGCGCTTCTCCACGTCGGAATCGCCGGGGCTCGCGGCATACCGGTCCCTCAGCTCGTGATCGGCTCCGAGGCGGTTTACGAGGATGCGTTAACAGGCGGCCTCGTGCCGGACCGGGTTCGGCCCGACCCTCGTCTTGTCGATGTCGCGCAGCGCGCACTTCCCGATGCGCGGGTGCTGCCGATCGGGACGAGCGCGCGCGTCGGTGGGACGAGTGTCTGCCAGGTCGAGGCCATGGAAGGCTTCGCGGTCCTGAGCGCTGCGCAACGAGCCGGCGTGCCGGCCGTCGAGGTGCGAGCCGTGTCCAACGAGATCGATGAGCCCGATCGCGCGCGCTGGCGCTTCGACGATGCGCTCGCCGCGCTCGACGATGCATTGCCGAGGCTGCTGGCCGAGCTCGCCCGGTGAGCCGCGTCTGGGTTCGGGCGACCGCGCTCGCCCTTGCCGCGATCGCCGCGGTGGCCGGCCTGACCGTCTACTACAGCTCCGACAAGGTTCCACGCTGTCTCGTCTCGGGCGTCGGCACCTGGCGGCCGCCGGCGGACGCCGGAACGCATCGTTACGAGGTCGTCCTCCTCAGCGGTTCCGCGTGTCTCTTCGACATGTCTCAGAAGCACCGGCTCGTCGGCGCGCTCTCTCTGGCGCAGGCGAGGTGGCTCGCGAAGGCCGCCCCGCCAGCCTCGGACACGTTGAGAGTCGATGACCGCCGGCACGGCGTCACCTACGAGACGAAGCGCGGGCTGCTCGGCGTCCGTGTCCTCGGCCTGCGCACAAGGCAACAGCTCTACGTCGCGGGCTTCAAGGGCTTCACCTGGAACCCGCGCTTCGGGCCCGACCCGCCGACTCACGGCCTTTCGCTTGCGCCGGACCGCCCCGAGCTCTGGGCGCTCGACGCGCCGAACAGTGTCGTGCATCTCTTCGACGTGAGCGGGCTCCCGGACCAGCCGCCGCGCCGGATCGAGGACATTCGTCTCACGAAGCCCATCTCCGGTGACGAGAGCCCCTGTTCGCAGTCGTGCGGTCGCATCGGGTCGCTCCAGCACAGCGCAGACGGACGGTTCGTCTACGTCGGGGATTCCGGCGACGTCATCGACACCGCCACCCGCGAGGTGGTCGCCAACCTCGAAGCGCTGCACAACTCACGGGTTGCTTTCGAGCTCGACTGGGTCGACGGCAAGCCGGTATTTCCGCAGCACAGCTAGATTCGACCGCGTGCACCGCACCCAGTTGCCGCCGCCGCTCCCGCCGGAGACCCGCACCGTGGGGCAGCTCGTTGCGGAATCGCTGAAGCTCTACGCTGCGCGCTTCTGGCCCTCGCTCGCGCTCGGCATCGGTCCTGCTGTCGTCGGCGTCGCGGACGCGGAGCTCGAGGGCCCCGCGCGATTCGCGGTCGTCCTCGTCGCCGGACCGTTGCTGCTGGCAGGCTCCTACGCAGGTGCCGTCGCGCTCGTGCGCCCAATCGGCCGCGGCAGAACTGTGCCGGTCGCGCTGGCCGTGGGCTTCATTGCCTTCTTCCCGCTCTGTCTGTCACGGCTCTGGATCTTTCCGGGGATCTACCTTGTGGCGCTCGGTTGGCTCGCGTTCGTCGGGCTCGGGGTCCCCGCTGCCCTCGTCGAGCGTCGCGGCTTCGCGGATTCGATCAGGCGTGGCGTCGAGCTCGCGCGTGCCGACTATGTTCATGCGCTCGGTTCGCTCGCGACGCTCGCGATCACGATCTTCCTCACCGGTCTCGTCCTCTTCTTCTCGTTGCGCGAGCTGAGCGACCAGGCGATCCGTGTCGCGGGGCTGCTCGCGCTCGTCGTGCTCGCTCCGATCTTCGTGCTCGGAGCCGCCGTGCTCTACGTCGACCAGGAGGCCCGAGTAGAGTCGGGCTCCCGACCGAGGAGGAAGCGCGATGCCGACCTACATTCTGCTTTCGAGTCTGACGGCGCAGGGCGTCCAGACCCTGAAGTCGAACCCTGACCGTCTACGAGAGGTCAACAAGGACGTCGAAGAGCTCGGCGCCAAGGTGCTCCATCAATGGGCGACGCTCGGCGACTATGACTTCGTGAACATCGTCGAGGCCCCGGACGCGGCGACGATCGCGCGCGTGTCCGTTTCACTCGGTGCGCGCGGAAGCACGAAGATCCGCACGCTCACGGCGCTGACGATCGACGAGTTCTTGCAGGCTCTCGGCTAGTCCGAGCGCTCGCGGAGAACCGAGATCCCCCAAGCACGTCCCGAGTCGAAGAGCTCGTCCGGATCGATCTCGTCTGCCCAGCCGAGGAAGTGCTTCTCCGGGTTGTCCTCGGTCGACCCGTACACGGCGCGACGGTCCGGCGCGTGCGGTGGAGGCTCGATCGGCTCGCCGCGCTCTAGCGCGTCCAGTCGTGCCTGCGCTTCTTCCGCAACGGGGCCTTCTTCGTAACCGCGCGGCATCAGTGTGAGTGTACGCTCGGCGCCGTGCCCGCCGCGCTCGCCGTCAGCGGTCTCGTGAAGCGCTACGGCGCCGTCGACGCACTCGTCGGTGTCGACCTCGAAGTCCGCGAGAGCGAGCTCGTCGGACTGCTGGGGCCAAACGGCGCCGGCAAGTCGACGCTCGTGAAGATCGCTTGCGGTCTCGTGCGCCCCACATCGGGACGCGCGGAGGTTTGCGGCGCGCGCGCAGGCTCACGCGAGGCGCGCGCGGCGATGGGCTACCTCGCGGAGCTGTTCCGCTTTCCCGGGTGGATGACGGCGGACGAGCTGCTCGAGCTGCACCAACGTCTCGCCGGCTCGCGAGGTGGTGAGCGCGAGCGCGTCGAGCTGCTCGAGCTGGTCGGCTTGGAGGAGGCCCGCAGGCGGGCGGTCGAGGCGATGTCGAAGGGAATGCAGCAGCGGCTGGGGATCGCCCAGGCGCTCATCGGATCGCCGCGGCTGCTGCTGCTCGACGAGCCGACGAGCGCGCTCGACCCGGTGGGGAGGCGCACGGTGCGCACGCTCCTCGAGGAATTGCAGCGGCGCGGCGTGTCCGTCCTCCTGAACTCGCACCTGTTGAGCGAGGTCGAGCTCGTCTGCGACCGAGTCGTGATCCTGCTCGGCGGCAAGGTCGTGTCGGCGGGCACGCCTGCCGAGCTCGAGCGTCCCCGCGGCGTCGAGATTGAGACGAGCAAGGGGAAACGGACGTATCTGGAGGCGGGCCGCGATGACGTCCCGAAGCTGATCGCCGAGCTCGTGCGCGACGGTCAGGACGTGTACGGAGCCCGCGTGTTGACCTCCACGCTCGAAGAGGTCTACGTGGAAGCCGTCGGTGGTGAGACGTCGTGACGGCCGTGTTGACGATCGCCGGGTACGGACTGCGCGAGGCGCTGCGGCGCAAGGTCTTCGTCGTCGTCTGCGTGCTCTCGATTGCGTTTCTCGTCCTGTACTGGCTCGGGACGCGGTACGCGTTTCATCACATCGCGGGCGTCGTCCCGCCGGCGGGTGTCGATGCACAGACGTTCGCCGGTGCGTTCCTGTTCGGGATGGCGATGTTCGGGACGCTCTTTCTAGGCGTCGTTCTCGCGATCTTCCTGACGCTTGGGACGGTGCGCGGCGATGCGGAGCGCAACCTGCTGCAGCCGCTCGTCGTCCGTCCGATCGGCCGGGCCACGCTGCTGGTCGCGCGCTTCCTCGGCGCGGCGGCCGTGTGTGTCCCGTACGTGCTGATCCTCTACTTCGCGGGGATGCTGCTGACTCGGCTTGAGGGCTCGTGGTGGCCGGACCGGATCGTGACGCCCGGGCTCGAGCTCGCCGCCGGTGTGCTGGTGGTGGCGGCGCTGTCCCTGCTCGGTTCGGTGTTTCTCAGTTCGATTGCGAACGGGATCGCGGTGTTTATGGTGTTCGGTGCCGGCCTCGTGGCCGGGTTGCTCGGGAACATCGGGCACGTGCTCAACTCGAGCGGCCTCATCCATGCCGCGAAGATCGCAGCGTGGATCATCCCGTTCGAAGCGCTGTACCAGGATGCGCTACGTGGGATCACCGAGAAGACGTCGGGTCTGACGGGCTTCCTCCTTCGACTCGGTCCGTTCGGAGGCGCGGAGCAGGGCGGAGTCGGACTACGTCTCTGGGTGGTGGCGTATCTCGTGATCGTCGGTGCGCTCGCGATCGCGGGCTTCGTGCGTCGCGATCTGTAGCGAGAGCTGTCCGAGTTCCGAACGGGACCGCGGCGTGCCGTCCTCGAAGGTACGCGACGCCGCGCCGTCAGCCGTGTCCGCGCCGGCGAGGTGTGGAAGAAAAGTCACACTCTCGGCACACCCGTCCCGGCCGGAGGCGACGTGGCCGAGACCTGTCGCACCGGGACATGTCGGGGACAGTCCCCGACGTGGCTCCGGCGCACACGTACCGTTCGGACAGGGTTCACGCCGACGCGGACGCGATTGCGACCTCGGCGGCCAGGCCGGCGTTTGCGACGACGAACTCGCGGTTCGCGGCCAGCGTCCGGCCCTCGCTTCGCTCGTGCAGGAAGGAGAGCACGAACGGCGTCACCGCCTGACCCGTGACGCCTTGGCGGTTGGCTTCCGCCAGCGCTTCCTCGATCAGCGGTTCGACGTCGTCGAGGCTCCGGTCAGGCGGCTGCGTGAGCAACAATCCGCCGCCGCCGAGATCCCAGTGCGCGCGGGCCATTAGCGCAGCCTCGTCCGGCGACTCGACGCGTGCCGGAACCGCCGGGCCGCCGTGCGCCGTATAGAAGAGTGGCAACTCGTTCGTGCGAAACCCGAGCACCGGCACCCCCAGTGACTCGAGGAGCTCGAGCGTCGCCGGGACGTCGAGCAGCGACTTGATCCCAGCCGAGACGACGAGCGTCTGCGTGCGAGCAAGCTCGCCGAGGTCCGCGGACACGTCCGGCGGACGCGGAAAGCCTCGATGCACGCCGCCGAGCCCGCCCGTGCCCATGAACCGGATGCCGGCGGCGCGGCACACCGCGAGCGTCCCGCCGACTGTCGTCGCGCCGATCGCAGCTTGGACGACGCACGCCGCAAGATCACGCGGCCCCACCTTCCGCGCGCCCGCGCCAAACCGTGTCAGCTCGTCCTCCGTGAGCCCGACTCGGATCTCGCCCTCGAGCACGCCGACAGTCGCGGGGACGGCGCCTGCCTCGCGCACCCGCCGCTCCGACTCGAGACCGACGGCGACGCCTTCTCCTGCAGGAAAGCCGTGCGCGATCAGCGTCGTCTCGAGCGCGACGACGGCCGAAGCTTCGCGCACCTCTTCGGAGACCACGATCACGGCATCGCCCCGAGCTTGCCGACGCAGCGGGCGGCAGCCTCGACCGCGAGCTCGGGGCCGCCGACGAGGAAGCCCGCGGCCAACGCATCGCCGGCGCCCGTCGCATCGACGACATCGACAGCGGCAGCGGCAGCAGGCAGCTCGACGCGCTCCTCGCCGAGCACGAGCACCCCGCGCGCACCGCGCTTGACGACCGCCGTCGGCGCGAGCCCGTACGCGGCGCCGACGATCTCCCACTCGGCCTCGTTGGCGAAGATCACGTCCGGGGCGAGACGCTCGAGCAGCTCCCGGAAACGAACGGGCCCGTACTCGCGGATCCGCGTCCAGGCGGAGAGGTCGACGCTCACCCGCGCGCCCCGCTTGCGCGCAAGCTCCGCCGCGCGAAGCGCAGCGCCGTCGATCGGCCTCGAAAAGAGCGCATAGCCGGAGATGTGCAGACAGTCGCATGCGAACCACTCCGGGTCGAGCTCGTCTGCCGAGAGCTCCGGACCGGCGCCGCGATCCGACGCCATCGTCCGCTCACCGTCTGTGCCGACGAGCGAGACGACGATGCCGCTGCGTCCCTGCACCGGCCCCGCCGGCTCGACGCCTCGCGCCTCGAGCTCCACGTAGACGAGCTTCCCCGCGAGATCGTCACCGCGTTTCGCAACGCAGCGCGCCTCCGCGCCGAGGGCGACCGCCCAGGCTGCGACGTTGGCCGCCTGCCCGCCCACACTCGTCTGCGTCGCCGCCAGGGCGTCCGCACCCGCGGCGAGCGGCTCGTCCAGGCGGACGATCACGTCGAGGAGTGCATCTCCGAATGTCGTGATCACACCTAAGATCGTCCCATGGACGGCGAGAACAGGGGCGGTCGTCTCGGCTCGTTCATCGTCGGAGGGCTGCTCGGTGCTTCCGCCACTCTCGCGGCCGCTCGCCGCAGGCGCCGGCTGGCCCAGCCCGATCGACCCGTTTTCCAGGGGCTCGAGGCCTTCGAGAGCGCACCCTGCTACCGCGAGATCGTCGAGAAGAAGCGCGACCGGCTAGAGCCGTGATGCGGCGCGGAGCAACGTCCGCAGGTTGATGTCCGCGTCGCCGATCCCGAGGCGGACGCCCACTCGCATCACGTCTTCCGACACCTGCAGATAACGCGCGCGCGTCACAAGCGGCTGCCGCGAGCGGATGACGAGGAAAGGTCCGTAGACACGCCCTTCGAAGCCCGAGCCTGGAGTTGGGAGTACGAGGGGGATCGTCTGGCGCTCGACGAGATTCGTCGTATCGCTCGCGTCCAGCACCCAGACGCCTCGGCCGAGCGGCCCGGGGATGTCCTTGAGCGTCGAGGCGAGCAGTGCCGGATCCGCGCGCGGCAGCACGTGACCGGAGAACGAGTGGTCCTGTTCCCACGCCCGCAGGTAGACGGGCTCGTAGCCGAGCAGGACGTCACTCGACCGGTTGCCGGCGGCAAGCCATGCGCCGGCAGCCGTGCGTGACTGCGCCTCGCTCGCCGGATCGCCGTCGAAGAGCTGCGGCGTCTTCTCGTGTGCCCAACGCACCTCGCCGGCGACGAGGGTGAGCACCGCAACGAGCGCAAGCACGCCGGTCAGCGGCGGACGAAGGCGCGCGAGCACGACGAGCGGGACCGCGAGCAAGATGCTGAAGAACGGCAACGCAAAGATGAGATGACGCGCTTCCGGCGACGCCGTCGAGTTGAGCGTCGCGAGCATGAACGCGAGCGCAGGTATCGCGATCACGCACCCAATGAGAACCACGACCTCGCGGTGCCGTCGCCACAAGAGAACCGCACCGACCAGGGCGAGGAGCAACACCGGGATCGACCAGGCGTGGTGTCCGGCGCTGAAGTCGCCGGACACCCACCAGAAGTAGTGCAGAACCGACGTGGGGGAGCCGAGCCGCGGCCCGCCCCCGCCCACCCCGACGTCGAACCTGTTCCGTAGGACGATGTCAGCCCACCAGAACGGTGCGCCGACAACGCCGACGGCCGCGAGCGTCAAGGCCGCTTCGCGCACACGGCGACGACGCACCAGGATGAACAAGCCCTGAGCCGCGACGACGAGCACGGCGTACGGATGGCTCGCGAGCATCGCGAGGACGGCCACTCCCCAGAGCGCGAACCGCCGCCGTCCGCCCGTGTCGAGCGCAGCGAAGAGGGCCAGAAACGAGAGCAGGCTCGTGAAGAGGAAGAGGCTGTACATCCGGCCGTAGATCCCGTGGAAGAGCAGTGCCCATGTGCCGGATGCAAGCAGCGCCGCGACGACGCCGGTGGCTGGGTCGACAAGGCGCCGGCCGAGCAGCGCGATCAACGGAAGGCTCGCCACCGCGAAGACGAGCGACACCACCCGCAGTGCGGTCAGCCCTCCGCCCAGGTGCACGATCGCCCACGCGAAGGTGAAGTGGAGCGGTGCGCCGCCGCGCTCGAACAGCACGGTCCGCAGCACGTGGCCGAGTGAGCCGCGGCCGACGAAGAGCGCGAGGGCCTCGTCCTCGTGCGGCGGCCACGCGCGCAGGAACCAGCCCAGCACGCCCGCGAGCGCAGCGGTCACAACCGCGGTTCCGGCCCAAAAGAGCGTCGTCGCGTGCACGCGCGTGCGGGCACGCGCGAGCTGCGAGCTATGACCGGCGAGCTCGACCAAGGGCTTTCTCCTTACGATGTCCAAGCCGATAACACTGCTAGCGTCCTAAATCTCGTGCCCACGTATGAATACAAGTGTCCGAACGGGCACGTCTTCGAGGTCTTCAAGCGGATCGCCGACCCGCAGCCGGACAAGTGCCCGGTGTGCGGGGCCTCCCCGGTCGAGACGGTCCTCTATCCCGTGCCCGTGCACTTCCGGGGCTCGGGGTTCTACTCGACCGACTACGGCCGCGGAGGAAGGAAGAAGGAGCAGCCGGCGAAGGAATCGGGCTCGTCGGACTCGGATTCGGGCTCGGGCGACAAGAAGGAGACCTCCACGGAGAAGAAGGCCGCCGAGGCGGGCTAGCACTAACGGAACTGCCGGTTGCCGACGACGCAGCCGGGGCCGTACTGTCCGGATCCCGGGGGCGGAGGCTGCGGCGCAGCGCGACCCATGACCATCTGAACCACGGAGCGGTTCTCCTCGCCGCCCACGATCACCGACGCGCCGCCGATCGAGGTTGCCGTTCCGCCGAGCCGGCAGTGGAGCGCGTTCGCCTGCCCTGCCCGCTTGATCACCCAGCCGAGCTGGACGAACTGCCACGCGCTCAGGTCAGTGGTGAGCGGCTGCAGGAGCGAATCGCCGTTGAACGGAAGTTTGACGACCGTTCCGACGCCGAGCAGCTTCGCCATCACCGCGCGCATCACCGCCTGCTGCCTCAGGCCGCGTGTGATGTCGCTGTCCGACGGGTTGAGCTGGTTCTCACGGATGCGCGAGTACACGAGCGCCCGTTGTCCGTTCATGTGCTGCAGCCCCTTGTGGAAGCGGTAGCCGGGCCAGCGCGCACAGCGTGACGCTTTGTACGGGCAATCGAACTTGTTCGAAAGGATGGGCGCGGGCACGTTGACGTCGATACCGCCGATGTTGTCGATCAGGCTCTTGAAGCTCCGGAAGTCGACGATCATCACGTGGTTGATCTCGAGCCCCGTGAGGTCCTTGATCGTGCGGATGGTGAGGGCGGCGCCGCCGAGCGGGAACGTTGCGTTGATCCGGTCCTCACCATGCCCTGGAATCGGGACGCGCAGGTCGCGCGGGATCGACAGGTAGACGAGCCGGTGACGGCTCGGATCCGTGCGCAAGATCATGATCGAGTCGGAATGGTTCAGCCCGACGCGCTGGTCGGTGTTCTCGTGGTCCCGGCCGAGCAGCAGCATCGTCGTCGGCTTCGACAGCAGCAGCCCGTCCTGCTTCGCCAGCACCGGCGTCACGGACGGGTCGAGTCGCGCGTTCGCCTTGTCGACTCCGCTCCTGAAGGACAGGTACCCGGCGATGCCCCAGACCATGGCGACGACGAGGAAGACGATCAGGCCGATGCCGATCCGCCGTTTCCAGCTCCAGCGCCGCCGAGGCCTGCGGATCTTGGGCTCTCTCGGCTCTCGTGTGCTGCGGTCCGGCCTCTTCTGCGGCCGGTCGAGCGGCACCTTGCCCTTCACGCGTCCGCCACGGTAGACGCGGTAGGGCTTCTCTCCCGTCGCCATCGAGGAAGTAGGGTAGCCGCGCGCTTTGGACGGAATCCGTGTCATCGGCGTCGATCTCGGCGGCACCAAGATCCTGGCCGGGGTCGTCGACGACCGGGGACAGGTCGAGCGGCGCCGGGAGTATCCGACGCCGACCGCATCGCAGGACGAGCTGCTTGCAGGCCTCGACGCCGCAATCGAGGAGCTCCTCACTGACGACATTGCGGGCCTCGGCTTCGGGCTGCCGTCCCCGATCGACCAGAAGGCAGGCCGTGCTCTGCAGGCCGTCAACATCCCACTCGACGAGAGCGTGGATTTTCGCGGGAGGATGCGCGAGCGGTTCGGCCTGCCGGTCGGGATCGAGAACGATGCAAATGCGGCCGCGTACGCCGAGTTCAGGTTCGGCGCTGCCCGCGACGTCGAGACGATGGTGATGCTGACGCTCGGAACCGGCTGCGGCGGCGGCGCGGTCGTGGACGGGAAGCTCTTCCGCGGCTGGGCCGAGTTCGGCCACATGGTCATCGTCCACGACGGCATCCCGTGTCAGGGAACGTGCACGGGTCGTGGACACCTGGAGCCCTATGTCACGGGTGTCGCCGCGACCAAGCTCGCTCAGGCGGAATTCGGCCCGGCGGTCGACGCGCACCGGCTCGTGCGCCTCGCGAACGAAGGTGAGCAGCGCGCGGTCGAGATCCTGGACGGGATCGGCCGGCATCTCGGGTCCGGAATCGGGACGCTGGTGAACATCTTCAATCCCGAGCTGGTCGTGATCGGCGGCGGGTTCGCGGCCGCGGGCGACTTCGTGCTCGAGCCGGCGCGTGAAGTCATGCGCCGCGAGGCCCTCGCTCGCGTGGGCTACCGGATCCCCATCGTTCGCGCAGAGCTCGGGACCGCCGCCGGGTTGATCGGCGCCGGTCTCGTCGCGTTCGACACGGTCGGGTAAGTGGCTCTCGCGGTCTGCGCGACGCCGATCGGGAACCTGGACGACGTCACGCTGCGCGTTCTCGAGGAGCTGCGCTCGGCTGACGTGATCCTCTGCGAGGACACGCGTCACACGCGCGTGTTGCTCGACCGGCATGGAATCTCCGGCAAGCTCCTGTCGTACCACGAGCACAACGAGGCGAAGCGTGCCGCAGAGGTGCTCCCGAGAATGGAAGCGGGGGAGCGGTTCGCACTCGTGAGCGATGCCGGGATGCCGGCGATCAGCGATCCCGGTGCGCGACTTGTGGCTGCGGCAGTCGAGCGTGGCGTTCCCGTGACGGTCCTCCCGGGGCCCACGGCAGTCGACACCGCGCTCGTCGCGAGCGGCTTTCCGGCCGAGCGATATCAGTTCGTCGGCTTCCTGCCGCGCGGTGCGCGTGCGCTCGCGTCGCTTTGGGAGGAGCTCGCGTCCTGGCCCTACCCGGTGGTGGCTTTCGAATCGCCACGGCGGCTACCTGCGACCTTGCGCTCGCTCGCCGACGCCGAGCCTGCGCGCGAGGTTGCCGTGTGCCGGGAGCTGACGAAGAAATTCGAGGAGGTGGTGCGCGGGACGGCAGCCGAGTTGGCGGCGCGCTTCGCGGAAGCGCCGAAGGGTGAGATCACGCTTGTGCTCGGGCCTGGGAGCCCGAGCGCGGACGTCGGTGCAGCGATCGCGGCGGTCGGTGAGCTCGTCTCCGCCGGACTGCCGCGCAGGCAAGCGGCAGACGTCGTGTCCCGTTTGACGGGCGCGTCGCGCAACGAGCTCTACCGCCGTACTTTGTAGCCAGTATTGACAACAGAGATCGACCCTTGCTATGGTCGCTTCGTTCTCAAAACTGACAACAAGGAGGAAATCCGTGCGGCGTCTTGCTGTCTTGCTCGCGTGTGCGTGCGCGCTCCCGGTGTCGGCGGCGCGTGCGTGGACCTGGCCGGTCGACGGACCGGTTCTGCGGCCTTTCTCGTTCGATCATGCGCAGCCCTACGCGCGCGGTCAGCACCGCGGCGTCGATCTCGGCGCACCCGGCGGTACGCAGGTGCTCGCTCCGACCGGGGGAATCGTCTCGTTCGCGGGAACGGTGCCGACGGGCGGGAAGACCGTTTCGATCGAGACGCCGCACGGGTACACCGCCACACTCGTTCACCTCGGCTCGATCGGTGTGAAGCGCGGCGCGCCCGTCGGCGAAGGCTCGGTCGTGGGAACCGTCGGCCCGAGCGGCGTGCCGGAGCTCGCCGAGCCGTACGTCTACTTCGGCCTGCGCACCACGAGTGATCAACAGGGGTACGTCGATCCGATGGTGTTCCTGCCGTCGCGCACAGGCGCGCCGCCGGCGACCGTGGGGGATGCGCCGGCCGTCACCGCGGTCGTCGGCGTCGCCTCCACAGCTGAGGCCCCGGCTGCGAAGCCGCTCGTCGCTGCTACAACGACGGTCACCGCCAACAGCGCTCCTGCGGAGAGCGTGGCGGGAATCACCCTGGCGCCGAAGCGCACGAGCGGCAGGTCGAGCGGAGGCTCGAGCGAGTGCTGAGCGGCGCCGGCGAGCAGCTCGCCGCTCATCGGGACCCACGAGACGCACGTTCGGCTACGCCATGCACACGCCACCGTCGATGTCGTACGCCTGTCCTGTGATCATTCGGGCCTCGTCGCCCACCAGGTACTCGATCATGGGGGCGATGTCCTCGGGAACGAGGCGACCACCGATCGGGGTCAGCCCGCGTTCGTACTCTGCGACGTCTCGACCGAGGCGCTCTGCGTCGTAGCTGATCCGGAGGTCGTTCACGCGTGTCGCGACCGGGCCGGGGCACACGCAGTTCACGGTGATGCCCTCGGCGGCATGCTCGAGGGCGAGGGTGCGCATCAGGCCGAGAA
>Ga0207691_10004673_pt1 | contig 13258 bp, 15 predicted proteins | sample KBSM13metaG_FD_184327 | JGI IMG/M metagenome (GOLD analysis project Ga0207691, IMG submission 184327) | Miscanthus rhizosphere microbial communities from Kellogg Biological Station, Michigan, USA - KBS M1-3 metaG (SPAdes) (version 2) | ecosystem: Host-associated > Plants > Roots > Rhizosphere >... | reverse complement strand
CGTTCTTCTTCCGCAACAAGTTCCCCGTCGACATCGACGCGCCCTCCGGCCTGCAGGACAGCCTGGCCAGCGACCCGGGCCGCGGGTTCCAGTCGCACTCCGAGCCCCACATCGCCCAGAGCCCGACGAACCCGAACCTGCTGATGGCCGCGTCGAAGATGTACAACCGCGACCCCGACGCGCTGGGCGAGTACGAGTTCAAGATCGGCACGTACGTCTCGTTCGACGGCGGCGCGACGTGGCGCGACCTCGGCCAGCTCGACACCTGTCCGCCCGGCGACGCGCCACCCGCGAGCTGGCCCAACAACCGCTGCTATCCCGACGAGGACCCGAACGTCGGCGGCACGGACCTCGCTGCGCTGTCGCCCAGCCAGCAGAGCGCCGAGCCGTCGACCGACGGCACGCCGGAAATGCGACAGCACAACGAAGCCGATGACCATGACCCAGAAGATGAACGGCAGCGGATTGCCGCCGGAATGCTGCCGCTTCTGCTGTGCCTGAGCGGCAGCGGCGACATTCTTCTGAGCCTCGTCCGGGGGCAGGCTCATCTGCTTGATGATCGCATCGGCGCCGGCCTCGATCCCGCCGCCGTAATCGGGCGGGTTCTGCTTGAAGTGGGGAATGATCGCTTCCCGGATTATGATGCCAGACATGGCATCGGTCATGTAGCCGCCGGCACCATATCCGGTGGCAATCGAGACCTTGTGCTCGGAAGGCGCAACCAGAAGGAGTACGCCATCGTCGTTCTTCGCGCTTCCGAGCTTCCAATAACGGCCGAGCCGATAGGCATAGTCCTCGACGGGATAGCCTTGGAGGCTTTTGACCGTCGCGACGGCGAAGGCGCGTCCGGACTGCGCGTAAAGCGCCTGCGCTTTCGACGTCAGGTCCTGGACCTGCGCGGGGGTAAGGATGGCCGCCTGGTCGACAACCGGCGATCCATTGTTCGCAGGAAATGTCTGGGCGGCAGCCGGTGTGGCCAGCGCGAAGAGCGCCAGCCACACAATGGCAAGAAGCTGTTTCACCTCAGTTGGAGTTGCCGAAATTCACGCTCGGCGCTTCCTGCGCGGCACTCGCAGCCTGGAAAGGCACCTTCGGCTTGGCGCCGTAGAAGACCTTTGCGCCGATGGCGTCGGGGAACGTCCGGATGCGCGTGTTGTAGGACTGCACCGCCTCATTATAGTCGCGGCGAGAGGCATTGATGCGGTTCTCGGTACCCTCGAGCTGGTCCTGGAGCGCCAGGAAGTTCTGGTTGGATTTGAGGTCCGGATAGGCCTCCTGCATCCGCTGCAGCGGGATGATCGCCTGGGTCAGACGATTTTGTGCTGCATTGAACGCACTGACCTTCTGCTGATCGCTGAGATCGGCCGGCGAGAGTTGAATCCTGGTGGCGCTTGCGCGCGCCTCGGTCACCTCGACCAGCACCGACTTCTCTTGCTGGGCATAGCCCTTCACGGTGGCGACGAGATTGGGGATCAGATCGGCACGGCGCTGATAATCAGCCTGAAGATTGCCCCAGGCAGCATTGACCTGCTCCTCGGCCGTGGGGACACTGTTGATGCCGCAGCCGCTGAGGCTCAATGCAGCAAGCGGAGCAAGCAAACCGAAACGACGAACTGCGGTCATCTGTCCCTCCCAAAGGTGGTCGGGCGCATAAGTAGATGCGCGGCAGTATAGGTTCAAGATGCTGTCTTAGGATGGCAATACACGATGCAGCTGATCACTTCCCTCGCGGCGAAACGGCTTTAATGTCGGGCGGCGGGCACACGAGAGGGGTTGAAGCTCATGCTGCAGGATTTCAAAGCCTTCATTGCCAAGGGAAACGTGCTCGATCTCGCCGTCGCCGTGATCATCGGCGCAGCCTTCGCCAAGATCGTCGCCAGCCTGACCGACGACATCATCATGCCAATCATCGGCAAGATCTTCGGCGGCCTGGACTTTTCGAGTCACTTCATCCTGCTCGGTCCGGTCCCGGCCGACTATCATGGCTCGATGACCGACTATGTGGCGCTCAAGAAAGCCGGCGCACCCGTGCTCGGTTGGGGCGCCTTCGTTACCGAGGTCGTCAGCTTCGTCATTCTCGCCTTCATCATCTTTCTGATGGTGCGTTGGGCGACCAAGCTCATGAAAAAGCAGGAAGAGGCGCCCGGCGGTCCGACGGAGGTAGAACTTCTGGCCGAGATCAGGGACGAGCTTCGGAAGCCTAAGCGATGATCGGGATACCAAGGCATTGCTGCGCGTCTGGTTGAGTTGACTACGTGGCAGAATGGCTATGACAGCTTTAACACAGCGCTTTCGCGCTTATCAGGAGAACGGTGATGGCCAAGGGACAGCAAAAATCCAACAAGGAGGCACGCAAGCCAAAGAAGGCCAAGGTGAAGACCGTCGCGGCCAACCCGTCACAGAAGGGCGGCGTGCGCGGTCTGGAGAATCTGAAGAACAGCTAGCCGCTGCGTGAGCGGGGCCCTCCGCATCCTGGTCGACGCCGACGCCTGTCCCGTGAAGGAAGAGGCCTATCGTGTCGCCTTCCGACACGCGGTACCAGTACAGGTCGTCAGCAACATGCGGATGCGCGTGCCCGACCATCCTCTGGTCGAGCGAATATTGGTGTCCGACGCCTTCGACGCCGCCGACGACTGGATCGCGCTTCAAGCAGACGCGAAGACAGTCGTAATCACCGGCGACATTTTGCTCGCCGACCGGTGCCTGAAGGCGGGCGCGACCGTCATCGGCCACAACGGCAAGCCATTCACCACTGGCTCGATCGGCCCCGCGATCGCGACGCGGGCGATCATGGCGGATCTGCGCGCCGGGGGCGATGCAATCGGAGGACCATCCCCGTTCGCCAAGGCTGATCGGTCGCGGTTCCTGCAGGCGTTGGATGAGGCGTTGGTGCGTCTGGCGAAGTGAAGCGCGGGCGAGTTGCGGTCGAAATGCCCGCTTTTCACCCAAAGCTGGCGTTAAAAGCGCATCACTTTGGCATGCCGCTGAGACCGCTCGCTTCGCGGAGCGCCTGCCCATCGAGGCGGTATCCATCGAGGAACACCGTGGACACGTGGCGAAGATTGCCGAGATTTTTCGATACGTCTCCGTCGACCAGGATGATGTCGGCCGTCTTGCCGCGTTCGATCGACCCGGTTCGGTCATCCATGCCGGTCATCCGGGCGGGGACGATGGTCGCGGTCTGCAAAGCCTCGGCATTCGTCAGGCCGGCCTTCTGGTAGAGCTCGATCTCGCGGACAAGCTCCAACCCATAGCCGTCGGTGCCCGCAACGATCCGTACGCCCGCCTGATGCAACCTGGTCACAAGGCCCACCATCTTGTCGAAGCTCTTGCGGAAGTCGTCGCGGGTCAGTCCGCCGAACAAGGGATAGCCGCTGATCTTCCAGCCGCGTGCGACCGATGGCGGCGCAATGTCCGCGAACGGCGCATATTCGGGCGAGATCGAGGTGCCATCAGAGGTCATCAGCGGTTCCCAGACGGAGAGCGTGGGGTCGATGATGGTCCCGCGCTTGGAAAGCTCGGCATAGAAGGCTTTCATCGCCGGTGAATCGAGGTCGACGTCCTTGCCGTACTTGGCCGGCCCCTCCAGGCGAGCGGCGGTATTGGCCTTGTCGACCACACCCTGCGGCATGGCCTGCATCATGATGAAGTTGATGTGGGTGACTTCGTCATAGCCAGCGCGCACCGCATCGAGCGGGCGCATTCCCGCCGGGATGTGACCATGGACGTGAAGTCCAAGCTTGTGCGCCTCGGCCGCCCCGGGTGCGATCCACGCCGGATTCATGGAGGTGTAGAATTTGACGCCCCACAGGCCGGCAGCCTTGATCTTGTCGACCGCGGCAACTGTCTCCTCCGCGGAGGTGACGGTCAACGCTCCCTGAGCCGCCAGCGGGTCCTTCCGGTCAACGATAACCGAAATCTTGCCATCCGGAGCAAGCAGGTCGCCAGCCGCGCGGCGCTTGTAGATGCTGAGCGCCTGATCGATCATCGATCCGGGGCTGCGATAATTGGTCATTCCCGTCGCGACGTTCTGCAGCAGGTTCCAGTCGTCCCCGACGTGCTGGTGCGAGTCCCAGAGACCCGGAAGGATCGTCTTCCCGCGGCCGTTGATAACGGTTGCGCCTGCAGGCGCCTTGATCGAGCCGGCCGCACCAACCGCAGCGACCTTGCCGTCCGCGATCAAGACCGCGCGATCCGGCAGGTATTTTCCGGCAACGGAGTCGAACATCAACACGTGGTCGACCAGGGTCGGCGTCTTGTTGACCGGGCTGAGGAAACGGTGCGCGACGTCGCGAACCATGTCCGCAGTGGCCTTGTCCTGGATATCCTTCAGCTTCGGTCCGGCTTTTTCATAGCCTTCCGGAAGGAGCGAAATGACCCCGGCATTTCCGAAGAAATGATTGTTGCTGTCGAGCCAGACGGGTGACGGCGAAAAACCATAGCCCTTGATGAAAGCGAGCTTCACCGTCTTCGGGCCTTGCGGCCCGTCAATTTGGACCGATTGACCGATGCTGATGGTCGCATGTCCGGTCGGCAGCAGGTCGACGCCTTTGTCGCCCGCCGCCACCAGCGCCTCGATATCTTTTTCGCCGGCCAGCCACGGGCCGCCATAGGTGTTGTACCTCTTCGCGGCGAAAGGGGCCGAGCCTGAATCGACCGAGGTCTTCCAGTGTGCAACGCCGTTTCCGTCGACGTTGAAGTCTTCGGTCGCGTCACCGGAATCGGTGAAGCCACGAATGGCGATGGCCCTCGGTCGTCCGTCGGCGCCGAGGGTCAGCAGCTCGTCGTCCTCGGTTACCCAGCCGCGCAGCGACATGGACATTCGGTAGGCGATCTTCCCGTCGGGCTGGGTCCAGGACCAGATGTCGCCATGCTTACCGGCCGTCGAACTGATCGTATAATGCCGGGCTCCAGCCGGAGCCGTCATCAGCTGCTCTTTCGTCGCCGGTGCAGCGGCCGCAATTGATGATGTGGCTGCAAGCAAGGCAGCAAGAAACAGTCGGCGCATGAAGGTCCCCTCGGCTTGGATTTTCTTCAGACTGGCAAGCGGTGCAACAATGCGCAACCGCTGCTTCGACGAATGGACCCCTGGCGCTACAGCCGGATGAGCGTTTCCGGAATCTTGTTCGACGCCGTGCCGACGTCCCAATGAAGCTGCCTTCCGATGGGATCGGCCGCTGCTCCGTCTTCGCTATTGTTCGTCAGGATCTCGCCGTCCGTCCTGATCGTGAATCGGCCCTGGGCGCGTGATACCGGTCCGCCCTTCGCTGCGGCGTCGGCGGCGGCTCCCGCACGTGCGGCAAGCGGCCCCGACCCTCCAGTCATCGCCGGGGCCGTCACGAGCACTGCTCCATCGGCTCGTCGGCGGATGGCGATGAAGGGGATGATCAGGTCGTTGTCCGGCAACGCCGGGAACAGGAAGTCCTGGGTCGAGCGCCCCTCGAAATGATAATCGACGTCGAAGACGCCCTTCCCGCGATAGGTCACCGACTTCCACCCGGCATATTTCATCAGCTTGGCGGCGAATGCCCGATTGGATTCGTCATCAAGTCCGGGAAGGCCGAACGCCTTGGCCATGTCTTCGGAATCCTTGCGCTTCTTCTCGTAGGCTTCTTTCTGCTCAGCGATCTCGGCCTTTGTGCAGGGGCGAGACTTGCCGGAATCGTCGCACTTTGCCTTGGCGTCGATCCAGGGATCGGCATTCTGGTCAGGAGGCAGCTGCAGGACGATCTCACCCCGATAATTCAGGATGAAGCTGCCATCCTTTTTCAGCGTCAGGTCGGAGTTGAACTTGCCGGGACCCCAAAGGCAGGCGGTAAGCAGCAGCGGCGCTGCGATCGCGAACAGGCGCTTTTTCCAGTGATGCATGAAGACATCCCCCTCGCCTGGCAGCCTATAGTGGAACTGCCGTCATTGCGAGAAGCCGAAGGCGACGCGGCAATCCAGCTGGATTGCTTCGCTACGCTCGCAATGACGAAGAAGGGGAAGGTGGGAGGCTTCTGTTGCCCGGCGCCTCCCGTGCCGCTGGAATCCCCTTCTGTTGCCCGGTGGGGTCCAACCGCGCTTTAGCTTTGTAACGTCAGTCCGTTAGGACGTCAGTTACGCAGCAAGAGCGAGCGCCTCGTTATCGTTGGCACTTGTGTGAATGAACCGTCACGGTGGCTCAAACCGATCGGCAATCGGGCCTTTATTGCACTCGTCGATCCTATTTCGCCCCCATCAACAGCCGCGCTCCCGCACGGTTGATGGTGGAGGCGCCGGGGTACTGCCCCCCGGGTCCGAAGTGCCTATTCCACCTGACAGTCTACCGACATAGCCGGTTGCCCGGCGCCCCCCAGATAGGGATTTTCCGCGTGAATCTCAAGGATTCGACTGTTATGGCTCCATTCGACCAAATGTTTGATGGGGAACGGAAGATTATGAAAAAGCTCGCTTTTGCGATCGTCGGAACCGCCGCGCTGACGCTTGCTGCGTGCAACAATAATAATCAGGACGCGGTCGAAAACGCCGAAATCAACCAGCCTGAGGCCGATCAATTGAATGAGCTTGCGAACCAGGCGGCGATGGATGCTGCGAACGCGGCTGCCGCCCAGGCGAATGCACAGGCCCAGGCGATGAACGAGCAAAATGCGTCGGTCGACAACGCGGTCAATCCGCAGGAAGCGGACGAGCAAAACGTCAGCGGCATGTAATCGCCAGGGAAGCGGCGGGTGAGCGACGAAGCAATCCCGGCCGCGACCCTGATCCTGGTTCGCGAGCGATCGGACTCTCCGCCTGAATTGCTCATGGTCGAACGCGCCGGTGGCATGGCCTTTGCCGCGGGCGCCCTCGTCTTCCCGGGCGGACGGATCGATGAGGCCGACCGGCTTCTCGGCGCGGATCTCGGAGTTGATCCGGCGGCCGTCGCCGCCATTCGCGAGACCATCGAGGAAACTGCCATCCCGGTCGGCTTGTCGCCGACCCCGGATGCGGCGGCCGCTCGACCGATCCAGCAGGAGCTGGTTTCAGACCGGCTGCTCGCCGAGATCCTTGTCCAGCGGGGACTAAGGCTCGACGTTGCCCAGCTCACTCCATTTGCGCGCTGGATACCGAAGTTCCACGCCGTCCGAAGGTTTGACACGGTGTTTTTCATCGCCCGTTGCCAAGCCGGCGATTGGGAACCTCACGTCATTGAAGGTGAATGTTCGCGTGCGGAATGGATGAGTGCCGCCGAAGTGCTGGAACTCGATCGGCGCGGCGAAGCGCGGCTGATTTTTCCGACGAGGCGCAATCTCGAACGGCTCGCCCAGCATGCAACATTTGACGCGATTCTGGCGGATGCCACGTCTCATTCCATTGAGCCCGTGACCCCCTGGGTCGAGGAGCATGATGGCGAGCGATTCATCACGATCCCGGACAATCTGGGCTATCCGGTGACCAGAGAGCGGCTCGACGGGCTCTGGCGTGGCTGAAAGGTAACGCCGAGTCGTCGACAGTTCACAAAAAAGGGGACCCGCCGAAGCGGATCCCCTTGCGGTCTGGAACCGTCCTGAAACTTATTTCAGGTGGTTCGACAGATGCTTGTTCATTTCGAACATGCTGACGCGGTCCTTACCCCCAAAGACCTTCTTCAGCTTGTCGTCAGCTAGAATTTCCCGTTTGTTTTGCGGGTTTTGCAGGTTGTTCTTACGAATGTGGTCCCACACCTTCGAAACGACCTGGCTGCGCGGAAGCGGCGCACTGCCGCAGATCGCCGCCAAATCCGCCGAGGGTTGTACCGGGCGGGCCAGTCCGCCCCCTGCTTTCCGACTGCCTTGTGCCATCATGGCCCTCCTGTTGTTCCTGAGAGAGGATAGAGCGCAAAGCGGGACTCATTGCAATGCCATTGCAGAGGGAAATTCAGTCATTTCTCCTTAGGAAGGGAACGACACGGTTCGAAGCGTCGTGACCGATGTCCGCGCGGCCGGCGAAAGTGATGCCCGAACGGTGGCACCATTCCTCTACGATCTCGCATTCGTCGCGGCCGAAATCCGGGTCGTTCTCGGGGATGTTTCCAACCCTCCCGAGACGCAGTCGGGCAACGCGCCGGACATTCGGATTGGCCGTGACGTGGAACATGGTCCGGTCGATCCGGTAATGATGTTCACTCACATCCTCGACGAGCAATTCGACATCTGAAAGATCGGGTTCGAGCACAGTGCCTAGCAATGTTGCGAGGACCGTGAGGTTGAAGGCCATGCAGGGTTGTTGGAGCTCAGGTTCCAGCGCTGACGGATCGCGCCCCACGATCCAGTCGAGCGCACGCTTGATCGCAGCTTCACCGCCTTCGCGGATCACGTCCTGCGGCATGGGTCCCCAGGCGACCTCAAGCCCAGCCTTGTGGAAGCCGGCATGGAGAAAGCCGGCATCGCTGTAACCAAGGTAGAGCTTGGACCGTGCAGCCTCGGGGATGTTCGTGAGGGCCGCTTCCGCGATGCGGTTCGAACCGTAACCTCCGCGCGCGAACCAGATTGCGTCCACAGACTCGTCCGCCATCACCTCGCGCAGCGCCGCAAGTCGTTGCTCATCGGCTCCCGCAAAGTGGCCGTCGGACAGGAAGCATTGCGGGTGAATGACCAGTTCGCAATCGCCGCGAGCTTCCGCGATCGCGTGTACTGCACTCGCCGCTTCACGCTTGAGCGGACAGCTTGGGGCTACGACGGCGATGCGCATCGGCGCCGCTTATGGCTGCCTTCCGCGAAAATTCGCAATGGGTAGCCAGCTCTTGCGCAATTGATCCAGCGATTCATCGGCAATTAGCCCAATGCACTGGCAATCGCGCAATGTTACATAGCCGCGACTCCCAGGACAGGAAGGAGGCCCTGATGCATCGGCTAGCGCTTCTCAACGGTTTGCTGGTGGCCCCACCGCTTGCCGGACGCCAGGCGGTGCTTTTGGGACTGGGCGCGTTGGCGGTGCCGACGCTGATCCTGTCCACCGACCAGTCTCTTCCTGCAGGCGCCTGCTGCACGACCTATTTCCCGTTCGTGATGATGTCGGCGATCATGATGTCGCCGGGCTACGCGGCAACCGTGGCGCTCGGGTCCATCGGGCTGGCTGATACCCTATTCATGGGACCGGGATACAAGATTCTCGAGACCCCCATGGACAGATTTGGGGATCTGTCATCGTTGATCTCGTTCGCGCTGATTATCGGCGTCGCCTATCTCGTCAGACAGGCCGTGGTGCGATTGCTCAGAATGCGAGACAATCCCAGTGGGGTCATTTTCAGCCTCGAGCGCGGCGAGGCCTGGGCAAGCTGGCCCGGCGCCGCATCGGTTCGCCTCGGTCCCCAGGAAGAGGTCGCCGAGATGATGGAGGATTTCCTAGCGCAGGTCGAACTCGGCAAGCGCCTCGCCGACCGTTATTCCAAGCCCGCTGCGCCGGTCCCTGCGCCGATCGCTCCGTAATCTCTTCGCAAGCATTGGGGCATAGACTTCGGCCGTTGAAGCAGTCGGAGTGCCAAACAATGCCGGATGTCCTCGTTTACGAGCGGGCTTCGCCGTCCTTTGCGGCCGGCCTCGCCAAGCGTGGCCACCACATCGTCTATCGCGCCAATGAATCCAACCACTGCCCCGGCTGCGGCCGATCGCATTGGTATATTGGCCGCGTCAGCGCCGAATGCGGCTTCTGCGGCACGGCCATCCCGCTCGCCGAGGCTCGGCGCAACGAGGCGCTCACTTCGGGGCCGCGGCCCACCACGACGTCCTCGTCCGATCAGCGCCAGCATCCGCGCATGCCTGCCAAAGGGCGCAAGCTGCAACTGTTGATCGACGGATCGCCCGCGAGTTTCGCGCTTCAGAACATCTCCGAAGGCGGCGCGATGGGACGCAACGTCGCCGATCTCACGCCCGGCGCAAAGGTGCACGTCCGGTTCGAGGGCGGAATCCTGGTACCTGCAGTCGTGAAATGGGCTGAGGACGGATTGGTCGGCCTGGCCTTCATCAACCCGGTACTTCTCGACCGGACTCGATCCGCAAATTGAACCGACGCTAGGACTTCGGTTTCACGAACTTCAGCGCATATTGATCCGTCTTTCCACGGATCGATTCATCGAAGATCGGCTTGGTGTGATCGTCGCCTGACCGTCGCAGGAAATTGCCTTCGTCGACCAGCTTGAACCCTGCCGATGTGACTTCCTTGACGACCACGTCACGGTTGATCCGGTGCAGCTTCTCGATTTCCGCGTCGCTTAGCCCAGGCGCGCCCTGGTGATCGAGAATGAAGTAGATTCCTCCGGGTTTCAGCGCTGCATAGACGGCTCGGTCGAAAGCGAGCGTGTCGACAATGCCGTACTTGGCGATCTTCAGGTCGTGGTAGTTCTGCGTGACCCAGGCGATGTCGATCGGCTTTGGAAACCTGACCGTTCCAAATGGCTGAACGTCCATTGAGACATTCTTCCAATTGCCTGAAGCGACGAGCGCCTGATCGGCCTCGACGGAGGTTTTCCAGCGATCATTTTCGATCCCGTAGACGTGACCTTTCGGCCCGACGACGTCGCTCAGCAGGCGGGTGAAGTAACCGCCGCCGGGGTAGAATTCTCCGACGGTCATCCCTGGCCGCACACCTGAGAAGGCCAGCGTTTCGGCCGGTAGCCGGAAGGAATCACCCTCTTTGTTGTTGGCAGGTCGGTTGGGGTCGGCAAGTGCGGCAGTGACATATGCCGGCAGCTTCTTTGGCGCGGCATCGGCGCAAAGCGGCGCAATGGTGACCAAAGATACAAGCAGCAAGCTAATGCGACGCATGGATGCTCTCCCCCTTCATGAGGCGGCACCCTTTTATGCGGCGCGGGAGCGAACCCCAGCAAGTTTCTGCGGATGGCGTCGTCCGGACTGCCGACTGCAGCACATTGCGCGGCCGACCGGGATCGGGCAGCTTTCCATGCCTAAGAGGGGGATCAAATGAAGAAATCGACAGCGTTCGCATTCGCAATGGCCGGCTTGCTGGCGACGTCTGCCGCGCCCCCGCCCGCCGACTATAGCGTCCTCGTCCACGGCGGCACGGTCTACGACGGATCGGGCGGTGCGCCTTACGTTGGCGACGTGGCGATCAAGGGCGACAAGATCGTCTATGTCGGTCCGCACGCCCCAGGGACGGCCGCAACGACTGTCGATGCGACCGGCAAGGCGGTGTCGCCCGGTTTCATCAACATGCTGAGCTGGGCCAACGAGAGCCTGATCGCCGACGGACGCGGAGTCAGTGACACCGTCCAGGGCGTCACCCTCGAAGTGATGGGCGAAGGCGATTCCATGGGGCCGTGGAATCCGACCATGAAGGCGCTCGCTCGCAAGCGGCAGGGCGACATCAAATATCCCATTCGCTGGACGACGCTCGGCCAATATCTCGAATATCTGCAGAAGAAGGGCGTCACCCCCAACGTCGCCTCGTTCGTCGGAGCGACCACGGTGCGGGTACATGAGTTGGGCGAGAAGGATATCGACCCGACCCCGGCCCAGCTCGATCGCATGCGTGCGCTGGTCCGGGCGGCGATGAAGGAAGGTGCGCTCGGTGTCGGTTCCTCGCTGATCTACGCGCCGGCGACCTATGCCGAAACGCCGGAGCTGGTCGCAATCACCAGCGAAGCCGGCAAATGTGGCGGAATGTACATCAGCCACATGCGTTCAGAGGGGAACAAGTTCCTCGAAGCGATCGACGAACTGATCGAGATCAGCCGTCAGTCAGGCGCCCCTGCCGAAATCTATCATTTCAAGCAGGGTGGGAAGCCGAACTGGGGCAAGCTCGATGCCGCGATCGCCAAGGTCGAGGCTGCTCGCAAGAGCGGGCTTCGGATCACCGCGGACATGTACATGTATCCCGCCGGTGCGACGGGCCTCGACGCGGCAATGCCCACCTGGGTCCAGTCGGGCGGGCTCGAAGCCTGGACCAAGCGCCTGAAGGATCCGGAAATCCGCGCTCGACTGGTCAAGGAAATGCGCACTCCGTCGAACGACTGGGAGAATTTGATGTTGCTGGCGGGAAGCCCGGACCGGGTACTTCTGATCGCCTTCAAGAACCCCAAGCTGAAGTACCTCACCGGAAAGACGCTCGCAGAAGTCGCGAAGATGCGCGGCAAGAGTCCTGAGGAAACCGCGATGGACCTCGTCATCGAGGACGGAAGTCGCGTCGGCACGGTGTATTTCCTGATGAGCGAGGACAACATCAAGCGTGAAGCCGGGCTGCCGTGGATGGGCCTCGGCTCGGACGAAGCGTCCGAAGTCCCCGAAGGCGTATTCCTGAAATCGAGCAGCCACCCGCGCGCTTATGGAAATACCGCGCGGTTCCTCGGCCATTACGTTCGTGATGAGCATGCGACGACACTGCAGGACGCCGTTCGCCGGCTGACTTCGCAGCCTGCCACCAATCTCGGCATCCGCAATCGCGGCTGGCTCGCGCCCGGCTACTATGCCGACGTCGTCGTGTTCGACCCCGCGAAGATCCAGGACCATGCAACGTTCGAAAAGCCCAAGCAGCTTGCGACCGGTGTCGACGACGTATTCATCAACGGCGTGCAGGTGCTGAAGGACGGCCATCACACCGGAGCCACGCCCGGCCGCTTCGTCCGCGGTCCTGGTTGGACCGGTTGGCCCGGCGGAGGCGCGTGCAAGTGACAGGCTACTGATTCTGCAATGGGTGGAAAGCTGACACTGCGCTACGTCAGCTTTGGGTGGAAAGCAGACATTGTATGTGCAAGCCTTTGCCCATGTGGTCAAAGCTCACACTGGCGATGTTCGCCCTAACTTTCGCAGCGAGTTGCTCACAACATCACGCCGCCGAGAGAGCGTGCACGCCTCCGCTGCCCGCATGGGGAAAGCCGCATCCTCACTTAGGGCCAGGCACAATGAAAATCACAGTTGGGCTCGACCACAACGGAGCTACGTATCTCAATGGAAAGGCGACCTCACTGAGCGAGCTTTCAAAGCTGCTTCAAGAGGCTGCCCCCCTCAACCCACAACCAATCGTCATTTTAGAAACAGAGATGGGCGCGCCTTGCGCAACGCTCGACAAGGTTCGGGGGCTGATGAATGAGCGCTTGAGTTGCGGCAAAGGGGGTCACTGCGATGAGGGTATGCAGACTGTGTGGCGCGATTTGCCATACACCGGGGTGGGAGTTCCTTAGCCACGCCTAATGTCCGCAACGGGTCGAAAGCAGACATTAGGGAAAGGCGATAGAGGCTTTACCGACCAGCGGGTCGATAGATTAACCGATACTCACGGGCACGCCGAAGCCGTAGGAGCGCCG
>Ga0207691_10004672_pt1 | contig 13259 bp, 12 predicted proteins | sample KBSM13metaG_FD_184327 | JGI IMG/M metagenome (GOLD analysis project Ga0207691, IMG submission 184327) | Miscanthus rhizosphere microbial communities from Kellogg Biological Station, Michigan, USA - KBS M1-3 metaG (SPAdes) (version 2) | ecosystem: Host-associated > Plants > Roots > Rhizosphere >... | reverse complement strand
CCCAGTGCATCCCCGGCCCCGCCACCTCGAGGGACGGCAGGAGGAACTCGCGGAGGACCTCCTCCCGGCGCGCGATCTTGAACTCCGGGCGGGCGTACGAGTCGGTGCCCGTGAGCACCATGTTCTGGGTGAGCCTCCCGCAGCCCTCGGCGACGAACCACTCCTCCGCCGTGGCCATGACCTCCGCCGCCGACTTCCCCGGTGCGTAGGCGTCGAAGAAGATCTCGAAGCCCCGCTGGTTGATGCGCACCGAGTCCCGGACGGAGTCGAGCTCGACCTCGCTCTTGACCGCACGTGCAAGGTCGAACTCGACGTCGAACGCGACGAGCTCGAGCCCGTCGAGAGCCGCGTGATCGCGGACGGCCATGATGTAGTCGAGGCCGTAGACGCCCACCCGTCGCCAGCCCGCGTCCGTCGCACGCGACGCGATGAGCTCGCCCGGGCGATCGTGGAAGACCTGGTCGAGCTCCGAGGTCCCGTGCTCGCCGACGTATCGGGCCTCCGACGGGAAGACGACGTACGCCTCGCCGTCCGCTGGGACGACGACGTACGCGTAGCGGTGGACGATCTGGAAGCCGGACATGTACGTCACGGCGCCCTCGAACCCGGAGTACTCGTTGCCGGAGACGACGAGCGCGTCGAGGTCGTGTGCGGCCATGGCAGCGCGGACGTTGGCGTGGCGGCGCTGCAATTCAGGGCTCAGTGCGTTCATCTCGGTCTCCCGGGTCGTCGCTGGCAAAGGAGGCGAGGCCGAGGGCCGCAGGGCAGTACACCCAGTACGACCAAGGCCCGAGGCCGACGCATCGTGCCGCCAGAGACGACAGGTGACGCCGGAGGCCGGCTCCGCCGGCCGGCAGGCGTCACTGGCCAGGTGAACGAGATGACCATGAATCCTCCAGTGCTCGGATGAGTTGGGTGATTGCGTCGTTCAGCGGAGTGGGCACGCCCAGCTCTCGGCCGAAGCGTCCGATTCCGCCGTTCAGGAACTCGACCTCCGTCTTCCGGCGCGCCTCGACGTCCTGAAGCATGCTCGCCTTGTGGGCATAGGCGACGTCGGGCCTCGCGGCGTGATCGATCAGCTCTTCCGGGTCCGCGTCGAGGACGATGCCCTGCGCGGCGGCCACCGCCTTCCCCTCGTCGACGAGCGCACTCACGATCGCGCGCAGGTCGGGCCGCTCGCAGACACGTCCGTGGGTGAGCCCGGTGAGCGCGCCGACCGGGTTCGTCGCGGCGTTGAAGATGACCTTGCGCCACTGGGCTGGACGGGCGTCCGCCACTGCCGTCGTCGGCATCCCGCCGCGGGTGCACGCATCAGCGAGGGCCTCGACCTCGTCGGAGCGGGCCGGCCGCGGCTCGAAGGGCCCAAGCGTGGTGTCCCCCTTCACGTCCCACTGCACGACTCCGGGTTCCAGGATCTTTCCGGCCGGGAACGTCGTGCCCCGGATGACGCGCGGGACATGGCCGGCAACCACCTCTTCGTTGCCCACCCCGTTCTGCACCGTCGCCACGGCCCCGCTGGCGAACGCGTGGGCCGTCGCAGCGATCGCTCCCCCCGTGTGCATCGCCTTGGTCGCCACGATCCCGAAGTCGCAAGCGGGGAGCTCGCTGGCGTCGGTCGTGGCACGTGGGCGGCCGACGACCTCGCCCGCTCCGACGAGTCGTAGGCCGTTCGCGTTGATCGCGTCGACGTGTGCTTGCGAGACGTCGTAGGCCCACACCTCGACGTCGTCGAGCTGTGCGAGGTTCGCCGCGAACAGCGACCCGACCGCGCCGCAACCGACCACGCACACCCTCATTTCGCCATCGCTGTCGGGAGCGAGAACTCGCGGCCGCCCGTCAGCCCTCCGGGCCGGACGATGAGCACGAGGGCCATGACCGCGCTGACCACGATGATCCGCGAGCCGGAGGGAAGATTGATCGTCACGCCGAGGATGTTCATGCCGTCCTCCATCTCCGCGAGGACGGAGTCGAGGCCGCTCACGAACAGCGCGCCGACGACCGCCCCCCAGAGGCTCGTCGTACCGCCGATGACGAGCATCGCGAGCGTGATGAACGTGAGGTCGAGATAGACGGCGTCGACATTGATCGGGATGAAGTGGATGTACAGGCCGCCCGCGAACCCGGCGAGGAAACCACTCAGGGCGAACGACCCGAGCCGCTGTCGGTAGATGGAGACACCCACCGCACGAGCGGCGGCCGGATCCTCGCGCGTCGCGCGGAGCTGGCGTCCAAAACGGCTCCGCTGGTAGCCGAACGCCGCGCCGATCACGAGCAGCGCGCCGACCGTCGCCTGCAGGAGGTCGGTCGACTCGGGCACCGACGAGAACGTGTTGAGGCCCGGTCCGATCTTCTCGTAGTACCGGAGGATGTTGTTCGTGATACCGAGCACGGCGAACGTCGCGATCCCGGCGGCGAGACCCGACAGACGCATGAGCGGCAGCCCTACGAGCAGTGCGAAGGCACCCCCCGCGATCGCAGCGATGACGAGGGACGACACGTTGCCGACCGTCGTCGAGGTCAGGAAGTCGAAGAGGTACGGCATCGTCGCCGGCTTCTCCGCCTCGGGTATGGACAGAACGCCGGCGGCCCAGACCCCGACCGCGAAGAAGCTGATGTGCCCGAACGAGAGCACGCCCGAGTTCCCGACGAAGACGTAGATCGCAACGACCGTCGACACCGAGATGAGCGCCGTGACGAAGTAGATCTCCGTGGTCTGCGAGACGAATGCACCGACGACTCCGGCGGCGACCACGAGGAGGGCGGGCGCCAGGAACTCGACCGCCGCGCGGCGCGCCCTCACACCCGCTCCACGAGGCCGCGACTCCGCGTGAAGAGCCCGTCGGGACGGATGAGCAGCACGAGGATCACGAGCCCGAAGAGGAACGACGGCAGGTACTGGCTCTGGCTCGAAGGCAACGCCCCTCCGAGGAGTCCTGACACGTAGCCGATGAGGAACCCGCCGAGCGTGGCGGACAGCAACCGGGTCATCCCTCCGACGACGACCCCGGCGAGCACGAGGATCGTCTCCTGCAGCGCGAACGTCGGCGTCACTGTCGGGAACTGCACGGTCAGCATCACCGCGACGACCGCGGCAAGGGCGCCGGCGATGAGCACGGAGACGGTGCTGACGAGATTCGCCCGGACACCGAGCAGGCGCGCTGTCTGCGCGTCGATGGCTGCTGCTCGCATGTGCAAGCCGATCGAGGTCCGGTTGAGCAGGAGAACGAGGAGCGCGAGGCAGACGACGGCGGTCACGATCGCGACGACTGTGATCTTCCGGATCTCGACTCCGCCGATCTCGACCGGCCGGTTGAGTTGCACGAGCGAGGTAGCGGTCTTGCCGAGCGGCCCGAACCAGAGGAGCGCGATCGACTGCAGGAGGAACGCGACCGCGAAGGTCGCGATGAGCATTACCGCCGCCGACTGCGTGCGGAGCGGCCTGAAGACGACACGCTCCATCGCGAGCGACAGTGCGAGTACGACCGCGAAGCAGAGCGCGATGCCCACGCCCACCGGCCAGTCGCGGTCGGACGCATACGCGAGCGCGAACGCGCCGGCCATGATCAGCTGGCCGTAGGCGAAGTTCACGAGCCGCATGACGCCGAACACGAGGCCGATTCCGACGGCCATGAGCGCGAAGACCGCGCCGAGCCCGATCGCGTCGACCTGCACCTGCAGGTCCACCGCGTCGCGGAGGAAGTCGCCGAGGCCACTGGCGAGCAGGGCGCTCATGACAGGTATGCGGCGACCATCCGCTCGGTGTCCGCAGCGTCGGCGGCCGTCAGCGTCAGCCGCAGCTCGCCGTTCGCGAGCACGTGCGTCCGGGCGGCGAGAGCGACGGTCCGCTGTGCGCGCTGCTCGACTAAGAGGACGCCGATCCCACGCTCCGTGATCGTCCGCAGCGACTCGAAGACGCGATCGACGATCGTCGGCGCGAGCCCGAGCGACGGCTCGTCGAGAAGAAGGAACGAGGGCCTCGAGATCATCGCGCGGGCGATGGCGAGCTGCTGCTGCTGGCCGCCGGAGAGCGCGCCCGAGTGCCGGTCGCGAAACTCCTCGCACACGGGGAACAGCTCGTAGATCTCCGCGAGGTCCTCGTCGACGCCCTCCGAGCCCGAGCGCGCCGCCAGCCCGAGCCGAAGGTTCTCCTCGACCGTCAGCTCGGCGAAGAGCCGCCGCCCCTCCGGAACGAGGGCGACCCCGCTCCTCGCGATCGCCTCGGGCGTGCGGCCGCGGAGCGATACGTCGCCGATCCGGATCTCCCCCGCGCGCACCGGCACGAGCCCCATCACCGCGTGCAGCGTCGTCGACTTGCCGGCCCCGTTCGGGCCGATGAGCCCGACGATCTCACCCGGCTCGACGTCGAGCGACACGCCTCGAACGGCGGTGACGCCGCCGTAGGCCACCTCGAGATCGCGGATCGCCAGTGCTGTCACTCGCGCACCGCCGGCTCACCGAGGTACGCAGCCGCGACGTCGAGGTTGCCGCGGATCTCGGTCGGGGAGCCCTCGGCGAGCGTGCGCCCCTGGTCGAGCACCTGGATGCGGTCGCAGACGCCCATGATCAGCGCCATGTTGTGGTCGATGAGGAGCACGCCGACGTCGTGGTCGTCACGCACCGATCGGACGACATCGGCGAACGCTGGCACCTCGGCCTCCGGCAGGCCCGCTGCCGGCTCGTCCATGAGGAGGAATCTCGGCTCCGTCGCGAGCGCCCGCGCGACGCCCAGCCGACGCTCGTCGCCATGCGGCAAGGAGCCAGCGGGTGCACCCTCGTAGCCGTCGAGCCGAAGGGACTCGAGGAGACCATCGGCGCGGCGTCGGGCCTCGCGCGGGCCGGCGCCGACACCGAGCGCGGCGACCTCCACGTTCTCGCGCACCGACAGACCCCGGAACGAGCGGCTGTGCTGGAAGGTCCGAGCCAGGCCCGCCCGCCCGCGGCGGTGGGGCCGCCAGCGTGTGACATCTCGTCCTTCGAGCTCGACCGACCCCTCGTCGGGGAAGTCGAAGCCCGTGAGGACATTGACGAGCGTCGACTTACCCGCGCCATTCGGGCCGATGAGGCCGACGACCTCGTGCCGCTGGAGCTCGAGCGTGACCTCGCGAAGGGCCTGCACGCCTTCGAACGCGCGCGAGACGCCGGCGGCCCGGAGCGAGGCTCCGGACCGCCGTGTCTCTCCAGGCTGTGGCTCCGACAACGCCGCCTAGATCTTCGGGACGACCTTCGCCTTGATCGTTCCGACGACCCTCGGCGTGTTGTTCTGCACGCTGATGACCCGGTACGCACGTCCGAAGACGGTGTGCAGGGTCGGCGAGAAGCTCACGAGGCCCGACACCGTCGGGACGTTCTTGAACTTCTGCATCTGCGCCGCGAGCGCAGCGCCGTTCGTGTTCCCGCCGGTGCGCTTGAGTGCGACGAGGATGCCGTCGATCGCCGCCGGCCCGGTGACGAACGCTCCCGTGCTGCCGGCCTTGGCGATCGCCGCGGCGTTCTTCTTCGCGAGCGCGTTGACGGCCGCCACCGGGTCGTTGCCGAACGCCGAAGCGAAGGTCACGTAGAAGTAGTTCGTGATCTTCGGCTCCTGCGTGTACCAGTAGTTGCCGTCGCCGGCCCACGAGTTCAGGAACGGGGTGTTGTTCCCGAGCGTCCGTAGGCCATTCAGGATCGGCACCTGTGCGCCGAACGCCGCAGCCGTGGCCGTCACGATGACGTCCGCCTGCTTGGCGTTAAGCCGCGTCACCGTGCTCTGCCACGTGGCCGGGCTGCCGCCCGCGGACTGGTAGGTCTCTTCCGTCGCGATCTTGCCGCCGAGCTGCGTCCAGCGCGCCTTGAAGGCCTGCACGACGTTGCGGAAGTAGACGATGACGGTATCGGTCGCGAGCGAGGCCGTTCGCCAACCGCGCTTCCACGCGAACTCCGCCATCGCCGAGCCCTCGTCCTGTGCGACGTTGCCGAAGGAGAACGCGAGGCGCCCCTTGGCACCGAACCGCTTCGGGCCCATCTGATCCGTGCCGATGCACGCGGCGACGGTCAGCTTCCCGGCGTTGATCGCCGTCTGGACGACCGGCGTCGCGTAGTCGACGTCGCAGGTCGTCATGATCACCTGGGCACCCTGCGCGAGGAGCTTCGTCGCACACGCCTTCGCGATCGTCGGCTTGTTGCCCTGCGTGTTGCAGGTGAGGAGCTTGACCTTCGTCCCGCCTGCCTTGTTGATCGCCGCGATGTGGGACTTCGCCGTCGCGAGCGCCGGGCCGTCGAACGGCGCCATGTTGCCGACGCCGTCGTACGCCCAGCCAATCGTGAGCGTCTTCGCCTGCTCCGACGACGCCGATCCGCCGCCGACGACGGCGGCCGCGACGACGGCAACAGCTACCAGGGCGAGCATCGCCCTCCGCAGCTTCTTCATGTCTGCCCTCCTGTGGGGTCCTGGGTTACCTGCCACGATGCTTCCTTTCCTCTGACGAGCGTGTAGAGCAATCGATGGAGCGGCACGGGCACGTCCCGCCGCTCCGCCTCACGGACGAGCGAACCGGTGATGAGCTCGATCTCGGTCTCACGGTGAGCGTCGACGTCCTCGAGCATCGACGGGTAGTGCGCCGATCCCCGCCGCGTCGCGAGAACGTTCATCTCCCACGGGTCGTCGTGGAGCTCGATGCCGGCCGCCGCCGCGACCGCCTTGCCCTCGTCGACGAGGCCGTGGACGAGATGCCCGAGGTCGCCGGGCTCGGCCTCCTGCGCGAAATGCGGGTCATGTGGAAGTCCGGTCAGCGCCGCGGTCGGGTTGACCGCCGCGTTGAAGATGAGCTTCGACCACTGCGCGGGCCGCAGGTCGGGCAGCGCCTCGGCCTTCAGTCCCGCCGCGACGATCGTGGCGGCGATGTCCTGGACGACGGCGAAGGGGGTCTCCTCGTAGGGCCCGAGCCACGTCTCGGTGTCGAGGATGTACTCGACGTGGGTATCCGAGTGGCGCGTCCCGCTCATGAACGTGACGCCCGAGACGATCGGCCAGTCGCCGCGCGCGCGGACGATCGCCTCGGCCCCGATGCCGTTCAGCACCGTCACGACCGTCGCTGCGGGGAACCGCCCCGCGAAGGACCGCACCGCGGACTCGAGCCCTGACGCCTTCGTCGCGACGATCGCGACGTCGAACCCAGGGAGTGCATCCGGATCGTCGGTCGCGGTGATCTCCGCGTCGTATTCGGTCTTCCCGCTCACGCGGAGCCCCAGCCTGTTCAGCGCGTCGGCGTGTTCGCGGCGTCGCGTCAGCACCGAGACCTCGCAGACGCGGGCGAGATGACCCGCGAAGAGACTCCCGATGACGCCCGCCCCGACGATGCAGACCCGTTTCACGCTGCTTCGCGAGTATCTCAGCGCGGTGACATGTCAGTCAACTTCGACTGCTCTTCACCCGAGATGCCATGCGCCGGAACTCTGAGTCGGTGACGAGCCCGCGCTTCTTCGTCCCCGAGCGCTTGACCGACTCGAGCAGCTGCGGAAAGCGCTCCTCGGGGACGTCGAGGCCGAGCTCGGCGACCTTGATGCGGATCGAGTCGAGGCCGCTCTTCTTCCCGAGCACGATCCCCCGCTCGGCGCCGACGAGCTCGGACGCGTACGGCTCGATCGCCGGCGGGTCGTGGAACTGGGCCGCGACTGCTCCGGACTCGCGAGTAAAGACGTTGTCCCCCGTCACCGGCTTCCACGGAGCGAGTGGCGTCTCTGCGAGACCCTGGACGAGCTCGCCGAGCGCGCGCGCCTGCGACAGGTCGAGGCGCGTCGGTATGCCGTAGAGCGCCTCGAGCGCGAGTGCGACCTCGACGAGATCTGCGTTCCCGGCGCGCTCACCCATCCCGTTGATCGTGCCCTGCACCCACGTGGCCCCCGCCTGCACCGCCGCAACCGCCGCTGCCGTCGCGAGGCCGAAGTCGTCGTGACCGTGCCAGTGGACGGGTACCGCGTAGTCGAGCCGCTCCACGACCTCGTTCACGAGGAACGCCGCTGCCTCCGGGGTCGCGATCCCGAGCGTGTCGACGACGGCGACCTCCTTGGCGCCCGCTTCGACCGCAGTCTCGTAGACGCGCCGCGTGAACTCGAGGTCGGCGCGCGTCGAGTCGACGGCGAAGAACGCGACCCGAATGCCCTCGGCAGCCGCGAACGAGACGGCCGCGCGAATCCGGTCGAGCATCGTCTCGCGCGAGACGCCGAGCGCGGAGAGCTTGCCGTCGGAGATCGGACTCTCGATGACCGACGCCTGGAGCCCGAGCTCGACGAGTGCCTCGACATCCGCGCGGACGGCGCGCGAGAAGCCCCAGATCTCGGCGTCGAGCCTGGCACCGAGGATGAGGGAGATCGCCCGCGCGTCGTCGTCCGACACGCGTGGGAAGCCCGCCTCGATGCGGTCGACGCCCGCGGCTGAGAGCGCCCTTGCGATCTCCACTTTTTGCTCTGGAGAAAGTACGACTCCAACTGTTTGCTCGCCATCGCGGAGTGTCGTGTCGTAGAGGCCGATCGTCACGCGCGGCTGAGGCTCGAGCGCCTTCGCGTTGAGGTCACCCGTCCAGACCTTCGAGCGGTCGATCACGCCGGGACTATCCCATCCGGGAACGGGGAGAGCTTCTCGGCGCCCGTCTCGGTCACGAGGAAGTTGTCCTCGACGCGGAGGCCGCCTCCGCCGTCTATATAGCATCCTGGCTCGATTGCAAGAACCATACCGGCCGCCATCTCGCCGCCGCCGGCCTGGTGTGCGTAGGGAGGTTCGTGGGCTCGCGCTCCGACGCCGTGGCAGATCGGGTGCGACGGCTGGCCCGGAAACCCGATCCCGGTGATCCCTTCACGGATGCGACGGTCGAGCTCGGCGAAGCTCGCGCCCGGCCGGACGAACTCGACAGCGTCCAGATAGACGTCCATCAGGCCACGCTCGAGCTCCCCGTACTCCATGGTCAGCTCGCCGACGACGAGGTTCTTCGTGTGGTCGCACCAGTAGCCGTCGGCGCAGACCCAGATCTCGAAAAGCGTCGGCTCGCCCTCGACGACGGCGCGGGACGTGGTCGCCGTGAACGTCTTGATCCCCGGTCCCGACCAGACGAGGGAGTACCCGAGGGCGAGCTCGACCTTGTCGTCCCAGCCCGTGCCCTCGCCGTGGACGAATCCCTCCCACTCCGCCGCGATCTGCGCTTCGGTCATCCCAGCGTCGATGACGAGCTTGCAATGCTCCATCGCCGCGGCGGCGATGGTGTTGGCGAGGCGCATCCGCTCGATCTCCTGCTCGGTCTTGACAGCCCGTGCGGCCGCGAGGAGCGGTGTGGCGTCCGCGCTCTCGCCGAACGCCGCGAACCACTCCGCCGTGAACGTCGTCGGCTCGCCCACCATGCGGTCCGACGCCTGCGTCCCGAGCGAGAGCTCCAAGCCGACGCGCCCGTACTCGCTCGCCGCCTCTCGCGCGAGTTCGAGGACGCGCGCGACGGGCGGACGCGGGTCGCGTTCGTCGTACCCGCTGAAGAAGCGCACGTCGCGTGTCCACGCCATGCGAGCGGCATCCTCCTCCGACGCTTCGAGACAGATCAACACCGGCTCGCCCTCGCGCGGGAAGACGCAGGCGTCGTAACCCTTCATCCCCCAGAAGTTCGTGAGGTAGAGGACGTCGTCCGGGGCGCGGACGACCAGCGCGTCGAGCTCGTGCTCGGCCATGAGCGCACGGACGCGCTCGAGCTTCGCGTCGTCGCGCGGCCAGGGCATGCTCAGAAGCCGATGAACTGGAACGGGCCGGCGACGACGTCGCCGATCTCGGCCTGGATCCAGACCTCCGCAGACTCGTCCAGCTCGCCGCGAAGACGCTCGGCCAGCTCCTCGGCACGCTCTTCCGTCACGGCGCCGACCAGCACGTAGCGCCAGCGGCGCTTCGCCGGCAGGCCCTCGTCGGACAGCCGTCCCTCGAGGTCGCCGGCCGCCTTGCGCGACGGCAGCTCGGCGACGACGCGCCAGTCGAACTCGCCCTCGGCCCGGGCCTCGTGGGTCTCCACCGTCTCTCGCTCCGCGTACTCGCGTTGTTCGTCCGCAACCGTGCTGGGCAACGGGAGAGACGCGTCCCGCCACTCCTCGGCGACCGGATGCCAGCGCGTGATCCGGATGTCGGCGGTGAGCTCCTCGTCGCGCATGAGCTCGGCGATGACGCGTTCGGCTTCGCGCGCCTGCTCCTCGGTCGCGGTATACGCGAAGAGGCGCGAGCCGTCCCGTGTCACGACGACGCTCCTCCCGAGGCGCTCCCGCGCCTCGTCGTCGAGATTCAGCGCGCGGAGCCGCTCGCGGAGCGGGTAGCCGTGCGCCTCGTCGTCGAGCTCGACCTCGACCCGAAAGTCCTCCGCCACGGGGCGGACGCTACCAACCGCTCGGCGCGGGCTCGGTGACCACGGGCTCGGCGAGGCGACGCCGGGTGACCGCGAGCGCGACGAGCCCCGCGAGGACGGGGATCGCGCCCGCCACCAGCATCGTCCAGCGCGCGCCGACGGTGCTGACGAGGATGCCGCCCGCAACCAGAGCGACGAGCTCGGCCGCGTTCCGGAGCCCGTTGTAGGCCGCGAACGCCCTGCCGTGGAGGGAGGTCGGCACGCGCTCGTGCATGAGCGTGCGGATGAGCACGTTCTTCGTGCCGTGCGCAACGCCGCCGACGAAGAAGAACACGAAAGCGAGCGCCGGAACGAGCCAGATCGCAGGCCCTGCCAGACCTGCGCCCTGAACGACGATCGCGACGAGTACGGCCACCGCGAGCGCCCCGTGTCCGATGCGTCGAGGGAGCAGCGTCGCGCCGAGGACCATCCCGAGCGTCCAGCTCGTCAGGAGAACGCCGTAGCCGACGTCGCCGAGGCCGAGATCCTCCTTCGCGAAGAAGACGTTGGCGGCCCAGTTCGTGGTCATGAAGAGGAGCGAGACGAACGCCACGCTCATGACCACCGCGAGCACGCGGTCCTGGACGAGGTACTTCGCCCCAGACCACGCGCGGCCGACGGGCGGCTCCGGCGCGAGGCAGAACTCGGAGTGAGGACAGCGAACCACGATCGCTGCGGCGCCCACGACGACGAACGTCGCCGCATTGACGAGCATCGCGATTTCCAGGCCTCCAGCACCGGCGATCACACCGCCGATCAGCGGGCCGACCGCGAACCCGGTGTAGCGGGCGGTCTCCACCCTCGCATTCGCGATCCCGATCCGCGCCTCCCCGGCGACGCGCGGAACGAGCGCGAACTCGGCCGGCTGCCCGACGGCGAATCCGACGCCGAGAAGGGCTGCGAGCAAGAGGATGACGGCGGTGCCACCGGTGAAGGCCAGAACGACGGCGACAATCGCCTGTGCAACGGAGGCCAGCAGCAACACGCGCCGCGGGTCGTGGCGGTCCGCGAGCAGGCCTGCCGGTCCCGCAAGCACGACGGACGGCGCCCAGAAGGCGAGATACAAGAGGGCGAGCGTGACTCCGGAACCGGTGGTCTCCTGCAGGAAGAGCGCCAGAGGCACGAGCGCGAGCCAGTCCCCGAGCGCGGACAGTCCCACGGCCCCGACGAGGATGTCGAGGTCGCGGCGCACGGCTACCAGCGAACGTGCGGAGGCGCAGGCGCGCCGTGCCCGTCTTGCCACGAGACGACCGGGTTCCGGAGCACGCCGATCCGCTCGATCTCGCACTCCATCACGTCTCCCGGCTTGAGATAGAGCGATGCGGCGTCCGGCGAGAACCCGGCGACGCCCGACACGGTGCCCGTCGAGAGGACGTCACCTGCCGAATAGCCGAGCGCCGAGTAGTGGCTGAGGATCTCGGGGATCGTCACGGACATGCGACCCGAATGCGACACCTGCCGCGACTCGCCGTTCACGCGCAGTTCCATCGCGAGGTCGTGCGGGTCCGGGATCTCGTCGGGCGTGACGATCCACGGGCCCAACGGGCAGAAGGTGTCGATCGCCTTGCAGAAGCTGAACACGCCGGACCGCATCTCGCGCCGCTGGATGTCCCGCGCGGTGATGTCGTTGAAGATGACGTAGCCGCCGATGTAGTCGCCCGCTTCCTCCGGTGAGAACCATCGGCCCGGCTTCCGAAGCACGACGGCGAGCTCGAGCTCGTAGTCGAGCTCCTCGGTCAGGTGCTCGGGGTACACGACCGGCTCGTCGGGCCCGACGATGGCATCGACGTTCTGGAAGAAGACGATCCATGGTGCGATCTCGTGGGTCCAGCCGACCTGTTTCGACTCTTCCTCGTGCTCGCGAAAGTTGCCGGCGGTGTGGAAGAACTTCTTCGGGACGATCGGAGCGCGCAAACCGGTCTCGGAGAGCGCAACCGTCTCCCCCGTCCGGTCGGCGCCTCCACGCTCGAAGTACTCGCGCATCGTCGGGACGTCGAGAACGGCGATCTCGTCGCCGTCGAGGACGCCGACGCGGCGGTCGTCGCCGAACGTGACGAGCTTCATTCGACGACTCCGCAGACCTTCATGGCGGCCTTCGCGTAGACCTCCGCCGTCTTCACCAGCCCGTCGATCTCGAGGTTCTCGCCCTTCACGGTGTCGAGGAGCCCACTCGACGTTCCGTAGTTGACGGTGGGGATCCCGTAGCGCGAGAGCACCGACGCGTCCGAGAACCAGCGGGTCACGTCCCGGTCGGGAGCTGACCCGAACACCTCCGCGTGTGCCTCGTCGAGCGCACCGACGAGGACGTGGTCCTCTGCGATCTCGGCGCCCGGCGCCGTGACGTACACCTCGCCCTCGATGCCGTGCTCCGGAAAGCGCTCGGCCAGCGCCCGGACCACGTCGAGAACCTGCGTGCGCGCGACCGTCATCTCCTTCGTCGGCGGAACGCGTACGTCGAGGAACAGATCGGTGCGATGCGGCGTGCGCGAGACCCGCCAGCCGAACCCACCCTGCAAAGCGCCCACGTTGACGATCGCGCTCGCGCCCCGGTAGGCGTTCGCCGGGTCGGTCTCCCACGTCGGGATCCATTCCAACACCGCGTCGAGCACGTCGCGCATTCGAACGATCGAGTTCTCGTCGAGCTTCCCGGCACTGAACGCGGTGTGCACGAACGGGCCCTTCGTCGAGATTCGCAGCCAGAGGGACCCGAAGTGGCCGAGGACGACCTTCGACTCGGTCGGTTCGCCCAGGATGCACATGTCGGCCACGCCGCCATGGGACACGAGGTGACGCGAGCCGGCGGCGTACCCGCGGAACTCGGCGCCCTGTGCGTCCCCGTACTGCGTCTTCTCGATCTCGCCGGAGACGGCCGCGATCATC
>Ga0207691_10004670_pt1 | contig 13260 bp, 14 predicted proteins | sample KBSM13metaG_FD_184327 | JGI IMG/M metagenome (GOLD analysis project Ga0207691, IMG submission 184327) | Miscanthus rhizosphere microbial communities from Kellogg Biological Station, Michigan, USA - KBS M1-3 metaG (SPAdes) (version 2) | ecosystem: Host-associated > Plants > Roots > Rhizosphere >... | reverse complement strand
ACCCATTTCTCGAGGTGCTGCGCGATTCGCTCGGCCTCTCGATCTCGCCAAAACGCGAAGCCTTTTCGACACCCCGGGAACGTAATCCGCTTGGATTATCATTCCCGGCTGTAGTCGACACCTTCCCATGGCGAGCACCGACATCTCCGGCGATCTGGAGCCGCAGCGCGGCTACCTCCTGCGCGTCGCGCGGCTGCAATTGAGCGACGAAGCGCTCGCCGAGGACGTCGTCCAGGAAACCCTGCTCGCCGCGCTATCCGGCAGCGGTTTTTCGGGAAAGTCGAGCCTGCGCACCTGGCTCACGGGCATCCTCAAGCACAAGATCGTCGACGCCATTCGCAAGAAGCAGCGCGAGCCGACGGTTGCCTCGGCATTCGGCGACATCGATTCGGAAATGGACATCGAGGATTTCGACGCGATGTTCAACGAGCGCGGCGGATGGGATCCGAAGCCTGCCGAATGGGGCAACCCCGAGGATGCGCTCAACCAGCGCCAGTTCTTAGACATCATGGATCTCTGCCTCGAAAAGCTTCCCCCCAACACGGCCCGCGTCTTCATGATGCGCGAGGTGATGGAGCTCGAGACCGACGAGATCTGTAAGGAATTGACGATCAACGCGAATAACCTGTGGGTCATCCTCTATCGGGCCAGGATGGCGCTTCGCCAGTGCCTCGAGCAGAACTGGTTTGCCCGCAACGGCCCCGCCACCTGACGCGCACGCCCCCGTCCCCATGTTCAAGAGAGCGCTCGGTCACATCATCCGCTGCAAGGACGCGTCGCGCCTCGTGTCCCGGCGGGAGGATGCCCCGCTGTCGGAATGGCAGCAGCTGGTCCTGCGCCTCCATCTTTCGGTCTGCGCCGCCTGCTCGAGGTTCGAGAAGCAGGTCGAGTTCCTGCGCAGCGCGATGCAGAGGTACCGGCAGTAAACTCGCGGCAAGACTTCCCTGGCGTCCCGCGATCATGCAACTCAGCGTCAACGGCACTCTGCGCACGTTCGACCGCCCCGTCCACACCGTGGCCGAGCTCGTGCACGAGCTCTCCCTCACCGGAAAGCGCATCGCCGTCGAGCGAAACGGCGAGATCGTGCCGAGGAGCCGCTATGCCGACACGACTGTCGCACCGGGCGACACGCTGGAAATCGTCGGCGCTGTCGGCGGCGGCTGACGACTGCCGTTGGTCCGGTCAGGGCGGCTCACAGGAGTAAAATCGTCGCGATGAACGCCCCGCACGTACCCTCGTCATCGATCGTCGATCCGCTGCTGGTCGCAGGTCGCGCCTATCGTTCCCGACTTCTCGTGGGCACCGGCAAGTACAAGGATTTCGACCAGACTCGCGCCGCCGTCGTCGCGTCGGGCGCGCAGATCGTCACCGTCGCCATCCGCCGCACGAACATCGGCCAGGACCCGAACGCGCCTTCGCTCCTCGACGTGCTGCCGCCGTCCGAGTTCACTTATCTTCCCAACACCGCCGGCTGCTATACCGCCGACGACGCCGTGCGCACGCTGCGTCTCGCGCGCGAGCTCCTGGACGGCCACAACCTCGTCAAGCTCGAAGTGCTGGGCGATCCGCACACGCTATTTCCGAACGTCCGCGCGACGATCGCCGCGGCCGAGACGCTGGTGAAGGAAGGGTTCGAGGTGATGGTCTACACGACCGACGACCCGATCGCCGCGCGCGAGCTGGAGGCGATCGGCTGTGTCGCGATCATGCCGCTTGCCTCGCTGATCGGATCCGGCATGGGGATCCTCAATCCGTGGAACCTGAAGCTCATCATCGACGCAGCGAAGGTGCCGGTGCTCGTGGACGCCGGCGTGGGTACCGCCTCGGATGCGACGATCGCGATGGAGCTGGGCTGCGCCGGCGTGCTGATGAACACCGCCATCGCCGGGGCGCAAGACCCGGTGCGGATGGCGGGCGCGATGAAGCTCGCCGTCGAGGCCGGGCGCGAGGCGTTTCTCGCCGGGCGGATGCCGCGCAAGTTCTATGCGGCGAGCCCGAGCTCGCCGACCACAGGGCTCATCGGCTGAAGCTGCTCGTGGCATTTCCGCGATACGCCGGATTCGCGGCGCGCGGCTCATCCGCGATCGCCGTGATCGCCTTCGTCCTTGCGGTCGGCGCCAAAGCCGAGCCGCTCAGCATCGAGGAAATCACCAGGCTCTGCTCCCAGGCCGACGGCCCCGCCCACTGCGGGCGCATGGTCGAGGAAGTGCAGCTGCCGCGCCTGCCGAGTCTCGCGGTGCGCGACAAGCTCGACCTCAGGGTCTCGCTCTATCCGTCCGGCACGACGACGTTTTCCGATACCGAGACCCTTCATGGGGGTCGTTCGTACAGCCTCTGGGACTTCATGAGCGAGATCAACGCCGTCGTGCTCTATGTCACCGACGGCGACGACGCGTCGTTCGTCCTGCTGCAGCGCACGACCGGCCGCAAGATCGAGCTGCCCGCGGATCCGAAGCTCTCGCCGGATCGGCAGCGTCTCGTGACCGTGGACTTCTGCGAAAACAGGTGCACGAACGAAGTCGCGCTCTGGCGCGTCACGAAGGACAGCGTTCGCAAGGAGCTTTCGTGGCGGCCGGCGGCGACGTGGACCGACGCGTCCGCGACCTGGAAGAGCCCCGAGACGATCGTGATCGAATACAGCGTCGCGGGCGGGACCACGCCGTCGCGCCTGACGCGCCGGCTGGCGGACACCGACTGGGTTCGCCCGCCGGCGCAGTGACGGCGAGCGCGCCCATCCACCGACCCATCCGGAGCTTCGTACTCCGCAGCGGACGGATGTCGCCCGCTCAACAGCGCGCCCTCGACACGCTGTGGTCCGCCTTCGGAATTCCATTCGAGCCGTCGCTCATCGATTTCGACCGCGTGTTCGGCCGCCGCGCGCCGCGCGTGCTCGAGATCGGGTTCGGCATGGGCGAGACCACCACGGCGATCGCGCGCTCGCGGCCCGCCGAGGATTTCGTCGGGATCGAAGTGCATCCCCCCGGCGTGGGCAGCCTGCTGAAGCAGCTCGCCGAAGGCGGCCTCGCCAATGTCCGCGTCATTCGGCATGACGCCGTCGACGTTGTGGCGGCGATGATTCCGCCTGGCTCGCTCTCCGGCATCCACGTCTTCTTTCCCGACCCGTGGCCCAAGAAGCGTCATCACAAGCGGCGGCTCCTCACCGGTGCATTCGTGCATGCGCTGGCGCTGCGCCTGGAACCGGAGGGCTACCTTCACGTCGCCACCGACTGGGAAGAATATGCGCAGGAGATGCTGGCGGTGCTCTCGGCTGAGCCGCTGCTCGCGAACACCGCGCCCGACTTCGCGCCGCGACCGGAGCATCGGCCGCTCACCAAGTTCGAGACGCGCGGCTTGAAGCTCGGGCACGGCGTGCGCGACCTCGTGTTCCGCCGGCAACCGGGTGCGATCAGCGAGAGCGGCGAATGATTGAAGCATCGATCCCATCCGGGACTTCCGGCGAGTTTTTCGCGGGGAAATCGTGATCGGAATGCTGCGGCGTCTACAGCACCTCGCCGGCCGCGCGACGAGTATCCGCTGGCAGGTAAAGGCATGGCGGGGCCGGATGGTTCCCGATGCCGGTCGAATACTGGCGCCGGGGGTAAAGATCTGGCGGGACGGCTTCATTTTCATCGACAAGCAATGGTCGCCGGCACGCGTGACCACGCAATTCATCGGCGACGCCGAGACCTACTATCGGCTCTACTTCGAGCGCCTCGACTTCGATCCCCTCATCGACCGCTGCCTGACGCTGGCCCACGTCGATCGGGGGCGCAAGGTGCGCGTCCTCGACATAGGCTCCGGCGGCGGCAGCAGTGTGTTTGCCGCCTGTCGGCTCCTGCCGGTTGCCGAAATCGTTGCCTCCGATCTCTCGCCCCCGCTCCTTCAGATGCTCGCTTCCATCGTCGAGTCCCGGAACGAGCTGCGCGGGCGTGTCCAGATCTTCTGCTTTGACGTGCACCGCCGATTTTTCAAGCCGGACACCTTCGACGTCGTGATTGGCGCCGCGATCCTGCACCACCTGCTCGATCCGCAGGCGGCCCTGATGAACGTTGCCCGCAGCTTGAAGCCCGGTGGATCGATCATTCTCATCGAGCCGCTCGAAGCGGGTTCGCTGATGCTGACCACGATGTATGCCAGTGTCTTGCGTGTCTTGGGGGAGCTCGGCCAGGGCAACGGCGAATTGGCGCGTTTGATGAGGGCGCTGCGCCTGGACACCCAGTCCCGGCTCGGTCCGCCGGCTTTGAAACCCTGGACCGCGCAACTCGACGACAAGTGGGTGTTCGACGAACCCTACCTTGTGGAACTGGCCCGGGAGCTCGGATTGTCGAACGTAAAAGTTCATCCGGCACAGCCCGACCTGACCAACGTCTACGAGGGCTCATTCCGAAGCGTTCTTGCCGACAGCGGAAATGGGGGGTTGGCGATCCCGGAGCCGGTATGGGAATGTGTGCGCCAGTTCGACCGCGGCATTGACGCCGGTCTAAAGAAGTTGCTGTGCCCTACCGGAATCATCGTGTTTACGAAATGACGCGCGCGCGGAGGCTTCCCCGCACGATCAGCGAAAGCGACGGATGATCGGCCGCTCGAGGTAGTGCCACGTGGTCGCGGCAAGCGCGAGCACGATGGCGACGGTCAGCGCGAGCAGCGCCGCGGGAGATAGCGTCGGCCACTCATTCCTGAGTGTCAGGATCACAGGCAAGTGCCACAGGTAGATCCCGTAGCTCACCCTTCCGAGGTAGTCGAGCGGCCGCAGCAGCGGGAGGCGAGTTAGATCGGGGAGCTCCGACGCGAAAAGCACCAGGGCGCCGAACGTCAGCGCGAGCCCCGTTCGCCAGAAGACCACCATGCCGGCGCTCGTCCAGAAATCGGAGTGCGTCCAGTAGGCGTTCCAGGTGAAATGGAGCGCGACCGCGAAGGCGCCCGCCGTCGCCAGCATCGGCAACGCACGCGAGCGCGCCAGCCATCGTGCCATCGTGCCGTCTAGATGCAGGCGGGCAATGCAAAGACCGATGGCAAACGCGTCGAGCATGGCCGGAACCTGCGTTGCGTACACGAAGGTGACGACGGGTTGGCCGAGCTCGCGCGTGCCGAAGAAGGCGAGCGCTCGCGCGCCCCATGCGATCAGCACGCCGCCCAGAAAGAGCCACCGCAGGTCGACCCGCGACAAGAGCGGCACCGCCAGGATCGCCAGCACGTAGAACTGCATCTCCGCCGCGACGCTCCAGTTCGGACCGTTGATCGCGACGTGGAGCCAGGGGTGCAGGTTGTGGAGGAATACGAGGTGACTGCCGATCTGTACGGCGACCTTTTCCCACGACAGCGACAGGAACGATGGCCGGATCAGCAATAGGAACGCCGCCCCGGTGACGACGTAGAGCGGCACGATGCGCGCGAGCCTTCGCCGCATGAACGTCCAGCGGTAGGCGGCAGTGCCCTCGCGATAGAGGCGGATCGCGGAAAGCCCGATGACGAAGCCGCTGATCACGAAAAAAAGATCGACGCCGACCCAGCCGACGCGAAAGATGAGGAGCGCGCCCTCGGTCGGAAACGAGGGCCACGGAGCGAGCTCGACGACGTGGTAGACGAGCACGAGCAGCGCAGCGGCGCCGCGCAGGAAATTGACGTTCGGAAAGAACATCGGTCCGGGCGTCCCGGAGTGAAGGCGAGGGCGAACGCGGTGGGGAGCGCCCACGTCAGGCCGCAGGCGGAGGCGCTCTCCGGGCTTTGCGGCGCATCAGGAATATTCGGCACCTCCAGATCCAGGACTTCTGCAGCTCCGCCAGCTCGCGCGTCCGCTCGAAGGCGATCGTTTCGGCGTGGGAGAGGCCGCCGCGCAGCCTGACGATTTCGGCGTCGTGTTCGGCCAACAGCGTCTCCGCCAGGGCAAGGCCCTTGCGCAGCTTCGCGATCAGCGGCTCGCGCTCGTCGGCGTAGATCTCGGCTTCCGTGAGGCGAGCCTTGAGCAGCGCGCGCTCCTCGATGCGCTCCGCCACCACATGGCGGAGCTCTTCGGTGTGAAGTGCAATGCGTGCGTTGTCGACGGCAGCGCGCAAGGGGCCCGCCGGGTCGTTGCGCACATATTCGCGCACTTTGAGCACGTAGTCGGGGTAGATCTCCGCGATCGTCTTGCCGGCGGTCGTCGTCAATTCCAGCCTCTCCCCGGAAAAGCTCACCGCGCCTTCGTGATAGACGAACACGTCGCCGGCGAGCACGTTGCGCCAGCCGGCGCCGGCAGCACGCATGCAGAAGTCGTTCTCCTCGCCGTAGCCGCGGCCGAAGCGCTCCGCGTCGAATGGCCCGATCTGATCGAGGCACGCCCGCCTTATGGTCATGCAAAACCCCACGGCCGTGGGCAGGTCGACGGTGCGCCCGGCATTGGTCAAGGCGAAGAGTCGATCGAGCTCGGCAAGCGTGAGCGTCCCGGGGAGGCCTCCCGTCCATCCTTCGAACGGATACGAGCAGATCGTGGCATTGTTGGAGAACGGCGTGACCGTGCCGACATCCGGGTAGGCGTACGCGGCGCGAAAGAGCCGATCCAGCCAGTCGTTCGCCACCTCGGTGTCGCTGTTGAGCAGCACGACGTCGCGGTCCGGATGCAGGCCCATGCCGCGGTTGACCGACTGCACGAAGCCGCGATTGCTCTCGTTGCGGACGAGCGTGATCCTCCGCTCCGCGGCGAGTTGGTCGAGATAGCCGGTGATCTCCGGGTCGGGGCTCGCATCGTCGATCGCGACGACTTCGAAGGCCGCGACCTGACGATGCTGCAGTACGCTGTCGACGCAGCGGCGCGTCTGTTGCAGGCCCTTGTAGATGGGAATGATGACGTCGATCATGTCCGGTCCCCGGTGCCTCACCCGCGCGGCCCGTGCAGGCGCCGCGCGAATCCTCCCAGCCCTTCGCGCTTGAACACCGTCCTCGCCCTGGCGCGCAATGCCTTCCCGCCCTTCGGCGAAAGCATCAGGCGAAAGAGGCGAAGCGCCATCGGCAGCGAGACCTGCGTGTTGAGGCGAAGCGATCTCGGTGTCCTCCGGGTAACGCTTCCCCCGAACAACTCGGGATAGCGTCGCTTCCCCTCGGACTTGCACCAGCCGAGGTAGCTCGAACGCTCCGTTCCCGCGTCGTAAGGCTGCGGGAATGCCTTTTGCAAATCGCTGTGATCGCGATAGAGGCGGCGGTGTCCGGACTCGATCGGCGTCCCGTCCGAGAAGCGCCCGAACGCCCATGGCCACTCACTGATGGGATCGCGATCCGCGACGGCGATCTCGCTTTCGTACCAGGAGATCAGCTCCTGCACCGCGGGGCTCGCCGCGGCATTCTTGATCGCCATGATCCGATGCGCGCCGCTGTCGAAGCCCGTGAAATGGTAGAAGCCGAGCGGCTCGCCGTCGACCTCGAAGCCGTTTGCGAAGCTGCCGGTCATCCTGCGGGTCGTCAGATTCCAGGTCGCGACGTTGTGGCGGGAGGACTTGATGATCGACACGCCATCGAAGAAGATCGGCGCGAAGTTGATCCACTTCTGGTCGGTGAAGAGGCCGTTCTCGACATCCGCCCAGCAAAGCTGGTAGGTCCGCTCGGACCACCAGTCGGCGAAGCGCCTTCCTTCGGCTGTATTGCGTACGCCGATGAACCCCAGGTTGAAGACGCCGTGCTTCAGGCTCGCGACTTCATTGTCGAAGATCGCGTCGAGCGTCTGCTCCGGCTTCGTCTGATGCGGCGTCAGCGCGAGGTTGCTGCGCTCGAGCGTGGTCAAGATGTCGTCGACGCGCGAGAACAGCACCATGTCGGGGTCGAAGTACAGCACGGTGCCGCAATCCGGCAGCTGCAGGAGATGCTTCAAGGCGAACGGCTTGATCGCCGTCGAGAGCTCCACGATGCTGTGCGTGAACGTCCAGTTGCGGTAATCGGGTATGCCGAGTCGCTCGATGCCGAGGATCGAATCGAAGGGCTCGTCCTCGGTGCGCAGCCATTGCGGACGCTCGTCCGCCAGCGCGAGATGAATGACCGCTTCCGGGTGATAGCGCCGGATCGAATGGCAGAGGATCCGCACCTTCGGCAAATAGTTCACCGCGGCGCTCGTGAAGACGTGCAGCGTTTCAGCCACTAGGCGTTCCTGTTCTCCGGGGGCTGTTCATGTCAGGCAACCGACACTTCCTTCGCCGCGAGCTCGTCGTGGAAAGCGATGAGCGTCGCGAGAGCCGAGTCCGCGCTCACTTCGGCGGAAAGGCGCGCATTTCGATAGCCGCGCAGACGTTCGCCGGGGGCGCCCAGGTCGAACGCGACGATCGGCACCTCCATCCGGATCATCTCCTCCGTCACGTAGGAAAACGTCTCCGGGCAGATCGACGGGAAGAAGAAGAGGTTAATCCGGCGGGCCTCGACGAGGTCGACCAGATCCTCGTGCCGGTACGTGCCGGTCACCTCGAGCCGCGGCGACTTGACCGGGATGTCGAGCGTGCCGATCACCACGACGCGGACATCCGGATGATCGCGGTCGATCCGGGCGAGCATCTCCTTCACGACCTGCGCGCCTTTCTGCACGCTGATGCTGCCGATGATGCCTATCACGAGAGGCGCCCTGTGATCGAGCGCGGGCGACCGGGGTGGCACGAAATCGACCCGGTGGGGAACGATGCTGATCCGGTCCGGATCGAGATCCGGATACGCGCGCAGCAAGAGACGGCGCGTGGATGCGGAAAAACAGCGCACTTCGTCCGCCGCTTCGAGACAGCGTCCCCATAGCGCCCGCCATGGGCCGATCTCCGTCGGCGGCGACAGCGCCACATACCGCGCCTGGTGGCGCGGCAGGCACGTGGCGCACACGCTGACATCCGGGATGCCGCAGTAGCGACCATCGGCGTCGAGCAACGTGAACGACGGGCACACGGCGAAATAGTCGTGCACGGCAACCGTCAGGCGGGCCTTCGGGAGCATCGTGCGGAGGTTGCCGATCCAGTCCGCGAACACCAGGGGCTCGTCGAACGAAACGGGGCTGTTGAGAAAGACTTCGGTGACGGGCGCTTTGCCGACGATCTGCTCTAAGCCCAGGAACGACGACATCCGGTAGATGTCCTCGCCTCCGCCTGGTCGAAACACCTGCAGCCGATAGTCGAGCGTCGGGAGGTTGTACGTGCAAAGCAGCACGGTCCCCCCGCCGGCCAGTCGATCGCCGATCATCTGCCGCCGGTACTGATTCGCGCCGCCGCCCAGGTTGTGGTCGAACGCAAGGCTGACGGCGGATGCGCCCGAGAGTTGCGGCACAAGGCGCGCAACGGTCTCGATGTCGTCGAGCGAGGGCGCCGCGTAGTTCTGCGCGAGCGCCCGGTGGGCGATTCCGCGAATGTCGCCGCGCCGCAGCCGGCGCCCCGCCGCGCGAGCAAGCCACAGAAGCTCGCGGAATTTCCTGTGGCCCGGCCGCCGCGATTCGACGACGTGAGTGATGTCGAGCCCGAGCGTCTCGCCGTCGTCGAAGCGCAATTCGAGCGTGAGCTTGCGCGTCGGCTGCCCGGGCGGATAGCCGGTGACGACGAAGCCCGACGACCCCGCGTTGCGAAGGAGTGGAAATGCGCGCTCCACATCGGCTCGCGCCAGGCCGAAATCGGCAGGCAGCCGCTTCTGCCAGCCATCGCCTTCGATGACGAGCGCCACGTCTTCGATCGCGTGCGAACGATGGGCGACCCAACCCCAACCGAAGAGACGCTTGCCGTTCGTCACGAGGCGGTCGATCCCGAATTGAAGCTCCGGCTCTTTGTGATCGATCATCGTTGCGTCGGGAAGGTGCGCCGGCAGCCCATATCCTGCTTGGAAGAGGGCGGCCTCCGTGGGAGTGGAGGACGGGTGTTGCGTGCCCGCCCATGCGGGAGGAGCCGCCATTCTAGCGGAGGAGGAGTGCCGGGGCCACGGGTAGAATTGCACTGCAATGGGCCAGGACCTCGAATTCACGGGCGAGCGATTTATTCCGGGCACCGCCGGCGAGATCTGGCACGAGCACTGGCATCGCTACCATTTTGCGGCTCCGCTCGTCGCCGGCCTTGCCGTGCTCGATGTGGCCTGCGGCGAAGGCTACGGGAGCGCGCTCCTCGCGACCCGCGCCGCCGCGGTGACCGGCGCCGACATCGAGCCCTCCGCTATCGATCATGCGCGCGCCCGGTACGGGGCGGTGGCGAACCTCGCGTTTCGGCATGCAGACTGCGCGGCGCTGCCGTTTGCCGACGCGAGCTTCGATGCGGTGGTCTCGTTCGAGACGATCGAGCACATCGTTGCGCAGGAATCGTTTCTGGACGAGGTCCGGCGCGTGCTGCGGCCCGACGGGCTCCTCATCCTGTCGTGCCCGAACAAGTCGGAATACACCGACCGCCGCGGGATCGTCAACGAATTCCACGTCCGCGAGCTCTATCGCCCGGAGCTCGCTGCGATGATCGCCTCCCGCTTCGCGCACGCGGCGTGGTACGGCCAGCGGCCGAGCTTCTATTCGGTGGTCTGGCCCGAGCAGGGCGCCGCACAGGGGGAGATCTTCGAAGTCTCGGAACAGTCGGCGACGTCGGTGTCGCCCGGCCACGCGCGGCCGATGTATTTCATCATCATCGCGAGCGGCTCGGCAGCGCGCCTCTCCGCCATCGCGCCGCGCGTGTCGGTGCTCGCCGACCGCGAGGAATGGGTGCACCAGGATTACGAAAAGGTGATGAAGGATCTCGTTGCGACGCATCGCCTGGCGCACGATCTCGACGTCTGCCTCGAGCAGGCGAACGAAGTGCGCGCGGATCTCGTCCGGGAGCACGCGGAGCGCGAGACCGCGCAGCAGGGTGAGCGCGATCGCCTCGTCGAGAAAATCGACAACCAGCAGCACGAGATCGCTCGCCGCGCGAGCTTTTCGTGGTGGATCGCACTGCCGTTGCGCCGGGCGTGGCTTCTCCTCAAGGGGAAGCCGCCGTGGAGCTAGCGCCTGCGGTCGAGCGCCGGCGGAGCTTTACCTGCCGAGAGCAATTCAGTCGAGCGTCAGAATGACCGGCTGATGGTCCGCCGCCTGCGTTTCGCGGTCGACGCGAACGGCGCACACGCGGGGGGACAGGTCCTCGCTCACGAAAATGAAGTCGCAGTGGAGGTCCGGCTGGTCCGGGTAGTCTTTTTCGTAGAGCTTGAACGTGCCCGGGTGAGGCTCGCCAGGATGGGCCGTTGTCCACGCGTCGGCGAGCCGGGTTGTGCCGTCGTCGAACGCGTCGCCCAGCCGCGCGTGCAGCGGATCGTCGGGCTCGAGATTGAAGTCTCCGGTGACGATCGTCGACGCCGGCCGCAAGTACGTGTGGAACGGCCCCCCGTCCCGGTCGACGATCTTCCCCGCGCGCGCGTGGCCGTGACCTTCGGCGTGGATCGCACGGAGCCTCTCGATCTGTGCAGACCGCTGGAGTCCCGAGTAGTACTCGAGATGCGTGGTGATCACGCGCACGCCGCCGAAGGGTGCGCTCACGCACGCCTCCACCGCGATTCGCGGCATTCCATTGAGACCAGGGTCGATCGGCGAAGGCAGGAGATGCCGATACGCCTGCTGCACCGGCAGGCGCGAAAGGATCATGTTGCCGAACCGCCGGCGGCGGCCGCCCTCCGCCGGATGATCGGTCGCAATGCCGTCCACTGCCGTAAATCCCGGCAACAGTGCGGCGAGCGCGGCGAACTGGTTTTCGCCGGCGCTGCCGGCGAGACGCGGGTCCGGAAAGTTGTCCGCGATCTCCTGGAGGCACAGCACGTCGAAGTCCGCGAGCTCCCTGGCAGCGGAGACGATGCGCGCGGGGTCGACTCGACCATCCACCCCGCGGCACCACTGTACGTTCCATGTGATCAGAATCATCGAATGCCCGCCCGCATGAAAGATTGGACGAATTGCCGCTGAAAGAGCAGGAACGCCACCAGGAGCGGCGCAGCCGTGAGAAGCGTCGCCGCCGTGATGATCGACCAGTCGATGCCCTGGTCGCCCGACGAGAACACCTGCAGCCCGACGGTCAGCGGCCGCGATTCCACCGAATTGGTGATGATGAGCGGCCAGAGGAAATTGTTCCAGTGGTAGCTGACGCTGACGAGCGCGTAGGCGAGATAGACGGGGCGCGCCAGCGGCACGTAGACCTTCCAGAGCACGAGCAGCGGGCCGCACCCCTCGATCCGGGCGGCTTCGTCCAGCTCGCGCGGGATGGTCTTGAACGTCTGCCGCAGGAGAAAGATTCCGAACGCGCTCGCCATGTACGGCAGCGCGATCGCGACCACGGTGTCTTTCAGCCCCAGCGCCGTCATCGTCTGGTAGTTCTCGACGATCAGGACGTCGGGCATCACCATCAGCTGCACGAGCACGAGGGCAAAGAGGACATCGCGGCCCGGGAACTCGAAGCGGGCGAAGGCATACGCCGCGAGGGTGACCAGCGCGAGCTGCGCCGCCAGCACCATCGTGACGAGTGCAATCGTGTTGAGAAAGTAGCGCGCGAACGGTGCCGCCGCCCAGGCCTTCTCGAAATTCTCCAGCGTGAGCGGCGCCGTCAACGCGAACCGCGTCGAGAACTCCGCGGGATGGAAGGCCGCCCACACGGCATACGCGAGCGGCAGCAGCCAAAGGAGCCCGAGCACCCACGCGCCCACGGTTTCGAGCCCGCGAGCCACGCCCCGGGTGGCGTAGACGTGGGTCATTGGTAGTGGATCCTGCGCTCGAGAAACCAGAACTGCGCGAGCGCCGCGCCTCCCAGCAACGCAAGCAGCACCATCGTGAGCGCCGCCGCGTAGGCCGTGTCCCAGAAGCGAAAGCCGATCGCGTAGATGTAGTAGAGGAGAAGCGCAGTCGCGTTGTCAGGGCCGCCGCGCGTCATCACGACCACGTGATCGACGAGCCGGAACGCGTTGATCACCGCGTTGATCAGCACGAACAGCGTCGTCGGCATCAACAGCGGGAACGTCACGCGGCGGAAGAAATGCCAGCGCGACGCGCCTTCGATCGCCGCCGCCTCGGCGAGATGCGGCGACATCGACTGCAGCGCGGCAAGATAGAAGATCATGAAGAAGCCCGCTTCCTTCCACACGGTGACGACCATCAGGCATGCGAGCGCCGTGCTCTTGCTGCCGAGCCAGTTGTGCGTGCCGGCGCCGAAGACGGCGAGCGCCTTTTCAAGGAGACCGTATTCCGGCGTGAAGAAGAAGAGCCAGATGTTCGCGACGGCGATCATCGGCAGCACCGTCGGCGTGAAGTAGGCAAGCCGCAGGAAGCTGCGGCCCGCGAGGTGGCCATTGACC
>Ga0207691_10004666_pt1 | contig 13265 bp, 11 predicted proteins | sample KBSM13metaG_FD_184327 | JGI IMG/M metagenome (GOLD analysis project Ga0207691, IMG submission 184327) | Miscanthus rhizosphere microbial communities from Kellogg Biological Station, Michigan, USA - KBS M1-3 metaG (SPAdes) (version 2) | ecosystem: Host-associated > Plants > Roots > Rhizosphere >... | reverse complement strand
TGTTCCAGAACTACGCTCTCTATCCGCACATGACGGTGCGCGACAACATGTCGTTCGCGCTGATGCTCGCGAAGCGCTCGAAGTCCGACATTGCCGCGCGCGTGCAGAAGGCGGCAGACATCCTCGGCCTCGCTCCGTATCTCGACCGCTATCCTCGCCAGCTCTCCGGGGGCCAGCGGCAGCGCGTCGCGATGGGCCGCGCAATCGTCCGCGACCCCCAGGTCTTCCTGTTCGACGAGCCGCTCTCGAATCTCGATGCGAAACTGCGCGTGCAGATGCGCACTGAGATCAAGGAGCTGCACCAGCGGCTCAAGACGACTTCGATCTACGTGACGCACGACCAGATCGAGGCGATGACGATGGCGGACAAGATCGTGGTGATGCGCGACGGGATCGTCGAGCAGACCGGAGGGCCGCTCGAGCTCTACGACCGTCCGGTCAACACGTTCGTCGCGGGGTTCATCGGCTCGCCCGCGATGAACATGATTCCCGGCACCGCGCGCGCAGCGAACGGCACCACGCGCGTGGACTTCGGCGATGGCGTCGCGCTGCCGCTGCCGGTGGGCGCTCGCGCGGCGGACGGCCAGCCGGTGCTCTACGGTTTGCGGCCCGAGCACTGCGCGCTGGAGCAGAGCGGCAACGGCGGTCTGCCCGTAAACGTCGCCGTCGTCGAGCCCACGGGCGCGGACACGCAGCTCTATTGCCGGTTCAACGGGCAGGAGGTGACGGCGACGATCAGCGACCGGGCCGACTGCAAGCCGGGCGACCGCATCAACCTCGCGCCGGATTTGCGGCGCGCGCACCTGTTCGACGCGGCGACCGGTTCGCGCCTCGTCGCCTGAGAGACTTTGTAGCCAGCCCGGTGCATTCGACGAGATTCGATGCCCACAACCCCCAGGAGGAGCAGTGATGAGTGACATCAAGCGTCGTGATTTCCTGAAAGCCACTGCCGGCGTCGCGGCCGGCACGGCACTCGGTGGCGGAACCGCGCTGTTCGCGCCGGCGGCCGAGGCGCAGCTCAAGATCACCCCGGAGAAGGGCGCGAAGCTGCGCGTGCTGCGCTGGAAGCGGTTCGTCCAGGGCGACGAGGACACGTGGGCCGCCAACACGAAGAAGTTCACCCAGGTGACCGGCGTCGACGTTCGCATCGACGCGGAAGGATGGGAAGACGTCCGCCCGAAGGCCGCTGTCGCCGCCAACGTCGGCAGCGGTCCCGACATCATCATCAGCACGATGGAAGACGCGCACCAGTACCCCGACAAGCTCGTCGACGTTTCGGACGTCGCGAACTACCTCGGTAACAAGTACGGCGGCTGGTACCAGGCGGCGAAAGATTACGGGATGCACGACAACAAGTGGGTGGCGATCATGATGGGCGCCGCCGGCGCGACGCTGGTCGGTCGCGAGAGCATGATCAAGGGCGCGGGCTTCGATCAGTTCCCGCGCGACATGGGCGGCTTCCTGAAGCTTTGCCAGGCGCTGAAGGCGAAGGGCACGCCGCCCGGCTTCGCGCTCGGCAATGCGACGGGCGACTCGAACTGGACGTTCTGGCTGCTGTGGGCTCACGGCGGCAAGATGGTCGACGCCAAGAACAACGTCGTCATCAACAGCCCGGAGACGGTGGCCGCGCTCGAGTACGCGAAGCAGCTCTACGACACGTTCATCCCCGGGACGCTGTCGTGGCTCGACCCGAACAACAACAAGGCCTTCCTCGACGGCCAGATCGCGCTCACGAACAACGGCATCTCGGTCTACTACGCGGCGAAGACGTCGACTGACCCGAAGCTCCTGGAACTGGAGAAGGACATCCAGCACTACCCGTTCCCGCTGGGACTCGACGGCAAGTCGCGCGAGCTGAACCTCGTGTTCCCGATGATGATCTTCAAGTATTCGAAGTTCCCGAATGCCGCGAAGGCGTACCTCGCATTCATGATGGAGCGCGAGCAGTACGTGCCGTGGCAGGAGGCGTCGATCGGCTACGTGTGCCATCCGCTCGCGGCGTACGAGTCGAGCGCGTTCTGGACGGCGGACCCGAAGAAGACGCCGTACCGCGACTGCATGAAGAACATGACGAACAACGGCTACGCAGGCACGCTGGGCTATGCGTCGGCGGCGGCGCAGGCGGACTTCATCATTCCCAACATGGTCGCCGAAGCCGCTTCCGGCTCGAAGACGCCGAAAGAGGCCGCAGAGCGGGCGCAAAAGCGGGCCGAGCGCTACTACAAGCTCTGATGCCGCGCGGAAGCTGACAGGGTGGCAACGCCGCTTTCGCGCGCGCTCGACAATCGCGCCGTCCTCGGGGGGCTCTTCATGCTCCCCGGGGCGGCGCTTTTGCTGATCTTCCTCACGTATCCGCTCGGCCTCGGCACCTATCTAGGATTCACCGACGCGAAGGTCGGCCGCGCCGGCCAGTGGGTCGGCCTCGAGAACTTCGAATACCTGTGGGGCGATGCCGTCACCCGGCTCGCCCTCTTCAACACGCTCTTCTATACGCTGGTCGCGAGCGTCTTCAAGTTCGCGCTCGGCCTGTGGCTCGCGTTGCTTCTCAACAAGCACATCCCGTTCAAGGCGGCGATCCGCGCGGTGGTGCTTCTGCCCTTCATCGTGCCCACGGCGCTTTCGGCGATTGCGTTCTGGTGGATCTACGACTCGCAGTTCTCGATCATCAGTTGGGCATTGACGAAGCTCGGGCTGATCCACGGCTACATCGACTTTCTCGGCCAGCCGTGGGCGGCGCGTTTCTCGACGATCGCCGCGAACATCTGGCGTGGCGTGCCGTTCGTCGCGATCACGCTGCTCGCGGGCCTGCAGACGATCTCGCCGTCCTACTACGAGGCCGCAAGCCTCGACGGCGCTTCGCCATGGCAGCAGTTCCGGCACGTGACCTTCCCGCTGCTGACGCCGATCATCGCCGTCGTGATGACGTTCTCCGTGCTGATGACGTTCACCGATTTCCAGCTCATCTACGTGCTGACGCGCGGCGGCCCGCTCAATTCCACGCACCTCATGGCGACCTTGTCGTTCCAGCGCGCGATCTCGGGCGGAAGCCTTGGCGAGGGCGCGGCGATCGCGACGGCGATGGTGCCTTTCCTCATTACCGTGATCCTGCTGAGCTACTTCGGCTTGCAGCGCAGGGCGTGGCAGCAGGGCGCAGCGGACAAATGACGGCCGGCGCCGAACCCGCCGCCGGAGCGATCGAAGCGAGCGACACGCAGGGGATGAATTATCTCGTCTCGCTGCCGCGGCGGATCGTCACCGTGTACGTGCCGCTCGCGGCGTTCCTGATCGTGCTCCTGTTCCCGTTCTACTGGATGATCGTCACGACGTTCAAGCCGAACGAGGAGCTTCTTTCGCGTGAGGGCAACCCGTTCTGGGTGAAGAACCCGACGCTCGCGCACATCAAGAAGCTGCTGTTCGACACCGCTTATCCGGATTGGCTCTGGAACACCGTGCTGGTGTCCGTGACGGCGACCTTCATCTCGCTGTTCGCGAGCGTGCTTGCCGCGTACGCGATCGAGCGCTTGCGGTTCAGGAGCTCGCGCTACATCGGAATGAGCATCTTTCTCGCTTATCTCGTGCCGCCCTCGATCCTGTTCATTCCGCTCGCCGCGGTCATCTACAAGCTGCAGCTCTTCGACACGCGTCTTGCGCTGATCCTCACGTATCCGACGTTCCTCATCCCATTCGCGACCTGGCTCCTCATGGGATATTTCAAGTCGATCCCGCTCGAGCTCGAGGAGTGCGCGCTGATCGACGGCGCGACGCGGCTCCAGATCCTCGTCAAGATCATCCTGCCGCTTGCGGTGCCGGGACTCATCTCCGCCGGGATCTTCGCCTTCACGCTGTCCTGGAACGAGTTCATCTATGCGCTGACTTTCATTTCGTCCTCGGAGGTGAAGACCGTTCCGGTCGGCGTCGTCACCGAGCTCGTCGAAGGCGACGTTTACCACTGGGGATCGCTGATGGCGGGAGCGTTGATGGGATCGCTGCCCGTCGCCGTCCTGTATTCGTTCTTCGTCGAGTACTACGTCTCGGGGCTCACTGGCGCTATCAAGGAGTGAGGCCCGCCGCACGGACGGCGGCCGCGGCGATGCGGTAGAATTTGACTTTTGGAAGTGGAGATTCCCATGAGTGTCCAGGACAAGATTCGCGAGCAGGTGACGGGCAACCGCGTCGTGCTCTACATGAAGGGAACGCCGCAGTTCCCGCAATGCGGATTTTCAGCGACCGTCGCCGAGATCCTCAAGCGTTGCGGCGTCACCGATTACAAGTCCGTCGACGTCCTGCAGGATTCAGAGATCCGGCAGGGCATCAAGGAGTACGCGAGCTGGCCGACGATCCCGCAGCTTTATCTCGACGGCGAATTCGTCGGCGGCTGCGACATCGTGAAGGAGATGTACCAGGCGGGTGAGCTCCAGCAGCTCCTCGCGAAGCAGCCGGTCTAGAAGACCGAGGGAGATACGGTGGCTGCCCGCGGGAGGGGCGTGCGGCTTTGGCTGTTGCTCGCATTCGTCGCCTGCCCGCTCGGCAGTGCGCACGCCGGCGAGAGCCCGGCTGTGCCGGCGGCGTCCGCCGACGGCAACAGCGCCCGCACGCCAGCAACGGCACCGGCTCCTAGATCCGCAATCGTCCGGGAGCACAGCGCTTCCGGAACGCTGACGATCTTCAACCGCCCCGTCGTCACCTTTCGCTCGACGGTCCTGGGTGTCGCGCCCGATGACCGAGCGGAGAGCGCGCAAAGGCGCGTCCTTGCGCTCCTCGAGCGCGGAGGCGACGCGCGCGTGACCGTCGAGAAAATCGACGTCGGCAATGTCATCAAGATCGATGACGGTCTCGGGTTCATCATTTCCGACAGCGACGTGCAGCCGCTCTCGGGCGACACGCTCGCGTCCGTCACCGATCGCGCCGTCGCGGCGCTCACGATGGCGATCGCCGAAACGCGCGAGGCGCGCAACGCGCGCTTGATGGTGGAAGCCGCCATCTGGGCCGGCATCGCAACGATCGTCTACGTAGTGGCGCTCCTGGTCCTGCGCTTCGCCGGGCGGGCGATGACGCGGCGACTGCTGCGCGTTGCCGACGTCGCGGCGGGCAGGGTCAGGATCGGCGGCACCGTGGTCGTCAACCGCCGCCGCGCCCTGGCCTTTGCGCGCCATCTCGTGCAATGGGTGTTCTGGGCCGTCGTGCTGCTGCTGACGTACCAGTGGGTAAGCTTCATACTCGGTCGCTTTCCGTTCACGCGCGCCTGGGGCGAACAGCTCAACGGGACCCTCGCTGCGACGACGATTGACATCCTGACGGCCATCGCGGCGTCCATTCCGGAACTGCTGATCGTCGCCGTCATCTTTTTCCTCGCGCGCACGGTCGCGGGGCTGCTGCGCAACTTCTTCGACGGCGTCCAGGCGAAGCGCATCGCCGTCGGCTGGCTGGACGCCGATTCGGCCCGCCCCACGCGCCGCATCTCGACGCTCATCGTCTGGGTGTTCGCCCTGGCGATGGCGTATCCGTACATCCCCGGTTCCCGAACGGAAGCGTTCAAGGGATTGTCGGTGCTGCTGGGACTCATGGTCTCCATCGGCGCGTCGGGTGTCGTCGGCCAGGCAGCGAGCGGGCTCATCCTCATGTACACGCGAACGTTTCGCCCCGGCGAATACGTGCGGATCGGCGAAAGCGAGGGGACGATCGTCGAGATGGGAATGTTCACGACGCGCCTGCGCACGGGCCTCGGCGAGGAGGTCACGGTTCCGAATACGCTCGCGCTGTCGGCCGTCTCCAGGAACTATTCGCGGGCGGTGAAAGGCGCGGGCTTCATCGTCGATGTCACGGTGACGATCGGCTACGATGCGCCGTGGCGGCAGGTGCAGGCGATGCTGATCGACGCTGCGAAGCGCACGCCCGGGGTGCTGGCGGATCCGGCGCCGCATGTTTTCCAGACGGCGCTCTCGGACTTCTACGTCGAGTACCGGCTCGTCTGCCAGGCCGTGCCGAAGGAGGCGCACGCGCGCGCCGAGGTGCTGTCGCTGCTGAATGCGAACGTGCTGGACGTGTTCAACGAGCACGGCGTCCAGATCATGTCGCCGCACTACCTCGGCGATCCGGCGACGGCGAAGATCGTCCCGAAGTCCCGGTGGTACGAGGCGTCGGCGCAGGAACCGCGATAGCAATGGGCGTCCGCCGGTACCCCCTTGCCCCTTCAATCAAGTTCGGGTCCGCTGCACGCGGCGCACCGCTTCGACCCGCTTCAGCCCGCGCATGATGTGCGCGAGGTGGCGGCGGTCGCGCACCTGGACGCTGAAGAACATGTTGATGAGCCCGGCGCCATCGGGGCGCTCCATCGACACATTGTCAATGTTGCCCTGGGCGTCGGCGATCGACGTCGCGAGGTCGGCGAGGAGGCCGCGCCGATCGGCGACGAGCACGCGGATGCCCGCGTCGAACACGCCCTCCACATCCGTGGCCCAATCGACGTCGACGTACTGATCGGCGTCGCCGCGCTGCTTCTTGAGCGTGACGCAGTCGCGAATGTGCACGATGAGCCCCTGGCCCTTGCGGAACTGCCCGATGACCTTGTCGCCGGGAATCGGCCGGCAGCATTTCGCGTACTGAATCGCAACGCCCTCGACGCCGCGCAGCGTCAGCGCCGCCGGCTGCCCCATCCCGTTCGCGGTTGCGGCATCGGCCTTGCCCACGAGCCGCGTCAGCGCCTGCGCGACGACGAACGAAAGCCGCTTCCCGAGCCCGATGTCGGCGAGGATCTCGAGCTGGCTCTTCGCGCCGAACTCTTTCTGCAGCCCCTCCCATCGCTCCCACGAGATCGCTTCGGGCGCGACCTTGAGCGTCGCGAGCGCCTGCTCGAGGAGGTGCTCGCCGAGCGCCGCCGATTCCTTCTGCTGCAGGCCCTTGAGGAAGTGACGTATGCGCGACCTTGCCTTGCCCGTCGCGACGAACGACAGCCACGACGGATTCGGCCGGGCGGTCGGCGACGTGAGGATCTCGACGTGATCGCCGTTCTTGAGCTCGGTGCGCAGTGGCATGAGCTCGTAGTTGATCCGCGCAGCGACGCAGTGGTGGCCGACGTCGGTGTGCACCGCATAGCCAAAGTCGACCGCGGTGGCTCCGCGCGGCAGCGCCATGATCTTGCCTTTCGGCGTGAACACGTAGATCTCGTCGGGGAAGAGGTCGCCCTTGATGTTCTCGAGGAACTCCTTGGAGTCGCGCGACTCGGATTGGATCTCGAGCAGGCTTTGCAGCCAGCGGTGCGTCTCCCGCTGCGCCTGTGCGAGGTCGAGCTCGCCGGCCGTCTTGTAAAGCCAGTGCGCGGCGACGCCGGTTTCGGCGATACGGTGCATGTCGTGCGTGCGGATCTGCGTCTCGAGCGGCGTCCCGAACGGGCCGAACAGCGTCGTGTGCAGCGACTGGTAGCCGTTCGCTTTCGGGATCGCGATGTAATCCTTGAACTTCCCCGGGATAGGCTTGTACATGCCGTGCAGCGCGCCGAGCGCTGCGTAGCACGTGGTCGCGTCCGCGACCAGCACGCGCACGCCGTAGATGTCGAAGACCTGCGAGAACGTGTAGCGCTTCTCGCCCATCTTCTTGTAGACCGAGTAGATCGTTTTTTCCCGCCCCGAGACCACGGCGTTGATGCCGGCCTTCGCGAAGCCGTCGCGGATCACGTCGAGCAGTCGGTTCATCACCTCGCGCCGGTTGCCGCGCGCCGCCTTGATCGCGTTAGCCAGGATCCTAAAACGCATCGGGTAGAGATGCTTGAACGCGAGATCCTGCAGCTCGAGGTACAGCGAGTTCAACCCGAGCCGGTTGGCGATCGGCGCGTAGATGTCGAGCGTTTCGTGGGCGATCCGGCGGCGGTGCGGCGGCGCCATTGCGTCGAGCGTGCGCATGTTGTGGAGGCGATCGGCGAGCTTGATCAGGATGACGCGAACGTCCTGCGCCATCGCGAGCAGCATCTTGCGGAAGCTCTCGGCCTGCGCGTCCTCGCGCGAGTTGAACTCGATCTGGTCGAGCTTCGAGAGGCCGTCGACCATGTCGGCGACGAGCTTGCCGAACGAAGTCTCGATCTCCGACTTCGTGATGGCCGTGTCTTCCATCACGTCGTGCAGAAGGGCGGCGGCGAGACCCTGGGCGTCGAGCCGCCACTGCGAAAGGATGCTCGCGACCGCGAGCGGATGCGTGATGTACGGCTCGCCCGACTTGCGGAACTGGCCGCGGTGGGCGGAATCCGAGAACTGGAACGCGCGCTCGACGAGCGCGATGTCAGGCGGCGGCAGGTAATTGCCCAGGTGTCGGGTGAACTCCGCTATTTCCGACATGCCTCATTTCGTCCGCAGGTCAGTTAACGCACGGCCGCCTGAATGCAACTTCCCCAACTGCGGCGCACTTGGCGCCCCCCAGGGCGAGCAACACGAAATGAGCGTGGGGGCGGTCGCGCATCCTAGTTCACTAGACTTGAGCTTTCAGCAGCATCTCGATGCCGACCTTGCCGGCCGCGATCTCGCGCAGCGCGACGACGGTCGGCTTGTCGCGATCGGTGTCGACAAGCGGGGCGCTGCCCGCCGAGATCTGGCGTGCACGGTTGGTTGCCGCGAGCGTCAGCTCGAAGCGGTTGGGAATCTTGTCGAGGCAGTCGTCGATGGTGATGCGTGCCATTGCAATCCTTTAGGGGCTGTCGATTCAGTTTTCAAGCAGCCGCTGCAGAAGGTGCGCGTGACGCACCAATTGCCGCGGAGAAGTGAGGCGAGCGGCGCGCACGATCGCGGACAGGTCGTCGACGGCTCTCGCAAAGTCCTGATTCATAATAACATAATCGAAGTCCGCGCAGTGGCGCATCTCTTCCTGTGCCGCTTCCAGGCGTCGCCTGATCACCTCGTCCGAATCCTGGCCGCGCTTTTCGAGCCGCTCCCGCAAAAGCTGGAGCGAGGGCGGCAGGATGAAGATGTGGACCGCCTCGGGGATCAGCCGGCGGACCTGCTGCGCGCCTTGCCAGTCGATCTCCAGCAGCACGTCATGGCCGCGCGCGACCTCGGCCGCGAGCCACGTCGCGGACGTCGCGTACCAGTTGCCGTGAACGTAGGCGTGCTCGAGAAACTCGCCCTTGTCCTGGAGCGCCAGGAAGCGCGGCTCGTCGACGAAATGGTAGTGCACGCCGTCGGTCTCGCCGGGCCGCGGCCCGCGCGTCGTGTAGCTCACCGAAAGCCGTATGCCGGGCTCGCGCTCGAGGAGCGCCGCGACGAGGCTCGTCTTGCCGCCTCCCGACGGCGCCGCCAGCACGAACAGGCACCCCGATGCGGGGGGCGCCTTGGTCGGGGAGGGCGTTGCGGCACCAACAGCCGCCGCGGTCCCCTTGTCGAGCTGTCGGTTCATGTCTCGTCACACGTCGGCTGCCGCGGCGATTCGCGTCGCGGGGCCTCGCCGCTACTCCAAATTCTGCACTTGCTCGCGCATCTGCTCGATCAGCACCTTCATTTCGAGCGATGCCTGCGAAAGCTCGGCGTCGACGGACTTGGAGCCGAGCGTGTTCGCCTCGCGATGAAGCTCCTGCATCAGGAAGTCGAGGCGCTTGCCGGCGCTGCCGCCGGCGTCTAGCACGCGCCGCACCTCGCTGATGTGGGTGCCCAAGCGGGACAGCTCTTCGGCGACGTCGACCTTGGTCGCGAAGAGCGCGAGCTCCTGCTTCAGCCGGTCGCCGTCGGAGTCCACTCCGGCTTCGCGCAGCCGAGCGCCCAGCTTGTCGGCGTACGCCGCCTGGATGGCCGGAATCCGGGGCGCGACGCGCGCCACCTCCTTCTCGATCGCGTCGCAGCGCTCTATCAGCATGGCCACGAGCTTCTCGCCTTCGCGGGCCCGCGACGCCGAGAACTCGGCAAGCGCGTTGCCCACGAGCCGCCGCGCGTGCACGGCGAGCTCCTCCGGAGCCACACTCGGCTCGGCGAGCACGCCGGGCCAGCGAAGAATCTCGCCTACCGACATCGGCCTCGCGCCCGGAGCGACGCGCGTCACTTCCGACGCTGCCTTGGCGAGCTCGCTCACTCGCGTCACGTCGACCGCAAGGCCCGCTGCATCCGCCGCGGGACGCGCGAGCGAGACGCGGCACTCGACCTTGCCCCGCTTCAGTTTGCCGAGAATCTGCTCGCGCAGGGTCGTTTCGAGCCCCCGCAATTCGTCAGGAAGCCTGACTTGGAGGTCGAGAAAGCGATGATTGACGGAACGCAGTTCGACGGCGAGCGCGACGCCGGGAAGCTCCGCGGCAACTGCCGCGAAGCCCGTCATGCTGAGGATCATCGGCGGAAAATGTCGGATTCCGACAACTTTTCCGACTTTACTTTGGGCGCTTTCATCCGGAGAATGTATGCGTTATCCGCTAGAGGCGCAAGCACGCGCCTCACCTTTGGCATGCGAATTGCAAGCGAAGTCCGCGGATAATCTCATCCATCGCGCCCATGCCCGTCACCAATCAAGCCCTCGCAGGCGGGTATCAGCTGCTGAACTACCGGATCGACCGGCAGATCAGCCGGGGCGGGTTCTCGATCGTGTACCGCGCGTTCGACGAGACCGGCGTGCCGGTCGCCATCAAGGAATACCTGCCGTCGTCGCTCGTGCTGCGCACGGACGGCGACATCGTGCGCGCGACGTCCGCCGAGAACATGACGTCGTTCCGATACGGGATGAAGTGCTTCTTCGAGGAAGGCCGCGCTCTCGCGAAGATCAATCACCCGAACGTCGTCCGCGTGCTCAACTTCTTCCGCGCCAACGAGACGGTGTACATGGTGATGCGCTACGAGCGCGGGCGCACGCTGCAACAGCAGATCCAGATGCGCCAGGACCAGATGTCCGAACGGCTCGTCCGGCACGTGTTCATGCACCTGCTCAATGGTTTGCGCGAGGTGCACACGCACAAGCTCCTGCATCTCGACATCAAGCCGGCCAACATCTATCTTCGCACCGACGGCAGCCCGGTGCTGCTCGACTTCGGCGCGGCGCGGCAGACGCTCACGACGCAGCGGCCGAAGCTCGCGCCGATGTACACGCCCGGATTCGCCGCGCCGGAGCAATACAAGGAGCCCGACCGGCTGGGCCCGTGGACCGACGTTTACGGCACTGGCGCCAGCATGTTCGCGTGCCTCGCAGCATTCGCTCCGCAAGCCGCGGACGCGAGGCTGCAGGAAGATCATCTCGTGTCGGCGAAGCGCATCTGGTCGGGACAGTACTCGGACAACGTGCTCGAGGTCATCGACTGGTGCCTGCGCCTCGACCCGCTCGAGAGGCCGCAGTCCGTATTCGCGCTGCAGAAGGCCATCCGCGACATTCCCCCGAAGAAGCGCAAGCTCACCGTGTTCGGCAACCTGAAGCGCAAGCTCTTCACCGAGATCGGCGCTTAATGGAAACTGAGTTGGCGATCGAGCGTCACTAAGCGCATGCAGTTCACGATTTTCCAGGAGTCGCGCAAGGGCTCGCGCTCGCTGAACCAGGACAGGATCGCCTACACGTACAGCCGCGACACGCTGCTGCTCGTCGTGGCGGACGGCATGGGCGGGCACGCCGGTGGCGAAATCGCGGCGCAGATCGCGGTGCGGCTCTTCATCGAGCGCTTCCAGCAGGAGGCGACGCCGGTCCTCAAGAACCCGCTCACCTTCCTTCACGAGACGATGGTGAAGGCGCACGCGGCGCTCGGCTCGTATTCCGCGCAGTTCTCGATGCTCGAGACGCCGCGTACGACTTGCGTGGCGTGCATAGTGCAGGCCGGGCACGCGTACTGGGTGCACGTCGGCGACTCGCGCCTGTACCTCTATCGCCGCGGCGCGCTGATGGCGCACACTCGCGATCACTCGAAGGTGCAGTACCTGGTCGACCAGGGGATCATCCGCGCGGTCGACGTCCCCGGCCATCCCGACCGCAACAAGGTCTACAGCTGCTTGGGCGGCACGGTGGACCCCGTCATCGATCTTTCGAACCGCACGCTGCTTCGCGACGGCGACATCCTCGTGCTGTGCACCGACGGCCTCTGGGGGCCGATCGCAAGCGACGAGATCGGCACCCGGCTCACGGGCGCGCCGATTCTCAAGGCCGCGCCGGAGATGATGCGCGAAGCCGAGCGCCGCGCCGGAACGGACGGCGACAACCTCTCCGCGATCATCGTGCGGTGGGGACCGGAGTCGGCGGCTGACGAGCCCCCGCCGACGATCACCGAGACGCTTCCGCTCGGTGAGTTCGCGACCCAGCTCGATTCGACGGTGTCGCTGGCCGACCGCAAGGACGGCGAACGCGACCTGTCCGAGGACGAGATCGAGAAAGCGATCGACGAAATCCAGACGACGATCAAGCGCTACAAGCGTTAACCGCGCGCCGGCGGCGCTTCGGCGCGGGGACCCGGGCGCACCGGGCGCCTGAATGGTGAAGCCCGGATCGCCCGTGCCGCGCTCGTCGGCCACGACCGTGAGCATCCGCGCCACACCAATGCGAATTCTGTCGCATCTGACGCGGCGATGCGCGATGGCGTGTGCGAACTTGCCGTATCATCATCTGGCATGCGGCAGATCATCATCGACACGGAAACCACGGGGCTCGACCCGCAGCAGGGGCACCGGATCATAGAGCTCGCCGCGCTCGAGGTCGCCAATCGCCGCGCGACCGGCCGCACGGTGCATTTCCGCATCGATCCCGAACGGGAAATCGATGCCGCGGCGACCGAGGTCCACGGAATGACGTGGGAGGATTTGAAGGGCAAGCCCAAGTTCCGCGAGATTGCCGCCGAGTTCATCGCGTTCGCGGAGGGCGCCGAGTGGATCATCCACAACGCGCCGTTCGATTTGTCGTTCCTCGACTTCGAGTTGAAGCAGGCGCATTTGCCGTGCTGCCGCGATCTGCATTCGCGCGTAACCGATACGCTCGCGCTGGCGCGCGAGCTCTTCCCCGGCAAGCGCAACAGCCTCGATGCGCTCTGCGAGCGATTCAGCGTCGACAACGCGCAGCGCACAGTGCACGGCGCGCTGCTCGACGCGCAGCTTCTTGCCGACGTCTATCTCACGATGACGCGCGGCCAGGAGACGCTGACGATCGACATGGCGCCGCCGCCCCCGGTGATGCTCGATCCCTCGGGCGCCGCCATCGACCTCGCGGCAGCGCGCAAGACCGTCGGCGCCGTCGCGCCCTCGTTCGAAGAGCTCGAGCTCCATCAGCAGTATCTCCTCGTTCTGGAGAAGGAATCGGCAGGGCGTTGCCTGTGGCTCGCGCTCGAAGCGATCACGGGGCTCGAC
>Ga0207691_10004665_pt1 | contig 13267 bp, 14 predicted proteins | sample KBSM13metaG_FD_184327 | JGI IMG/M metagenome (GOLD analysis project Ga0207691, IMG submission 184327) | Miscanthus rhizosphere microbial communities from Kellogg Biological Station, Michigan, USA - KBS M1-3 metaG (SPAdes) (version 2) | ecosystem: Host-associated > Plants > Roots > Rhizosphere >... | reverse complement strand
CGCCCAGACATCCCGACGCCACTTTCGCATCCCCGCATCCCCTCATTCCCTCATCTCCGCGCTATAATCCCCGCATGCGAGTTCTCCTCATCGGCGGTGGCGGTCGCGAGCACGCGCTCGCCTGGAAGCTGACCCGCGAAGAGCCCGACCTCGAGCTCATCGCCGCGCCGGGCAACCCCGGGATCGCCGAGCTGGGAGAGTGCGTACCGGTCAACGTGCTCGACATCGACGCCCTCGAACGCCTCGCGCGCGACCGCGCCGTCGACCTCACCGTCGTCGGTCCCGAGGCGCCCCTCGAGGCGGGCATCGTCGATCGGTTCCGCGCCCGGGGGATGCCGATCTTCGGGCCCACCAGCGCCGCGGCGGAGATCGAGACCTCCAAGGCGTTCGCCAAGCAGCTCCTTCTCGAGGAAGGGATCCCGACCGCCCGGGCCGAGATCCACACCCGCGTCGCCGACGCCAAGGCGGCCGCCCGCCGCTTCGGCGCCCCCGTCGTCGTCAAAGCCTCCGGTCTCGCCGCCGGCAAGGGCGTCATCGTCTGCAAGACACTCGGCGACGCCGACAGCGCGATCGACGACATGCTCGAGGGCAACCGCTTCGGCCCCGCCGGCGCCTCGGTGCTCATCGAGGAGTTCATGCAGGGCGAGGAGGTCTCCCTCTTCGCCATCACGGACGGTCGCCACTTCGTCGTGCTGCCCGGTCTCCAGGACCATAAGCGCCTGCTCGCCAACGACATGGGCCCCAACACGGGGGGCATGGGCGCCTACCTCCCCGTGGAGCTCGGGTACGACACTGACCAGAAGGTCAGTGCCGACGCTGACTCTGCGGACAGGCTCGTGCTCCGCGCCGCGCGCGACGTCTTCGCGCCCACGCTCCGCGCCTTGGGCGCACGGGGCCGACCGTTCACCGGTCTGCTCTACGCGGGGCTCATGCTGACCGAGACCGGCCCCCGCGTCGTCGAGTTCAACTGCCGGTTCGGGGATCCCGAGACGCAGGCGCTCATGCCGGTCCTCGACATCTCCCCGCGCCTGATCGACCTGATGCTCGCCGTCGGTCGGGGCGAGCCCCTGCCCGGCTACCCGGTCCCCGACGCCAGCGGCGCGCTTCCGACCCGCGGCTCCTCGCGCATCTCCACCGCCGAGGCGGAGGCGGCCTGCGTCACCACCGTCATCGCCGCGGCGAACTATCCGGAGACGCCGCGGACCGGCGACGTCATCACCCTCCCACCGCTCGAGGATGGGGTCTTCGTCTTCCAGGCCGGAACGGCGCGCGACAGCGAAGGGCGCCTCGTCACGGCCGGCGGGCGGGTGCTCGCCGTGAGCGCCGTCGCGCCCACCGTGGAGCTCGCGCAGGCGCGGAGCATGGAGTACGTCGAGCGCGTGCGCTTTGAGGGGAAGCAGTACCGCCCCGACATCGGCTGGCGCGAGATCGCGCGCCAGAATCAGCGATCCAGTGCCAGAGCTGCCGGAGACTGAGACGATCGCGCGGGATCTCGACCGCGAGATCCGGGGCCGACTGGTCACAGAGGTCGTCGTCGTGAAGCCCGATGTGCTGCGAGGTGCCACGCCGGCCGAGCTCGCGATCCGGGTGATCGGCAAACGCGTGGAACGGGCGTGGCGACGCGCGAAGCTGGTCGTTCTCGACCTCAACTCAGGCGAGCGGCTCGTCGTCCAGCCGCGCTTCACCGGCGCGCTCCTCCTCTCGCGCGGCCCTCTGCCCGACGCCGAGGCGCCCTACTCCACCCTGCACTTCAGGTTGGACGATGGCCGCGATCTCCACTACCGCGACATTCGCCGACTCGGCACGGTCACCATCATGAGCCCGGCGCGCTTCGACGAATACTCGGCCAGCCTCGGCATCGAGCCTCTTGACCCTGCGTTCACCGACGCCCATCTATCGGGAATTCTTCGGGGATCGAAGCAGGCAGTGAAGAAGGTGCTCATGGACCAGCGCGTGGTCGTCGGGATCGGCAACATCTACGCGAACGAGGCCTGCTGGCGCGCCGGGATCGACCCGTCGCGCAGCGCTCGAACCGTGACCCCCGAGGAGGCGGCCGCGCTCCGCGCCGGCATCGTCGGGGTGCTGACCGAGTCGATCGCCGCGCGGGGCACCTCCTTCCGCGATTATCGCGACGCCAGCGGCGGCCGCGGTGACTTCGAGCGCTCCCTTGCCGTCTACGGCCGCGGTGGGGAGCCCTGCCTCCGATGCGGTGCGCGCCTGGTGGAGACTCACGTGATCGACGGACGGACCACGGTACTGTGCGCAGGCTGTCAAAGGTAAAGAAGCTTCTCCTGACGCCGAAGACGCCCGACGAGGTCGTCGCCGAGATGCGCACGCACGTCCGCGCCACGGCGAAGGACCGGCCCGGCGTCTACCGTTGGCTCTCCGCCGACGGCGAGGTCGTCTACGTCGGCAAGTCGAAGCGGCTGCGCACGCGGCTCCTCAGCTACTTCCGCTGCGGTTCCGAGGAGAAGGGGTCGCGCATCGTGCGCGAGGCGACGCGCGTCGAGTGGGAGTACACGCCGAGCGAGTTCGCCGCACTGCTGGAGGAATTGCGGCTCATCAAGCGGTTCCGTCCGCGGCTCAACGTGGCGATGAAGCGCGACGCGCGGCACTTCTGCTTCATCAAGCTCACGCGCGGGCCCGCGCCGAAGCTGCTCGTCGTGCGCGGCGCGGGCCCGGACGACGCGCAGATCTACTACGGCCCCTTCCACGGCGCGCAGCGTGTCAGCGAGGCGGTGCGCGAGCTCAACGACGCGCTCGGCCTCCGCGACTGCCGGCTCGACCAGCCGATGCATTTCGCCGATCAGCCCGAGCTCTTTCAGATCTTTCCGCGCACGCCGGGCTGCATCCGGCACGAGATCAGGAAGTGTCTCGGCCCGTGCGTCGGTGGCTGCACCACGCGGGAGTACGACGAGCGCGTGCAGCTCGTGCGCTCATTCCTGGATGGCGCCGACGACGGGCCCATGGAGGCACTGCGCATCGAGATGGAGGCCGCGAGCGAGGCGCTCGAGTTCGAGCGCGCCGCCTCGCTGCGCGACAAGCTCCATCGTCTCGAGGATCTGCGCGAGCAGTTCGTACGCTTCCGCTTCGCCGTCGAGACGCTGTCGTTCATCTACACGGTGCCCGGCCACGAGGGCGACGACCGCGTCTATCTCATCCGTCGCGGCCGCGTGCGTGGCGAGTACGCCATGCCGCGTACGGAGCACGATCGCATCCGGCTCCTCGAGATGGTGGAGGACGTCTTCCATCCGACGGAGCGCGACAGCTCGCAGGTGCCGTCGCACGAAGTCGACGAGCTGCTGCTGCTCTCGTCCTGGTTCCGGCGTTTTCCGGCCGAGCTCGGGCGTTCGCGCGCGGCGAAGGAGTTCGCCGCCGATCCGCCCCCGCTCGAGTACGATCCCGCGAACGATCCGCTCTTCGGCGACGAGGCCGCCTCCTCCGCGGCGTGATCGCGCGTCGCGATCTGCGACGTCGGGTATGGCTCGCGCGTCATTCGACACAGGTATGTGATCGTGCGTCGTGACGCACGACACGTGGCGAGCCTCTTGCACTGAAGGGGCTCGGCGATCGATGTCCGTCGCCCCCCGCCGAGGAAGCCGAATGTCGATTACGTGGCAACCGACGACTCTCGTGCAATGCATCAGTGTCAAGCCATGGCTCGTCTACCCGGGATGTGATGAACCGGGTGGCTGCCATGACCTGACGCTCGGTCGCATCTACGAGTTGCTCGGTGTAGAGGCGGATGGCGCCTTCTATCGCATCCTCGACGACTCGGGCGACGACTTCCTGTATCCCGCCTCGCACTTCAAGTCGGTCTAGCGCGCGGTCCGCGGCGGGCGTTATCTCACGCCCATGAACGCCCGCCTTCGCGCACTGCTTCTCGTCGCGCTCTTCGCGACTGCCGGCTGCTCCGATCGGTCCGCTCCGCCACCGGTCGTCGGCCCCGCTCCCGATTCGTTTCACGTCGCCCTCGCCACGAGCAAGGGGAACGTCGTCGTGGCCGTCTACAAATCGTGGTCGCCGCACGGCGCGGACCGGTTCTACCGGCTCGTGTCCGAGGGCTTCTTCGATGATCAGCGGTTCTTCCGCGTCATTCCGCAGTACATCGCCCAGTTCGGCGCGAGCGCCGATCCGAAGAAGAACGACCGCTGGGACGACGACAAGATTCCGGATGATCCCCGCACGCAGAGCAATGCACGCGGCACCCTCTCCTTCGCCGCCGAAGCGCCCAACACGCGCTCGCATCAGCTCTTCTTCAATCTGAAGGACAACCCGAAGCTCGATCCGCAGGGCTTCATCCCGATCGGCCGCGTCGTCGAAGGGATGGGCGTGCTCGACTCGCTCTACGACGAGTACGGCGACACGCCCAAGTATCGCCTCGTCGCCACGCTGGGGAACGAGTATCTCCACCGCATGTTCCCGCGCATGGACTACATCAAGTCGGCGCGCGTCGTCGAAGCGCCCGCCGCCGCGGCAGCGCCCGCGAAGCCCTAGCGCGTCAGCGCTTTCTTGCCGGCCTTTCCACCTACCGCGGCCCACAGCGCGCGCTCGACCGTCGTCGGCGTCCACTCGCCGCCCAGCGCTGTCGCGCGATCACGCAGCGCCTGGGCATACGTCGCGTAGTAGGGCATCGTCCATTTCACCGCGCCGAGCTTCGGCACCTGTGCCGCCACGAGCTCGTCGAAGAACGGATAGATGTCCGGTGCGAATGCGCTGACCGCCGCCGATGCCGTCGCCGGTCCGACGCCGGCGAGTGTCGCGAGCGTGGCGATCGGCTTCGTCGGATGCGGCACCGCGGCGAGCGCCTCCGTGCTCGTCTCCGTGACGAGCTTCCCGTCGTTGCCGCGCACGAGCACGAGGTTCGGCGCGCGCCACACGCCGCGCGCCATCTTCCACTCCGTGAGTCGAACGAGCTCGTCGTGCGTGACGTGCGGCGACTTGCGCGCCGTGATCGCACCGGGCAGCTCGTCGCGATACCAGCGATCGAGCTCCACGAGCCTGGCCACCCCCTGCCGCGCGACGATGTCCTCGTAGGTCGCGAGCGCGTCCCGCCACGCCGCTGTCGAGTCGTTGAGCCAGAGTGATCCCATCTCTCGCGTACCGGAGGTGAGCACATCTCATCGGGCATCCGGACCGGCTGCCCACCGACACCGGGAGTGAGTCTATGCGCCGAACGAAGGGAAGGACACCTGCGTCGTCAGCTGCGCGTGCGACGCTCGTCGCGGTAACGCTCACCTTCGCCTCGCAGCGACCCGCGCGCGCTCAGGACTCGACCACGCATGTGCAGGACTCGAGCATGACCAGGCACGCCTCCAACGCAATCCGGCGGGACGGTTGGATCGTCGGACCGCTCGTCGGGCTGCCTGGCGCAGGACACGAGGTCGCCTACCCGCTCGTTACCCTCGGCCTCGGCGTCACGCGCCTTCAGCCGGATCAGATGGGCCTCGACTTCGCCATCGGTACCGCGCCCTATGCGCTCGCCTTTGGGGTCGTGCCAATCGCCGCGCGCATCGGTGCGTCCATCCCGCTGACGCTCGGTCCGGATGCCTTCTTCATCCCGTCCGCGGGATTCAGCGGCATTCTCATCGCGAGCCCCGAAGATGGCACTGCAATTCCCGGCTGGTATGCGGGCGCCGCAACCGTGGTGGCACACGGCCCCCTCGGTTTCCGCGTCGGCGTTACCATCCATGAGCCGTTCGAGCGGGACGCGCAGCCGGTGTGGCTCGCCGAGATCGGCATCATGCATGTGCCGCTGCCGCGGCTCACACACTGAGGTGGCTCAGTCCCCGAGCGGCACTAGCGTCACGTCGGATCTGCCTGCAGTGATCGTCAGTCGCGCCACGCTCGGCTCGAGCTTGAATCGGCGCGGACCGGCCGCCCCTGGATTCACGACGAGCCGGCCATCAGCGTGCGAGACGTACTGCTGGTGCGTGTGCCCGTACACGATCACGTCGGCCGCGTAGTTCTCCAGCAGCTTCTTCGGCGTCGGGCTTCCCAGCTCGTGGCCGTGGCTCACGTGGATGCGCAGGCCACCGATCGTCCGCTCGATCGACGCGGCGAGCCTCGGGTCGCCCGGTGCATCCGTGTTGCCATACACCGCGAGCACCGGCGCGATCAGCTCGAGCTCGTCGAGCACCTCGTCGCCCCCGACATCGCCCGCATGAAGGATGAGCTCCACGCCGGCGAGCGCGCGATGCACGTCGGCGCGCACGAGGCCGTGCGTGTCCGAGATCAGCCCGACGACGTGAATATCCCGGCGGCTCATCCGTGCTCTGGTGCGTCACCCCAACGTCGGCCGATCGTGTGCTCCACGTCGAGATGATCGAGCACGCGCGCCACGACGAAGTCCACCAGCTCGTCGATGCTGCTCGGGCGGTGATAGAACCCCGGGCTCGCTGGAAGCACCACCGCGCCCGCGTGCGTGAGACGCAGCATGTTCTCCAGATGGATGGCGCTGTACGGCGTCTCGCGCGGTACGAGGACCAGCTTGCGTCGCTCCTTCAGCGCCACGTCCGCCGCCCGCTCCACGAGCGAGCGCGAGGTCCCCTGACTGATCGCGCTGATCGTGCCCATCGAGCACGGACAGATCACCATGCCGCGATTGCGCGCCGAGCCCGACGCTGGTGCGGCGCCGCGATCGTTGTCGTCGAACAGCGTGACGTTCGCATCCCACACCTTGGCGCCCACGTGGGCTCGCAGCGCATCGACGGTACCGATGTCGGTCTCCGTGCGCAGCAATCGCAGCCCATGATCGGAGACGATGAGCTGCACGCGCTGCTTCGCCTGCACGAGGGCCTCGAGCAGCCGCACGGCGTACGGTGCGCCCGAGGCGCCCGTGATCGCCATGACGATCGGCATGCCCGCCGAACCCTTCATCCGATCACCCAGTTGTGGCCCCACGCAGCGACGAGACGCCCCGCCAGCACGAATCCGAAGAACAGGAGGCTGATCACGCCGTTCATCGTGAAGAACGCCGCGTCGAGCTTCGACAGGTCGCCGGGTTTTACGAGCGAATGTTCGTACAGCAGCAGTACCGCAACGACGAGCACACCCGCCCAGTAGAGCATCATCGAGATCGGAATACCGGGATTTGCGCCGACGCCAACCAGCGCGAGCGACAGCACCGTCATCGTGTGCAGTACGCGCGACACGGCGATCGCGCCCCGCTCGCCGAGCGCCGCGGGAATCGAGTGCAGTCCGTGCGCCCGATCGAACGCGATGTCCGGCAGCGCATACAAGACGTCGAACCCTGCGCCCCACGTCACCACCGCCGTCGCGAGCACGCACAGCAGCCACCACGGATTGCTCCAGCGGCCGACCACCGCGAGATAGCCGCCCACCGGCGCGATCGACATCCCCAGCCCGAGGACGAGGTGCGCGAGCCGCGTGAACCGCTTCGTGAAGCTGTAGAAGAACACCCACACCAGCGCGATGGGCGACAGCCAGAGGCACAGGCGATTCAGCATCCCCGCCGCGCCGACGAACACCGCCGACGCCAGCGCGACCGAGATCCACGCCTCGCGCACGCTCATCGCGCCGCGCGGGAGCTCGCGCATCCGCGTGCGCGGGTTGTGCGCGTCGTACTCGCGATCGACGATCCGGTTGAACCCCATCGCCGCGAAGCGTGCGGCGGTGAACGCCAGCACCACCCAGCCGAGCATCGCCCACGTCACCGGATGCTGGTACGACGCGATGATGACGCCGACCAGCGCGAATGGCAGCGCGAACACGGTGTGCGGCAGCTTGACGAAGCTCGCGTACGTCGAGAGCCGCGTCGTGCCGGAGAACGTCTGGCCCTCGCGCGTCTCCTCGGGAGTCGGGGACGTCGCGCTCATCGCGCCGGTATGCCCAGAGACGGCCACATCGCGTCCACCGACCGCTTCGTCGCCTCGTCCATCTCGATCACCGGCGGCCAGTCGCGCGTGAATCCCTCTTCGGGAAGCTTCCGCGTCGCGTCGATCCCCATCTTGGACCCGTACGTGAACGCGCGCGACGAATGATCGAGCACGTCCATCGGCCCCATCGTGAACCGCGTGTCGCGCTCGGGGTCGATGTTGTTGAGCGCCACCCACCACGCTTCCTGCGGATTGCGCACGTCCACCCAGTCGTCCACGATGACGAGCACTTTGGCCAGGGACATGAGTCCCTGCCCCCACATCGCGTTCATGACCTTGTACGCCTGCCCCGGATACTCCTTCCGGATGCTCACGAACACGAGGTTGTGAAAGATCCCCTCCGCGGGCATGTGGTAGTCCACGATCTCCGGGATCGTGAGCTTGAGCAGCGGCAGGAAGATCCGCTCGGTGGCGTGGCCGAGGTAGAAATCCTCCATCGGCGGACGGCCGACGATCGTCGCCGGGAAGATCGGATTGCGGCGCATCGTCACCGCCGTGATGTGCACAGCGGGGTACAGGTCCGCGAGGGAATAAAAACCGGTGTGATCGCCGAACGGCCCCTCGGTCACGAGCGGTTCCGCCGGATCGATGTAGCCCTCGAGCACGAAGTCCGCGTCGGCCGGCACCTCGAGATCGCACGTCAACGCCTTCGCGAGCTGCACGGGCTTCCGCCGCAGGAATCCGGCGAAGATGAACTCGTCCACCGTCGGTGGAAGCGGCGCACTCGCCGAGTACATCGAAGCAGGATCGGCCCCGATGGCGATGACCACCGGCATGCGCTCACCCTTCTCGGCCATCTCGCGCCAGTGTGCCGCGCCGACCTTGTGACGCTGCCAGTGCATCGCCAGCGTGTTCTTCCCGAGCTGCTGTACGCGATACATCCCCACGTTGCGGATGCCGCGCTTCGGGTCCTTCGTGATCACCATCGGGAAGGTGATGTACGGACCACCATCTTCCGGCCAGCAGGTGATGATCGGCAGCTGATCGAGATCCACCTCGTCGCCGCGCCACACGACCTCCTGGCAGGGCGGCGTGCCGGACTGCATGCGCGGCGGGAACTTCGCGACCTCCATCAGGCGCGGCAGCATCGACAGCTTCCCGAGAATCCCTTCGGGCACCTTGAGGTCCATCAGCTTGGTGATGCGATCCCCGTGGTCGTCGAGCTGCTCGACACCGAGCGACAGCGCCATCCGGCGCATCGAGCCGAACAGATTCATCCCGACCGGAAACCGCGACCGCGTGCCGTCGCGCAGGATGACGTGCTCGAACAACAGCGCCGGCCCGCCTCCCGGCTGCTTCATCACGCGATCGGCGATCTCGCACAGCTCGAGATGCGCCTTCACCGGCTGGCGGACGCGCACGAGCTCCCCAGCCGCGTCGATGGCCTGCACGAACTCATTGAGGGTGTCTAGGGACACTCATTCGCTCCGATAGGGCTGTGAGTTGGTGAGTTGGTGAGTTGGTGAGTTGGTTGCCCGCCTCAGGGGGCATTTGCTTCCCGAGGGCGCCACGAACTCACTAACTCACCAACTCACTAACTCACCGGTTTCAGTCCGACATGAATCGCCGCGATCCCGAACGTCAGCGACGTCCAGCGCACCTCGGCGAACCCCGCCTCGCTCATCCGGCGCGCGAGCGCGCCTTCCGCGGGAAAGTTCGCCACGGAGCGCGGCAGGTATTTGTACGCGGTGCGATGACCGCTGATCACGCCGCCGATGAGGGGAAGCAGGTGATGGAAGTAGAAGTGATAGAGCGTCCGGACCACCGTCGACCGCGGCGTCGTGAACTCGAGGATCACGAACCGCGCGCCTGGCGCGAGCACGCGGTACACCTCGGCGAGTCCCCGATCGAGCGACGCGACGTTGCGGATCCCGAACGCCACCGTCGCTCCCTGCACCGAGCCGTCGGCGAGCGGAAGCTGCTGCGCGTCGGCCGCGACGGGCGCGAGCACGGACGGCGGCGCCTTGCCGAGTCCCGCGCGCAGCATCGGGACGGCGAAGTCCGCGCCCAGGATGAAGCCGCGGAAGCCCGGCCGGCGGCTCAGCTCCGCGCCCACATCGAGCGTGCCCGCGCACAGATCGAGGTAGCGTCCCTCCGGCGCGTTGGTCCACGCCAGCTCCTCGAGCGCGCGGCGGCGCCAGATGCGATCGATGTTCAGGCTGAGCAGGTGATTGAGCAGGTCGTAGCGCGGCGCGATCTGCTCGAACACCGTGCGCACGTACGCGCGCTTCTCCGCGCCTCCCTCGGCCGCCGACTCTGCGACCCGCTCCTCGACATCCATGGCGTGCATCGACGAAAGTTCACCCGCGTCCAGAGCACCGGCAAGCGTGACGCTGGATTGCGCTCTGCAGCGCGGGTAGGTTCTTATGCTGTCGCGCGTGCCGCCTCGTGCGGGCCTCGCGCGCGACCCCACTCGACCAGATGCCCCACGCACTCGACCTCGCGAATCTTCCCGATGCCGACGTCGTCGCCCTCGCCCTCGAGGGCCGCGAAGCCGCGCACCGTGAGCTGATCCGGCGGTACGAGCGTCCCGTGTTCTCGCTCGTGTTCCGCATGGTGCGCGACCGCGAGCTCGCCGAGGACCTGACGCAGGACACCTTCATCAAGGTGCTCTCGCATCTCGATCGGTATCGATCCGAGTTCAAGTTCTCGTCCTGGCTGTTCAAGATCGCCAACAACGTCGCGATCGATCATCTCCGGCGCCGCCAGCTCGACACCGTCAGCATGGACGGCTCGCCCCACGCCACCACGCCGGACGCCGTGATGGCGTCCGCCATCGAGCTCTCCGACCACTCGGAGTCCGCCCTCGAGGAGATGGAGGCCAAGGAGCTCGGATCCGCCATCGAGCAGGCGATCTCCCGACTGCGTCCGGAGTACCGATCGTGCATTCTGCTGCGCCACGTCGAGGGCCGGTCCTACGAGGAGATCGCGAGCACCCTGGATCTCCCCCTCGGCACCGTGAAGACCTACATCCACCGCGCCCGGCACGAGCTTCGCCGGGCGCTGGAGCATACGCGAGAGTGACCCGGGGCACAGTTCACCCCGAACCCCTTCCGGCCCGGCTCCAGAGGGCTGAAACTCAGCACCCGTGCGTCCCGTATTGGGAAACCGAGGAATCGTGAATCACAGACACCTGCTCCCCAACGAGATCGACCTTCTGGTCGACGGCGAGGCCGGATTCGGCGTCGCCCCGCTTCGCGCGCATGTCGCCGAATGCGACGAGTGTCGCGCACGGCTCGATGATGCCCGGATCGTCGTGGACGCCCTCGAGGCTCTCCCGCACTTCGCCCCGGACTCCCGGCTGGCGGATCGGGTCATGGCGCAGGTGCCCGTCTTCGTGCCGGCGCACGTGGCGGCCCGCGACTCGGTCACGAGGTGGCTCCCGCAGTCGGGGCCGGCCCGTGCCGCCGCCGCGGTGATCGGCACCTCCATCGCGGGGCTGCTCACCGTCGCGATGATCTGGCTGGCCAGCCGCGGCGACGCGGCCATCTTCGCCACCAGCCTGTTCGCCGACCGCGTCCAGTCGCTGGTCATGGGGACGGCGCGCGACCTGGCCTTCTCGCTCCTCGGCGATTCCGCCGTGGCGGCCATCCAGGCGTCGGGCATGCTCGGGGTCACCCTCCTCGTCCTCGGATTCCTCGGGACGGCGGTCGGAACCATTCTGGGACTTCGGAGGCTGGCGACGGCATCGTCGCGGCGAGGCTGAGATGCGCTCGCCCCTCCGCGCCGCCATCGCATTCCTGGCCGCGCTGCTCCCCTCCGCCCTCATGGCGCAGGCGAGCAGCACCAGCGACGTCAATCAGGCTCTCCAGCAGCTCGCCAAGGGCGAGCAGATCAGCGGGCTCCCTACTGCTGATAGCGTGTCTCCCGGGCCCCGGACCGTTCCCGCCGGCACGACCGTAAAGGGAACGATCGTGGCCCGCGGGCCCGTGGACGTCGCCGGCACCGTGGAAGGCTCCGTCGTGAGCCTCGGTGGCGATGTCACCGTCCGGCGCGGCGGTCACGTCACCGGCCACGCGCTCGCCGTCGGCGGCCGCGTACTCGCTGACAGTGGCATCGTCGACGGTGAGATGCGGTCGATGAGCTCACTGCCCTCCCCGGTGGCACCCGCGCGGGCACTCACCGACACCCGCTCGGCCGCGGAGCGGACCATCGCGGCGGTAAAAGTGGTGGCCGGCAGCTTCGCCGTGCTGCTGATCGTCGCTGTCGGCGTGCTGTTGTTCGCCGGCCCCAACCTCGCCGAGGTAGTGCAGACAGTCGAGCTCAGGTTCGCGCGAGCCTTCTGGGTCGGGCTCGCTGGTCAGGCGCTCATCCTGCCCGGCGTCGTCGTGCTCTGCATCGCGCTCGCCGTCACGGTCATCGGCGTACTGCTCATTCCCTTCGCCATCGTCGCGTACGCCATCGCCGTCGCGGGCCTCGTCACGCTCGGCTTCCTCGCCGTCGCACAGCTGATCGGCTCCGCCGGTTGGCGTCGTCGCGACATGAGCGACCGGGCGCGTGTGTTCGGTTCGCTCGTCGTCGGCATCGCGATCTTTTTTGGCCTCTGGCTCGTCGCGGCGCTGCTCGTCTGGGCTCCGCTCGCGGCGACCGTGGTCCGCGCCGCCGCCATCGCCGCCTCGTGGGCGGCCCTGACTCTCGGACTCGGTGCCGCGATCCTGTCCCGCGCCGGCACGCATCGTCGTGTCGCGAGCGGCAGCCGGCCCGTCGAGCTGGCGGCCTGGCAGACCCCCACGCCGGTCACCGGCGTCGTCGCGGCTCGGCGCCCTGTCGCGGTCGCCAAGGAGGTCCCGTGAGGCTCCGCGTACTGAGCGTGCTCGCCCTGTGCGCGCCATTGCTCACGGCCTCGGCCCAGAGTGATCCACACTGGCGCTCGCTCGATGTCTCTCGGCAACTGCGCGATACCGCTCCGCAGCGCATCAAGGTGCAGTACGACGCCGGGCGCGTCGACGTACGCCCGACCGACGCTGCGCTGCTCTTCGGCATGCATCTCCGCTACGACGAGCTCCGCGCGTCTCCCGTGCATCGCCACGATCCGGAGCAGCGCACCACCGTCCTCGGACTCGAGTCGCGCGGCAACGCGTTCCCCGCCTCATCGAGTCGGCACGAGGACAGCGGCGAGCTTCGCCTCGAGCTCCCGCGCACGATCCCGCTCGATCTCGACATGGAGTTCGGCGGTGCGCAGGCGACGCTGGAGCTCGGAGGGCTCGCCCTGCAGTCAGCGCGTCTCGAGTTCGGCGCGGCGGAAGGCACGCTCGCCTTCACGACGTCCAACCGGATGCACATGCGCGAGCTCGAGATCAGCATCGGCGCGGCGGACTTCACCGCGCGCGGGCTCGCCAACGCCAACGACGACCTGATCCGCGTCCGGG
>Ga0207691_10004664_pt1 | contig 13268 bp, 12 predicted proteins | sample KBSM13metaG_FD_184327 | JGI IMG/M metagenome (GOLD analysis project Ga0207691, IMG submission 184327) | Miscanthus rhizosphere microbial communities from Kellogg Biological Station, Michigan, USA - KBS M1-3 metaG (SPAdes) (version 2) | ecosystem: Host-associated > Plants > Roots > Rhizosphere >... | reverse complement strand
CCGGCCCACGTCCCAAAGCGTCCTATCGCGTCGCGTTCCGTCCTATCCGCGTGCGCCGCCCTCGTGCCGCAACTGCAACGGCCGCAGCCGTTTTCAGGTTGTTTCTCCGTGTTTGAAGGTAGCGCCCCCAGCAAGGATCGAACTTGCGACCTTGGCTTTAGGAAAGCCCTGCTCTATCCAACTGAGCTACGGGGGCGGGCGGCGGAGGCTGTCACGTCCCGCGGCCCTGCTCAAGCTTTGTCGCGGTTTACGCGGTATTTTCTGGGCTGTGTGCCTCGCTCGCGCGACGCTTGCCCTTGCGTGGAGCGGGCGCTTCGACAGCCGCTGCCTCCGCGTCGGCCTCGACCTCGGGCGCCGCTGGTTCAGCGGCTTCAGCGGCTTCAGCGGCGGGCTCGAGCGTTGCTGAGGGCTCTGCGCCGGGGGCTTTGCTGTTCGCTTTGCGGGGCTTGCTGGCGCGCGGCAGGGTGATGCGTGACAGTTGTTCGCTGAGGGATTCGTCGTGCTCGGCGTAGACGCGGGCGTAGGCGAGCGCGCGCTGGGCGAGCAGGAGTAGCGCGTCTTGGCGATCGGCGAGGGTTTGGCGAAGCTCGCTGAGTTGGGCTTCTTGCTCGGCGACTGCGGCTGCTGCGGCGTCGACCACGCGCGCGGAGTCGGCGAGGCGGGCGGCGTCGACATCAGCAAAGCGCACCTCTGCCAGGGGGCCTTGGAACAGCTCGAGCACGGCTTGAACGGGGGATGGCTGCGGGTTCATCGAACACGGAGCATACGTTCAGTAACTAGCTCAGGCCAGCCTAAAGTGACTGCGCTGCGCTGCGCCGATCGAGCAGTTGCCAGAGCGCGGCGCACGAGCAGATCGTGACTAGGGGGAGCGTCGCGATCGACATGCCTTGTGTGTACGCCACGCTGCCTGGGCCTGCGCCGTGCGCGAGGGCGGTGCCGATCAGGCCTGCGCTCGGGCCGAGGGCGTAGCCGACGCCGATCAGGGCTTCGTGCGCGCCGCCGGCGTCGACGGAGGCGTTTTGGACGACTTGGGCGTAGTACAGGGCGGCGGTGTACAGGAAGCCGGCGGCCGCGCCGAACAGCGCTTCACCGATCACGACGGGGGTGATGCTGGGGCCGAGCAGGACTAGCGCGAAGCCGATCGGCAACGCCACGATGGCGAGCAGGATGGGCAGCTTGCGACCGTGCCAGCCAGCGAAGACGAACAGGCCGATGAAGCAGGCGAGGCGTGCGACATCGAGCAGGCCGGCGGCGCGAGCCGCGCTGGCCGTGTCCAAGCCGACGCCTTTCATGATCTCCGGCATCAGCGGCGCGAGCACGTACAAGAGTGCGTAGCTGAGCAGCATGGCCAAGCGCGACGCGCGCAAGAGGGTGCGATAGCTGTGGAGCAGCGCGGCGTTCGGGCGTTCGGCGTGGTCGGCTTCGAGGTGTGCGGGAGCTCGGGGAAAGCTGCGGCAGGATAGCGCAACTAGGCTGAATAAGGCTGCGGCAGTGACGAACAGCGAGCGCGGTGAGCCGGAAGCGATGATCGCCCCGGCGAGGGTGAGCGAGAGCGGGACCGAGAGCGCCCAGGTGATGTTGTAGCGGCTGAGCGTGCGACCGAGGTTACGCGGGGTTTCGCCGGCGCTCATGTAGCTCTCGAAGATCGGCCACATCGAGCCTTGCAGGAAGCCGATCACCGCCAAGGCCGCGACCAGCAGTGGGGCCGAGGGCACGGAGGCGAGCAGCAGGTGCATGCTGATCAATCCGAGCAGCACGCTGAGCAGGGTGCGGCGCTCACCGTGGCGCGCGCTGAGCGGGTGGCTCGCCGTGGCGCCTGCGATGTAAGTCATACCGACCAGTAACGCGAGCCACAGATTTTGCGCTTGCGAGAAGCCGAGCACTTGGTGCGTGTAGAAGTAGCCACCGCGCTGCAAGAGCGTGCCAGCAAAGCTGGTGGTGAAAACGGTGACTAGGATGCGTTGCTTGAGCGTCACGCGCTTAACCTGGGGCTTTCTTGGGCAGGAAGGCAATCGCGGCAAAGATCAGCAGGCCGGTCGCGAGGAACACGACCGGGTAGCCGTAGGCCTTGGCGACCACGCCCAGGCCGAGCACCCAGAGCGCGGAGCCCGCGCCGAAGCAGCCGAAGAAATAGCTCATGACCGCGCCGCGCCGCGCGCGCGGTACGCCTTCGGCGGCCAGAGCGTTGAGCGACGGATAAAGCAGGCCGTGGGCGAGCCCCAAGCCCGCGCCGCACGCGAACAGTAGGTTCGGGCGCAGCAGGCTGGTCAACGACGCGACCAAGCCGTACGCGACCATGGCGCCGAAGGCCACCCGGCGGCGACCCCAAGCGTCCGCCCAGCTGCCCAGAAACAAGCGCACCGAGAGCGCGACCAGCGTGTAGCCGAGGAAGAAGGGACTGACTTTGCTCGCGCCCAGCGAAAGCGCAAACGGCTGAGCGAAGGTGAACATCGCGCCGAAGGCGGCGCCGTTTGCGGCGCTGCATACGAATGCACCGATGCGCTCCGGCTCGCGCAGCAGCGCGAAGGCACTCGGCGAGGCCACGTTGTCCGCCTCGGACCCGAGCACGGGCGCGTGCTTCGGCTCGCGGATGCCCAGGGAGAGCAGTGCCGCGACCAGCGCCGCGCCTCCCGCCAAGAGAAACACCCAACTCCAGCCGTGAGAGTCGGCTACCGACTCGGCAATGGCGGGGGCGACGGCGTTCGAGACGATACTGGCGGCTCCGCATAGGCCGATGGCTTGGCCGAGCTTCTTGGCTGGCGCCAGATCCGTAGCCAGCGTGACGATGCCATTGAAGACCAAGCCGTAGGAGACGCCGTGCACGATGCGCAGCGCGAAGATCGGCCATGAAACGGCGTGGACGAGCGCAAATGCGCAGCCGCACAGGCCGTTGACCAGCGCGCCATAGCCGATGAACGGGCGTCGTGAACCGCTGTCGAGCCACGCGCCCGTCCAGGGCGAGGCCAGCACGCTGGCCAAGAGCGCCGTGGCAGCGACCGCGCCGATCGCGTCCGCGCGGGCGTGAAACTGCCAGGCCAGGAACTTGGGCAGCAGGAAGAACGTCGAATACGACAGGCCGAAGCAGAACTGCACGCACAGCACGAGCACGAACGGCCCGCTGAAGAGCCGCTCGGGATCGACGCCGAGCGCAGCGGCCGTCGTCGACGGCCGGCTGGATCCTGAAGCGTTCAGAGCGGCTCCTAACTCTTGTCGCTCATGCGCGTGCTGGCGACTGCAACCAGCCCATCGCGCATCAGCGCGAGCAGCTGACGCAGCGTATCGCGACGCGAGAGCGGCGAGAGGTCGAGCACCTCTTCGACGCTGACCCCACCGTCCAAGCGCGAGAGCAAAAAGGCTTGCTCGGGCGAGACGCGCGAATTCATGTTCGACGGCACGGTGACCAGGGCCAGCCGCTGCCGCAAGGAACCGATGCGCGTCTCGAAAATGTGATCGATGAGCATGGACTCCGCGTCCACCAGCAGCCGCGCTTCATTGGTATCGAAGCTGTCCGCGAGGCGCATCGCGGATTCGGCGTAGGCCACGGCCAGATTCAGATCCCCCAAGCCGAGTGCTTGGCGCGCCCGTACCAGCGCTTCGGGAATGTCTTGCAGATTGGCGCTGCCCATCAGCGTGGACGCGTTGGCGAAGTGGCTGGGCGAGCGCCGCTGCCGGCCGGTTTGTAGCCGTTCGCCCGCAGATGGCGCGGCCGGCATGGGCTGCATGGGCTGCATGGGTGGCGCGGGGCTGGTGGGGCCGGAGCCGGGCACCAAACCTGGCACTTCGGAGCCCCCGGTGGGCAGCGAATTGTCGCAAGCCGCGACAAACGCCAGCGCAAAATCCAGCACCGTGGGGTAGCGCGCCGCCGGTTCCTTCTCTAGGCCGCGCTTCAGCACCCCGCCGACCAGCGGCGAAACATGCGGCGCAAAGCGCTCGATCGGCGGCGCCGTAACGCTCACCACCTTCTGCAGCACGTCCATCAAGTCAGAGCCGGAAAACGGCGTTTGACCGCACAGCATCTCGAACGCGATCACCGCCAGCGCGTACTGGTCACCGCGATGATCCACGCTCGCGGCTTTGCCCAACGCTTGCTCGGGCGCCATGTAGTCCGGCGTGCCGAGCACGTCGAACTCGCCGGTCAGGCTGCGACCGACCCCCACGCGCTTGGAGATCCCGAAGTCGAGCAGCTTCACCACCCGGCCCTGGCCGGGCACGTTGGTCAAAAAAATGTTGGCCGGCTTCAAGTCGCGATGAACGATCGAGGCTTGGTGGGCCGTAAACAGGCCCGAGGCCACCTGATGCGTGATGCGCGCGCATTCGGCGATCGGCAAGCAGCCGTCGCGCTCCAGGCGTTCGGACAAGCTCTCACCCTTGAGCAGCTCCATCACGATGTACGGCTCGCCCTGCTCGGTCGTATCGAAGTCCTGGATCTGAACGATGTGCGAGTGCTCGAGCTGGCTGATGATCTCCGCTTCGCGATTGAAGCGCGCCAGCGCTTGCGCGTCGCTGGTCAAATGCCGAGCGAGCACCTTGACCGCGACCCGGCGTCGCAGGCGCGTGTGCTCCGCCTCGAACACCAAACCCATGCCTCCCTGGTCGAGCACGGACAGGATTCGGTAGGTGCCCCGCAAGGTCTGGCCGATGAGTGGATGATCCTCTTCAGCGGTGGTGGCGGGCGCCGACGTCATGTCTTTGGATGCGAGAGCAGCCCCCACGGTAGCGCGGCTGTGACCTCACGTCGAGCGTGGCCGCGGGGCGTTTTCGACGCCGCGCTTTGGCGAGCAGGCTCGATCTCGGGCGAAACAGGCCCGCAATGCGCTGTCCCAGGTTGGGGCTTCGACAAAGCGCTCCCGCGTCACTAACTTCTCCGTAGAACCGATGCCGAAATCTTCCGCGAGCCGCCCGCCACCCGCTGAACCGCGTTCGAGCTTGCCTCCGCCTGGCCCGCCGCAACGCACCGGTTACACCGGCTGGGTCATGCTCGGGCTAATGCTCGTAGGTTTCGCCCTGTACCGGCACTACGGCTCGGAAGCGGACCCACAGCCTGCCATTGCCTACACCAGCTTCTACCGACAAGTCGCGGACGAGAAGGTGGAGTCGGTGACGCTTCGGGGCCTGAACGTGCTCGGCAAGTTCAAGGCGCCCACGGACGTGGAAGGGCACAAGCTCGGCACCTTCCGCAGTATGGTGCCCGCGCAAGAAGATCGCGAGCTGCTGCCGCTGCTGCGCGAAAAGGGCGTCAAGGTCGAGGTGCAGAGCGAAGAGCCACCGCGCGCGATTCAGCTCCTGAGCGCGGTACTGCCCTTCTTGTTGATCGCCGGCCTGTGGATTTTCCTATCACGGCGCGCGCAGACCATGATGGGGCCCGGTGGGCCGCTTGGAAATATGCTCAAGGGCCGCTCACGCCGCTTCGAAAAGGAAGCGGAGGTGAGCGTCAAATTCGACGACGTGGCGGGGCTCAAGACGCCCAAGCAAGATCTACGCGAGATCGTCGATTTTCTGAGAGAGCCCACCCGCTTTCGGCGGCTGGGCGGCAAGGTCCCGCGCGGGGTGCTCCTGGTTGGGCCACCCGGCACCGGTAAGACGCTGCTCGCGCGCGCGGTCGCTGGTGAAGCCGGCGTGCCGTTCTTTTCCATCAACGGTTCGGAGTTCATCGAGCTGTTCGTGGGCGTGGGTGCCTCGCGCGTGCGCGAGTTGTTCGAAGAGGCGCGCAAGGTGGCGCCCGCAATCATCTTCATCGACGAGATTGACGCGGTGGGCCGCTCACGTGGGACCGGCATGGGCGGCGGCCACGACGAACGCGAGCAGACCTTGAATCAGCTCTTGTCCGAGATGGACGGCTTCAGCAGAAATGATCTCACGATCGTGCTGGCGGCCACCAATCGCCCGGACGTATTGGACGCGGCCCTGCTCCGCCCGGGTCGCTTCGATCGTCGGGTGTTGATCGATCGCCCGGAGCTGGCCGCGCGGCGCGCCATCTTGGGTGTGCACACGCGCGACAAGCCGCTCGCGGCCAACGTCGATCTGCAGTCCGTCGCCGCCAACACGCCCGGTTTTTCCGGGGCGGATCTGGCCAATTTGGTCAATGAAGCCGCGCTCTCCGCCACGCGCCGCGGGGCCGAGGCCATCGAGGATTCCGACTTTCACGCGGCCTTCGACAAGATCGTGCTCGGCGATCCACGCGAGACCAAGCTCGATCGCTTCGAGAAGCAGCGCGTGGCCGTGCACGAGTCGGGGCACACCGTGGTCGCGCACTTTGCGCCCAACGCCGAGCCCCCGGAGCGGGTCACGATCATCCCGCGTGGGATGGCGCTCGGGGTCACGCAATCAGCCCCGGGCGGCGAACAACACCTGCTGACACGTCCGCAGGCGCTCGATCGCTTGCACGTCATGCTGGGCGGCTATGCCGCGGAGCGCGTGCTGCTGGGCGACGTCTCTTCCGGCGCCGAAAACGATTTGAAACGCGCGACCGAGCTGGCGTTCAAGATGGTCGCGCACTGGGGCATGAGCGACGCGATCGGCCCGGTGTATCACGAGCACCGCACCGAGCACCCCTTCCTGGGTCAGATGCTGGCCACCGAAGGCGGCACCAGCGACGCTACCGTGCACCAAATCGAAGAGGAGACGCGGCGCATCTTGCACAGCGCGCAGCAAGGCGCCGAAGCGGTCGTGCGCGAGCGGCGCGCCGAGATGGACGCCCTGGTTCAGTACTTGCTCGAGCACGAAAGCGTGGATAAAACCGAGCTCGCGCGGCTGCTCGGACCGGGGGCCACCCGGCCCAACGCCGCAGCTGCGGAGTAAGAAATGCCCACGTCTCACTGGCTCGTGAAGAGCGAACCCTTCAAATACTCATGGCAAAAATTCGTCGCGGACAAGAAGGCAGTCTGGGACGGCGTGCGCAACTTCGAAGCGCGCAACAACCTGCGCGCGATGAAGAAGGGCGATCTCGTGCTCTTCTATCACTCGAGTGAGGGCAAAGAGGTAGTGGGCATCGCCTCGGTCGCCAAAGAAGCGTACCCGGATCCGACCGCGACCGAAGGCGACTGGTCCGCGGTCGAGCTCACGCCGAAGAAGTCACTGAGCGAGCCGGTCAGCCTAGCCCAGGTCAAATCCGACAAGCAGCTCGCGGCGTTCGCGCTCGTGCGCAAAGCGCGGATCTCGGTCATCCCGGCCACGCCCGCTGAGTTCGCGCGCGTGCTCGAGCTCGGCAAAACCAAGCTCTGAGCCGCGCGCGCCCCGCATTCAATCGGCTTTGGGCTCGCGCGAGTCCTTGATGTCGATCAGGGTCGACACCGCTTCGATCTCGCGTTTGGTTTGAATCTCGCGCTGTCGCAAGACCTTGAGCTGAGCTTCGAGCTTCCGCAGCTCGCCCTCGACCTCACGCAAGCCATCTTTGAGCTTGTCGCGCTCGGACTTCAGTACTTCGAGATCGATCGCCACGCTATGCCTCCAGGATACCTGCAGGCTGACGTAGCAGAGTCAGTCGCTCGCGACTACCCGGTTACGCCCAGCCTGCTTGGCCGCGTACAAGCGTCGGTCGGCGATGGCCACGACCTCATCGGGCGAGGGCGTAGCGCAACAGCTCAAGGCCGCGCAGCCGGCGCTCAGAGTGACCGCGATTTCCTGGCCTTCGTAGACCGCGTGCTGCTGGCTCAGGGCCTCGCGCAAGCGTTCGGCCAGCCTGGCTGCGCCGCGCGTCGAGGCGCCCCGCAAAATGACCGCGAATTCTTCGCCACCGAAACGCGCGAACACGTCCTCGGTGCGCAGCGCGCGGATTGCGATGCTGCTCATGTGCCGGAGGACGTCGTCCCCGGCCGGGTGGCCATACGTGTCGTTGACGCGCTTGAAGTGGTCGAGGTCGAGCAAGATCAACGCGCAGTCAGTGGCATGGCGGACCGCAAACGCCAGCTCGGCGCGCAGGCGGTCTTCGAAGTGGCGGCGGTTGTAGGCACCAGTCAGCGCGTCGCGCGTGCTCGACTCGTACAACTTACGCAGCAAGCTCTCTTGGCGAGCGTCGGTGAGCGTGAAACGAAAGGCGACGCGGGCGCCGAGCTGCACCCAATCGTCGTCCCTGATTTCAGCGCGTGCAATGCGCTTGCCCTGCAGGAACGTGCCGTTGCGCGAGCCCAAATCCTCGACGAAATATTTGCCTTCTTCGCGCACGAAGCGGGCGTGGAAGCGGCTGATGCTATCGTCGTCGATCGGCAGCTGATTGCTGGCGTGGCGCCCCATGGTGAATGGGGTCTGTCCGACGCTCAGCACTTGGCCCGCGCCGACGCCGTCCATGCGTAGCAGCATGGCGCGGTCACGGATCTGCGGCTGGGTGTTGGGAGCGACGCCGAAATCGCCGCTGCGCGCCGAAATATCCAGCGTGCGCTCCTCGTGAAAGGCGCTCTCGTCCTCGGACAGAGAGGCCAGGCGCATACGCGGAGCGGAGCCCATGTCAGCAGCCGGTCGCGGCGTGATTGGGTCGGGCTTGTCGCTCGGCATAAAGCCGATCGGCTTCACCATTCGACCTCCGGAAAAGGCCTTCCGGGACGCGCGAACAGGAAGCCTTGCAGCAGGTTGCAGTCGAGCTCGATCAGCATGTCGCGCTCTTCGATCGTCTCCACCCCCTCGGCCACGACGGTCATGCCCATGTCTTGGGAGAGCGCGGTCATGGAGCGAATCACTTTTTGCTTGGTGGAGTTCTTGTGCACGTCGCGCACCAGCGACATGTCGAGCTTCACGATCTCGGGCTCGAGCAAGGTGAAACTGGTGAGTCCTGCGTAGCCGGCGCCCAGGTCGTCGAGCGCGATGCGAAAGCCCATTTCGCGCAGCGCAGCCACGCGCGCGCGCACGTCTTTGACCTCGTCGAGCGACGAGCGCTCGGTGACTTCCAGCACCACACGCTCGGCGATCTGCACGAGCGGCGAGTCCGGCGCGCTCAGCCAGGGGTCGACCAAGTCGGTCACGTGCAGGTTGACGAACAACATTTCGCTGCCACCAGCGATCATCGGCGCGGCAGCCAAGTCGCGAATCGCACGACCCAGGGCGTCCAAACGCCCGAGCCTCGTGGCGGCGTCGAGCACCGACCCCGGTTGCGGCAGGGTCGGCTCGTTACTGCGCAAAAGCGCTTCGTAGCCGTATACGGTCTTGGTCCGGAAATCGACGATCGGATGGTAGGCCATCCACAGCGACTGCATCGCGCGATCGAAGCTAGCCTCCAACCCGGCGCGATCGGCGCCGAGCGCGCCGGCGTGGCCGAGCAGCTCGGCTGCCTGCTGCTTGACGCGTGCCATGCGGTGCATGCTCACGGCCTTGGCCACCGCGCGGCCGAGCGCCTCGGTGTCGACCGGCTTGGTCAGGTACTGAAACGCGCCGTACTCGAGCGCTTGCACGGCGGTGCTCACCGCAGGCTCGCCAGTGACCAACACGACCGGCACGTGTAAATCGTGCTCGCGCACTTCGCGCAGCAGCTGAATGCCGTCCATACCCGGCATCTTGATGTCGCTGACGATCACGTCGAACGAGCGACCATGCAACAAGCGCGCGGCTTCCGCGCCGTTCATCGTGGAGGTGACGCTATAGCCCTGACTGCGCAGCAGGCGCACGACCCCTCGCAGCACGTCCGGATCGTCATCGACGACCAACACCGATGCTTTGAAGCGACCCTCCGAGCGTTCGCCCGATTCTGCATCCCCTGCCCCGGACCCTATGAGCACGACCGATGATGCCGCTTCCCGCGGGGCGCTACTAGGGGGAGCTCCGGAGGGTAGCGCCGACTCGGCTTGCGTCAGCGACACGACCATGGTCTTGGGTAACGGCCGTACCAGGGTGGGCTAAAGGGGGCCTGGCGCGCTTTCCAAGCCTGAACCAAATCGGAGCGATTGGCGAGAGCCCCGGAAATTCCGCGGGATTTCGCCATGACCGTTGCGAATTGGTCGTCCCGAATCGGGACTATTCGGGTTCGTCCGCGCTCGCCACCAGCTCACCCGAGCGGCCGACGAGGTAGTAGTTGCGGCGCAGCTTGCGGCTCTTGCTGGGCGCGCCGCGCGTCAAGTATTCGAGTGGGCTCTCGCGCGCGTAACTGCTCGGGCGTGACTCGACGCGCATCAGGCGCGCGCCGCGTGGCACGTCGATTTCAGTGCGCGATTGCCAGACGGTGCCCGCGCCTGCGTTCAGCCGCTCCGAACGCGCACCGGGCCATTCCGTGACGTGCACCCAGGCGTCGTTCAAGCGCACGAACCAATTCACCTGCGCCGTACCGCGTTCGACGATCCGCTCTTCGTCGATGACTTCGACGACTTCTTGCGGGGGAGACGGCGGAGCGGACATCGGGGATGTTACTCCCAGAAGCGTTGCCCGACCCGCGCGTTGTTCAGCATCTCGGTCATGCCGTGAGACAAAACGCTCGGCAGGTCCGCCTCGGCAAAGGCGCGCACCTCCAAAATCTCGAGCGGGTTGTCCGGCGGGAACGAAGGCGGAGCGACGGTGGCTTCGACGATCAGCGTGACCGCGTGAAAGCGTGGGTCCCGATCGGGACGCGAGTACACCCCGAGCAGCTCTCCCATCGAGACGAGACGAGTGCCGATCTCTTCGCGCAGTTCTCGGTCGAGCGCGCTGCGCAGCGTCTCGCCCCATTCGAGCGTGCCGCCGGGCATCGCCCACTTTCCCGAATCCGAACGACGAATCAGCACGATCCGCCCGTCCGGAGTACGCGCCAAAGCCGCAATGCCGACCACCGGTCGACGGAGCAAGTGGCGAGCCACTTCCTTGGTGAGCTTCCACATGCCGCTCGGAATCCGCACACGCCGAGCATGCCCCGTTCCGGTGTGCGTGTCGCCACGAATTCGTGGTAGGTGCGGGCTTCTGTGAGTGGTGAATGACGCGGAAGCCGCTTCTCTTTTTGGCCGTGCTGGGGCTCGGCTGCGGAAAACGCCTGGAACCCCCAGGGGCCACGCTCGAACCGTCGGCTCGCACGACTGTGACCGAACTGCACGCGGACGGCACGGTGCTCGGTGCGAGCGTGCCAGCCGCCAGTGGCGCGGCGATTTCGAAGGCCGCCCCGGTTTCTTTGGCCACGCCGAACAAGGCGAACGGCCCAGCGCCCGGCTCAACGGACGACAATCTGCCGTTCACGCCGGACGGCACGCGCGTGGCGAGTGTCGCTTGGCGTACCTGGATCTACACCGATGTCGGCAAACAGCGCACGCGCTATGGCTATTTGCGCGTGGGCGCGCTGGTCGACGCGCGCGGGCCCGCCATCGTCAATGACGGCTGCGAGGGCGGTTGGTACCGAGTCAATCCGCGCGGCTTCGTGTGCATCGGTCTGGGCGCATCGCTCGAGCTGAACGATCCAGTGGCGGTCGCGTCGGTCAATCGGCCCAACCGTGGCCACGGCTCGCCCTATTTGTACGCGCTCTCCAACGAGACGCCGCCGCTGCTCTATTTCAAACTGCCCAGCAAAGCGCAGATGAACGCGTCCGAGGGCCTGGACGTGAGCCAGCGCGCCGCGAACTTTCGCGAGCGCATGCGTGCCTTCGGAAAAGTCGGGAAATTGTTCGAGCTCGGCGAGCCGCCGGAGTTCTTGGCGCAAGGCCAGAAGCTCGAAAAACCCTATGGGGTGAAGACGACGCTGCGCTACGTCGCGCATGCCGGCCCGGCCAGCGCCGACAGCGGCTTCGCCATCGCCAAGACATTTCTCTGGCAAGATCGCGCGTTTGGCTTGACCAGCGAGCTCGACGTGATCGCTCTCGACCGGGTCAAACTGGTCGAACCGAGCGAGCTGCACGGTGTCGAGCTGCTGCCGGGCGAAACTCTGCCGGTGGCCTTCGTCAAGGATCGCTCGGTGCCGAAATACGGGCCGGACGCCGCAGGAAACCCGGTCGGGCGCGGCTCCTTCGCCTATCGCGAGGGCCTGAAGCTCTTGAACGGCAAGCGGCGCACGGGCGGCTTGCTCGAAATGCGCGACGGCACGTTCGCGCCCGAGGGAAGTTTGCGCATTTTGCCCGCGCGCGATTCCTATCCGAGCTTTGCCACCGGCGATCGTAAGTGGCTCGATATCTCGATCAAGCAGCAGAGCCTCGTCGCTTACGTGGGCAAGCGCCCCGTGTACGCCACCTTGGTCAGCACCGGGCGCGCCGGCATGGGCGACCCCGAAACCACGCTTTCTACCGTGCGCGGCACGTTCATGATCTACCAAAAGGAGGTCAGCTCGACGATGGACGGGGATGAGGACCGAAGCGACTCCTTCAATCTGCGGGATGTGCCGTTCGTGCAGTATTTCCACAAGGGCTACGCACTCCACGGCACCTATTGGCACGATGATTTCGGCAAAGTGCGCAGCCACGGTTGCGTGAATCTGGCGGCGGACGACGCCGCATGGCTGTTCGAATGGACCGATCCGACCGTGCCCGTTGATTGGCACGGCGTGGTCAACAAAGAGCGCGGCACCGTGGTCTACATTCACGGCTGAGCGCTCGCGGAAGCCCGAAGGCCGGGCTAGCCACGGGGCAAGACGGGGCAAGACGACGCACGATAGGGCGAGACAAGAGTATACAAGCCCTTAATTTCGCTCGGGATCGTTCCGTCTTGCCAAGCGGAATGGGACTCGGCATCGTTTCAAGCTGACCATGGCGTCACCAATCGTCGATCTGTTGAAGCGAACGCTGTCCGTCGGCGGCAGTGAAGTGCGGCTGATCCCGGGGCGGCGCACGGTTGTCGTCACACCTCAGGGTGATAGCGAAGTGCGGGGCGACGCGCAAACCAGCGAGCGCGTTCAGGCGATGATCGATCCGGTACTCACGCCCGAAGCCCGTCGGAGCTTGAGCTCGGGCTACGCAGAGTGGGAGTTTCCTTTGGAAGACAAGGGCCCCGCGCGCGTGCGCGCAGAGGTGAAGCAGGAAGCGGCTGGTGGGAAATCTCACGCCGAGCACCGGCTCCGGAAACTCGGCGGCCAGTGAGGCTTCGGAGAGTTGCGGCAATACCGCCCGCACGACGGCGAGCGCCCGATCGAGCTCGGCAATCACCTCGGATCGCGCGCCCGATCGCCGGCCGAACTCGGCATCACGATCCCGCACGTAGCCCGTCTGCCCCAGCACGGCGCCCACCAGGTACTGGAGGCCCCCCGCAACGTGAAGGGCCAGATTCCCAGCCGGATTCGTGATCCCCGGCACGGTCCGCCACAGACTGTCGTCATCGGGAAACAGACCGAGCTCGCGCTTGAAGCCATCGAGCTCGCGCGTGAGCAGCACCAGCAGGTCGGCGGCCAGCCCGGTCATCGATCCCCG
>Ga0207691_10004661_pt1 | contig 13275 bp, 7 predicted proteins | sample KBSM13metaG_FD_184327 | JGI IMG/M metagenome (GOLD analysis project Ga0207691, IMG submission 184327) | Miscanthus rhizosphere microbial communities from Kellogg Biological Station, Michigan, USA - KBS M1-3 metaG (SPAdes) (version 2) | ecosystem: Host-associated > Plants > Roots > Rhizosphere >... | reverse complement strand
TTTCTATGTCGCGTGTGTTGTCTACTGAGCAAGCGAAGGCTGCGATTGGGCAGGTGCAGTCGATCATTAACGGTGGTTTCACGGATCAGATCTCGGCGCTGGATGCGCAGGGACGAGTTTTGTCAGACCCGAATATTTGGGATGGTCCCCTGGCTGCGCAGTTCCGAGGTTCTACGTGGCCGGAGACGAAGGCTGCTTTGGACAAGGCCAAGGAGGAACTCGAGCAGTTGCGGGGGCAGCTGCAGAAGATTTCGCAGGACATCTTCTCTGCTGGCGGCGGCGCCTGAGCCTGTATGTGATTGCGTGAGGGCCAGGTAGTCGCGCCGCTCTGGTGAGTGGGCGGTTACCTGGCCGATGCACGTTTGGTGGTTTGTTTTTCTGTTCCAGTTCTTGTTCTGTGGGGGGCTTTGGTTGTGACCGATTTCGTTGAGGTGCCGCTATTGCCGGCGTCGGATGCTTCTCATGGTGGGCGGTTCAGTTATGCCGTGGCCGAGGCGGTGCAGTCGGTATTTGAATCGGCGGCGTCAAGGCTTGAGGAGCAGTCGGGTTCGCGTGCATCGTACGTCGCCTCGGCGAAGGAGGACTTCAAGGGGCACTTCTCGGAGGTTTTCGAGGCCAACGCTGCCACGGCGAAGAATGACGCGAACGCGTTGGTGTCGGCGTTGCGGACGGTGGCCGGATACGTCGGGCAAATGATCGACGCCGGGCATGAGGAGGACGCCCGGCGTGAGAAGAACAACGAGTGGGTCCGGCGGCATAATGACCGGAATCTGCTCGAGCAGGCCGGTGATTTCTTCTTCGGTGAGGAAGAACGGCCGGGCGGGGAACCGGGGAAGGCTCCGATGTTTGCCCCGGCCGATGCCAGGACGGGATCGCGGAATACCCCGGCGCCCGGCGGCGGGTACGGGGGCGGGACGTCCTCGGCGCGTCCGGCTCTTCTGCGGTCCTTCGCGGCAGGGTCGCGGGGCCTGGACGACGGTTTGGCGGCCGAGCCGGGCTCGTTGCACGGGCAAATGTCCTCCTTCGCGTCTGCTTGCTACTGGGGTTCAATAGACGCGTCCGGAGTGATCACCGCATACCGGCGGTACTTGCAGGCGAACGAGAACGACGCGAAGTGGGCGGTAACGGTCGCGGACGCGTTTGCGGCCGCCGGCGGCGAGGGAAACATCTCGACTCTCTCGGATGCGGCCGTGAATGAGGCGTTGGCAGCGGCCGGCGTGAGCGCCAACCGCTCCGGGTTGGTCATCGATCCGCCGACGGCGGTGGGCGCGATGCCCACCAGCGGGTACGCCAATGATCCCGTGAACACTTCGACAGGAAACTTCATCGAGCCAGAGTTGGATCTGGGGTTCGCGGGGGTTTCCTCGAATCTGTTCTTGTCGCGGATGTACAACTCGCTGGCATCGGGTTTGGAGATGCCCGGGGTGTTTGGTCCTGGGTGGGCCTCGGATCTGGACCAGCACCTCACAGTCTCGGATGAGGGCTGCCGGTGGGTGATGGCTGATGGCCGCGCCGTGGACTTTCCCCGGGAAGGCACCGGATGGGGCCGCGGTGTGGGAGAGAATTACTGGCTGACCCGCGAGCCCGTGACCGCACCTGACCTCACGGAGTTGAGCTCCCTGCCTGACGGTACGGTCGAGCTCCTGGTGGTCCGGGACAACCAGGGAACATGGTGGGCTTACAGCCTGGCCGGCGTGTGGCTCGGTGCCGGGTCAGGGCCTGGCCGGACGGTGTCCGTTCTTCGGGAAAGGCCAGCCGACGGCGGTAGTAGCGGACTGGTGACCCGGCTGGCGCATGTGCGCGGCCGGTTCCTCGACGTCGACTATGTGGACGGGCTCACTGCCGTGGTGCGGGCCTCCGACGGGCGCCGGGTGGAGTACGAGTACGACTCCGGTGGCATGCTGACGCGCGTGGCAACCGAACTGGGGGCGCGCGCCTACCGGTGGAATGAGCAGGGCCTGATCGAGGCCGTGGTCTCGGCCGCGGGTGTTCTCGAGGCGGAGAACACCTACGACGAACTCGGCAGGGTTGTCCTGCAGACCTCCCAGCATGGGCGCCGGACCAGGTTCGCGTATCTGCCCGGCCGGGTCACGGTCGTTTCGGATGAGGACGGTACCCGGTCGAACTCGTGGATCGCCGATGCGAAGGGCCGCCTGGTCGGCGTGCTCGATTCCCATGACCAGCGGCAGTCCATGGCCTACGACGGCCACGGAAACCTGGTGTCGTTCACGGAGCGCGACGGAACCGGCACGGTGCACGCCTACGACAGGCGGGGCCGGAAAATCCGGACCGTGACCCCGGAAGGCGCGGACCTCACCTACGGCTGGGATGAGCAGGACCGCATCACCACGCTGGTGACGGAGTCCGGGTCGGTCGTCTCGTATGAGTATGCCGATGAGGTTTCGCGGGACCCCTCGGTGATCGTGGACCCGCTGGGCGGGCGCACCGAGCTTCAGTGGCGGAACGGGCAACTGGCCCAAGTAGTGGACCCGGCCGGAGTGACGGTCGGCTTTGAGTACGACGGGTTCGGGGACCTGGTCGCGACCCGGAACGCTGTAGGAGACATCGCAAGGATCGTCCGTGACCACGCGGGCCGCCCGGTCACGGCCATCAGCCCGTCGGGCGCTGAGACCCGATTCAGCTACGACGCCGCGGGCCTGCTGGTGCGGCGCGAGGACCCGGACGGCACCGTCTGGTCCGTCGAACACGATCATGCGGGCCGGACCGCGGCGTTCGTCGCCCCGGACGGCGGGCGGACCGAACTGGAGTACGCCGTCAACGGTGAACTGGTCCGGACAATCGATCCGTTGGGCCGGGCCATTGAGCGGGTCTTCGACGAGCTCGGCAACGTCACCGCCGCGGTGCTGCCCGACGGTGCCCGCTGGGGCTTCGTCCATGACACGCTTTCCCGGCTGGTCGGGATCACGGACCCCGCCGGCCATGACTGGGTGCGCGAGTACGACAAGATCGGTGCCCTGACCGCCGTCGTCGACCCGACCGGAGTCCGCACAGACGCGACCGCGGACCGCAAGGCCGGGACGGCGACCCTGACGGATGCGTTCGCGTCCTCAACGTTCAGCTTCGATGAGTACGGGCGCCCTACGCAGGTCCAGGGGACGGACGGCTCCGCGGAGCTCGTCTCCTATGACGCGGCGGGCAACCCGGTGGAGCTGGTCGACGGCAACGGCGGCCTGACGGTCCTCGGCCGGGACGTGGCCGGCAAGATCACCTCGATCACCTCCCCCACGGGCGCGGTCACCCTCTATGAGTACGACACGTGCGGGCGGCCCTGGAAAACCACGGACCCGCTCGGTGCGGTCACGGAACTGGCCTACGACGCCGACCAGCGTGTCACCGCCCGGACGCTGCCCACGGGCGAGGTCGAGACCTTCGAGTACGACCCGTGCGGGCGGCTCCTGTCCCGCCGCACCCCCGGCCAGGGCGTTTCCCGGTACGGCTACGACAAGACCGGGCGGCTGACCTTCTCCCAAGACACTTGGTATGGCACCCGCCGGTTCAAATACAACACCGCCGGGGAACTGACTGAGACCGTCAACGGCGTGGGCGGCCGGACCCGGTTCGAGTACGACGTCCGCGGGCGCCTGGTCCGTATCACCGATCCCCTGGGCGGGGTGACCACCCGCACCTACACGGCTACGGACCAGGTTGATTCCGTGACCGATCCGCTCGGGCGGGTGACCACCGCCACCTACGACCCCGCGGGGCGGCAACTGTCCCAGACCGATCCTGACGGGCACACCACCACCTGGACTTATGACCGGGCCGGCGGGGAATCCTCCACCTCGTTCGACGGGAAGCTCATTGCCGGCGTCGAACGCGACCTGATCCGCCGCCGCGTGATCATTACCGATTACACGGGCGCTGACGGGCTGGCTGTGGAGCACGAGCTGGCGTATGACCGGCGCGGGCAGCTGACCTCCCGCACCCGCGGCGGCTGGGGAATGTCGTGGGAGTACGACGCTGACGGGAACCGCACCGGATTCACCGACGTGCACGGAACCACCACCACCTACGTCCGGAATGCCGCGGGCCGGGTGACCGCTGTGAGCAACCCCCGGCTCGGGGAGGCCGTGTTCACCCACGACGTCTCGGGGCGTATCACCTCCGCCACCGCCGGGGATCTTGTCCAGGAATGGGCCTACCGCTACGGGAGCCTGACTGAGCACAGCCGCACGGACCGGACCGGTTCGGGCGAGGCTGATGTCACCCTGATTGGCCGGGACGGGGACGGCCGGATCACGGCCCTGACCCGCGCGGGTGCCGTGACCCGCTACGGGTACGACGGGGCCGGCCAAATGGTCTCGGCCGCCACTACCCGGAACGGAGACCCGGAGTTCCCTGCCTCCTCTTCGGCGTGGGTGTACGACGCCGGCGGGCGCCTTGTCCGCGAATCCACCCCGGCTGGCTCCCGGGACTATGAATATGACGCCGCGGGGCAACTCCTTGCCGTCACGGACGCGGACGGCACCCGGACGGAGTATGTCCATGACGGCGCGGGTCGCCGTACCCGGCTGATCCGACCGGACGGGTCCTGGACCGAGTACGCGTGGGGTCAGAGCGGCCAGCTGAAGAGCGTTGCCGACCGCACGCCCGACGGCATGGAAACCTCCCGGCATGGGCTGTGGGTGGACGCCCTCGGCGAGCTCGCCGCCGTCGATGGTGTGGAGCTGTGGTGGGACACCGCCAACCCCATCCCCACCCTGGCCGGCTTCGGCGGTGGACAGGTCCTCTCCCTGCCCGGCGGCGTCACCGGGATCGGGGAGGCATGGATAGCGCCGGGCTGGCGCGCTACCCGGCCCACCGACCAGTCCGACCCCTGGACCGTTATCGGCGCGCCGACAGTCCCTGCCCCGGGTCCGGGTGGCGCTGCCGGTGCTGGTGCCGCCGGCATGGGTGCGGTGCCCGGCCTCGCCGGAATGCTGCCGGCCGGGATCACCCTGACCGGCAACGGTGGCCTGGACGTCGCGGGCCTGGAATGGCTCGGGGCACGTGCGTATGACCCTGCCACTCGGGGTTTCCTCTCCACCGACCCCCTCTCCCCCGTCCTCGGCGCAGGCTGGGACGGCAACCCCTACGCCTACGCCGGCAACAATCCCCTCAACACCACTGACCCCACCGGGCTGCGTCCGCTCACCGATGACGAGCTGAAGGCCTACGACGGATCCAGCCGGGGAGCGTTCGCGGCTGCAGGAAACTGGGTCAAGGACAACTGGGAATACATCGCTGGCGGCGCCATGGTGATCGCTGGCGGGGTCCTCATGGCCACCGGGGTCGGAGGACCGGCCGGGATGATGCTCATCGCAGCCGGCGCCGACACGATCATCCAGAAAGCCACGACCGGCGGGGTGAACTGGGGACAAGTTGCGGTCAGCGGCGCCCTTGGCGGTTTCGGCGGCGCCAGTATCGCCGCCCGCGCTGGATTGACCGGGATGAAGGCAACCCTCGTGGCCGGGGCTAGTTCGGGTGGCATCAGTGGCGGCATCCAGGGCACCTACGGCTACTACAGCGGGCCCGGGCCCCACACTATTTCAGGCGCCGTGGGAGCGACCGCCCAGGGAACGGTGTTCGGCGCGGCCACGGGCGGTGCCGGTGGCGCCGCCGGACACAAGCTCGGTCAAGCAGCCATAGCGAAGCTCACCGTCCGTCCTGGCTCCGAGACTGTGGCGATAGGTCGGTGGATGGCGGGGCGTGTGACTCCCTATGCCGATACGCATGGGTATGGGTACTACTCGGGTACACCTAACTGGATCCACAAACCAATGGAGGCATTGGCCGCACGCGCAGGGAAGGATAGCTTGGCGGAGGGAGTGCTCGGGCGAGCAACGACATCGGTTGATGAATTTTTCAACAGGGCTTGGATCAACACTCAGATTAATTCGGGTAAGGACATCGTCGATATTGGCGTGGATCTAGATTCAAACTTCTATCAACTGGAGCGGAAGGCGGTCGATGGGTATTCTGGATATTCGCGAGACTTTCAGCCGAACAGCGATTTACGTGTTGCTGAGTCTCTCAGTCGACATTGACGAACAGATCTGAAATGGGAGCAAATATGGGAGAGACTCTGCCGGTTCATGTTAGGGCAACTATTGTAACCAGGAAACGCCCTTCACTTATTTTTGGTAGAACCTACTATTCATACGACGTCCGATTCCAGGATGGCAAAGTTGAACAGGACGTGAACCTCGATGCCGTGTTACAGGGCGCCCGTTACCCAGCTGATTACCATACGGTAAAAGAAGGCGCGCAAGCAGTGGCCGGCGACGGGGCCCCGGGCGAATGGGTGGACTATCCGTATGGCCGGCCGCTTCGCGACTGAGGGATAGAACGGCAATTGGCGATGCCTCGGACCGAAGGGGGCATACACGTCGAGTCAAATCGCTGCGGCGGGTGGTTCGTGAAGGGCAGTGGCTACGTCACGGGAATTCGCCGTGGTGAATGATGGTATGAGTTCTGGCCCAGGGATGAAGCTGCGAGTGGCGGGTTCACCGACAAGGACCTCAGGTTGGGGAGAAGCCGGAACTGCTGTCCACGAAGGGATGACCGCACCGCAGACCTGGTTGGATGGCACGATTTATCCAGGCGGAACTACCCAAGTCTATGTTTCAGATGCAAGGACCGCGGGAGAAATTCTCAAAGAATGGAAATTGGATTAGACGTGGGCACTAACATAGATACCCTGACACTCGATATGCTCAGGTTCGCGAGTCTGCTGAGAATTGTGGAGCTCCCCAAACTAGCTCAGAATTACTCTGATCTCGCGGTAAAACTTCGCGCTGATTCGTCAACTCGGGCTGTGAATGAGGCGCGAGAGTGGGTCTCTAGGAGCTTTGGGCAGGGCAGCAGCAGTCTCAGCGATCGATACGTTTATAGGAACGGATCAGTCGATGATGTTCTCAACGCTGAATACGAAGAACTTCTTCAAAAACTCACCGATTTTGCTAATGGCAGTTAGAAATGCTCGGGAATTATGTGCTTATCGATGCTGGATCTGAAGTTCGACGAACTCCCCCGATCTGGTCCTCTCGCGTCGTGCAGTAGAAGCCTTCGCTCGTCAGCCCGCGACGCACCTCGTCCCGCACCGGATCCGCAACATGCAGCCTCCGAGCACCATAGCTCGTGTGGGGTGGCGCCAGGTGGCTCTGTCGGCTTCGGTGGCGACCAGCACCAACGCGGACTCGGATGGTGGGCAAAACAGGCCTAGAAAGGGTTGGCTGTTGTGGCAAGAAGAGCTGAGCATCCGGTGAGGAACGCTCTGATCATTAGCGGTGTGTTATTGAGCGCCACGGTCGCGGTGATCCTGGCAGGACCTCAGGACCACGTGTCACAGGAGGTCGTTGCATTACTCGCAGGTCTGGCCGTGGGTGTGTGGTTGCTTCGCTTCTCGCCGCCCTGGCGATGGCTTGCCATGTTGGTTTTGGTGCTATCCCTCGTTCTCTGTTTGGTGTTGGGACCAGCCGGAATCGCGTGGTTCGGTGGGTTTGTTTCGGGCACACAGGCAGGACTGGCCTGGCAGGATGCGAGTAAGCGGAGCCGTAAGCCCGCTAAGCAGACCCGGGAAATCGCAAAAACGGAACGCTGAGGCCACCAACGAGGGTTCATGGGCGGTGTTGGTGCGGTCGGCATTGGCTAATTTCTTCAGAAACCCGAAGGCATCGTCGTTCGGTACGGAAGGCTGACTGGAGCGAGGCTGAGGCAACCCGCCTGACGGCACATTGGCTAATGGGCCGTGGTTCCTTGACCCGTATTTTTTGGCATTCGACTGGTCTCCTTGCTGTGGCATCACGATGCAAGATGTGGATCGCTATCGCTATTGGTTTCGCAAATTTACGCGCGTATCGTTGGCTATCGTTGTATATCGTTCACGGTCGTCCAGAGGAGAGCATGATGCGCAGTTCTAACCCGGCAGGCGGATTTCGCGGCAACAATGTCGACGGCATGTGGCAGGCCGTAGAGGAGTTGCGTTCGAGGTTCGAGAAGCGCTCGGGATCCCGGGCGGGGCGCGGCGAGGTGCGCTCGGCTGTGCTGGCACTGCTCGCCGAGCGGCCGATGCACGGCTATCAGATCATTCGTGAAATCGAGGAGCGCAGCGGCGGGACCTGGAAGCCCAGCGCTGGCTCCGTCTATCCAACCCTCCAACTGCTGGCCGACGAGGGCATTATCCGTGCTGAGGAATCCAACGGCCGCAAGATCTATTCCCTGACGGAGGCGGGCCGCGAGGAGGTAGCGGGTGCCGGCATGTCAGCGCCCTGGGAATCGGGTCCAGCATCGGGCTCGGGGTTCGCGGCGCTGCCCAAGGCGGGCGTCGAGCTCGCACAAGCCGCCTCCCAGGTGGGACGCACCGGGACGCCGGAGCAGGTGCAGGAGGCCGTGGCGGTGCTCGATGACGCGCGCCGCCGGTTGTACGCGATCCTCGCCCAGGGCTGACGGGGGTGACGTCGGTTCGCCGGGACCGGGCAGCCACGGTCCCCGGCGCCGGGAACCACCGGGCCCGTTACCGCCGCATCCTGCGTTTCGCCGCGTGGCATCTCGCGGTGACCTGGTGGTTTGAGCTGCTCCTCCCCCGCATCGGGCTGGTGAGGATTGCCGAGCGCACCAGGGCGAAGAGGATGCGGCGCTTCGCGCAGCGCTTCCATGCGCTGGCGGTGGACCTCGGCGGCCTCATGATCAAAGTCGGACAGTTCCTGTCCTCCCGGCTCGACGTGCTGCCGCCCGAGATCACCAAGGAACTCGAGGGGCTGCAGGACGAGGTGCCTCCGGTTTCGTTCTCCGCGATCCGAGCCCTCGCCGAAGCTGAGCTGGGCGCGCCGCTGGAGCGGTTGTTCGCCTCGATCGAGGAGACACCGATCGCGGCAGCGTCCCTCGGGCAGGCGCACCGGGCCAGGCTTCGCCCGGACGACGCCGCCGACACCGGTCTCGACCGTGTGGTTCTGAAAGTACAGCGGCCGGGCATCAACGACATTGTCGACGTCGACCTGGCGGCACTGCGCAAAGTGGGCGGCTGGCTCAGCCACGTACGCCTGGTGTCAGATCGTGCTGACATGCCCGCCCTGGTCGAGGAGTTTGCGCAGACCAGCCTTGAGGAAATCGACTACCTGAATGAGGGGGCGAACGCGGAGCGGTTCGGGGTCGATTTTGCCGATGACGCCCGGGTGGAGGTGCCCGGCGTCGTCTGGGAGCGAAGCACCCGCCGCGTGCTCACCCTCGAAGACGTGACAGCGATCAAAATCACGGACTCGGTGGCGCTGCTGGCTGCCGGTATCGACCCGGCGCAGGTCGCCCCGGTTTTTGCCTCCGTCATGTTCGACCAGATGTTCACCACCGGGTTTTTCCACGCCGATCCGCACCCGGGCAACATTTTTGTCACGCCGGCTACGGATCCATCCGCAGCGCACCCCTGGAAGCTGACCTTCATCGACTTCGGCATGATGGGCGAGATCCCGCCGAGCACACGCAGCGGTCTGCGGAAGCTGCTCATCGCGGCCGCTTCGCGTGACGGCAAGGGTCTGGTGGCCGCCATCCGGAACGTCGGCGTGCTGGTGCCTTCGGCGGACACTGTGGAGCTTGAGCGGGCAATGACGCACCTCTTCGCCCGATTTGGCGGGATGGGCTTCGCCGAGCTTCGCGAGGTCGACCCCCGGGAGTTCCGGGAGTTTGCGGTGGAGTTCGGTGACGTGGTCCGCTCGTTGCCTTTCCAGTTCCCGGAAAACTTCCTGCTCATCATCCGGGCCATGTCACTGACGTCGGGTGTGTGCAGCTCGCTGGACGCCCGGTTCAATCTGTGGGACTCGGTCGAACCCTATGCGGCGCAGCTGCTGCGCGACGAGCGCGGCAACATCGTGCAGGACGTTGCCCAGCAGGCGCTCGATGCCGCCGGGATGGCGCTGGGTCTGCCGAAACGTCTGGATGGGCTGCTAACCCGATTCGAGGACGGTTCACTGTCGGTGGCAAATCCGCGCCTTGAGCGGCAGCTGGGTCGGCTTGACCGCACGGCGCAGCGATCGGCATCGGCGCTGATCTTCGGCGCCCTGCTGGTTTCCGGCTCCGTGGTCCGCGCGGATGACATGGTGCTCGGCAATGTCCTGATGATCGCGTCTGTGCTTCCGCTGCTGCATGGGCTGTGGGTGGGGCGCAGCGGCCGCTGATCGAGCCGGTGACGGGGTTTTGCCGCACCCGGACACCATCGGGTTCCGCTGCCGGGGCGATATCATCAAGCCGTGAAGGAAGGCCAGCCTTTTCGTCCTGCGAACCCCACCGAAACCCGCGGCCCCGTCCCCAAAGGGCCCAACTCCACTTCCTGGAAGTCCTCGATCCTGAACTGGAGCGGCGCTCTCGCGGCGGCCGCCCTGATAGTGGTCCCGCTCTGGATGCTGCTCAGCAACCCGGCCGTCCTCGGCGGCCACCCCGCCCTGCCCGCTCTCATGGTGGCCGCCGTCGCACTGGGGATTCTGTGGGCGCTGATTCTGGTCAGACGCTGGTTCTTCGGCGGCAAACAGCAGCGTAGCGGTGACATTTCCACCTGGCAGTTGGTCCGCGGGATCGCAGGCAGGCTCACGGTCCTCGGTTTCGTGGCGGCGCTGATGTGGCTCAGCCCGTTCCCCCACCAACCCGACCGGGAGAAGACGGTCCCGGCCAATGGACCCACCGCGACAGCGCCAGCCGGGTCAAGGGCTGCAGAAGACGCCACTTCGATCACCCTTGCCCCGGCGGGCAAAGCCACCACGGGTCTCGTCTTCTACCCCGGTGCCAAGGTCGACGCGCACGCCTATGAGGACCTGCTGCAGCCGCTCGCGGACGCGGGTCATCTAGTCGTCATCCTGAAACCACCCCTTGGCGTCTCCCTGCTGGACACCAACCAGGCCCGCGCAGCCATGGACCGGCATCCCGAAATCGATTCGTGGGCCGTCGGTGGTCATTCGTTGGGCGGCGTGAGCGCATCATCGTTCGCGGCGGCGAATCACGACGTCTCCGGGCTGCTGCTCTTTGCTTCGTACCCCGCAGAGAACATGGCGGACGCGCAGGGCCTCCCGGTGCTCTCCATCTCCGGCTCAAACGATGGCCTGAGCACGCCGAACAAGATCGCGGCGTCGAAGTCCCTGCTCCCGCCAACCACCACCTACGCAATTGTTGTGGGCGGCGTGCACGCGTTCTTCGGTGACTACGGTGAGCAGCCCGGGGACGGCGAGCCGGGCATCAGCCGCAACGAGGCGCAGCAGCAGATAGTTGCAGAGTCGCTCCGCTTCATGGACCGGCTCAGGGCTTCCGGCTAGGAATCGAGCATCTCCAGCTCCACCGCTACGCACCGCCAACCGCTACCGGCCCGCGGCGTACCCCTGCGCACCGCGCGGATTTGCGGCAGCCTGCAGGACCCCGGTCTCAGGATCCCGCACGACGGCGGACAACCGCCCCAGCGCCCAGTCACCAGCCCGGCTGACCACATGCCCGCGGCGTTCCAGCCCCGCGATGACGTCCTCACCGAGCCGGTCCTCGACGACGGCGCCGCCGGGCTCCCAGGTGCGCGGCCAGAAGGACCCGGGCATCGACGTCGTATGGAACGTCGGTGCGTCGATGGCCTGCTGCGGCGAATACCCGCCCACGATGGTCCGCAGCAGGTACGGCAGCTGCCACTGGTCCTGCTGGTCGCCGCCGGGCGACCCCAGCGCGGTCACGGCGTGGCCGTCCCGCAGCACGAGAGTCGGCGTCAAGGTGGTGCGCGGGCGTTTGCCGGGCGTCAGCGTGGACGGCGTCCCGGGCTCCAGCCAGGTCATCTGCAGCCGGGTGCCCAGGCAGAAGCCCAGCTCCGGGATCGCCGGGGAGGACTGCAGCCAGCCGCCGGACGGAGTGGCGGAGACCATGTTGCCCCAGCGGTCCACGACGTCGATATGGCAGGTATCGCCGCGGGTCTCCCCCGCGGATGTCACGGTGGGCTCGCCGACGCCGAGTCCGGCCGCGGCGGCATGGCCCGCGAGCGCCCGCGGCGTGTAACTGGTGCGCAGTGGTGGCCTGTACGGCTCCCGCCCGGGGACGGTGCCAGGCCGGAAGTCGTGGGACGCCCGCTCCGTGATCAAGGCACGGCGGCCGGCGCAGTAGTCCTCCGAGAGCAGGTAATCGAGCGGCACGTCCGTGTCGCCGTAGTACGCCTCCCGGTCCGCGAGCGCGAGCTTCTGCGCCTCCAGGACGGTGTGCGCCCCCAGCTCGGTGGACGGATCAAGGAACCGGTCCTCGAAACCGGACAGGATGGCCAGGGTCTGCAGCAGCGCCGGCCCCTGGCCCCACGGCCCGGTCTTGGCAATCGTGTGGCCCCGGAACTCCACAGTGGCGGCCGCCTCATACCCGGCTTCGAATCCCGCGAGATCGTCCAAGGCGAGCACTCCGCGGTGATCCGTGCCCGAGGAATGCCGGTGCGGGGACTGAACCGACTCCACCATGGCGCGGGCCACGAACCCCTCCCGCCACTCGCGGCGGGCCGCATCAATTCCCGCCTCGCGGGTGGATTCCCTGACTCCGGCCTGCACGAGCCGTTCCAGGGTGCGGGCATAGGCCGGGTTCCACACCAGCTCGCCCTCAACCGGGACTCGGCCGCCCGGCATCCACAGCTCAGCCGACGTGGGCCAGTGCGCCTCGAACAGCGCGGACACGGCCGCGATGGTGGTTCCGACCCGGCCGAGCACCGGGTGGCCGTCCCGCGCGTAGCCGATCGCGAAGTCCAGGACCGCGTCCAGCTCCCACGTCCCGTGGTCACGCAGCAGCAGGAGCCAGGCGTCGACGGCGGCAGGCACCGCGGCGGCCAGGGCACCCGATCCCGGAACGAGGTCCAGGCCTTCGGCCACGTAGTGCTCCACCGTGGCCCCGGCTGGCGCCGGGCCCTGCCCCATCAGGACTATGGGCTGCTCCGGCCGGTCCGCGGTGACGAAGATCCCGGTCATGTCTCCGCCGGGCCCGTTGAGGTGCGGCTCCACCACATGGAGCACGAACGCTCCCGCCACCGCGGCGTCGAAGGCGTTCCCACCGCGCTCCAACACGGACTGGGCCGCCGCCGTCGCAAGCCAATGCGTGGACGCGCTCATCCCAAACGTGCCCTGCAGCGTGGGGCGGGTGGTGAACGCCTCCGGGCGTGTGAACGGTTCGCTCACGGCGCGCGGACTATCACCGAAGACTTCTGTCACCACCGTGTCAGCCAAACAGGGCCGCCACGCGGGTGAGGGTCTCGTAGACGCCATACGCGAGCGGCACGCCGACAAGCGCCCAGGCGAT
>Ga0207691_10004660_pt1 | contig 13276 bp, 12 predicted proteins | sample KBSM13metaG_FD_184327 | JGI IMG/M metagenome (GOLD analysis project Ga0207691, IMG submission 184327) | Miscanthus rhizosphere microbial communities from Kellogg Biological Station, Michigan, USA - KBS M1-3 metaG (SPAdes) (version 2) | ecosystem: Host-associated > Plants > Roots > Rhizosphere >... | reverse complement strand
GCCCCGCCCGCCGCAGGGGCGGCGGACGTTTCCTGTTTCTTCGCTTTCGCCATAGCTGATTGCTCCGTAGCTGGGAGATGATTCTAGGGATGGTCGATCGTCCGCGATAGGCCCTCGCGGGTTCGCGGGTGTCCACGGCCACCGGCCGGACTCGCGAAGAGGCAATCGGTGGTCGGGCGGATGGGTCAATTTGCACGGGCCCGTCCGCCGGGGCGTCGCCTCTCCGCGGAAGCATAGGTTTCACCGTACAAACGCCGCGGGGCGCCGGGCGGCGGCGTCGCGGATACGCGGCACGTGCTCCTTCATGACGTCCGGCGGAAGCGCGCCGGGATCGAACCACGCCTGGGCTGTGGATTCGGCGTCGGTGCGCGGGGTTCCGCCGACGATGCGGCATTCGAAGACCAGGCTCACGTACTGGACGACGTCGCCGCTGGGGTAGCGGACGGTGGTTTGAGCAGGGTCGCTGTAGACGCCGACCAGTCGCGCCACCTCCACGTCAAAGCCGGTCTCCTCTTTCACCTCGCGCCGGACCGCCGTTTCCAGATTCTCGCCGACTTCGACTGCGCCGCCGGGCAGGCCCCACACGCCAAAATCCGCCCTCCGCTGGAGCAGGACCCGACCCCTTTCGTCGAACAAAACCGCGTCGGCGGCCGCGCGGCGGGTGTTTGAACGGTCGGTCCTGGCCATCGCCGATTCTAGGGGCCTGCGGGTCGTTTCCGGGCGTGCGATCCGGGCCGGCCCAAATTCTACTTGCGTTGCGGGTGGCGCGGGGCCAATCTAGAGGGCCCATGAGCAGGCGTAACCCCCCATCTTCCGACGACGAGCGCGACGTGAGAGAGGTCGCCGATTGTCCGGGCGGCCCCGACGCCGCCGGCGATACGCCGGACGGCGAGGAAACTTCCGACCGCGGCGACGCCGCACCCGCCTGGGACGCCGGCGACGAGCGGCGGCAGAAGGACTGCTTCGCCCCGCCCGAGGAGCCGTGCGAGTGCTACTGCCTCCACTGCCGCCGCACATTCATGAGCGACCAGATCTGGTTCCAGCGCATCATCGGCGACCCGCAGGGCATGGAGGGGTTCTGGATGTGCCCCACGCCCAACTGCTCCGGCGCCGGCTTCACCTTCGACATCTTCCCGACCGACCCGACGCACCCCGGCAACGAAGGCTGGAGCTACGACGACGACGACGACGAGTCGGGCGCTGACGGCGAGGACGACGACGACGATTGCGACGCGGAATTCCTCGACCTGCCCGATGACGACGACGTCGAGGCCGGCTGGGACCCGGGGGAGTCGAAGTACAAGGAACTGGACGAAGTGTTCGGCGACGGCGACGACTTCGACATCGAAGGCGAGGAGTGGAAGTACGGCCTGGCCCCCGGCGAGCGTCCGCCCGGCTCCGACTGGGCCGAGCAGGCCCGGCTCGAGCACGAGGAGGAGGAGCGCCGCTACAACGAGCCCGACGAGCGCCCCCGCACCCTCGACTGGACCCACCGCGACGACCGCCGGCATTACGGCAACGACGACGACATTCCTTTTTGAGAAATGCTGAACGATGAATGCTGAATGTTGAATGCTGAATGAAAAAAAGGCCGGCGACTCGCGTCGTCCGGCCTTCTCTTCTGTTCAGCATTCATCATTCAGCATTCAGCATTTCTTCCTCATCCTGCCTTGCGACGGAGCCCGTTCATTCGCTTGACGTCCAGGCCGAACGTCTTGTCGAGATGGGGCGCCGTGCCGCTGGGGAATCGGCCGAAGGGGAGCTTGGGCCGCTTCTGGGTGGCGAGCACGCCGAACAGGCCGTCGAGGTGATGCGACGTCGGGTTGGCGACGGTCTCCTTGATGTGCTTGAAGGTGGACGTCTCGCGCTTCGGCGGCGAAGCCTTCGCCGTGGTGTTCGCCCGGCTGAACAGGTCGGTCACCGCCTTCTCCAGGTGACCGGCGGCGGGGCCGGGCACCATGTGGTTCAACACCATGTTCGCCGCCACCTCGGCCGCGAGCGACGTGTCGATCGCAGTCGGCGAGACGACGAGCGTGGCGGGCTTGATGGTGCGGCGCGCGACCTTCTTGGCCGGCTTCGACGCCTGGACCGGAGCCGACTTGGGCGCCGTTGCCCGCTGGAAACCGGCCGTGGGCACCTTAGCGGGCGAGGCCTTCGCCGCCGGCGTCTTCGCGGCCGCTTTCAGCTTCGCGACGGTCGTCGCCGGCGCGTGATACTCCGCCGGGGCGGCCATCAGGACGGTGCGCCCGGAGGCGATTGCCGGCTTGGGGCGGACGGGCGGTTTCGCGGCCGGGGCCGTCGGGGCCTTGGCCTTCGGAGCCTTGGACGCCTTGACCGCCTTCACGGCGAGCTTGCGCGCGGCGCGAACCGGTTGCGCCTTTCGCGCGACCTTCTTCGCGGGTGCCACCTTCGGCCGGGCGATTTTCGTGCGGGTGACCTTTTTCGCCGCGGCGGGCTTCTTCGCCCGCGTCGCCTTTCTCGCCGCCTTGGGCGCGGCCTTCTTAAGCGATGCGATCTTCTTCGCCTTTTTCTTGGTCGCCTCGCTCGACGACGCCTTGGCCGAAGCCTTCTTGGTTGCTTTCGCCATAACTTCGACGCCTGCCGGGGTTCAGGGTGGGGCAGCCGTAAGGGCCGGTAATGACAATTGGCGACCGGCCCGAACAGCCCCTTCCGGAGGTCCTCCGCCACATAATCGGGCCGGGATAGCTGGGGGTTTGCCCTATTACCGGCCCGCGAGGCCGCGGCGGGGCGTTACGCGTGCCGAGAATTCGGTTGGCGCCGTCGGTAACGAGAAATCGGAAGAGTGCGGCAGGCGCGGCATCCCCCGGGGCTCCCCGTCAGCGGACGTTCCCGAAGAAATGGATCACGAGGGCAAACACCAGCGCGACCAGTCCCAGGTACAGGATCGCCCCCGCCCAGAGCGGGAAGACCACGACGCCGTGCGCGAGGCGACCGGCCTTCCGGGGGGCGGGCAGGTCGTTCAGGCCGGTGTCGCTGCACCAGACCCAGTCGATCTCGCCGCCCGCCGGCGCGTGGATGAGCCAGTGCCCGGCGTCCGTCGCGTAAGCGCACGTCACCCGGAGTATCACGGGCCGCCCGCCGATGCGGTTGAGCCGGACCGGCTTGGAGGGGAAGGGTGAGCGGAGGATCAGCCTGGAGTTGAGCGACGCGACGCCGCGGACCGTCCCGCCTTCGGCCTCGATCGCCGAGCGTACCGTGGCGATCACGTCGTTCGTCCGGGCCTTCAGCTCGGCGAGCTCCGCGACGGAGTAGCCAACCCCCATGAGATTCAGCAGGCTCATAGACGGATCATCGGTCCGCCTCAGGGGGGGCTTACAGTTCCTCGAGGCGCTGCTGCTTGTCCAGTTCCCACAGGGCGCGGATCAGGGGGTCAAGCTGGCCGGTCATGATCTGGTCGAGGTTGAAATTCTTTTCGCCGCCGCCTTCGCCGCCGAGGCGGTGATCCGTGCAGCGGTTCTGGGGGAAGTTGTAGGTGCGGATGCGCTGGCTGCGGTCGCCGGAGCCCATCATGGCCTTGCGTGAGGCGGTGAGGTTGGCGTGTTGCTTGGCGCGCTCGGCCTCGTAGAGCGTGGCGCGCAGGAGCGCCCAGGCGCGCTCCTTGTTCTGCGTCTGGCTCTTGTGCTCGGTCATCTTGAACTGCAATCCGCTGGGCTTGTGGCGGATGAACCAGCCGGTCTCGACCTTGTTGACGTTCTGCCCGCCCGGGCCGCCGCCGCGGCAGCCGAACTCTTCGACGTCCTTCATGTTGATTTCGATCTTCACGTCGGGCAGCTCGGGCAGGACAGCGACGGTGGCGGCACTGGTGTGGATGCGCCCCTGGGTTTCGGTCTCGGGGACGCGCTGCACGCGGTGCCCGCCGCCCTCGAAGCGGAGGTGGCGGTAGGCGCCGTCGCCCTTGACGTTGACGATCACTTCCTTGAAGCCCCCGCGCTCGCTGGGGGAGAAGTCGTTGACGTCGAACTTCCAGCCGTGCTGTTGGGCGTAGCGCTGGTACATGTTGAACAGGTCGCCGGCGAAGATGCCGGCCTCGTCGCCACCGGTGCCGGCGCGGATCTCGACGAAGAACGAGTCGACGGCCTTGTCCTCGGCGGCGACGAACTCGTCCTTGAGCCCCTCGAGCATGGCGTCGGCCTTCGCCCGCGCCTCGGGCAGCTCCGCGGCCGCGAGCTCGGCCATCTCGGCGTCGGCGCGGTTATGCGCCATCTCCGCGAGTTCTTCCGTCGCGGCGCGGGCCTTCTGGTAGTCGCGGTAGCGTTGCACGACGGGGTCGAGCTTCCCCTTTTCCTTGCTGGTCGCGATCAGCTTCTGCGTGTTGCCGAGGACGGCCGGGTCGTTGAGCGATTCTTCCAGCTCCGCGTGCCGGCGGAGGATCTCGTCGAGCTTGCGGATAAGCGCCGACGGCGGGGCGGCGGTGGTGGTTGATTCCGACATTGGAGTAACCTCCGGGAAACCGGAGTTGAGTGAGCGGGAAAAGGAGACGACGGATCGGCGCGGGCGGCGGGGCCCGGCGCTAACGCTCGGAGAGACGCAGGGGGAAGCGGGACATCGTCCGGATCATAGCAGTCGCGGGGAAGTGGAGGCAAGATCGGGGAATGGTTGCTCACGCCGGGCAAGCGCAGCGCCGCCCCGGATGCGGATGCTAATCCTGACAGAGGAGCATCCGCACGGGGCGGCGCTGCGCTTGCCCCGGCGTGGGGTCCTGCTATTGCGTGCTCTGACGGCCCGCGCGTTGCGACTGCTGCGGTTGCAGTTCGGGCGCGGGATCGGGCGCGGGCGTGGCGCCCTCCACCACCTCGATCGATTCCTCTGCCGGCAGCTTGGGCGTCCCCGGCGCGTGCTTGGGGCGGAAGCGGAGGTTCGGCAGGCGCGCCACGGCGACGCGCAGGGCCTGCTGCCAGCGGTTGCGGATCTTCTGCCAGTCGGGGTCGGTCTCCTCGAACCTGCGGTAGCGGGTGGCCTCCAGCTCGTCGGCGCCGTACACCAGCAAATCGATCGGCGGGCCGACCGTGACGTTCGACTTCATCGTCGAATCGATCGACAGCAACGCGTACTTCGCCGCCTCCTCAAGCGTGGTGCGGTCGAAGCGGATGCCGCGGTCGAGGATGGGCCGGCCGTACTTGGTTTCGCCGATCTGGAGGAAGGGCGAATCCTCGCTGGCCTGGAGGGGGTTGCCCTGGGGGTAAACCAGCATGAGGTTTGGCTTCTCGCCGCGGACCTGTCCGCCCAGGAGCAGGTGGACGTTGAACTTGTACTCGTCACGCTCCAAGGCCAGCCGGTCGATGTCGGACACACGCCGGACCTGCTCGCCGATCACCCGGGCCGCGTCGTAGAGCGAGGGCGCCAGGGCCAGGCCCTTGCCGGCGTCGAAGTCGCGACGCAGGAGGGTGATGACCGACTGCGTGAGCGACAGGCTCCCGCTGGCGAGGATGACGAAGACGCGCTCGCCGGGCTGCTCGAACGTGTGCATCTTGCGGCAGACGTTGACCTGGTCGTAGCCCGCGTTGGTGCGCGAGTCCGAGGCCATCACCAGGCCGTACTTCGTGACGATTCCGAGGCAATACGTCATGTTCGGTCGATCCCCGTCTGCTCAAGGGCGGCGCGCGGCGCCGATGAAGTTCCCGATCAGGTTCTCCCCGATGCTATCGGCTTTCCGGATTGACGTAAATCACAGCCGGCAGGTACCTTGTCAACAACCAACCGCCGGTTCACCCACGGCCGCCCCGTTGTCTTGCGCGGCCACAAGTCTTTTATGCTCATCAAGATCGGCTTTGAGATCGTGTTCGACCTCCCCGCCCCCACGGCGATGATGCTCATGCTCCACACTCACCCGGAGCGATTGGGCGACCTGCGCCACCCCGAGAAACTCGTCGTCGAGCCCGACGTCCCGCTAGGGCATTTCATGGACGGCTTCGGCAACCACGCCGCCCGCATCTTTGCGCCGGCGGGAAAACTGCGGCTGTTTTACGACAACCTCGTCGAAGACTCCGGCTTGCACGAGCCGCGGATCGACGGGGCGCGCCTTCATCCGGTGCAGGAACTTCCCGAGGAGTGCCTGCCGTTCCTTTTGGCCAGCCGGTATTGCGAGGTCGATCGGATGTCGCAGATGGCGTGGGACCTTTTCGGCAAGACGCCGGCGACGTGGGAGCGCGTGCAGGCGGTGATGGACTGGACGCACAACCACATCCAGTTCGGCTACGCCTATGCCCGACCCGACAAGAGCGCCTTCGACGCGTGCAACGAAAAGCAGGGCGTCTGCCGCGACTACATGCACCTGGCGATCACGTTGCTGCGGGCGCTGAACGTGCCCGCGCGCTACGCGACGGGCTACCTCGGCGACATCGGCGTGCCGCCGGCACCGTTCCCGATGGACTTTTCCGCGTGGTTCGAAGTGTACCTCGGGGGCAAGTGGTACACGCTCGACGCCCGCCACAACGAGCCGCGCATCGCCCGCATCCTCCAGGCGCGCGGCCGCGACGCGGTGGACGTGGCCCTTACCACGACGTTCGGCCCGTCAAAGCTGGAAAAGTTCGTCGTCTGGACCGACGAGGTTTTTGACGACTCGCGGCAAGTCCGGCCGGCGGTGTCGAGCGCCGGGTTGAATGCCGGGTCGACCGTCTGAGCTCACCGGCCGATGATTCAACGCGTTAATTTGTTGGTATTCCCCGCGGGAATGATCTAGGATTTGCTTCTCAGTCCGGTCGGCCAAGTCTTTTTCGCAGGGGAGATAGAATGAAATCCTTTCTGGTTCGCACTTGCGCGGCTGTCGCATTGACGTCGCTTGCCGCCACTGGCGCTTCGGCCGCGTCGATTGCGAACGGCAGTTTCGAGGATCCGATTACCACCGACGGACCGCCGTTCGTCGGGTCGTGGGAGGGGTTTAACGGGGGCGCGGGCAGCCAGGCGGCCAACTCTACCGCCATGCCACGCACCGGCGCGCAGAGCCTTGCGCTGTCGATCGCGAACACCAACGACACCTTCGCCGGCGTGTTCCAGGACGTGACCAACCTGACGCCCGGGACGCCGGTCACGTTGAGCGGGTATAACGCGACGCCGACCAATCCCTTGGGCGTGGGCGTGGAGTTCCGCATCGAGTGGCGCAATTCGGCGGGCAACACCGAGGTCTCGCGCACGCCCAACTCGACGACGGTCCCGACCGCCGCCTATTCGCCTTTCACGCTCTCCTCCATCGTGCCCGCCGGCGCCGACACGGCGCGGGTGGTCTACGCCATCCAGAGTTTCGGCGCCGAACCGGGCAACACGGGCGTCGTGTATGTCGACGACGTCTCGTTCGTTCCCGAACCCTCGGCGGCGGCCCTGGGCTTCGCGGCACTGGGGTTGTCGTGTTTACGTCGGCGTCGCCGCACGAACCCCGCGAGGTAATGCCAGGGAGCGCTTCCCGCCCTTCTCGCGCGAATCTCTCCCCGATTCCGGCCGCCCCGTGTTCTGCATTCATCATTCAGCATTTCAGCATTTGCCCTGCTGTTGCTGCTGCGACTGCTGCTGGTGCAGGTCGCCGTCGCGCTCCTGCTGCTGCTGGTGTTCCTGCTGCTGGTTGGCGAAGTCGCGGTGGCCGGCGGCGCCGGTGGGGTAGACCGGGATCGACAGCGCCTGCACGCGCTCCGCCGCCAGCTCGGGCGGGATCTCCTCCAGCTCTTCGCTCTCCACGCCCACCTCGATCGACTCCTTCGCCTTCCCGCGCCACGTGCCCTTGTTCGGCGGGACGTCGAAGAAGTTGCGGCCGAGGCCCACCTTCACGAAGTTCTCGCCCACCGTGCAGTTGTTCGCCGGGTCGAACCCGATCCAACCGGTCGAGGGGAACAGCAGCTCGGCCCAGGCGTGGGTCTGCGTGAAGCCGCGGTACTGGTAAGCGTTCTTCCCCTGGGCCTCGCCGTCGGGGTGGAGCATGCCGCTGACGTAGCGCGCCGGCACGCCCATCGCCCGGCTCAGGCCGATCATCAGGTGCGTGAAGTCCTGGCACACCCCCGAGCCCTTTTCCAGCAAATCAGTGATCGGGCTGGCCGCGGTGGTAATGCCCTTGCGGTAGGTGAAGCGCTCGTTGATCAGCGCGAGCATCCGGTTGGCCAGCTCGCCCAGGGGCATGCCGTCCTTCGCGCCGAGTTCCCCGGCGAGCTTGCGCAGCAGGGGCGAGTCGACGACGGGCCCGCCGAACTGGAGGAAGTCGTAGACCGTGTAGTCGCAGTCGCCCGGGCAGACCGGCCAGCGGTCGGGGAGCTGCTCGATGTTCGCCGGGGGGCGGTTGGTCTCGACCACGCTCGTCGCGACGATGCGGAGTTGCTTGTGGAACGGGTTGATGTTGAACGCGTGGACCGTATTGCCGAGCCAGTCGAAATAGCTGGTCGCGGGCGCGGTCGGCCCGATCGCCAGCGTGAACGACAGCCGGTGCTGGTCGTCCTCCTGGCGGGGGGCCATCCGCAGTTCCATGGCGGATTCGCTGATCAAATCGGAATAGACGAGGTCCGTCGTGTGGGTAAGCCGTAGCAGCATAAGAAGGGTTTAATCAAGAACTCGGCCGGGGGGTTGGTTCCCTTAACATACAGCCCCGGCGGCCTCCCCCGCAACCGCCCCCGGCCGGTAATACCCCGGGCGAACGTCTTGGCGCGCGGCACGTGCCGATGATTACCGCCGGGTGTGAAAACTCGTGGCTCGGAAAAGTCGGAAATGCGTGCGAATGTTTGCCGCAGCGGCAGGGGGGTCATGGCGACCCCGGCGGCCACTGTTATCCAGCCGACAGATCATCCGGATCGCGGTGATTCACCGCCCGAGGCCCCCGTTTCGCCGCCGCCGGTACGGCCGCGCTTTGGGTTTCCACCCGCAGCAACATATCGCGAACCGCGGAACTGGGCTTGCATCGCGCCGCGGTAACGAACTTCGACTGGTTCACCGCTGAATCTGCCGCGTGATCGTCGGGTCCTTGATGGCCTTGTCGTCGGCGAGCAGGAACGCCTTGGACAGGATCACCGAAAGCGTCTGGTCGCCCTCGAACGGCAGGAACATCGGGCCGTCGTCGGCCCTGGCCGTCGAGCGGTCGGGGACGATGCAGAGGTACTGGTCGTTGGGCTCCATGAGGATGTTCCCGGAGCCGAGGTGGATTTTGTAAGTGCGCAGGTCGCCGCGCACGACGAGGAACCGGTCGGCCAGGCTGGCGCGGTCGCGGAGCTTGAGCCGGGGGAGGAGCGTGGCGAGCACTTCCCTGCGCGTCTGGGCGGTGGCGGAGAGTTCGCCGAAGCTGTAGCCCTGCCAGTAGTCGCGGTAGCGCCCGCCGGGGCCGCCGTCCTGCCAGGCGGGGTCGTTGCCGACGCTGGCGACGCCGACGAACAAATCCACGTCGCGCATCACTTCGCTGAAGGCCAGGGCCGGAACCTGTTCCAGCGGCAGCGGCTCGTTCACGTTCCCATCGCCGGGGCCGGCGGCGCGGGTGGTGTAACCGCCGCCGCCGGCGTGGGCGGTGTTTTCGGCGGCGCCGGTGCGGTAGAAGCGGACCTGGTCGGTCGCCAGGCGCAGGTACGCACCCGACTCGGTCGTTTCGGTGCCGTAGTCGTCGCCGATGCCCTCGACCCAGTACTCGGCGCGCAGGCCGTACGTCGGCAGGTCGCGGGAGGCGGGCGGGTATTCGTCGTCGACCATCAGCCGCAGTTTGTTGCGCCAGCCACGCGCGGCGCACAGGGCGTTGAACTGGTGCTGGCGGATGACGTGGGCGGCGAAGCGGTTGGAGTACGTTTGCGTGCGCCGCTCGGCGTCGGTCAGGACGTACACCTCCCGGTGCGCCTGCTTGAACGGCTGGCGGATCTCGTGGCGCACCAGCCACTGGCGCCACGCCAGCACCTCGTCAACCGGCCGGCCGATCGGGTGCCACAGGCCGACCTGTGCGCCGGCGCCCGGCTCCATCGCCTTGTCATTGACGTCGACGAGCCGGCCGTCGTGCCACGCGACGGACGCGGCATTTTTATTCTTCGCCCCCGGCCCATGGATCGTCCAGATCAGCCGCCGGCCGAGCGTGCCCACCAGCGGGTGGTCGAGGTAGCGTTCGCGCCACGCCCCGACGGGCCAGCGCTTGTCGAGCAGGAACATCGAGTCGATCCGCTCCGACTGCGCCGTGAGCATCGCCGCCACGTCCTTGGCGGCCTGCTGGAGTTCCTTCAGCTCCTCCTTGTGCTCCGACTTCGCCTTCGCCGGGACCGACTTCAGCGCCTTGCCATCGGCCGCGCGGGACCACGACAGTGTCGCGTCTCGCCCGTCCACGCGCAGCTCGGCGACGAACTCGCCGAGCGTCTCCCGCCGCCGCCCCACCTCCTCCAGCCCGTACGCCGGCACGCCCAGCTCCTCGATCTGGTCGCGCGGCAGCCCCAGCGCCGCGGCGGCCGCGTCGAACGCCTTGCCGATTTCCTTCTGCGCGGTGCCGAATTTCACCCGCGCCTTGAGCATCGCCAGCTGTCCCACCGCTTCCTCGGACGCAACCTCCGACAGCGCATAAATCGCCGCGTTGCCGACCTTCACGGCCCGCGGCCCGATGCCAGGCACCTTCTTGTAAGCCGACAGTGCCGCCGCCGTGACCAGGCGCGTGAGACCCGGGGACTTGAGCGACGGCACGAGCCAGAGCAGCCCGCGCAGCACCGTGGCGTTTTCCTCGTGCATGATGTCGGCGACGGAGCGCGTGTCCCACGCGCCGGCGCCGAGCCGGTTGATGGTGCGGCCGCGGGACACGAGCGGGAGCCAGCGCCCGAGCATCGCCGCGACTTCGGCGGGCCCCCCGACGCCTTCCACGTGCTTCACCGCGGCCTTGAGCCACTTGGCCGCCGGGCGCGATCCGGTGGCGGTCAGGGCGTGCGCCAGCAGCGCCGACCACGCCGCCCGCTTCGCCCGCGGCAGCGCGCCCAAGTCCGCGTTCAGCGCGTCGGCCCACGCCTCCCCGGGGACCAGGAAGAGCACGGCGTTGTCCCCCACCAGCCGGCCGAGTGCGACGGTCTCGGCGTCCGCGGCGCCCAGGGGCGGGCCCTTCACCAGCCAGGCGCGCAGCAGGTGCAGCACGTAGCGCTCGCCGTCCGTGAGCGGCGAGGCCTCGGCCTCGCGCTCCGCCTGCGCCACCAGTTTCCTGACCACTGCCACCCGCGCCTCGTCGCCGCCGTATGAATTGCGGCCGGCGACGAAGAGCAGGAAGTCGAACAGCCCCGCGCGATCGAACGATGCCCCGGCCTCGAGGAGCGGGTCGATGGCGCCATCGGCCGTGCCGCTCGCCAGCGTGAACGCCGCCCGCTCTGCCGCCGCCAGCACCGCCCGGCCGCGCGCGGCGTCGTCGAGGTCGAGCAGCGCACGCCCCGCCTTCAGCTCCTGGAGCGGCGGCTTGTCGTACATGCGCAGCCCGACCCACTCGATCATGAGGGCGCCCACGAGGGCGTGCTCGGCGCGCAGCGGCGAGTCCGTGCGGACCGGGAACTGGCCGGGCCCCACGTTCTCCACGAGCGCCTCGGGCTCGGGGGACGCCGCGGGAATCCCCAGCGCCGCCTTCAGCTCCGCCAACACACCCGGGTGTCCCGCCGGCGCCGGGACGATCGGCCGCGCCGGCGTCAGGGCCGCGTCGGCGCGACCATCATCGCCTTCCGCGTCCGCATCTTCCGTTCCCGCCCCGGCCGCGTTCCCGCAAAGCTGCTCCACCGCAGTCGCCAGCCGCTTGGCGTCCTTGTCGTAGCTGCTGCGCAGTTTCGCCGCGAACCGCTGCGCGAGCTCGCACAGCGCCGGGGGCATTGGACCGTCCCCCGCCAACCGCTGCAGCGCCCGCGTGATCCCGCCCACCGGCGTGTAATACGTCCCCAGGCGGGGCATCCCGTTGCACCACTCCAGCATCGCCAGCAGGTCCGCCTCCTCCAGCGGCAGCTTCCGCCGCAGCAGCGCCGACACCGCCGCCCCGATGTGCCGCTGCCGCCCCCACACGTCGACCCAGCCCGGCAGCCGGTGCGCGTTCACGCGCTGCATCTCGTCCCTGGCCTGCGCGCGGACCCGCTCCATCTCCGCGTCCCAATGGCGCAGCTGCGCCACCCCCGCCAACACCATCCGCCGCGCCTCCGGCGGCTTGGCGTCGAACAGCGCCCGACCGGCCGGCAGGCTCTTCAGATCGACCTCCTTGTACCAGCCGTCCGCTCCCAGCGACTCCACCGCCTCCTCCGCCCACGCTTCAAGCGCCGCGTGTTCAGCGGCCAGCGGTTCGTCTGCGGCGACCGGAAACGGCCGGTATTCGAATATGCCTTGCGCTTTCATGCCCCGCCCCCCGCGCCGCTACCCGCCCACCAGCGGGACCAGCCTGACGAAGCTCACGCGCGTGTCGCGGCCGATCACCACTTCCTCGTCCAGCCCCTCCGCCTGCCGGTCGTCCACAAGGATGAAAAACCCGTTGCGGCCGAAGGCGTCGATCGCCTTCTCGAACTGCCGCTTCCAGTCGATCTCGCGGCCGGCGCGGAGCTTGAACCCGTTGAGCGTCTGCTCCGCCTCCGTCGGCCGCACCAGCCCCTGAAACGTCTCCGGCTTCCGCCGGTTGTAGTCCTGCACTTCCTGGTACACGCGCGAGCGGATCAACTCGCGCACGGTGGTGCGCTCGGTGGGGAACTCGAGCGTGACCGAGTGAGTGGTCTTTCCAGTGACGGTCTGGTCGCTGACAGTGAGCGTGGATGGCATGAAATGGACCTCCGATGAGGCCGTCGATTTTACCCGATGTTGAAGTCCGTCGCCGCACCTGCTTTTCAACGGTGACGGCGCGGGCCGCCGCGGGCGGTTCTCGTCGCCGGCGCAAGGCGGCAGTCGCCGTGTGGGCCAGCCGGCCCGCGTGAGCCAACGAAAAAACCCCCGAAGGCAGTAATGCCCTCGGGGGTTTTGTTCTACTTGCGTTTGCGGCCTCGTGGCTTCTTCCGCTTCACAACTGAGGAATCAGCGGCGCCAGTGCTTCCGCCACGACGCGACGCCGGGGTGCGGAGTTTCGACCGGCGTTTCCGTCCGGATCGACTTGAGCTGCTTGCCGTTGCGGTCAAGAATCAACAACTCGCACCAGCGTCCGGCGGCCCGCCCTGTCATGCACAACAGATTGCCGTCATCCGTCCAGTCACAGAAAATGAGATCTTTGGATGACGTCGAGCGGATCATCGAAGGGCGCCTGCAAGGTTTGAGCGGGGGGACACGTGCTGCCGAAGCGGTACATTGAAGCGTACCTGCATTTCCTGCTGCGCCGGCGCGTGCCGGTCGCGGTGGTGGT
>Ga0207691_10004659_pt1 | contig 13279 bp, 10 predicted proteins | sample KBSM13metaG_FD_184327 | JGI IMG/M metagenome (GOLD analysis project Ga0207691, IMG submission 184327) | Miscanthus rhizosphere microbial communities from Kellogg Biological Station, Michigan, USA - KBS M1-3 metaG (SPAdes) (version 2) | ecosystem: Host-associated > Plants > Roots > Rhizosphere >... | reverse complement strand
TCTTAACACCGCAAGCGGCGCGACTTGGGTCTCGCTGCATCACGGCGGCGGGGTCGGAATGGGCTATTCGCAGCATTCGGGGATGGTGGTCGTTGCCGACGGAACTGACGATGCGGCGCGCCGGCTGGAACGGGTGCTGTGGAACGATCCCGGCACCGGCGTCATGCGCCACGCTGACGCAGGATACAGGATCGCCGTCGACTGCGCGCAAGAGCAGGGCCTCGATTTGCCGATGGTGGGAGCGTGAAGCTCGATCCCACCAGGATTGACCTCGCGACGCTTCGCCGTATCTGGGCGGGCGCTAGCGCGCGGCTTGACGACGTCTCGATGCAGCGGGTGGCGGAAGCCGCCCAATCGGTCGAGCGCATCGTTGCCGGCGGCGACACTGTCTACGGTGTGAACACGGGCTTCGGCCTGCTCGCCAGCACGCGCATCCCGGATGATCGGCTTGCCGAGCTTCAGACCAATCTGATCCTGTCGCACAGCGCCGGCCTCGGCGATCCGCTGCCACGGCACGTCACACGGCTGATGATCGTCCTGAAGCTGCTCGGCCTCGGGCGGGGCCATAGCGGCGTTCGCCCGCTGGTGATCGAGGCGCTCGAATCACTCCTCGAACGCGACGCCATGCCGCTGATCCCGGCGCAGGGAAGCGTCGGCGCATCGGGCGACCTTGCTCCCCTGGCGCACATGACGTCCGCGCTGATGGGCTATGGGCGCATCGACATTGCAGGCGAGGTGCTGCCTGCCAAAGAAGCGCTCAACCGCCTTGGCATGGAAACGCTGCAGCTTGGTCCGAAGGAGGGCCTGGCGCTGATCAATGGAACCCAGGCGTCCGCAGCGATCGCGCTCGACGCATTGTTCGCCGGTGAGCGCGTTTTTTGTGCCGCAATCGCAGCCGGCGCGCTGTCCGTCGACGCGCTCAAGGGCAGCGTGAAGCCGTTCGACCCGCGCATTTCCGATCTTCGCGGCCAGCCGGGCCAGATCCGTGTCGCGCAAGCTTTCCGGGACCTTCTGGCGGGCAGCGAAATCGTCGCAAGTCACGCACGCTGCGGTAAGGTGCAGGACCCTTACAGCTTCCGGTGCCAGCCGCAGGTGATGGGCGCCTCGCTCGATCTTCTTCAAAACGCGGCGCGTACGCTCACCATCGAAGCGGGCGCGGTCACCGACAATCCGATCCTCTTCCCCGATGAAAATGGCGCAATTTCGGGGGGCAATTTCCATGCGCAGCCGGTTGCCTTCGCTGCGGACACGATCGCGATGGCCATGTGCGAAGTTGGCTCTATCAGCGAGCGACGCTCGGCAGTTTTGATCGATCCCAAGATGAGCGGCCTTCCGCCTTTCCTGACCGAGGACAGCGGGGTGAATTCAGGGCTGATGATCACGCAGGTCACGGCCGCAGCGCTCGTCAGTGAGAACAAGTCGCTCGCTTTCCCGGCAAGCGTGGATTCCATTCCGACGTCGGCCGGGCAAGAGGATCATGTATCCATGGCGCCCATCGCTGCCCGCAAGGCGGGGCAGATTGCGCGCAACGTCGCTGGCGTTCTGGCGGTGGAATTGATCACCGCGTCTCAGGGAATCGACTTTCACGCACCGCTGAAAACGAGCCAGGATCTACAGGCAATCCAAGCCAAGGTTCGCGAGATCAGCCCACGGTTCACGTCAGATCGCTATTGGGCGGACGACATGGCAGCGCTTCAGGCGGCCGTGCTTGCGGGGGAAATCGGCGGCGAATTGATCGCTTTTAGCTGACGCGTGTCCAGCGCTGCTCTTTGCAGAGCAATCCGACGACCGCGCAGCCGCGAACGACCATCACGTTCGGACCAACCTGGCGTACGGTCGCCGAGCCGCTGATATTGTGCTTCGGCTCATAGGCGCGTCCTCTGTAGGTGCCGTCGCCCTTGGGTCGGAGCCCGCTGAGGACGCGGGTGCCAGGCTCCGTCCCCTTTTCGCGGTTCTTTTCGGAGGCCCAGCTGACTGTTCCGCAATAAGCATCGCCACAGCGCACGACATGGACGATCACGCTGCGCTTTGGATTCGTCCATTTGCCCTCGAGGGCTTGCGCGGTGGCAGCCGTCGGGATGAGCGCCACGGCGAGCGCGGCAATGCTCAAGAGAATCCGTTTCATGCCCCGAGGCCTAGCCGAGCAATGCGGCAAGAATGGTTCGCTGGAATTGCTGCCAGATGAACGGTCTAGGGGCGGCCCTCGAGCGCTATTCGGATATCCTCCGCACTGTAAGGCTTTGCAATCGTGGGAACTGCGGCAAATTCCGGGGGATGCGAGCGGTCGCCATAGCCAGTTGCGAATATGAAGGGGACGTTGCGATCGGCGAGCAATGCAGCGACGGGATAGCTCAGTGCGCCGTGCACATTGACGTCGAGGATCGCCGAATCGAACCGCTCGCGTTCAATCAGGTCGATCGCTTCCTCCATTTGCGAAGCGAAGAGGACGGACGCGCCGTGCCGCGACAGCATATCCTCGAGAGCGAGGCCGATGATCGGCTCGTCTTCGAGGATTAGGACAGTTGCGCCCGACAGCGTCACTCTGAAACGGTCGGCAGCTTGGCGAGGATCGTGCACTTGAGGCCGGTCTCGCGAAAGTCGAGCGTCACCTGGCTGCGCAGCTCGGCAGACAGCCCTCGCTCGATAAGGCGCGTTCCAAAGCCGCGCCGCGAGGGGGTTGAGACGGCTGGCCCGCCTTCCTCGGTCCACTCGATCGCGACGTCGACCAGATTGTCCACGGCGGAAGATGCTGCACAGCGGACATCGACAGTTCCGCTCTCGTTCGAGAGGGCGCCATATTTGATCGCGTTGGTGCAAAGCTCGTGAATGGCCATCGCCAGCGAAACGGCAGTTTGCGGCGCTAGCAGTATGTCTGGTCCGCAGATCGATACGCGGGCGGCATTCGCCCCGGCCGTTGCCGCCACTGACGTTTCGATCGTCTCGAGAAGGCCGGCGCTCTCCCAATTCTCCATGGTCAGTAGGTTATGGGCTGCTGAAAGAGCATTGAGGCGGGCGTCGAACGTTTCCCGGGCTGCTGCAGGCTCAACCCGATCGTTGAATGACTGCATCGCCAGCGCCTGGACGATGGACAGCGTATTCTTCACGCGGTGGTTCAGTTCGTTGATCAGTAGGCGTTGATGATCCTCCGCTCTTCGCTGTTCGGTGACGTCATGCCCCTGGACGAAGACTCCCGAAGCCTCCTCATTCTCCGTGCCGATCGGCTGGTAAATGAAGTCCAGGAATCGCTCTTCCAACGGCCCGCCGCTCTCAGCCTCGAGCATGACGCTCACGCCGCGGCCGATATAGGCTTCGCGGCTTGTGCGGACTTGGTCCAGCAAGTCGGCAAAGCCCTGTTCCACGACTTCGGGCAATGCCTCGGAAATTGCCTTGCCGATGACGTCCCTGCCGCCCACGAGCCTGCGATAGGCCGCGTTCGCGAGCTGGAAGCGTTGATCGGGACCGGCGAGCACCGCCACGAAGCCGGGCGCCTGCTCGAACATGGCGCGGAGACGCTGGGTTTCTTCCGCAAGGGATTGATTCGCCTCCTGGACCGCGTTCGCTCGCTGGAACACGCCGCTTTCCTCGCGTGCATGATGTCCAGCTTCGGCTGCGAAGGTCCGCAGCCGATGAAGCTCGGTTACGTCGACGGTGTGCTGCAGGATGTAGGCGACCTTGCCGACATCGAGCAGCGGCGTATGCGTCGCACTCCAGTATCGCTCCTCAAAGCCGCCTGAAGGCTGCTCGATGTCGTACCGGATGAGGGCGATTTCGTCGCGCTCGCCGGTACGTACGACCCGCTTGAACGAATTTTGCAGGAGTTGATGACTGTCGGAGTCAGGATCGCTTGGAAATGCTTCGAAGATCGATCGCCCGATGAGGTCGTCGCGCTCGCGCATCGTGGTCGCGAGATAGGCCTCGTTCATTGTGACGATCGTGAGGTCCGGCGCGAGAAGCACGTAAGGATTGGGAGAGGCGCCAAACAGCGCTTCGAAGTCGATTGAAGCCGGCCGCGCAAGCATGAGGTTCTCCGTCGCTACGCGGCAAGAAGGGCCTACGGCGCGTGCACAGGAATGGAGCTTCGTACCATTGAAGTCAAACTTCGTTTCGTGGTCGAATTGATAAAAGTCAGTGGAAATCCCGTGACTTGGGGATGATCTCGGCATCGCGCGGGTGGCGTGCTGCCGGGGCTCGCCAGCTTCCGGCGGCATCGCTTTGGCTCAACGTCGAAGGCATGATCTCCTCGCTTAAATGGCGCAGCATGTGACTGTGGTCCTCAAGCTTGCGAGCGACCAAATGAATCACTCCGTCCTCGGCATCTTTCTGGATGATCCCGTGCACTGCCATCAGCCGTGCACCCATGACGATCTTGCGCTGAGTCTCGAACACGTCGGGCCAGACAACAAGGTTCGCTACGCCCGTCTCATCCTCCAGTGTGATGAAGCAAACGCCTTTCGCGCTGCCCGGCCGCTGGCGGATCAGGACCAGCCCCGACATCGATACGCGCTTGCCGTCTCGAATGTTTGGTAGCCGATCAGCAGTGACGAACTTCTGTACGGCATAATGCTCGCGAAGAAAGCGCATCGGATGCGCTTTCAGGCTGAGGCGGATAGTCTGGTAATCGTTCACGACATGCTCGGCGAGCGGCATGGCGGGGAGCTTGGCGATGACCGCCTCGGCGCCTTCATCGCGTACATCTGCGGCAGCGAACAAGGGCAGATCCGGCGCCTGCTTCAGCGCCCGCGCATCCCATAGCGCCGCACGCCTATCGAGCTTCATCGATCGGAATGCATCTGCCGCGGCAAGCCTTTGGATCGCATGGACTGGCGTGCCGCCGCGGCTTCGAAGGTCTTCGACGCTTTCATGAGGCCGGCCGGAGACAACTTTGTCCGCAGCCTCGCGATGAAGTCCTTCCACCTGGCGAAGACCGAGGCGAAGCGCGCCATCTTCCAACGTGCAGTCCCAGTCGCTGTGATTCACATCGACTTCGCGGACTTCGACGCCATGCTCCCTGGCGTCGCGAACGATCTGCGCTGGTGCGTAGAAACCCATCGGCTGTGAGTTGAGCAAGCCGCAGGCGAACGCCGCCGGATATTTCCACTTCAGCCAGCTCGATACGTAGACGAGATGAGCGAAGCTCGCGGCGTGGCTTTCGGGGAAGCCATATTCGCCGAAGCCCTTGATCTGGTCGAAGCAGCGCTGGGCGAAATCAGGGTCGTAGCCGCGAGTCACCATTCGCCCGACCATCTTGTCCTGAAGAACCTCGATGTTTCCGCGTGAACGGAATGTCGCCATCGCTTTCCTCAGTTGGTTCGCTTCCTCGGAGCTGAACTTCGCTGCATCGAGCGCGATCTTCATCGCCTGTTCCTGAAAGATGGGAACGCCGAGTGTCCGGCCCAAGATCTTCTCCAATTCGTCCGGCGGGCCGTGTTCCGGGTCAGGGCATGGGAACGTCACCGGTTCCTTGCCTGACCGGCGTTTCAAATAGGGATGGACCATGTCGCCCTGGATCGGTCCCGGCCGGACGATCGCGACCTCGATGACGAGGTCGTAGAACTTCCGCGGCTTGAGGCGGGGCAGCATGTTCATCTGCGCCCGGCTTTCGACCTGGAACACGCCGAGGGAATCCCCGCGGCATAGCATGTCGTAGACCTCCGGCACTTCCTGCGGGATCGTCGCCAGCTCCCAGCGTTCGCCGTGATGCTCTTCAATGAGGTCGAAGCATTTGCGGATGCAGGTCAGCATTCCGAGCGCCAGCACGTCGATCTTGAGGATGCCGAGCTCCTCGATGTCGTCCTTGTCCCATTCGATGAAGGTGCGGTCCTCCATCGCTCCATTTCCGATCGGGACGGTCTCCGTCAGCGGCCGCTCCGTCAGGATGAAGCCGCCGACATGCTGCGACAAATGCCGCGGCATTCCGATCAGCTGTTCCGCCAACTTCATTGTACGCTTGAGATGCGGGTCGGAAAGATCGAGCCCGGCATCGTTTGCGCGGGCGTCCTTCAACTCCGCCTCCATATGGCCCCAGATGGTCGAGGCGAGTGCAGCCGTGACGTCTTCGCTGAGGCCCATCACCTTGCCGACCTCGCGGATCGCCGAGCGCGGACGGTAATGGATGACGGTCGCGGCAATACCGGCGCGGTCGCGCCCGTATTTGTCGTAGATGTGCTGGATCACCTCCTCGCGCCGCTCATGTTCGAAATCGACGTCGATATCGGGCGGCTCCCGGCGCTCTTCGGAAATGAAGCGTTCGAACAAAAGGTCGCTGGTCGCCGGATCGACTGCGGTGATCCCGAGGCAATAACAGACGGCGCTGTTCGCGGCACTCCCACGCCCCTGGCACAAGATTAGTGGGTCCAGCGATCTCGCGAAGGCGACGATGTCGTGAACGGTTAGGAAGTAGCGCGCGAAGTCGAGCTTCTCGATCAGCTTCAGCTCATGGTTGAGCTGCGTCAGCACTTTGTAGGGGATGCTTGTTCCCCAGCGCTGATGAGCGCCTTGCCAGGTGAGATGTTCCAAATGCTGCTGAGGCGAGCGGCCGTCCGGCACCGTTTCCTTCGGATATTCGTAACGAAGCTCATCGAGGCTGAAGTTGAGGCCGTCCGCGAATTCGCGCGTGGCTTTGACCGCATGCGGCCAGCGGGCGAACAGCCGCGCCATCTCCTCCGGCGATTTCAGGTGCCTCTCGGCATTGGGATTGAGAAGGTAACCCGCCGTCGCGATCGTCACTTTCTCGCGGATGCAGGTGACGACGTCCTGCAGCGGCCGGCGGTCGGGGGCATGATAATGGACGTCGTTGGTGGCGAGGATCGAGCAGCCGTTCTTCCGGGCAATGCGGTCCAGACGCTCGATCCTGCTATTGTCGTCACCGCGATAAAGCCAGCTTGCGGCAACGTGGCGAAGTGACGTCAATGCGTCGCACAACCGCGACAATTCTCGTTCGTAATCATCGAGATCGCCTTTCGGCCAGGCGATGAACGCGATGCCTTGCTGGTACTCGGCGACATCGGCAAGGCTGAGCTCGCATTCGCCTTTCTCGGTCCGCATCTTGCCGAGGCTAAGCAAGCGCGACAGGCGTCCATAGCCATCGCGATCGATCGGGTAGGCCAGCAATGATGGCGCATCGGTGAGGTCGAGCCGGCACCCGATCAGCGGCCTCAGCCCGGCGCCCGTGCATGCGCTGTGCATGCGCACTACGCCGGCCAGCGTGTTTCGGTCGGCAACGCCGATGGCGTCATAGCCCAGCAGCAAGGCTGTGGTGACCAGCTCGATCGAGTCCGACGCTCCGCGCAGGAAGGAGAAAGGCGTCGCGACGCCCAGCTCGACATAGGCGGACGGCGCGATCGGCGGCGGTGGCATCTCAGCATCGCGCACCAGCCTCAGCCGCGAAAATCCGACTTTCTCGGGCATCAGCCGAAAAGCCCGTGCATGTACCACTCGGGCAGCCCGCCTCGGCCGTCGCCGATCAGGCCTTCGCGGTAGATCCAGTAGCGCCGCCCGGCCTGGTCCTCGACGCGGTAATAGTCGCGTAGTCGGGCGGTCGATGGCTGCCTCCACCACTCGGGCGCGATCCGCTCCGGACCTTCGACCCGCGCGATGTCATGAACGGCTCGGCGCCAGACAAAGCGGCGTGGCACGCCTTCGGGCGTCGCATAGACCACCGCGATCGCTTCCGGCCGGTCGAGCAGGCGTTGTGGCCTTGCTCCGGTCATTGCGACCCCGGACTTGATCCGGGGGAAGCAATCCAGATCTCCTCCGCTGGATTGCTTCGTCGCTTTCGCTCCTCGCAACGACGAAACGGCATTCGCCCACCCGCTCGCACGCTCGGGCAAATGGCTTTCGAGCGGCTGCGGCCGGCGGACCTTTTCCGGCCCGAGCTGGACGCTGAGCCGGTCGACCAGCCGTGCAACCTCCTGTTCTCCGGACGGATCGCCGACCAAGCTCTCCTGCGCCGATGCCAGGCCCTCTGCCCAGTCCGCCTGAAGCGCGAAGGCGTCGAAACCGAAGCCCGGATCGAGCGCCGCAGCCTTGTCGGCCAACAGTCGCTGGAGATGTTTCGGCTCGCGGCTGGGAATGGCGGTCGCGACCGAGGCAATTGCAGTGCTTCCGTCGACGCGAAAGCCGATCAAAGCCAGACGACGAACGCCGAGATGCCGCTGCTGAAGCTGCCGGACGAGATCGGGGATCAGCCGGTCCAGTGCTTGCACCGGCGCTTCGGGATGTGTCGCGGGCTCTTCCAGCTTCAGCGCCGCGCGGGGCGGCCGCTCGGCAGGGACCGCAGTCAGCGGTTCCGGCTTGCGTCCAAGCGCACGGTCGAGCGCATCGACGGGATTGTCCACCTCGCGGAAGCGGCGAGCAAGCGACCGCCGTTCGATCCCGGCGAGAAGACCGATGGTCTTGAGGCCAAGGCGTTCAAGCGTCCGGTTCGCTTCGGGTGGGAGCCGCAAGGCCGCCACGGGAAGATCGGCAAGCTTCGCGCCAGTGTCCTTCGTGCAGACCAGCGCGGAGGCATGGCCGTAATGCGCCAGTGCCCAGGCTGCGGCTGCCGTTGGCGCTATCGCTACCCGCGTCGACAGCCCGGCCACGGCAAACCGCGTCTGCACGTCGGCGGCCAGATCCCACTCATCGCCGAAGAGATGCGCGACGCCGGTGACGTCGAGCCTCAGGCCGTCCTCACCATCCATCTCTACCAAAGGCGACCAGCGCCCGGCCCAGCGCGCAAGCCTTTGTACCAGCGCCGCATCGCCTTGGGGGTCGGCCGGCACCGCGACCAGCGAAGGATCGAGAGCCCGCGCGTCGGTTAGTCGTGCCCCGGCCCGCGCTCCGCGTTCGGCGGCTGCTTTGGTAACGGCATGAATCAGAAGTCCGTGGGTGCCTTCGACTGTCAGAACGATTGGATCGTCAGGCCCGAAGTCGCTCGACCTCGCCCAGCGCTCCACCGCCAGGTGCGGCAACCAGATGGAAAGAATCCGCTTCATGCGCGATGGCCCAGTGGCCGGGCGGCGCCCCGCGTGCGCGAAACAGCTCCGCATCCCAGGCCGACGCACCGGGAGCGCGCGTGTCGAAGGGATTGGCGATGCTCGGCCCGCTCGCGATCCGCCAGCGCATTCGTGCTCCGCTGAGGTTCGCAGTCCCGCCGAGGCGCACCAGCCAGCAGGGCACATGACTTCGTTCCGCCGCGACAGCGAGCCTGCGCGTCGCAGTAAAGTCGAGCACCTGCGGGTCGCCCCACAGTTCGCCGATGACTCCGGAAAGGCCGGAGCATCTTAAACCCTCCTCCATCGCCCAGAGCGCGGCACGGGCGTCGCGCGCCTCGACATGGATGAGCTCCATGCTTCCGAGCCCCGGCGGATAGATCCGCCCGCTCTCCAGGATCGCCATCCGCTCCTGCACCCAGAGCAGAGGCTTGCTTCGCTTCGCCTGCGCCAGCAGGAACCCCACCCATCCCGCGTCACGGGGAGAGGCGGCAAACAGCTCGGACAAAGTGGGGCCGGGCGGCGCCGGCAAAGGCCAGCGCGCACCCGGCAGGGGCGCGCCCGGGGCAGCTCCGGGCGCGGGGGAGTAGGCCGCACGACTTTCGTCGCCGGCGACGAGGGACAAGCCTTCGGCCACACGACTCACAACGTTTCTGTTCTTCTTTTGTTCTTTATCTCTTGAGTCGAGACGGAGAGTCAATCGCGCGAATCGGAAGGCTTTTTCCGAATGGGTGAACGGCCTTCGGCATTGGTCAGGAAGCGCTCGACCTCCCCAACGATCCGGGCAAGCGCAGGCCGCCACAGAACCGCGCCCACATGATAGGTGTCGATCTCGACCGAATGATCGATCTCATGGTCGCGCCCCCGCGCTGCGCTGGGCGCCACGATGCCGTCGCGACGCGACCAGAACGCCAGGGTCGGCACCGGCGGCTTGCCGTCCATTCGCTGGAAGGGCGGCTCGTTGACGTCATGGCCCGCGATCCGCTCGTACAATTCGCAGATGTTGTTGTTTGTCTTGTAGTCGCCGGAAAAGGGCGAGCAGAGCGTCACCACAGCGCGGATCTTGTTCGGGTAACGATGGGCAAGCTCGCGCGCGAACATCCCGCCAAGGCTCCAGCCGATCAGCAGGATCGGCCGCCCGTCATAAATCTGGTCGAGCCGCCGTCCGAGCTGATGAAGCGTATCGTGCTTCGCGCCGCGATTGATGCCGAGGTTCCACGGGTGGACGCGCCAGCCAGCTCTCGCGAGTGCACGGCGAAGGTCCATCGTCGTTCGATCGCCGGCAAGGAATCCCGGAAGAACGAGCGCCGGAGGCCCGTCCTCCGGACCGCGAGGGCCTACGGGACCGAGCCCCGCCAGATACCTTGGAAAGTGCCAGGCGAGCTCCCGCAAGCGGTGCCACCCCGGAGGAGCAAGATCGTCCGGATGGAGCGTGCCGGCGGTTGCGGCAACGGTCCGCGCGCCTTTCATGCGATGAAGATGATGTCTTTCCGTTGCCGAAACAATAACAAATGCAAATTTAGTTGTGTCTTTTCAGGAACCTGTCGATTTCGCGCACCACTTCACGGGTTGTTCGCCGGGAAACTCCAAAGCCCATGTGCGTGCATTTCAGTTCGATCGCTTCGTCGCGCTCTTCTTCAAGCCCGCGGGCTGCGCGGGGTGCGATGATCCCGTCTCGCGTCGACCAGATGGCCAAGTGGGCGACCGGAGGTTTGTCGGTGATTCTCGGGATCGGCGGTTCTAGCACGCTGTGGCCCGCGATCTTCTCATAGAGCCGCCAAACATTGTTCTGCCGCGGATCACCAGAGAACGGTGAGCCAAGGGTGACGACAGCCCGGATCTGGTCGGGAACGGCGCGCGCCAGTTCGCGCGCATACACGCCGCCCAAACTCCACCCGACCACAAGAACCGGCTGGTCGTTGCCGATCTCGGTAAGACGGCGCTTCAACTGCTCGACCGTGTCTTCCCTGGCGCCCCAGTTCCAGCCGAGCTCCCAGCCGTGAGTCCGCCAGCCTGCCTCTGCCAGAGCCTGGCGCAGGGCGATCGTTGTGCGATCGCTTGCCATCCATCCGGGAACAACAAGCACGGGCGGACCGTCTTCCGGACCCCGCGGACGCAAATGACCGAAGCCGTGCCAGAAACGCGCCAGCAGAGAGCCCGCCTCGTGCAGACGCCGCCAGTTTGGCGGCGGCCGATCGTCGCCTTCCCATTGCACGTTAGAGATATTCTCCACCGAGCAATTCCTGCAGCGCCTTCGGAAGCTTCACGCGCCCATCCCCGGTCTGATGGTTCTCGAGCAGTGGTACGAGTATGCGCGGAGAGGCGAGCGCAGTATTGTTGAGCGTGTGCGCGAACCGCACCTTGCCGTCGCTGCCGCGGTAACGGATGTTCGCCCGCCGCGCCTGCCAGTCGTGAAGCGTCGAGCAGCTGTGCGTTTCCCGATACTTGCCGAGGCTCGGCACCCAGCTTTCGATATCGTTCATTCGGAACTTGCCGAGGCCCATGTCGCCGGTCGACGTTTCGATTACCTGGTATGGGATTTCCAGCGCCTGGAGCAGCTTCTCGGCCAGTTCGAGCAGCTTGGCGTGCCATTCCGCAGACTGAGCCTCATCGGCCTCACAGATCACATATTGCTCGACCTTGAAGAATTGGTGGACGCGCAGGAGCCCGCGGACGTCCTTGCCCGCGCTTCCCGCCTCTCGGCGGAAGCAGGGCGAGATGCCGGCGTAAAGGATCGGGAGCTTGTCGCCTTCGATAATTTCGCCGGAATGCAGCGATGTCAGTGCAACCTCGGCAGTGCCGGCGAGATAGAGGTCGTCGTTGGGAAGCGCGTAGGTTTCCTCGACATGGCCCGGGAACTGCCCCTGGTTCAGGAACGCCTGCTCGCGAGCGATCGCCGGGACGGTGATTGCCGTGAATCCGGCGTCTGCAATCTGTTGAAGCGCCCAGCCCATCAGCTTGAGCTCGAGCAGCGCGAGGCGGCCCTTGAGGCAATAGGTGCGGCTGCCCGAGACCTGGACGATCCGGCCGAGCTCCGCCCACTCGTTCTTCTCGATGAGCGCCACATGGTCGAGTGGCTGGAAATCGAACTTGCGTGGCGTTCCCTCGGTTCGGACAACCTTGTTGAAGCTCTCGTCGGGCCCGATCGGAGCACCTTCCCAGGGAATGTTCGGAACGCGCATCTGAAGCTCGGTGAGGAGGCCCTGCTTTTCGGCGAGGTCATTCTCCAGTTCGCCCGCGCGAGCGCCCGCTTCCTTGGCTTGCTTTCCAAGCTCGGCGCGTTCTTCTGGTGCAACGCTCTTGAACCGGGCGCTGATTGCGTTGCGCTCAGCTCGGAGCGCCTCGATCTCGGTCTTCAGCGAACGCACTTCGGCGTCCAGCGTCAACAGCCTGTCGAGGTCGAGCGCAACGGCCTTGTCGGCGATGGCCTTGTCGACCGCCGCGCGATTTGCCCTGATGAAGTCGAGACCAAGCATAAGCGGGCGTTAGCGAAACACTACCGTCATTGCGAGCGGTAGCGAGGCAATCCAGCGAACCTTGGATGGCTTCGCTGCTTGCGCTCCTCGCAACGACGGGTAAGCGATCACCATGCCATCAGGATTGATCGCGCTTCTCGACGATGTCGCCACCATCGCCAAGCTGGCCGCTGCCTCGCTGGACGATGTGGCTGGCGCGGCGGGCAAGGCCGGTACCAAGGCCGCAGGTGTCGTGATCGACGATACAGCCGTGACGCCGCGTTACGTCCTGGGCCTTGCGCCGGAGCGGGAACTCCCGATCATCGGAAAGATTGCGCTCGGCTCACTGAAGAACAAATTGCTGTTCCTCCTTCCCGCAGCGCTCCTGCTGACGGCCTTCGCGCCGTTTCTGATTGTTCCGCTGCTGATGATCGGCGGCTCCTACCTCGCATTTGAGGCAACGGAGAAGATCGCGGAGGTCCTGCTTCACGATCACGGTCACCAGGAAGAGCTGGCGGACGCCATGGCCGATCCGGCGGATCTGGAGGCGCTTCAGGTGAAAGGTGCGATCCGGACCGACCTCATCCTCTCGGCGGAGATCATGGCGATCGCGCTCGCTGCCCTCGATCATCTGAGCCTCATCACGACAGCAATCGCCCTCGCTGCAGTCGCCCTGGCGATCACGGCCGGAGTGTATGGGGCCGTGGCAATCATCGTGAAGCTCGACGACATCGGTCTTCACCTTGCCGGCCGCAGCAGTGCCGCCGCGCGGAGGATCGGCGAGACCTTGGTCCGGATCGTGCCGAAGATGCTGAGTGCGCTCTCGACCATTGGTACTGCTGCAATGTTGTG
>Ga0207691_10004658_pt1 | contig 13282 bp, 11 predicted proteins | sample KBSM13metaG_FD_184327 | JGI IMG/M metagenome (GOLD analysis project Ga0207691, IMG submission 184327) | Miscanthus rhizosphere microbial communities from Kellogg Biological Station, Michigan, USA - KBS M1-3 metaG (SPAdes) (version 2) | ecosystem: Host-associated > Plants > Roots > Rhizosphere >... | reverse complement strand
GCGAACCAGGCGTCGTGCGAATCGTTGGTGGTGCCGGTCTTGCCGTAGATGTCGGGGCGCTTCAGCGTCGCCTGTGCCTTCGCCGCGGTGCCCGAGCGCGTGACTTCCTGAAGCAGGCTGGTCATCACGAAGGCGTTGCGTGCGTCGAGCGTTCGCGCCGACTCGTCGAGCGTGGGCACCCGCGCCTCGTTGATGACGTGGCCCTTGGAATCGGTGATGCGGCTGATCAGCTGCGGATTGACGCGGTATCCGCCGTTGGCGAAGACGCTGTAGGCCGACGCCATCTGCAGCGGCGTGACCGCGCCCGCGCCGAGCGCCATCGGCAGGTAGGCCGGGTGCTTGTCGGCGTCGAATCCGAAGCGCTTGATCCACTGCTGCGCATACGCCGGGCTGATCGCCTTCAGGATCCGGATCGAGATCATGTTCTTCGACTTTGCCAGGCCCTTCCTCATCGTCATCGGGCCGTCGTAGGTGCCGTCGTAGTTCTTCGGCTCCCAGGGCTGGCTGCCGGTGGTGCCGGCGTCGAAGAACAGCGGCGCATCGTTGATCACCGTCGCCGGCGTGAAGCCCTTCTCGAGCGAGGCCGAGTAGATGAACGGCTTGAAGCTCGATCCGGGCTGGCGCCAGGCCTGCGTGACGTGGTTGAACTTGCTCTTGGAGTAGTCGAAGCCACCGACCATCGCCCGGATGCTGCCGGTGCGCGGATCCATCGCCACGAAGGCGCCTTCGACTTCGGGCAGCTGCGTGATCGACCAATCGCCCTTGGGCCCGCGGATCAGCCGCACGACCGCGCCGGGACGCACCTGCGTCTTCGGGTTGGCCTTCGGCGCCAATCCTGACGTCGCCGGCTTCAGGCCGTCGCCGAGGACGGTCACGGCCTCGCCGTTCTGCAGCACGGCGACGACCTTCTTGGGCGACGCCTCGGTCACGATCGCGGCGCGCAGCTCGTCGTTGTCGGGAAAGTCCTGCAGCGCTTCGGCGATGCGGCTGTCCAGCTCGCCGCGGTCGGCCGGCAGGTCGATGTAGTCCTCCGGACCGCGATACACCTGGCGCCGCTCGTATTCCATGATGCCCTTCCTCAGGGCGTGATACGCAAGCGTCTGCTCGGCCGCATTCAGTGTGAGGTACACGTTCAGGCCACGCGTATAGGCTTCCGCGCCGTACTGGCTGAAGATCATCTGCCGCGCCGCCTCGGCGACGTACTCGGCGTGGACAGCGACGTCGGTCGGCGCGCGGTACTTCAGCACCTGCTTCATCGCCGCATCGCGCTGCTCGGCGGTGATGAAGCCGTTTTCGAGCATCCGGTCGATGATGTAGCGCTGTCGAATCGTCGCCCGCTGCGGGTTGACGATCGGGTTGTTCGCCGACGGTGCCTTGGGCAATCCGGCGAGCATCGCCGCCTCGGCGACCGTGATGTCCTTGAGCGGCTTGCCGAAATAGATCTCGCTGGCCGATGCGAATCCGTAGGCGCGCTGGCCGAGCGCGATGTGATTCATATAGATCTCGAGAATCTGCTCCTTTGTCAAAAGAGTTTCGATCTTCAGAGAAAGCAACATCTCGTAGATCTTGCGAGTAAATGTTTTCTCGGTCGAGAGATAGAAATTGCGCGCGACCTGCATCGTGATCGTCGATGCGCCCTGGGCACTGCGCGCCTCGCCGAAGTTGGCCAGGCCCGCGCGAATGATGCTGACGTAGTTGACGCCGCTGTGCTTGTAGAACTTGGCGTCCTCGATGGCGATGACGGCGTCCTTCATCACCTTCGGGATCTGATCGATCGGCATGAAGTTGCGCCGCTCCTCGCCGAATTCGCCGAGCAGCACGCCGTCGGATGAGAAGACGCGCATCGGCAGCTTCGGGCGATAGTCGGTGAGGCTGTCGATCTCGGGCAGATTGGGATAGGAGACGGCCAGCGCGATCGCGGCGATCAGCACCGCCGCCACCGCCGCCGAGGCGGCCAGCCCGAGGAGGGTCAGGACGATCCGCACGATGATGCGCAGCCAGCGCGGCAGACGCTCGTCGTCACGCGCCTGGCGGCGTCGTCCCGCGTCGCGCTCGGCGCCGGTTTCGGGATCGCTCACGGCATGTCCTGCATTGCCCGCGCATTATAGAAAACCCTTCCCATGACCCTTGCGCGCGCGTATGCGCAGGCTCCCAACAGTGACGCAATCGACGCTTCCAAATCGCGTTGCAAGATGACGCAACTTGCGGAGCCTTTACGTGTGAGATTTGCAACGCGCGCAGGGCTGCGGCTCTGGGTTTTGCTTTGGTAATCAAAGGCTTTACTGCTAGCATCGAAGTAACTTATTAACAGTTCAACGCATTCTTTTTCGGCGCTGAACAAAGGGGTCACGTGAGCTTTCTCGACGCGTTGTTGGGCCGCAAGCACCCACCCATGATCGGCCTCGACATCAGCTCGTCGAGCGTCAAGCTGGTGGAGCTCGGACAGACCGGAAGCGGTGAATACGTGCTCGAACGTTTCGGGTCGGAAAGCTTCGAGAAGGGCTGGATCTCCGACGGCCAGATCGAGAAGTTCGACGAGGTCGCCGAAGCGGTCAAGCGTCTGGTCACCAAGAGCGGCACCAAGACGCGGCAGGTCGTGATGGCGATGCCGCAATCGGCGGTGATCACCAAGAAGATCATGTTGCCCGCCGGTCTCCGTGAAGAAGAGCTCGAGGTCCAGGTCGAGACCGAGGCCAACCAATACATCCCGTTTTCGCTCGACGAGGTCAGCCTCGATTTCTGCGTCATCGGCCCGAGCCCGACTTCGGTCGGCGACGTCGAGGTGCTGATCGCCGCGTCGCGCAAGGATCGGGTACAGGACCGCCAGGGACTGGCCGAGGCCGCCGGCCTCAAGCCCGCGGTGCTCGACATCGAATCGCATGCTTCGCGCCTGGCGATGAGTCGGGTCGTGTCGAGCCTGCCCAACGAAGGCCGCGACGCGCTGATCGCCTTGTTCGAGATCGGTGCCGACACCACCAGCCTCAAGGTGCTGCGCGACGACGAGATGCTGTACGACCGCGATCAGGCGTTCGGCGGCTCGCAGCTCACGCAGCTGATCTCGCGCCAGTACGGCTTCTCTTACGAGGAGGCCGAGCAGAAGAAGCTCGCCGCCGACTTGCCTGAGGACTACGAGACGTCGCTGCTGGCGCCGTTCGTCGACAGTCTTTCGCAGGAGATCGGCCGAGCTCTGCAGTACTTCTTCACCAGCACGCCGCACCACAAGGTGCACTACGTGATGCTTGCCGGCGGCACCGCGACCCTGCCGGGCTTGAAGGACCGCGTCACCGAGCTCACCGGCTTTGCTTCGATGGTCGTCAATCCGTTCGAGAACATGAAGCTCGGCTCGGCCGTTCGCGAAGCCAAGCTGCGCCGTGAGGCATCGTCTTATCTGACCGCCTGCGGCCTGGCGATGCGGAGGTTTGCGCAGTGATCATGATCAATCTGCTGCCGCACCGAGAGGAGCGGCGCAAGCGCAAGAAGATCGCGTTCTATGCCGGCCTGGTGGTCGCTGGCATCGCCGGACTGGCCATCGTCGGCGTCTGGTACCTGATCGTCCAGCAGATGATCTCGGGCCAGCAGGACCGGAACAAGTATCTGCAGGCCGAAATTACCAAGCTCGACGTGCAGATCAAGGACATCGCCAGCCTCAAGGCCGAGATCGCTTCGCTCAAGGCGCGCCAGAAGGCGGTCGAGGACCTGCAGATCGACCGCAACGTCCCGGTGCACGTCCTGAACGAGCTCGTGAACCAGGTGCCCGAGGGCATCTACATCACCTCGATCAAGCAGGACGGCCAGATGCTCAACGTCGCCGGCATCGCGCAGACGCAGGAGCGCGTCTCCGAGCTGCTGCGCAACACCGCCTACAACTCCGAATGGCTGGTCAAGCCCGAATTGATCGAGAGCAAGGCGACGACGCTCCAGCCGAACACTCGCGACCAGAAGCGCCTGTTCGACTTCTCGGTGCGTCTCACCATCAAGCGGCCGCAGGACGCGCCTTCTGCCGCGTCGCAAGCCGCAGGTGCGGGCTCGGCGATACCGGCCGCGGCAAGCGCCTCGATGCCGGCCGCCGTCGTGGCCAAGAAGAGCTGACCCGCCATGGCAACGAAAAGCAAGACCGCCAACGTCGACCTGAACTCGGTCTTCGAGGGCGCGGCATCGCAGTTCCGCGGCCTGAATCCGAACGAGCCCGGCCAGTGGCCGCTGCTGCCGAAGACGATGACCTTCCTGGCAGTGGCCGTGCTGATGATCGTCGCGGGCTGGTTCGTCGTCCTCTCGTCGGCTCACGACGAGCTTGACAGCGAGCACAACCGCGAGCCGACGCTCAAGAACGACTACCGCGCCAAGCTCGCCCAGGCCGTCAATCTCGGCGAGCTGCGCAAGCAGAAGCTGCAGGTCGAGGAATACGTGACTCAGCTCGAGAAGCAACTGCCGGGCAAGGCCGAAATGGACGCTTTGCTCTCCGACATCAACCAGGCCGGGCTTGGCCGCGGCCTGCAGTTCGAGCTCTTCAAGCCGGGTCAGGTCGTGCTGAAGGACTACTACGCCGAGCTGCCGATCTCGATCAAGGTGGCCGGGCGGTACCACGATGTCGGCTCGTTCGCAGGCGACATCGCCAACCTGTCGCGCATCGTCACATTGCACAACGTCACCATCACCTCCGGCAAGGACCTCTCGGGCGTCCTGACGATGGAGGCGACGGCGCGGACCTACCGCTACCTCGATCAGAACGAGATCGAGGAGATCAGGAAGGCCGCCGCGGCGGCCAAGGCGAAAGCGGGAGGCAAGTGATGACCCGGGGTCCATCGATCAGCGGTCGTCTGGCGGCCGCCCTCGTCTTCGGCAGCGTCGCGCTGGCGGCGTGCAGCGCCGACCAGGACGAGCTCCAGCAATGGATGGAGCAGCAAAAGCGCGAGGTCAAGCCAAGCGTCGAGCCGCTGTCCGCGCCGAAGAAGTTCACACCGCAGCCGTACCTGGCGCTCGGCAAAGTCGAGCCCTTCAGCACACAAAAGCTGACCGTCGCCCTCAAGCAGGAAGCGCGGCAGCCGAATTCCCTGCTGGCCGCCGAGATCAATCGCCGCAAGGAACCGCTGGAGGCTTATCCGGTGGACAGCATGGCGATGGTCGGCAGCGTCCTCCGCAACGGTCGCCCTTACGCACTGCTCAAAGTGGACAACCTCCTTTATCAAGTGAAGCCGGGCGACTACCTCGGCCAGAACTACGGGAAGATCACCAAGATCTCCGAAACCGACGTGGCCTACCGCGAAATCGTGCAAGACGCGGCAGGCGAATGGATCGAGCGCAACAGCGCCCTCCAGCTTCAGGAGAAGGCGCGATGACAAGCATGTGGGAGAAACCGATGGCTAGCGTGCGCTTCCGATTCATCGCTCTTTTGTTGCTGGCCGCGGCGGCGATGCCTGCCTGGTCGCAGAACACGATCCAGTCGATCAACAGCTCGCAGCAGGCGGGCTCGGAGGTGATCCGGATCGAGATGACCGAGCCGCTCACGGCGCTGCCCGCCGGCTTCACGGTCCAGGCCCCGCCCAGGATCGCCCTCGACCTCCCTGGCGTCTCAAACGGCCTCGGCAAGTCGTCGGTCGACATCAACCAGGGCAACCTGCGCTCGGTCAGCGTCGCCCAGGCCGGTGACCGGACGCGTCTGGTCCTGAACCTCAAGGTCCCTGCCGGCTACCACGCGACGATCGAGGGCAAGGTGCTGATCGTCTCGCTCGAGAACAACGCGCCGGCCACGCTCGCCAGCTCGAGCGGTCAGACCACACGCTTTGCCGAAAGCCTGAACCGCACGCCGCAGTCGCTGCGCGAGGTCGACTTCCGGCGCGGCAGCGACGGCGCCGGCCGAGTCATCGTCGAGCTGCCGAGCAACCAGGTCGGCGTCGATATCCGCCAGCAGGGCCAAACCCTGGTGGTCGAATTCCTGCGCTCGAGCCTGCCGGACGCACTGCGCCGCCGGCTCGACGTCACCGACTTCGGAACGCCGGTGCAGAGCATCACGACGACGCAGGTGGGCGACCGCGTGCGCATGGTGGTCGAGCCGCGCGGCACCTGGGAGCACAGCGCCTACCAGAGCGACAACCAGTTCGTGCTCGAGGTGCGGGCGCAGAAGGTCGATGCCAACAAGCTGGTCCAGGGCGCGGGCTATGCCGGCGAGAAGCTCTCGCTCAACTTCCAGAACATCGAGGTCCGGGCGCTGCTCCAGGTGATCGCCGACTTCACCAACTTCAACGTCGTCACCAGCGACACGGTCACGGGCAACGTGACCTTGCGTCTCAAGGACGTTCCCTGGGACCAGGCGCTCGACATCATCCTGCAGGCCAAGAACCTCGGTCTGCGCAAGTCGGGCAACGTGATCCTGATCGCGCCGAAGGACGAGCTCAACGCCAAGGAGAAGATCGAGCTCGAGGCGAAGATGCAGATCGCTTCGCTCGAGCCGCTCAGGTCGCAGTCGTTCCAGCTCAACTACGCCAAGGCCAAGGATATTGCGGAGGGCCTGACCGCCCAAGGCGCCGCCGGCGGCGGCGCCGCGACGGCGCGAATCCTGTCGCCGCGGGGTAGCGTCGTCTTCGACGTGCGCAGCAACCAGATCTTCGTCAACGACATCCCGACCAAGCTCGAGGAAGTCCAGACCCTGATCGCCAAGATCGACATTCCGGTCCGGCAGGTCATGATCGAGTCGCGCATCGTCATCGCCGACGAGACCTTCGGCCGGTCACTCGGCGTTCGCCTCGGTGCCGTCGACCTGCGCGGCGTGCGCGGCGGCATCCCCGGCTACAACGTCGGCGGCAGCACCTACATCTCGCCGGGCGGCAACATGAACGCCGTCGGCGCCCAGACCTTGCAGACCGGAACGAGCAACGTCACCTTCTCCGATACCCAGTTCGTGAACCTACCGGCCACGGGCACGAACGGTTTCGACCCGGCAACGTTCGCGCTGTCGCTGTTCAGCGCCGGGGCCAATCGCTTCCTCAACCTCGAACTCTCGGCGCTCGAGGCCGACGGCAAGGGCAAGATCGTCTCCAGCCCGCGCGTCATCACCGCCGATCAGCAGAAGGCAATCATCGAGCAGGGCGAGGAGCTTCCGTACCAGGTCGCGACCTCGAGCGGAGCGACGTCGCTGCAGTTCCGCAAGGCCAACCTCAAGCTCGAAGTCACGCCGCAGGTCACTCCGGAAGGCAACGTCATCCTCGACGTCGACATCTCCAAGGACAGCGTCGGCCGGGCGACCACTGCCGGCTTCGCGATCAACACCAAGCACGTGAGGACGCAGGTCCAGATCGAGAACGGCGGCACGGTCGTGATCGGCGGAATCTTCGAGCAGCTCGACCGCGAGGACATCACCAAGGTGCCCTGGCTCGGCGATATCCCGTACGTCGGCTATCTGTTCAAGACGCGAACTGTCCAGACCGCCAAGACCGAAATGCTGATTTTCCTGACGCCCAAGATCGTCACCGACCGGACAGCGGCGCGCTGAAGCGCCGCCCACCTGAAAGCTAGCGAGAGCGCATGAACAAGTTGCTGAAGATCTTGACGACGATGGCCGCGGTCGCCATCACGGCCGCGTGCGGCGGCGGTGGGGCCGACGCGGGCACCTCGCCGTTCGGCGCCGCCGGCAGTTCCGCCTGCGCGTCGTCGGGCGCCAGCGCGGCGTCGGGCGGTTGCGTGATCGCCTCCAACCTGACCCTCGTGCTGGATACGGCCAGCATCCAGAACACGGGCGCCGCCACCGTCAAGGCGACCGCAACCGCGACCACGTCGGCGGGCCAGGCACTGACCGGCATCCCGGTGTCCTTTGCGGTCGACAATGGCGCGACCTTCACCCAGTCCTCGGCCACGACCGCAGCAGACGGCACGAGCGTCGCGACGGTCTCGACCGGTGCCGATCCCTCCAACCGGCTCATCACCGTCACGGCGACGAGCGGCTCCTTGACGGCGTCGGGTACTTTCGCCGTCACTGGCTCGGTTCTCACGGCGACAGGCTCGGCTGTCGTGGCGCCGAGCAGCGCCAACAACCAGATCATCTTCCGCTTGACCAATGCCAACGGCGCGGGCATCGCCAACCAGCCGATCTCGGTCGCCGCAGGTGCGCTGGGCACGATCAGCGGCACGACCGACGTCAACGGCAACTACATCTACACCTACACGGCGCCGGCCAGCGCCGGGTCGCTCGATATCGTCGCGACAGCAGGCGGTGTGTCGAAGACCCTCACCGTGCTCGTTCAATCAGGAGCCGGGAGCATCTCACCTGCGGTCGGCCCGATCAGCTCGGCTTCCGTGTCGGCGAACCCGAGCGTGGTTTCGACGAACTCGGCCGCAACCAACAATCGCACCGAGATCCGCGCTCTTTTCGTCGGCTCGGGCAATGCCGCAGTCCCCCGCGTGCGCGTTCGCTTCGATTTGAACGGCGACCCGAACAATATCGGCGGCTCGTTCTCGACCGGCACCAGCGTCATCTACTCCGACGCCAGCGGGATTGCCAGCACGGCCTACGTCCCGGGCGCTAAGGCGAGTCCGACCAACGGTGTGACCATCCGTGCCTGCTACGACGTCAACGACTTCGCGGCATCGGCGTGTCCGAACCAGACAACGGCCACGATCACCGTCGCCTCCGATCCGCTCTCGGTGACGATCGGCAGCAACGACAAGGTCGCAGCCGGTGCAGCCGATCTCACCTACATCCGAAAGTTCGTGGTGCTGGTGGTCGATGCCTCCGGCAAGGCGAAGGCGAACGTCGACATCATTCCGTCGATTGACCTCGACACCTACTGGAAGGGCTACTACACGCGCTCGACGGCGTGGGACCGGAACGCGAATGCCGGCGGCTGCGCCAACGAGGACATCAACCGCAACGGCGTCCTCCAGATCGTGGAAGACATCAACCACAGCGCGGCGATCGAACCTCGCAAATCTGACGTCGCCGTATCCATCGTGGGCACGGGCAAGACCGACGACTCCGGCCTCGCGATCGTGCAGATCGAGTACCCGCAGAACATCGCAACCTGGGCCCGGGTCAAGATCCTGGTGTCTGCCACCGGGGTGAGCGGTACCGAAGGTCGGGCGACCTGGACCGAGGTCCTGCCGGCTCCTGCGACCGCGTTCACGCAACAGTCGGCACCGGCGTTCATCGACAGTCCGTACGGCACAGTCTATTTCGCCGAGAATCCGACGGCACCCCCCACCGGCTTCGCGGCACACACGACCTTCCCCGACGGAACACCGATCCCGAACGCCATAATCACCGATCCCTGCAAGAACCCGTTCTAGCATTGCACTGCCCGTATCCCTGATCGGCATGCCCGGCGGTGGCAAGTCCACCGTCGGCAAGGAAGTGGCACGACAGCTCGGCTGTGATTTCGTCGACTGCGACAAGGAAATCGAGCACCGCAGCGGCGCGACGATCGCCGCGCTGTTCGCTCGCGACGGCGAAGCGGCGTTCCGGGAGCTGGAAGCCACGACGCTCGCTGCAGTGATCGAGGAAGGCGCGGCGGTGATCGCGACTGGCGGCGGCGCCGTTCTGCGGAGCACGAATCGGGAGCTGCTGCGCGAGCGCACGCGCTGCGTCTACCTTCGCGCCAGCCCCGATTTCCTCTGGCGGCGCCTGCGCCGCGACCGGCGTCGGCCATTGCTCCAGGTGCCCGATCCGCAACGGCGCTTGCAGGAGCTGAGCGCGGAGCGCGAGCCCTTGTATCTCGAGACGGCGCGAATCGTGGTCGACGTCGAAGGGCTGACGTTCGATCGCGTGGTCGACTCGATCCTGGCCCACCTTGCTAGCGAGGCCGCATGAGCGCCGATCCCACGTCGATCGTGCACGTCGACCTCGGCGCGCGCAGCTACCGGATCCTGATCGGCCCGGCGCTGCTCGACACCCCGAGCAGCTACGACGACCTGACCCCCGGGCACAGCTGCGCCATCGTCACCAACGAGACGGTCGCGCCGATGTACGCCGAGCGCCTGGCTCGGGCGCTGCGCAAGCGCTATGCGAAGGTCGACGTGATCACCCTGCGCGACGGCGAGGCGCACAAGGACTGGCTGACGCTGCAAGCAATCTTCGACGGCCTGGTCGGGGCCGGTTGCGATCGCGGCACGACCCTCTTTGCCCTCGGCGGTGGCGTCGTCGGCGATGTCGCGGGCTTTGCAGCGGCCTCCTACATGCGCGGCATCGCCTACGTCCAGGTGCCGACGACGCTGCTGGCACAGGTCGACTCGTCGGTCGGCGGCAAGACCGCGATCAACCATCCGCACGGGAAAAACCTGATCGGCGCCTTCTACCAGCCCGAACTGGTGGTCGCCGATGTCGACACGCTCGACACGCTGCCGCAACGCGAACTGGTCGCGGGTCTGGCGGAGGTGATCAAGTACGGCGCGGTCGCCGACGACGCGTTTCTGGGCTGGATCGAGAGCAATCTCGTCGCCCTGCTCGCGCGCGAAAAGACAGCGCTCTCCCACGCGGTGACGACCTCGTGTCGAATCAAGGCCGAGGTCGTTGCCAACGACGAGCGCGAGGCGGGCCGGCGCGCCATCCTCAACTTCGGCCACACCTTCGCGCACGCCATCGAGACGGGCACCGGTCACGGCACGTGGCTGCATGGCGAGGCGGTCGGCTGCGGCATGGCGATGGCAGCCGACCTGTCGGCGCGGCTCGGCTTGGTCGGCCGTGTACAGGCCGAGCGCGTCGCACGGATCGTGGGTGCGGCAGGGCTGCCGTTGCGAGCGCCCCGGCTCGGCCTCGAGCGTTACCTGGAGCTCATGCGGATGGACAAGAAAGCCCAAGGCGGCCAGATGCGATTCGTGCTGCTCCAAGGGCCGGGCCAGGCCGGCCTGGGCGCGGTCGATCCTGCGCAGGTGACGGACACGATCGAGAACTTCTGCGCTTGACAGCGCAGAAGTTGCCAAGTGTGAGTTTGTGCAAGTGCCGCTCGCAGGCTCGCCGTTCGCCTTGCGAGGCACCCCGTTCGTCGGCCCGGCAAGCCCGGGGCCGATCGGCCTTTTTACACTGCGTCGCCTGAGAGGAATGCAATGACCCGCCCGCGTGGTTTCACTTTGATCGAGCTGATGATCGCCGTCGCGATCATCGCGATCCTGGCTGCGATAGCCATTCCTTCCTATACCGACTACATCCGGCGCGGCCGCCTGACCGAGGCCCTCGGCAGGCTGTCGGCGATGCGCGTCAAGATGGAGCAGTATTTCCAGGACAACCGTGTCTACACCGGGGCCTGCCAGCCGAACACGGTCGCGCCACCGCTGCCGGCCACCGCGTACTTTCAGTACCAGTGCAATCCGGTGCCGGCGGCCGCCAACTACACCGTCGTTGCGATCGGGATCGGCGCCATGGCCGGCTTCGTCTATTCGATCGACGAAACCAACACACAGCGAACCGTCCTCCTTCCAGGCGGCTGGGTGATGCCGGTGCCAAACACCTGCTGGGCGATCAAGAAGGACGGATCGTGTTGAGCGCTAGCCGACCCGCCGGATTCACGATGATCGAGTTGCTGATCGGCATGGCGATCCTCGCGATCGTGCTCGGTCTGGGCGCTCCGGCGATGGGAACGTATCTCCAGAACTCAAAGCTCGCTGCCGCGACGGCGAGCTATTACGCCGGTGTCCAGGCGGCACGCACCGAAGCGATTCGCCGCAACGTTCTGACCCAGTTTGTGCTGACCGACCTGCCGCTTGGCAACGCGGGTCTCGCCAATGACCCTGCATTGCCGTCTGTCAATGGGCGCAGCTGGGTCGTGCGGTCATGGCGGCCCGCGAACGCGGACTTCGACCCCACGCTGGTCGACAAGAAGTCGTCGAACGAAGGCGAAGGCAGCGTCGTCGCCCAGGCCATAGTCGTCAATTGCGCCCTCCCAGCCGGTTGCGTCGGCGCGATCCCGTTCAATGGCTTCGGCGGCACCTTCGACAACCAGCCCTACCGAATCGACATCTCCAATCCGGCGGCGGGAGCGTGTGCGCCAGGCGGGCCGGTTCGGTGCCGCCAGATTCGGGTCTCGCCTGGCGGGCAGATTTCCGCGTGCGATCCCGCCGCACCCGCAGGAGACAGCCGTGCGTGCACTTGAATCCTCGCCACGCCAAAAGGGCCAGGAAGGGTTCTTCCTGATCGAGGCGATGGTCGCGTTGCTGATCTTCGCGCTCGGCATCCTCGGCCTCGTCGCGATGGGCGGAACGGCGGTGGCATCGCAGTCCGACGCGCAATACCGAACCGAGGCGACGGCGATCGCCGACTCCATCGCGGGTGAGATCGCCCTCAATGTCGCCCGTCAGGCGGCACCGCCTTTGACGTCGGCGCAGGTCAAGGAGGCTTCGCTCCTGACCTTCGCGCACCAGCCGGCCGGCGGCAACTGCGTCTTCGGCGGCGCGCCTACCGCCAACGCCAACGTGGCGGCGCTTGCCAACCGCGGCCAGGGACTGCCGGGAGCGACCGCGGCCAGTCAGCAAATCCTGATCAACGGTGCCGGGACGTTCAACCGGGTCGAGATCACCTTGTGCTGGCGGACCGCGAACGACAACGCGATGCGCCGGCACACGCTCGTAACTTACGTCAACTGAGGCCGGCGATGCGCCCCGCTCTTCATCGTCAGCCGTCGCAGCGCCGCGAGCGCGGCATTTCGCTTATCGAGATTCTGATCGGCGTGACCATCGGCGTGATCGGCATCCTCGCCATCTTCCAGACTGTCGCCGTCTGGAACAAGCACACGCAGACGACAACGTCGGGTAGCGACGCGCAGATCGCCGGAACGCTCGCGCTGTTCAACCTCGAGCGCGACCTGAAGCAGGCTGGCCACGGATTCAATACGGCGCTGCCGCAGATCATGGGTTGCCAGGTGACAGGAGTGGACCTGAACCCAGCCCGGACGCTGCCAATGCCCTCGCCGTTTCCGCTGCAGCCGGTCACGATTGGCGTCGACGCTGGTGGCAATAACACGATTACGACGCTGTACGGCGACTCGTCGTATTTCGTCGACCAAGAGCTCTTCTCAGCGGCGACGACGACCAGCAAGACGCTGCGCCGGCGCGGCGGCTTTCACCCCGGTGACCTCGCTGTCATCGCGGGAAACTGGACCCCCGGGCCGGTGCTCTGCGAGCTGATCGAGATCACCGCCGTCGGCAATATCGACGGCCGCACGGTCGACCACACGACCGCCAACTACAACACGTTCTACGGCGGCGCGGCGACGATACCCCGCTTCAATCCTGCGGCTGGCTCGAGTCCTCTTTTCGCGGGCGGCGCGATCTTCAACCTTGGGCCTCGGCCGCAGCGCAACGTCTG
>Ga0207691_10004657_pt1 | contig 13282 bp, 10 predicted proteins | sample KBSM13metaG_FD_184327 | JGI IMG/M metagenome (GOLD analysis project Ga0207691, IMG submission 184327) | Miscanthus rhizosphere microbial communities from Kellogg Biological Station, Michigan, USA - KBS M1-3 metaG (SPAdes) (version 2) | ecosystem: Host-associated > Plants > Roots > Rhizosphere >... | reverse complement strand
CAGAGCACTACTTCAATGGTAGCCGGCGTATCGGTCATGAATGTGAATTCAGAGCGCGCCAAGTCTACCACTTGTGGATTGATCTCGTAGAAACGGAATGTATCCCCCTTGCGCGCGTAGGCGATGATGGAACCCGCGCCCAAACCGATCACGCCGACCTTGCGCGGCGCGGGCGGCAGGCTTGCGAACATCCTGCCGTAGCCGCTGGTCGGTCCGAAGTAGCTGCTTGCTGCAGAGCGGGCGTCGGCCTCGCGCAATTGACCGCCATGCATGATGCCCCCGTGCACCAACGATCGGAACGGGACCGGATCGGTGAATTCGCGCGTTTTCACCACACTGTAAAAGTTGCGCATCATCACGCGCGAATCCGATACCTGAATATCGATCGCCTTGCCCGCGCCGATTGCGGTCGTGCCGACCACCGCCGCCGACGCGAGCATCGCCCACCAGGCGATGCGAAACGTGCGATACAGGAGAAGCAGCGCACAGGCGATGAGCCCGATGGCAAGCTCGAAATAGCCGGTGAGTACATAGGGAGCGACCAGGCCCACGAGCAAACCGCCGATCGCGCCGCCGAGCGAAATCATCAGGTAATAGCGCGTGAGATAGCGCGGCGATGGCTTGAGCAGCGTCAACTCGCCGTGGCAGAACATGCAGCAGACGAAGAGGCCCGCGAGATACATCGGGATTACCAGCTTGAGATTCAGAGAGCCTGAAAACCACGCCATGAGCGGCAGGAGAATCGCTGCGAGCAGCAGGTAGAAATTGCGCCGATACCAGCGCGAATGATCGAAACACAGAATGAAACTCGCCAGATACAGTGAAAGCGGCAGTATCCACAGAAAAGGCAGTGACGCAACGTTCTGACAGATATGGTTGGTGAAAGCCAGCAGCAGGAACGACGCCATGGCCGCAAGCACGAGCCATGTCAGTTGCCGCATACCCGTAGGCGCTGCTTCAACCGCTGCAGCAGTGGCTGATAGCGTTTCGACGGCCGCTTCGGTGCGCGCGCTGGCGATCGCGGCATAGCCGCATAACAACGCGAACAGCGCGTAACAGACCGACCACGAGACCGACTGGGTAACTGTCGATATCCATGGCTCGACAATCACCGGGTACGCGAGCAGTGCAAGCAGCGAAGCGAGATTAGACAACGCGAACAAACGGTATGGAATGGCATGCTGGAAGCGCCGTGCAAACCAGGCCTGCAACAAGGGGCTCGTCGTCGACAGGATGAAATAAGGAAGTCCGATGGTGAAGGTCAGCAGGCCGATGATGCGCCAGCTCGGGTTCTCATCGCCCTGCGGCTTCCACGAAAGGTCCGGAATTATGGGCAGCACTGCAAGACTCAGCGCTAGCAGCGCTACATGCAGCATCACCTGGCGCTTTGGCGTCAGCCGCCGCGTCGTGAAGTCCGCGTACGCGTAGCCGACCAGCAGGATCATCTGAAAAAACACCATGCAGGTCGCCCACACCGCCGCGGAGCCGCCAAACCACGGCAGGATTTGCTTCGCGATGATCGGCTGCACCAGAAACAGCAGGAAGGCGCCGAGGAAGATTGCCGAAGCGTAAAGGATCATGCGGCGTGCCTGTTGCCGGCGAAAAGCCGCGATTGTAGAGCACTGCCCGTCGTCGCGTATGCGGCTTGTCCGGGCATGCATGCGTTTGCGCTGAAGCCCTTACGGTCAGCGCATGACAACGTTGGTCCAGCGTCGGATCGAGTCAGAGTCCCGCCTCTGATGGTGCGAGCGAAATCCGTGTTGGGCGAACGGATTCCAATCTAGAAAAGCTTGCCGAAGGCAGAGCTTTTGCCAAGCATGGCGTCGCGCAACCGGCCATCTACAGGCTTATTACCGATCCAGATATGCAGCATCGCGCGAAAGAAGTCCTCGCCGGGTATTGTTATGCGCTCCTTGCCCTCGACCACGACATGCGTGCCGGTTTCGGGTATGTAATCGAGCTGCACCACGCTGCCCTTGCTAATGGTCTTCAGCGAACTCATTACCGTATTGAGGTCGCGAATTCTCTTTTCGATAAGCGCAAGCTCATGCGGCGATAGATTCGCTGCGAGCGCGTTGTTCATCGACGCTATGAGGTCCTTTGCGGTGAGTTCATTAGTCAGCACGTGCATCGCGACGCGCTTGGGTCCCGGATCCTTGAACACATCCTCGCTATCGGATTTTTTCTGCGTCAGGTACAGGCTGCCCACATACACTTTTACGAAGGCGAACTTGTGGCGCACGCCTGCGCCATTCAACACGAGCTGCGGGCCGCCGGCACCGAGGGTAACTTTGTCTTCGATCTTGACGCCGTCGATCTCGACGGCGCATACGGGCGGCGACCAGGCAGCAAACGCAACGAACACGCCTGCTGCCAAGCGCCGCGTACTTATGATTGCACGCGGATGAGCATTACAGCGACTCGAAGAGACCGGCCGCTCCCATGCCGGTGCCTATGCACATCGTAACCATCCCATATTTTTTCTTATGCCGGCGCATCCCATGCATCAGTGTAGCAGTCCTCACGGCGCCCGTGGCGCCGAGCGGGTGTCCCAGCGCAATCGCACCGCCGAGCGGATTGACCTTAGCGCGATCGATCCCTAGTTCTCCGAGCACCGCAAGCGACTGGGCGGCGAACGCTTCATTGAGCTCGATCCAGTCCACGTCACCGAGTTTCACGCCCGCCAGTTGCAGCGCCTTGGGGATCGCCCTGACCGGTCCGATTCCCATGATTTCCGGTGGCACGCCCGCCACTGCGTAAGCCATGAAACGGCCGAGCGGCAGGAGATTGAAGCGTTTCATCGCTGCTTCACTCATAAGGACGACCGCGCCCGCCCCATCCGAAGTTTGCGAGCTGTTACCGGCAGTAACGCTACCTTTCGCGGCGAACACCGGTTTTAACCGCGCAAGTCCCTCCGGTGACGTATCACGCCGCGGACCTTCATCTGCAACCACGGTACGCTGCTTGACCGTAATGTCTCGCGAAGTCAGATCCGGCGTGCGCTCGACAACTTGATAGGGCGTAATTTCGTCCTTGAATTCACCGGTGTCAGCCGCATGCAGCGCGCGCCGATGACTTTCCGCGGCGAACAAGTCCTGGTGCTCGCGCGAAATCTTCCACTGCTGCGCGACCTTCTCAGCGGTAATTCCCATACCGTATGCAATCGCAATATTTTCATCGCGGTCGAAGATGGCGGGACTGAATGACGGCTTGTTTCCCCCCATGGGCACCATGCTCATACTTTCGGTGCCTGCCGCAATCATCACGTCGGCTTCGCCGAGCCGGATGCGATCGGCAGCGAGTGCCACTGCCTGCACGCCGGAAGAACAAAAACGATTGATGGTCATACCCGAAACGGTGTTCGGAAAGCCGGCGAGCAAAAGGCCGATGCGGGCCACATTCATACCCTGTTCCGCTTCGGGCATGGCGCAACCGACAATGACGTCGTCTATAACGCCGGTATCAATCCCCGGGCACTGGTTCACAACAGATTTGAGGACATGCGCGAGCATGTCGTCCGGGCGTACGGTCTTGAACATGCCGCGCGGCGCTTTGCCGACCGGCGTTCGCGTCGCCGCTACGATATAAGCATCCTGCACTTGCCTACTCATGACTTCTCCGAAGTATCCGCGTTCTTCGAATCCCGCTGTGCGTATCAAATCCTGAAATCCGCGGTGCCGAATCCTGGCTTACATCAGTTCCTCAGGGGCTTTCCCGTCTTCAGCATTTGCTCGATACGCGCCTGACTCTTTTCAGTCGCCAGCAATTCCATGAAGTGCCGGCGCTCCAGATCGAGGAGCCACTGTTCGTCGACAAGGCTGCCCCCTTCGACATCGCCGCCGCACAAGACGTCAGCAATTTTACTTCCGATCAGATAGTCATGTTCGGAGATGAACCTGCCTTCGAGCATATTCGTGATGTAAGCCTTGATTGTTGCCGCGGCCGAGCGCCCGAGCACCGGGATATCGCGATGCCTGAGCGGCGGCCGGTAACCGGCCTCCGCGAGCATGCTTGCTTCGGCTTTAGCAATTGCGAGTAGCTCGAAACGATTCATAACGACGCGATCGCTTGACCGCAGATAGCCGATTTCACGCGCGTGCTCGCCACTGCGGCTGACTTGTGCGGTCGCTACCGACTCGAAATAGCGCCGCACGAACGGAAATGCGTCCCCGCCTTTCGCCTCCTGACTCGCGCGCAGCACAAACTCCTTGCAGCCGCCGCCTGCCGGCAGCAAACCGACACCAACTTCAACGAGCCCGATATAACTTTCGAGCGTCGTAACCGCACGGTCGCAGTGCATGAGGAACTCGCAACCGCCGCCGAACGCAAAACCATCGACCGCAGCTACGGTCGGAATCATCGAATACTTCAGTTGCTGCGTGGTGAACTGAAATTGCTCGACGAGCTGCTCGACTTCGGCCAGCTTGCCTGCCATCAGCTGGTCGGCCACGTTGAGCGTGCGCGCAGCCTTCAGCACGGCGGATTCCGCCGCGCGTCTGAATTTTTTCAAGAACGCACCTGCCGCGGATGGCTTGGGGCGCTCGCCGCCGCCCGCCGGCGTTTTCTTCAGATTGGCGCCCACCGAGAACGGCGGCTCGGTCTGCCAGATCACCAGCCCAGCGTAGTTGCGCTCCGCCTCATCGATGGCTTGCAGTACGCCGTCGAGCACATCGTCGCCAATCGCATGCATCTTGCTCTTGAAGCTGACGATCGCAATCTCGTCGCCGGTGTGCCAGCAGCGCACTGCATCGGTCTCGAAGATGGTGTGGCCATATTCGACGCGCTCGCCCAGCAGTCGATCGGGGAAGAGCTGCCGTTTGTAGACCGGAAGACTTGAGCGCGGCACTTCCATATTGGTGGCCGGCGAGTACGAACCGGCGGGCGTGTGCACGCCAGTTCGCGCCGGCTCGAGAACCCACGCGGGAAGCGGCACGGACGCCATTGTCTTGCCTGCGGCAATATCGTCCGCAATCCATTGCGCGACTTCGCGCCAGCCGGCGGCTTGCCAGATCTCAAACGGCCCCTGAGTCCAGCCGAATCCCCAGCGGATGGCGAAATCAAGGTCTCGTGCATTGTCCGCAATAGCGGCCAGATGCACCGCGCAATAATGGAACGTGTCGCGAAATATCGACCATAGAAATTGCGCCTGCGGCTGCGGCGACGCATGCAGAGCAGCCAATTTTTCACCGACATTCCTGCTCTTCAGAATCTCGGCTACCTGCTCGTCCGCAGTGCCGCCCGCGAGCTTATAGTCGCCTGAGTTAATGTCGAGCACTTGTATATCGCGGCCGACTTTCTGGTACACGCCGCGCTTAGTCTTTTGTCCCAGCGCGCCGGCTTCAATCAGCTTTCTGAGCCATTCGGGAATGGAGTAGTACTTGTGCCAGGGATCATCGGCTAAGGTGTCCGCCATCGTTTTAACAACGTGCGCAAACGTATCGAGCCCGACCACGTCGGCGGTACGGAAGGTCGCGCTCTTCGGGCGTCCTATGGATGGTCCGGTCAGAGCATCCACGACGTCGAAGCCCAATCCGAATTGCTGCGCGTGATGAATCGTCGCCAGCATCGAAAACACGCCGATGCGGTTGCCAATGAAGTTCGGCGTATCTTTGGCGCGGATCACGCCTTTGCCGAGCGTAGTAACGAGGAATCTTTCGAGATCGTCGAGTAAAGCAGGATCCGTCCGATCACACGCAATGAGTTCCACGAGGTGCATGTAACGCGGCGGATTGAAGAAGTGCACGCCGCAGAACCGATGTCGCAGATTTTCCGGAAACGCCTGCGCAAGTGCGTTGATCGAGAGTCCCGACGTGTTGCTGGCGAAGATGGAGTGCTCGCCGAGGTGCGGCGCGACCTTGCGATAGAGGTCGCTCTTCCAGTCCATGCGCTCGGAAATTGCCTCGATGACGACGTCGCATTCGCGCAGCAGATCGAGATGCTGATCGTAGTTTGCGGGGCGTATCATGCCTGCCTTGCGCGCGAGTGCAAGCGGACTCGGCTCGAGCCTTCTGAGGTTGTCGATCGCCTTCAGCACATTGCCGTTCGGATCGCCCTCTTTGGCGGGCAATTCGAACAGCAGCGCTTCGACATTCGCATTGACAAGATGCGCCGCGATTTGCGCGCCCATGACGCCGGCGCCGAGCACCGCCGCTTTGCGCACCATGAACGAACGTGTGGACGGCATTGCGCTTTCCTCTCGCTGTGCTCTCGCGAGCCGTTTGATTTTAGCACGCGTCCTTCAGGCCAAAGACGCAAAAAAGCCGGGCACAAGCCCGGCTTTCAGCTGACACTTTAGAACGTCAGAACTGGTGGTTGTACTGCACGCTGAAGATGTCGACGCTGTTGTCCATTTCGCCGATCAATCGCCCCGGCACTCCGGCCACGCCATTGTTGATGCTGGCCGTGCGTATGAATTCGTGTGCATAGCCGAAATCCAGCGATGACCCTTTTGAGAGCATATATTGCGCGCCGAATGCGAGCCATTTCCGGTCCTGATCCGGGACGCGCGGCGTGCGATCCGTGTCGTTCGTTGGTGATTGATCGTACGCGACACCGAATCTGAATTTCCACCGCTCATTCATTTTGAAGTTCGCGCCCGCGGAATAGCGATAAGTATCTTTCCAGTTGAAGGTCAAGGTGGAGACCACCGCTCCCGGTACCAGCGATGTCCGTACGAACGGGACGCTTTGCAGGTGGCTCCAGCCGGTCCACGTGATGTCGGCCATGACATCCCATTGCGGCGCGACGTTGCTGAAAACGCTGATCGATGCCGAGTCAGGCTCCGTCACACCTGCAGTGATATTACCGTTACCTGCGGGTGCTCCGGAAAACGTTACCGTGCCGGTCGGCTGGAAATTCATCGCCGAGCGGTACGAAATGCCCATACGCGTCGCGGGTGTGAACTGAAGCAGCCCGCCCACGTTCCAGCCGAACGCTGTATCGGCGGCCTTTATACCGGCTGTGCCGGCCGGGCCCGCGAAGCTATTGAAATCGACCTCGAGACGCTGATAGTTAGCGCCGGCGCCGATCGAGAACATGTCGTTGATCTTGTATGCAGCGCCAACGTTCAGATTGTAGGTCTTGAGTTCCGACTTGAGGGCGACGAACTGCCCGCGCCATCCGGAGTCGTACTGCGTCTTCAAACCGAACGGGGTGTTCACGCCCGCGCCCACTCGCCACTTGTCACCCAGGCTCGCCGCAATATAAGCCTGAGGTATTGCTGCCCAGTCGCCGCCGTCGCCGCCGTCGCTGGCGCCGGGTGCGGCAAATGCGCCGGTCGAGCCGGTATTCGTGAACTTGAAGGAAGGGTTGAGCAGGTGCGCTGCCACGCTGAGCTGGACGCCTTTCGGCAGCGCCGTCATTCCTGCAGGGTTAAACCAGACGGTGCTTGCATCTTCCGCCGCGGCTGCGCCGCCCGCGAACGCGTTGCCCGTGCCGCTTCCGCTCTGTGTGCCGATTGCGAGGCCGGCGGCAAACGAACCGGGGCTCGTTGCCACCGTTGCGATAGCGACTGCAATTGGAATCAGTTTTTTTCGGGGCTGCATATGATCCTCCCTCTTGATTTGCACTTATCTTACACGCGTCAAACGCGTGGTATGCAAGCAAAACGCGTTTACTGTTGCAGCGATACAACACGCGGACGCCGCTGGTTGTCGACCGCAACGTAGGTCAGCACCGCCTCGGTCACTTTGACTGTTTCTTCTTTCTCCGGATTGCGCTGAGCATACACTTCAACGCTTACTGTGATCGAAGTGCGGCCGACCTTTATGACATCCGCATAGAATGTCACCAGGTCGCCGACCATCACGGGCTGCTTGAACACGAAGGAATTCACTGCTACGGTTGCAACGCGCCCGCGCGCCCGCCGGATCGCGGGAATGCTGCCGGCGATATCGACCTGCGACATGACCCAGCCGCCGAAAATATCGCCCGTGGAATTGGAATCGGCAGGCATCGGCACCAGTCGCAGTGCCGGCTCTCTCCCGACAGGCAGTGATACCGTATCGCTCATGCCGTTCAATGCCCGCTGTACATGTTGTCCAACTCCGCCTGAAATTTCTCCATTACGCGGCTGCGACGCAGTTTCAATGTCGGCGTAAGCAATCCGTTTTCAACCGTCCATGCATCCAGCGTCGCGGTGATACGACGCACCTGCGCATAACCGGGAAAGTCCTTCATTTGCGCCGCAATGCGCGCGAGGAGTTCCCTTTGCACGCGCTCATCGCGCAGTGCAGCTGCTTCGGCGCTGAATCCTTTTTCAGCGGCGAGTTCTTTCCATTGCTCGTTCTGCAGGGCAGTAAGCACACTGAGGTAGGGTTTGCCTTCACCGATCAGTACTACCTGCTCGAATAAACCATCGCGCGAGATCGCTGCCTCGATGTCGATCGGCGGCACCTTCTCGCCATTCGACATGACGATTATTTCCTTCAGGCGCCCGGTGATGAACACGTGTCCAGTTTCATCTATGCGCGCCGTATCGCCGGAATTGAGCCAGCCATCGGCATCGATCATGCTTTTCGTGGCTTCATCATTCTGCCAATAGCCCATCATCACGTTCGGGCCTCTGATCATCAGCGCATTCTTGTCGCCGAGTTTGATCTGAATGTCGGGCACCGCCTTGCCGACGCTGGCGGGAAGATTGTCGGCAGGACTGTTGGCGCAGGCGACGGGACTCGTTTCGGTCAAGCCATAACCCTGGAGAATAGGCAAGCCGAGCGCAATGAACACTCGAGAAATCTCCGGCGAAAGCGCCGCGCCGCCGGATAAGGCTGCGCGCAATCTACCGCCAAGGCGCGCGAGAATCTTTTTGGCCACCAGCGCATTGAGCAGCGGCCACAGCAGAAACGAGACGCGCCATGCGCCGCGCCCTTGCCGATGCTCAAAGCGGGCATACCCTACCTCGACGGCGAGTTGAAACAACCGCTTTTTAAGCGGCGAGCCTTTATCGAGTGTCGTCCGGATCGCCGCGTACACGCGTTCATAAATCCGCGGCACCGATATCAGCATTGTAGGACGCACGGTCTGCAGGTCTTCGGCGAGCTGCTGCACCGAGCGCGCATAGGTTACGATCGATCCCGACATCATCGTCAGATAATATCCGCACGTGCGCTCGAACGTATGCGAAAGTGGCAGAAACGACAGAAACACATCCTGCGGTTCGATCGTCATCACGCGCAGACAAGCGTGCGCGTTCGAGAGCAGATTGCGATGACTCAGCATCACGCCCTTGGGGCGACCGGTAGTGCCGGACGTATAGACAATCGTGGCCAGCGCAAGCGGGTCATGCGGCACGTGCCGCGCCGGGCTCGCTTCATCACTAAGCCACTGGTCGACCGTTAGCACGCGCGAATCGTCAGCCGTGGTAGATTGATTTTCAACCAGCAAAATCCGCACGAGGCCGTTCAATTGATCGGCGACGGCCCCGAACGCAATCCACTGGTCGTTTGTGCCCAGTAACAGCACTTTGCATCCTGCGTCGCGCAGGATGTAAGCAACATTGTCGGGACGATCCTGCGTATACAACGGCACGACGATCAAGCCGAGCCCGAGTGCCGCCTGATCGAGGAGCACCCACTCGGGCGAGTTTCTCAGCATGACCGCGACACGATCGCCCGCAATCAGGCCTTCGCGTTCGAGCGCTGCCTGCCAGCGGCCGACCTGATAGGCCATGTGCGCCCAGGTGTATTCCCGCCAGTTGGCATGCTGATGATTGAAATCGCGATACGCAACCGAGTCGGGGCTGCGTTTGACTCTTTCACGAAACAGGCCGTCAAGCGTCACCGCTTCCGCGGGCGTAATAATATCCGCGCGCTTCACTGACATGCCTCTCCGCTCCTCCAGCGATTTCAATCGAGAAACAAATCGGTATATAACTTCGTTCCCGGATTGACCGCGTATTGTTCGAAGTCCGTAACGCCGTTTTCGCGCAATACTGCCTCATCGATATAGAAATTGCCAGTATGGTGGCGGCTGCTTCGGTTGAATATCGCATACGCCGCATCGGCCATGATCGACGGCTTGCGGCTCGCCTGCATGATTTGCGGAGCGAAGTTCATTTCGATCGCGGCCGTGGCAATCGTCGTGCGCGGCCACAGCGAGTTAACGGCGATTCCACGCGTAGCAAATTCGGCCGCCATGCCTAGCGTGCACATGCTCATGCCGTACTTCGACATTGTGTAAGCGGTATGGTCCTTGAACCACTTCGGCTGTATGTTCAACGGCGGCGAGAGATTGAGGATGTGCGCATTAGACGCTTTCGCGAGGTGCGCAATGCACGCCTGCGAGCACGCGAACGTAGCGCGAGCGTTTACGCCGAGCATCAGGTCGAAGCGTTTCATCGGCGTCTGCTCTGTCCCGGCAAGCATGATGGCGCTGGCATTGTTCACGAGAATGTCGATGCCGCCGAACGTCCTGACCGCCTCCTCGACTGCTGCACCAATTGCAATTTCGTCGCGCACGTCGACCTGCAATGGCAATGAGCGTCCACCGGCCGCTTCAACTTCGGCAGCGACGCTGTGTATGGTCCCAGCGAGCTTGGGATGTGGCGCGGCGGTTTTCGCAAGCAAAACGAGATTGGCGCCGTCGCGCGCGCATTTAATCGCTATCTCACGCCCGATGCCACGGCTGGCGCCGGTGACGAATATTGTTTTCGCTTTGAGCGACACCACGCCTCCGTTACTTTGATCGTGGATGAAACCCGGAAACAACAACTGTACGAATCACTTCGGCATTGCTCGGTCTTCGTCCCTTGACGTCTGCGTCCGGAGCGGTAAGCACGAACGAAGTGTCAACGCCCTTCGAAATCCGGTTTGCGCTTTTCGACAAACGCGGTGACGCCTTCGGCAAGATCGCGCGTGCGCGCACAGCGCATGAAGGCACGCACTTCCGCTTCGAGCTGCGCGGACAAAGCGCGGCCGAACGACTCATTTACCAGCAGCTTCGTCTCGCCGTAAGCGTTGGTCGGGCCGCTGGCGAGGCGGCGCGCAATGCCGGCGGTTTGCGCCGCGAGGTCTGCGTCATTCACCACCCAATTAACGAGCCCGATGCTTTGCGCGGTGTTCGCATCGAATGTTTCAGACAGCATCAAGAGCTCCAGTGCTTTGCGCATGCCTACCAGGCGTGGCAGGAAATATGTGCTGCCGCCATCAGGACTCGTGCCGATTTTGCTATATGCGAGCGTGAATTTTGTACCCCGCGCTGCGATCGCGACATCCGCCGCGGCGAGAAGGCTCACGCCGGCGCCCGCGACCGCGCCATGAACGCTCGCAATCACCGGCTTCTTCGCATCCCGCAAGGCCGTAATGGCGTGGTGCAGCTCCCCCGCAAGACGCTCGACCATTTGCGGCAGGCGCTCGAGGTTCGCATGAAATAATGCCACGTCGCCGCCCGCAAGAAACGCCGGGCCTTCGCCGCACAAAACCACCGCACGCACTGCCGCGTCGTCGCGAGCCTGCTCGCATACCGCCCGCAGACGCACGATCATCGCATCATCGAGCGCATTCATGACGTGCGGGCGATTGAGCGAGATGGTAGCCACGCTTTCCGCTAGCGTATACAACACCGTTTCGCCCATCACGCGCTCTTGCGCAGTGCTTCGAAGGTCACCGGCTGCGTAGTCTGGAAGATCTCAGACTTACCAAGATCCTGCGGGAAATCATCGACCATGATCGCCTTGCGGCGCAGGACGTGTGCACGCTCGATGATGTCGCCTTCCGCTTTGCTGATTACGCCTTTCGCAATGGCTTCACGCGAGAGTTCATCTGCAAAGCGCCCGCTGATTGCACCGGCGCGCACCGCGTTACGAATCTTCCCTTCGGCCGGTTCGGCCGCGATAACAGCACGCAGCGCCGCTTCAAGAGCGCCCAACGGCTCTTCCTCGGTACGAGGGATGAAGACCCCGGCAGTGAGGCGATCGCGTGCGGCACCCGGTTCGAGCAGCGCTCTCACTACCGATTGTCCGAGGCGGTCACGCGGTCCACGGAATTCGCGGCCATAGAAAAAGATGATGTGGCGCAATACGAACGCGACTACCCGATTCGGCAGATTGTCGAATAAGCCGTAGAACGCCTCCTGCGTCTTGTAGAGCGCGTCCTGCAGGGCCCAATGCAGCAACGGTAAATCATCCGCCGGACGACCGTTGTCCTCATGACGCTTGAGCGCGGCGGAAGCAAGATACAGCCAGCTCAGTATGTCGCCCAGCCGGGCGGACAGGCGCTCGCGCCGCTTGAGGGAGCCGCCCAGCACGAACATCGCGGCATCGGACATCAATGCAAACCCGGTCGAGAGGCGTGTGAGCTGCTGATAGTAACGGCGCGTATGCGCATCGCCAGGCACGCGTGGTTCATCGCGACCTGAAGCCCGCGAACCTGATGGTGAACAGCCGCGCGGATCTCAAGATCACCGACTTCGGCATCTCGCGCTCGATGAGCGACTCGATGACGCGGGTGAGCATGTCGAATACGGCTGGGACGCTGGCTTACATGAGCCCGGAGCAGGCGCTCGGCGCACCGCCTGCGGCCTCGGACGACGTTTACGCATTTGGGGCGACGATTTACGACCTGCTCACCGGCAGACCGCCGTTTTTCCGCGGTAATCTGCAGGTCCAGCTTGAAACCGTGGTGCCGCCTCCGATGAACGCGCGCCGCGCGGAGTTGGGGAATTCCGCCGAGCCGATTCCCGCCTTATGGGAAGAGGTGATCGCGGCCTGCCTTTCGAAGAAGCCGCAGGAGCGTCCGCAAAGCATGGCGGAAATCGCGAACCTGCTCGGCATTGGCGGGCCGACGACCGGTTACCGCCCGGCGACGAACTTCAACTTCGCCCCGCTCTCGAACGTCATCGCTCCCGCCACGACGAGGGAGACGCAGGCCGGCCAACCTCCCACCTCACCGACCCTGCAGCGGACGCAGACGCCGGATGAATTGGCGACGCGGGTGGATGCGGGCCCGGCGGCTCCCGCCAGCTCAAAGGCTGCGCCGCCACCTCCACCGCCGACAAGTCAGCCGGTTAAGCCGACTTCGATGGGTGACGTGATCCCGGGCTTTGACTTCGCCCCGGAGCCGCGCGCGAGAATTGCGCCGGCACCCGCGACGGTCGTTCCGCCGGCCGCGCGCCATCGACCACGTCGGCACCCGCGTCGTCGAGTTCCATGGTCGCGACCTCGGCGCCGTCAACCGTCCCGGTGACGCCGCCAAACATCGTGGTGGTGCTGACCGACGACCTCGACAGCAGTCTCTTGCAGTACATGCCGAAGCTCAAAGAGTTGGTGCAGGCGCCGGGGCTCACC
>Ga0207691_10004656_pt1 | contig 13283 bp, 13 predicted proteins | sample KBSM13metaG_FD_184327 | JGI IMG/M metagenome (GOLD analysis project Ga0207691, IMG submission 184327) | Miscanthus rhizosphere microbial communities from Kellogg Biological Station, Michigan, USA - KBS M1-3 metaG (SPAdes) (version 2) | ecosystem: Host-associated > Plants > Roots > Rhizosphere >... | reverse complement strand
TCGAGGATGCGTGTCTCGACGATCGAGTCTACGGGGCAGCTCTCCTCGCAGAAGCCGCAGAAGATGCACTTCGTGAGGTCGATGTCGTAGCGCGTCGTGCGTCGCGTGCCGTCGTCGCGCTGGTCGGACTCGATCGTGATCGCAAGCGCCGGGCAGACCGCCTCGCAGAGCTTGCAGGCGATGCACCGCTCCTCGCCGTTCGGATAGCGGCGCAGCGCGTGCAGCCCCCGGAACCGCGGGCCCTGCGGCGTTTTTTCCTCGGGGAACTGGATCGTCACCTTGCGCGCGAAGAAGTACCTGCCGGTCAGGGACATGCCCTTCAGCAGCTCCGCGAGGAACCAGGTGTCGAACAGCTGCTTGACGCGAGCGAACATGGCTTCTGGCCCCGTCAGTGGAAAAGATACGCCCAGCGCGTCTGCATCATGCCGCCGATGAAGATGATCCAGACGAGCGTGACCGGGATGAACACTTTCCAGCCGAGACGCATGACCTGGTCGTAGCGGTAGCGGGGAAACGTCGCGCGCACCCACAGGAACAGGAGCAGCACGAAGCACGCCTTGGCCGCGAACCAGATGAACCCGTCGCCCAGCGGCGTCGTGCTTCCGACATGGAAGTCGTTGAGCAGCGGCCATGGCGCGAGCCATCCGCCGAGGAACATGATCGTGGTCAGCGCCGCGATCAGGATCATGTTCATGTACTCGGCGAGGAAGAACACGGCGAACGCGACGCCGGAATACTCGACGTGGAATCCGGCGACGATCTCCGACTCGCCTTCGGCCATGTCGAAGGGGTGGCGGTTGGTCTCCGCAAGTCCCGAGACGAAGTACACGACGGCGAGCGGCAAGAGCGGCCAGATGTACCAGTGCGCGGCTCCGCCGTCCTGCCCATGCACGATCTCGCTCAGGTTGAGGCTGTTGGCGCACATCAGCACGCCCACGAGCGCGAAGCCCATCGCGATTTCGTACGACACGATCTGGGCCGCCGAGCGCAGCGCGCCGAGGAACGCGTACTTGGAGTTCGACGCCCAGCCCGCCAGGATGACGCCGTACACGCCGATCGACGAGAGCGCGAGCACGTACAGGAGGCCCGCGTTGATGTCGGACAGCACGAGCGTATCGCTGAACGGCACCACCGCCCATGCCGCGAGCGCGGGGCCGAGCGACAGCAGCGGCGCGATGAAGAAGAGATACCGGTTGGCGCCCGAAGGCACCACGATTTCCTTGAACACGAGCTTGAAGACGTCGGCGAACGGCTGCAGCAATCCGAACGGCCCGACGCGATTGGGGCCGATGCGCACCTGCATGAAGCCGATCACCTTGCGCTCGGCGAGCGTGAGGTACGCGACGCACAGGATGAGCGGGATCGCGATCGCGATGATCTTGGCGAGCGTCCACACGACGACCCACGCAGGTCCGAGCGCTTGCTCGACGGGTGCCAGGAATTCCATCATGCCTTCTCGAGGCTCACCGGCCCCGACATCCCTTCGAGGCCGCACGTGGACGCATGCGCGGCGGCAATGCGCACGACGCCCGGCGGAACGCGCGGGTCGACAACGGCGGTCAACACGGCCTCGCCGCCGCCCTGCTTCACCTTCACCTGGCCGCCTTCGGTCACGCCGATCGACGAGAGTGTGGAGCGGTGCATGCGCGCCTTCGGCGGCTGGGCGTCCTTCGTGAGCTGCAGCGGAAGCGAGCGGCGCACCAGCGCGTCGGCGAAATAGATCGGCACGTCGGCGACGCGCTCGACCGGCGCCGCGTCGGAGCGCGGCTTGTCGATCTGCACGCTCGTGCGGTTGTCGAGCCTGCCGGCGATCGCACCCGGGTCCGGCACGACGGACGCGCGAACGTCCTGCGCGGACTCGGCAGTGAAGCCGTCGAGCTTCAGCATCGAGCCCAGCACGCGCCAGACTTTCCAGCCGGGCCGCGTTTCCGCGAACGGCCGCACGACGCCGTGGAATTCCTGCAGGCGTCCTTCGCAGTTGACGAAGCTTCCGGCCGTCTCGGTGAACGGCGAGATCGGCAGGATCACGTCGGCATACACCTTGGCGTGGTCGTAGGGCGTCATGGCCACGACGAGCTCCGCCTGCTGCATCGCGTCGCGAACCGCGACGCCATTGGCGAAGTCGAACTCCGGCTCGGCGTGCATGACGACGTACGCCTTGCGCGGCTCCGCGAGCATCGCCTGCACGTGCATGCCGCCGGACTGCGGAAGCGCGCCCGCCAGATGCGCGCCCACCGTGTTCGCGGCTTCGGGCAGGAAGCCGAGCGTTGCGCCGGTCGTGTCGGCAATGAGCTGCGCGATCGCGTGGAGCTGCGAGAAGTCGGCATGCTGGGTGGCGTAGTTGCCGAGGATCACCGCAGCCTTCTTGCCCGACTTGAGGCTTGCCGCGATCGCCTTGTCGTCGTCCGTCGACTCGACGCCCGCAAGCGACGGCGAGGATGCGCCGGCCGCCACTGCGATGCCCGCGAGCGCGAGCGGCATCTTCGAGGGAGGCACGATCGCCTTGTGCTTCACCGGCATGAGCCAGTCGTCGTCGACGGAATGCACCATCGAAACCTCGGCGCCCTTGCGCGCCGCCTGGCGCAGGCGTTGCGCAAGCAGCGGCGCATCCTTGCGCAGGAAGCTGCCCACCACGACGACGCGGTCGCACTTGCCGATGTCGGCGATCGGCATGCCGAGCCACGGAGCACCCCCGCCTGCGCGGAAATCCGCGTGGCGCAGGCGGAAGTCGATGTTGTCGCTGCCGAGCGCGCGAACGAATCGCCCCGCGAGCGTGAGCTCCTCGAGCGTGGAGTGCGGCGATACGAGCGCACCGATCGCCCCGGGTCCGTGACGCGCGACGATATCCGAGAGGCCCTGCGCGACGACGTCGAGCGCCGTCTGCCAGTCCACCGCTTTCCATTCGCCGCCCTGCTTGACCATCGGCGTGCGCAGCCGGTCCGCGGTGTTGAGTCCTTCGTACGAGAAGCGGTCCTTGTCCGACAGCCAGCACTCGTTGATTGCCTCGTTCTCGAGCGGCAGCACGCGCATCACGCGGTCGCCCTTCACCTGCACGATCAGGTTGCTGCCGAGCGAATCGTGCGGCGACACCGACTTGCGGCGGGCAAGCTCCCACGTGCGCGCGGCGTAGCGGAACGGCTTCGACGTCAGCGCGCCGACGGGACACACGTCGATCGAGTTGCCGGAGAGCTCGGAGTCGACGGTCTTGCCGACGAACGACACGATCTCCGAATGCTCGCCCCGGCCGATCATGCCGAGCTCCTGGATGCCGGCGATCTCCTGGCCGAAGCGGATGCAGCGCGTGCACTGGATGCAGCGCGCCATTTCCTCGGCGCAGATGAGCGGTCCCAGGTCCTTGTGGAAGATGACCCGCTTGGCTTCCGTATAGCGCGAGGACGATCCGCCGTAACCCACGGCCAGGTCCTGCAGCTGGCATTCGCCGCCCTGGTCGCAGATCGGGCAGTCGAGCGGATGGTTGATGAGCAGGAACTCCATCACGCCTTTTTGCGCCGTCACCGCCTGCTCGGAGGCGGTGTAGACCTTCATGCCCTCGGTGACGGGCGTCGCGCATGCGGGAAGCGGCTTCGGCGCCTTCTCCACCTGCACGAGGCACATGCGGCAGTTGGCAGCGATCGACAACTTCTTGTGATAGCAGAAGTGCGGGACGTAGATGCCGAGCGAGTGCGCGGCCTCGATCACCGTGGTGCCGGCCGGAACCTGCGTCTGCCTGCCGTCGATTTCGATGTTGAGATCGGCCATTGCTGCTACTTATAGTTCGGGACGAGGCACTGCTTGTGGTCGATGTGGTGCTGGAACTCGTCGCGGAAATGCTTGATGAAGCTCTTCACCGGCAACGCCGCGGCGTCGCCGAGCGCGCAGATCGTGCGGCCGGCGATGTTGTCGGCGACGTTCGTCAGGAGGTCGAGGTCCTCGTTACGCCCTTCGCCGCGCTCGATGCGGTCGACCATGCGGTAGAGCCAGCCGGTGCCTTCGCGGCACGGCGTGCACTGCCCGCACGACTCCTCGTAATAGAAGTACGACAGGCGCAGCAGGCTTCGCACCATGCAGCGCGTCTCGTCCATGATGATGACGGCGCCCGAGCCGAGCATCGACCCCGCCTTGGCGATGGAGTCGTAGTCCATGTCGGTCTGCATCATCACGTCGCCCGGCAGCACGGGCATCGACGAGCCGCCGGGAATGCAGGCCTTGAGCTTGCGCCCGCCCCGCATGCCGCCGGCCATCTCGAGCAGCGTCGCGAATGGCGTGCCGAGCTTCACTTCGAAATTGCCCGGCCGCTCGACGTCGCCCGACACGGAGAAGAGCTTGGTGCCGCCGTTGTTCGGACGTCCGAGGTTGAGGAACGCCTCGCCGCTGTTGTTGATGATCCACGGGACCGCGGCGAACGTCTCGGTGTTGTTGATCGTGGTCGGCTTGCCGTAGACGCCGTACGACGCGGGGAACGGCGGCTTGAAGCGCGGCTGTCCCTTCTTGCCCTCGAGCGACTCGAGGAGTGCGGTTTCCTCGCCGCAGATGTACGCGCCGAATCCGTGATGGTTGAAGAGGTGGAACGAGAAGCCGCTGCCCTGGATGTTGTCGCCCAGCAAGCCCGCGGCGTACGCCTCCTCGATGGCTTCCTCGTTGCGCAGGTAGACGTCCCAGATCTCGCCGTGGATGTAGTTGTAGCCGCGGTTCGCCCCCATCGCGTACGCGCCGATGGCCATGCCTTCGAACACGGCGTGCGGGTTGTAGCGCAGGATGTCGCGGTCCTTGAACGTGCCCGGCTCGCCTTCGTCGGAGTTGCACACGACGTACTTGTCGCCGACGTAGTTCTTCGGCATGAAGCTCCACTTGAGACCCGTCGGGAACCCTGCGCCGCCGCGCCCGCGCAACGCCGACTTCTTGAGCTCGGCGATGATCTGCTCGGGCGGAATCTTTTCGGAGAGGATCTTGCGAAGCGCGGCGTAGCCGCCGCGCGCCTCGTAGTCCTTCAGGCGCCAGTTGTTGCCGTTGAGCCCCGCCATGAGGATGGCGTCGGGTCCGTAATTCAGGAATTCGCCGGGAGCGTTCATTTGAAACCGGGGCGGCCTTCGCCGCGGTCGGCAGCGTCGGAGAGCTCGCCGACGAGCTCGTCGAGGCGCGCGTCGCTCATGAAGCTGCACATGCGGCGGTCGTTGACGATCAGCACGGGGGCGTCGCCGCACGCGCCCATGCACTCGCCTTCCTTGAGCGTGAACTTGCCGTCCGGCGTCGTCTCGCCGAATCCCACGCCGAGCTTCTGCTTCAGGTGATCCGCAGCGGCGTTGGCGCCCGAGAGCGCGCACGGGAGGTTCGTGCAGATCGAGATCTTGAACCGGCCCTGCGGCTTCACGTTGTACATCGTGTAGAACGTCGCGACCTCGTACACCGCGACCGGCGGCATGCCGAGGTAACCGGCGACGGCGTCCATGATGTCGGTGGACAGCCAGCCGTGCTCGTCCTGCGCGAACGCGAGCGCGCTCATCACCGCCGACTGCCTTTGGTCGGGCGGATACTTGCCGAGCTCGCGGTCGATCTTCTGCCGCACTTCCTGCGAAAGCGTAGTCATTTGATGTAATACCCGGCGACGCGCCAGATGCCGTCCTTCTCGAGGACCATGGTGACTTCTTCCTGCGCCTGCTTCTGGCCGGCGAACACGGTGTCGAAGAGGATCGCCACCTCCGTGCCGACTTTCACGGCCGTGTCCCCCTGGTCGGGCGCGGGCATGTCGTTGCGGAAGGCCATCCTCTCGCCGACGCGCTTCTCGACCTTGCCGTAGTCCTTGCGGATCTTTGCGATGCCGTCGCGGAACGCGTCGCGCGCCACCTTCGCCTTGAACGGTTCCGACGCCATCGCCCATGCGTCGCCATAGCGTTGCGCATCGACCGGCACGAGCCATCGCTCCGCGGCGTTGAGCGCCTCGCGCTGCGCCGGCATCATCGACTGTGCGCAGGCAAGGCCGGCGAAGGCCAGGAACAAGGAGGCGAAGAGGAATTTCATCAGCGATCGATGGATCCGAACACGATGTCCTGCGTGCCGATGATCGCGACGACGTCCGCGATCATGTGGCCGCGCGACATCTCGTCGAGCGACGCGAGGTGCACGTAGTCGGGCGCGCGGAGCTTCACGCGATACGGCTTGTTCGCGCCGTCGGACACGATGTACACGCCGAACTCGCCCTTGGGATGCTCGACCACGGCATATGCCTCGCCCGGAGGCACGTGCATGCCCTCGGTGAAGAGCTTGAAGTGGTGGATCAGCTCTTCCATGTTCGACTTCATCGACTCGCGGTCAGGCGGCGCGATCTTGTGGTTCTCGATGATCACCGGGCCCGGATTCACCTTCAGCCAATCGACGCACTGCTTGACGATGCGATTGGACTGCCGCATCTCCTCCATGCGCACGAGGTAGCGGTCGTAGCAGTCGCCGTTGGCGCCGACGGGGATCTCGAACTGCATGCGGTCGTACACTTCGTACGGCTGCTTGCGCCGCAGGTCCCACGGCACGCCCGACCCGCGCAGCATCGGCCCCGTGAAGCCGAGCGCGATCGCGCGCTCGGGCGTGACGACGCCGATGCCGACCGTGCGCTGCTTCCAGATGCGGTTCTCGGTCAGGAGCTCCTCGTACTCGTCGACGCGCCGCGGAAAGCGATTCGCGAAGTCCTCGATGAAGTCGAGGAGCGACCCGCGCCTGTTCTCGTTCAGCGCATCGAGCTCGCGCGAGCTTCGAAGCGGCGACGGCTGGTACTCGGGCATGCGATCCGGAAGGTCGCGGTACACGCCGCCCGGGCGGTAGTACGCCGCGTGCATGCGCGCGCCCGACACCGCCTCGTATACGTCGAACAGGTCCTCGCGCTCGCGGAACGCGTACAGGAACGGCGTCATGGCGCCGACGTCGAGCGCGTGCGCGCCGAGCCAGAGCAGGTGATTGAGGATGCGCGTGATCTCGTCGAACATCACGCGGATGTACTTCGCGCGCTCGGGTATGTCGATGCCGAGCAGCCGCTCGATCGCGAGGCAATAGGCGTGCTCGTTGCACATCATGGACACGTAGTCGAGGCGGTCCATGTAGGGCAGCGACTGGATGTACGTCTTGTACTCGGCGAGCTTCTCGGTCGCCCGATGCAGGAGTCCGATGTGCGGGTCGGCGCGCTCGATGACCTCGCCGTCGAGCTCGAGGACGAGGCGCAACACACCGTGGGCCGCGGGATGCTGCGGCCCGAAATTCATCGTGTAGTTGCGGATCTCAGCCATGGATCACTTCGTCCCGCCGTAGTTCTCTTCGCGTATCACGCGCGGGATGATCTCGCGCGGCTCGATCGTCACCGGCTGGTAGATGACGCGCCCCTGCTCGGGGTCGTAGCGCATCTCGACATACCCCGAGAGCGGAAAGTCCTTGCGGAAGGGATGCCCGACGAACCCGTAATCCGTGAGCAGGCGGCGCAGGTCGGGATGGCCGTCGAACACGATCCCGTACAGGTCGAACGCCTCGCGCTCGAACCAGTTGGCGCAAGGCCACACGTCGATCACGCTGGGCACGACCGGGAAGTCGTCGTCGGTGGCGAACGTGCGCACGCGCAGGCGCCGGTTGTGCGGCAGCGAAAGCAGGTGGTACACCGCGGCGAAGCGAGGTCCTTCCCACGCACCGTCCCCATACGCCTGGTAGTCGACGCCGCAGACGTCGATCAGCATGTCGAAGCGCAGCTCGGGCCGGTCGCGCAGCTCGCGCATGAACGTCAGCAGGCCCTCGACGCGCACGACGGCGGTCAGCTCGCCGCGATCGCTGACGACGGACTTGAGCGCATCGCCGCCCGCGGCCTCGACCGCGCCGGCCAGTGTTTCGAGTGTCGTGGCCATCAACGCGCGATGGTGTTGGTACGCCAGATCTTGTTCTGGAGCTGGATGATCCCGTACATCAGCGCTTCCGACGTCGGCGGACATCCGGGGACGTAGATGTCCACCGGCACGATGCGGTCGCAGCCGCGCACCACCGAATACGAATAGTGGTAGTAGCCGCCGCCGTTGGCGCACGAGCCCATCGAGATGACCCAGCGCGGCTCGGCCATCTGGTCGTACACCTTGCGCAATGCGGGCGCCATCTTGTTGCACAGCGTGCCGGCGACGATCATCACGTCGGACTGCCGCGGGCTCGGCCGGAACACGACGCCGAAGCGGTCGAGGTCGTAGCGCGCGGCACCGGCGTGCATCATCTCGACCGCGCAGCACGCGAGGCCGAAGGTCATGGGCCACATGGAGCCGTTGCGCGCCCAGTTGATGACGCTGTCGAGCGTCGTCGTCACGAAGCCTTTTTCAAGTACGCCGTCGATGGCCATTGCGTCTCTACCCTATTCCCATTCCAAGGCGCCCTTCTTCCACTCGTACGCGAAGCCGACGATCAGGATGAGCAGGAAGATCATCATCGCGACGAAACCTTCGAAGCCGATGTCCTGCAGCACGACCGCCCAGGGGAAGAGGAATGCGATCTCGAGGTCGAAGAGGATGAACAGGATGGCCACGAGGTAGTAGCGCACGTCGAATTTCATGCGGGCGTCCTCGAACGCCTCGAAGCCGCATTCGTACGGCGACAGCTTCTCGGGATTGGGACGGTTCGGCGCGAGCAGGCTGCCGACGGAGAGCATGATCACGCCGAGCCCGAGGCCCACGATGATGAAGAGAAGGACCGGAAAATACTGTTCAAGCATCGGGCGCGGCCTTGTTCGACTGAACGACCCTGCGCGCTACGCATTTCGCGGTGGTTGCGGACATGTTCACCATGCAATTGTACGCCGCCGTGCATCGCACTTTGGGCATCGCGCGCTCATCCGCAAGTTCGCCCATGCGCACGCCACTGCAAAAAATACTGGTGCCGACGGGGAGACTCGAACTCCCACGGGTTACCCCACTGCCCCCTCAAGACAGCGTGTCTACCAATTTCACCACGTCGGCATTTCAGGTATCAGAGGTCAGGAATCAGGTATCAGTCGCAGCGGCGTCTTCCATGGCCGCGCATTACGCGCGGGCGGCATCGGCGCTGAATGCGCCGCCACCGTAAACGCCGACGATTCTGATCCCTGACGTCTGACCTCTGATCCCTGTTACTTCGGAACCTCCCCCGGCTTCGGCGCCTCGCTCGACGGCGCCGGCGTGCTGCTCGGAACCGGCGCGGGCGTCGACGCGGGCGGCTGGCCGGGCGCGGGCGCCTCCGACTTCGGCATGTTGCCCATCACGCCCTGCTGCATCACGTCCTTGACGGGGCCATGCATGGAGCCGAGATACGTCAGCCCCAGGCTCGACATGAAGAACACGGCCGCCAGGACCGCCGTCGTTCGCGACAGGAAGTTGGCGGAGCCGGATGCACCGAACAGGCTGCCCGACGAGCCGCTGCCGAAGGCCGCGCCCATGTCCGCGCCCTTGCCGTGCTGAATCAGCACGAGGCCGCACACGACCGCCGCGACGATCAGGTGGACGACCAGCAAAAAAGATTCGAGAAAAGCCATTGCGTTCTTTCCAGTCGGGCGACACAGGCCTGAAGGTTCAGGCACCCGCGATCGCCAAAAATTCCGTCGCGTCGAGTGACGCGCCTCCCACGAGGCCGCCGTCGACATCCGCTTGCGCGAACAACGCTGCCGCATTCGCGGCTTTGACGCTGCCCCCGTACAACACCATCACATCCGGCGCCCCGGCCTTCACGAGCCGCTGCCGCAGGAATTCATGCACTTCCTGCGCCTGGCCCGGTGTGGCCGTGCGCCCCGTGCCAATGGCCCAGACGGGCTCGTACGCGAGCACCGCCAGCGGGAGGTCGGCGCCGAGCGCATCGGCGATCGCATCGAACTGCCGCCCCACGACCCTTTGCCACTCGCCCGCTTCGCGCTCCGCGAGGGTTTCTCCCACGCACGCGATCGCCGTGAGCCCGGTGAGCAGCGCTGCCTTCGCCTTTTCGGCGACGACCGCGTCGGTTTCCGCGTGCTGCGCCCGCCGCTCCGAATGCCCGACGATCACGAACCGGCCACCGAAATCCGCCACCATGCTGCCCGACACGTCGCCCGTATGGGCGCCCGCGCCGTGCATGCTCAAGTCCTGGGCTCCCCACGCGATCGGCGAGCCCGCCAGGACATCGCGCGCCTGCGCGAGGTACGGAAACGGCACGCACACCGCCATTTGCCGGCCCGGACGGGCGAGGTTTCCAACGCGCCAGCCCGTGACGAGCGCCGCGAGGAGCGCTGCGTTCGCCGCGAGCCCGCCGTTCATCTTCCAGTTGCCGACGACGAGCTTGCCGCGCATTGGCACTTACCGGTCCTAGCGTTGGGTCGGTCGGCCGCGCCACCGAAACCTTGCAATTTTACCGCGCCGCACCACGACCGGTCAAACCGGCGTAAAACAGGAAGTTGCGGGCTAGGCTCCTGCGAGGCGCCGCAAGCGTTTCATGACGATGGGCAGGAACCACACCGCGAGCGTCAGCGCGGCAAGCGTCCCCGCCACCGGCCGCGTGAAGAACGCGGAGAAATCGCCGTCGGCCTTGATCATCGACGACACGAGGTTCTCCTCGAGCATCCCGCCAAGGACCACGCCAAGGATGGCAGGCGCGATCGGGAACCCGTTGTCCTCCATCACATAGGCCGCGATGCCGGCGACGAGCATGACGGTCACGTCGAACGCGGTGTTGTTGATCGCGAACGAGCCGACGACGCAGAACAGCATGATGATGGGCATCAGCACGTTGCGCGGGACCTTGAGGATCTGCTTGCTCACCTTGATGCACCACCAGCCGAGCGGAATCATGATGAGGTTGGCGATGATGAACAGCAGGTACACGGCGTAGATGTTCTGCGGGTTGTTGGTGAAGAGCGTCGGTCCCGGATTCATGTTCTTCATGTAGAGCACGCCGATCACGATGGCCGTGATCGAGTCGCCGGGGATTCCGAACACCAGCGCCGGGATCCACGCTCCCGCGAGCGCGCTGTTGTTGGCGGAGCCCGATTCGACGATCCCCTCGACATGGCCCGTGCCGAACTTCTCGGGCTCCTTGCTGAACTTCTTGCTGACGGCGTACGACATCCACGCCGCGATGTCGGCGCCGGCGCCCGGCAACGCACCCACCAGCGTGCCGAGCGCGCTGCCGCGAAGGATCTGCATCGGATACTTCTTGGTCAGCCCCCACATGCCCTTGAACACGTTGCCGAGCGGCTGATCGACGATCTTCAGCGGCGGATTCGTGTCGACCGCGAACCGGATGATCTCCGAGATCGCGAACATGCCGATCATGAGCGGGATCATGCCGAGGCCGCCCAGCATTTCCGTGCTGCCGAACGTGAGGCGCGGGAACGCCGCCGGATTGTTGAGGCCGACGCACGCGATGAGCAGGCCGAGGAGCAGCGACACGAATCCTTTCAGCGGCCGGTCGGACGTCATGAATACGGCGCACGTGAGCCCGAGCAGCACTAGCCAGAAATATTCGTACGACGAGAACTTGAGCGCGAACTCGGCGAGCGTCGGCGCGGCGACGATCAGCACGGCGGTGCCGAAGAGCCCGCCGATCGCGGAGAACACGAGACCGGCGCCGAGCGCGAGCTCGGCTTGGCCCTTGCGCGTCATCGCATACGCCTCGTCGGTGTACGCGGCGGACGCGGGAGTGCCGGGCATGCGCATGAGGCAACCGGGAATGTCGCCGGAGAAGATCGCCATCGCCGTCGCGGTGACGATCGCGGCGATGGCCGGTATCGGCGCCATGAAGAACGTGACCGGCACGAGGAGCGCGGTGGCCATCGTGGCCGTCAGTCCCGGCACGGCGCCGACGAACAGCCCGAACAGCGACGCCGCCAGCATCACGAAGATGTTGTACGGCTGGAACACCAGCACGAAGGCTTGCTCCCAGGCGGTCATGAGGCCCCCACGCTCGCGGAAGTGCCGCGCTCGCTGCCCCCCGAGGGGGCGCAGTTCGCGGCTTGGGACGGCCCGGCGCCGCTCACCATCAGTACGTGATCCCCTGCAGCAAGCCCCAGGGAAGCGGCACCTTGAGGAGCTTGTAGAACGCGTAATGAATGACGAGCGTCGCGATCACCGCGACGGGCAGCACCCACTTGCGGCCGACGCCGTAGACGACGAACAGCACGGACAGGTACACGGTGCCGACGATCAGGAATCCGAGCCAGTCGATGGCGAGGATGTAGAAGACGTTGACGCCGACCGTGACGAGGAACGCGAGGACGTACTTTCCGTGGCGCGTCCAGTCGTCGAAGACGATCCACTGCGCGCGGTCGCCGCCCGCGCCTCGCGCCGCCAGCCCCTTCAGCACGAGGAGAACAGCGCAAGCGGCGAGCGCAACCGCGATGGCGCCCGGGAAGAGCGCCGGACCGATCTTCTGCCCGGGAATCGTCGGAAAGGATTGCACGTGAACGAGCAGCGCTGCGCTCAGCAGGAGCAGCAGCGCGCCCCACACGGCATCGTTGAGCTTCACTACTTGACGATGCCGACCGCCTTCATCGTTGCGCCCAGATCCTTGTCGGACTTGGCCATGAACGACGCGAACTCGTCGGGCGGCGCGTAGATCACGCCGAATCCGCGCTGCGACATGAAGTCCGTGTAATCCTTGCTCGCGACGATCTTCCGCAGCGCCGCGACGAGCTTGTCGCGCGCTTCGGCGTTGAGCCCCTTCGGCGCCGCCATGCCGCGCCACGCGGCCATCTGCCAGTCGCTGCCGGTTGCCTGCTTGAGCGTCGGCACGTTCGGATACAGCGACGCCGGCTTGTCGGACATCACGGCGAGGCTCTTGACCTTGCCCGAGTCGATCAGCGATCGTGCCTCCGGAAGCGAGACGGGGGCGATCTGCACACCGCCCGCGACGAGATCCTGCAATCCGGGCGCTGCACCGTTGGACGGAACCCAGGGCACGCTCGCGGGATCCATCTTGAGATCCTGCAGCATCCCGGCGATGGCGAGATGCCAGATGCCGCCCTGCCCCGTGCCCGAGGCCTTCATCTTGCCCGGGCTCGCCTTGATGGCCGCCAGGAGATCCGCCATCGTCTTGTACGGCGCATCGGCCGCGACCTGCACGCCGGCGGGATCGGCATTCACGAGCGCAAGCGGCGTGAACGACGCGCCGGTGAGATCGGTGAGGCCCTGCCAATGCATCATGCCGATCTCGACGGTGATGATGCCGATGGTGTAGCCGTCGGGCGGCGCCCCTGCAATCGCTGCGTGGCCCACGACGCCACTGCCGCCCGTGCGGTTGACGACGTTGACCGGCTGGCCCAGCTCCTTCTCGAGCAGCGT
>Ga0207691_10004655_pt1 | contig 13284 bp, 10 predicted proteins | sample KBSM13metaG_FD_184327 | JGI IMG/M metagenome (GOLD analysis project Ga0207691, IMG submission 184327) | Miscanthus rhizosphere microbial communities from Kellogg Biological Station, Michigan, USA - KBS M1-3 metaG (SPAdes) (version 2) | ecosystem: Host-associated > Plants > Roots > Rhizosphere >... | reverse complement strand
CGACTTCCCCAGCACGCAGTAGTTGAACTACATGTGCCAAAGTTCTTTCCTGTTCGCCGGGCCCAATGGCCTTCGCCACTTCGGTCTTCACTCTCGTTCGGTCAGACGTTCCCGCGCGCGAACCGCATGCGCTGCCGCTGAATCGACTGTCTCAGCCACCGCTGTGAGATGCCCCATCTTGCGACCAGGTCGGGGTTCGCGTTTTCCATAGAGATGCAGTTGAACACTGGGTTCTGCCAGCGCCGCCTCCCAAGCAGGTTCCCCTTCCTGCCAGACGTCACCAAGCAAATTCACCATGGCCGATGGGCGCAAAAGATCCGTTTTGCCTAACGGCAACCCGCAGACGGCCCGAACATGCTGCTCGAACTGGCTCGTCGTGCAGCCTTCGATCGTCCAATGGCCGGAGTTATGTGGTCGCGGCGCGAGTTCGTTGATGATCAGTTCCCCATCGCGTTTCAAAAACATCTCGACCGCGAGCAATCCGACCAGATCAAGGTTGATGGCGACGTCGCAGGCGAGTTGGCGGGCCGCCGTTGCCACTCGGTCGTCTACCCGAGCCGGCGCCAGGGTGAGATCGAGGATGTGGTTGCGATGAATGTTTTCGCAGACTGGAAAGACGCCGGTCGTTTGATTCGAGCTTCGTGCGACGATCACCGAGATTTCTTTTTCGAAATTGATCACCTTTTCCAGAACGCATTCTTCGTTCTTGCGCCCAGACCAGACCACTGTGAGGTCATCACCGGGGTCGATTCGCTCCTGGCCTTTACCGTCATAGCCGAAGGCCGCGCCTTTCAAAATCGCGGAGCCGTTGAGCGCCTGCATCGCACTCGTTAGGTCGGATCCACTCGTCACCCGGTAGAACTGCGCGACTGGGAATCCGGCTTTAGCCAGGAACTCTTTTTCGCCCAGGCGGTTTTGGGCGGTGAGCAAGACGTCCCCGTGTGGCCTGACGATTGGCTGTTCGCGCTTCGCCCACTCGATCGTGGCCGCAGGAATATTTTCGAATTCGAAAGTGAGAAGATCGATCTTGCGGGCGAATTGCACCACGGCGTCTTCGTCCGCATAACTCGCCACCGTCGAAAAATCTGAAAGTTGGGCGGCAGGGCCATTCTTCTCGGGAGAAAAAGTATGGACACGATAACCCATGCGGCGGGCCGCGATGGCAAACATGCGGCCGAGTTGGCCGCCTCCCATAACGCCAATGGTCGCGCCTGGAAGAAACGGAGTCTCACCTGTCATGGGAGCTTTTGCGCGAGAACTGTTTTGGTCTGGCGCTTCCGAAATTCCTCAACCGCTCTCCGCACTTTTGCGTCATGCAGTCCGATGACACTGGCCGCAAGCAACGCCGCATTCTTGGCTCCGGCGGTTCCGATTGCGAGCGTGCCGACCGCGACGCCCGCCGGCATTTGGGCGATCGAAAGGAGTGAGTCGAGGCCTTTCAAGGCGCGCGATTCCACTGGGACCCCGAACACCGGTAACCAGGTTTGCGCCGCGATCATTCCCGGTAAATGAGCAGCTCCGCCGGCGCCTGCGATGATCACCTGAACGCCACGCTTGGCGGCGGAGCGGGCGAACTTCGCCATCAGATCCGGTGTTCGATGCGCCGAAACGATTCGATGTTCGCTCGCGACACCCAGCTTCTCCAAAAGCGCAACCGCATGCTGCATCGTTTCCCAATCCGAAGCACTCCCCATGACGACACTAACGAGAGCGGGATTGCGAGTTTTCTTAGGCATAATCGCCGTCTTCCCTTCTTCCTGAAGGGATCAAATTGCAACGGTCTTTTTCTAATCGACAGACAGTTCGGTCCCATCAAGGTAGGAGTGGCGCGACATTGAGGCGCTTCATGAAAGTCGTTCTAAGTCTTTTTCTCCTTTTTGGTCTGATGTTAGTCGGATTCTGCGGATGGGGAATGTTTACGACTTCGGGGCAGGCAGCTTTTCCGGAAATGGCAGGCTTGCTGCCGTTCTATGCCGGAACGTTAGGCAGCGCAATTGTGCTCCTCGCGGGCCTTGTCTACGTTTTCTATCGCCGCCGCGACCGCGATCGCCTGCCCTAAGAAGCAAAGTATTTTCGTAAGCTTCTCGGCGCAGGACACTTGTAAATTCCAACGACGCCGGTATTCACGTTTTGACGGAAAAAGCTTGCATCGCAGAGGAGGATCTGCTCAGGATCGCACCCTTTATGAAGAAACTCGTCGCCCTGTTTTCTCTTTGTGTAGGTGGAATCGCATTTGGCCAGTTGGCCGATCCTGATGCCGGCAAGGTTCCCAAGAACGTGGATATGAGCGTAAGCCGTGGGAATGAAGCCGAGACAGCTGTGGCGATCAACCGCGCCAATCCGCAGCAAATAACGACCGTTTCGAATCTGGAAGTGGTTTCGGGAACATTTCACAGCTGGAGCACCGATGGGGGCAAGACCTGGCAACATGATGTGATTGCCGACGGCGACGCGCTCGGAGTCGCCTGCTGCGATGCCCAGCTCGCTTCGGATGATTTCGGCAATATCTTCCTCACTTATCTGTCGTCGGATATTTCGGTCAAAATGGCGGTTTCGACCGATGGCGGAGCGACGTTTAAACCGCTTCCGTTTCTGAATAATTTGCCGATGGGCGTCCCGGCATTCCCGTGGAAAAGCCTCGCCCGCATCGGCCAGGCAGTCGGTGGCGATCAACCTTCGATCTCCACGGGCGCCGGCAGTGTCTGGATTTCATGGACCTCTTCTAGCGGAGCGATTGCGGCGAGCGGAGCGGCTGTGACGGGACTTGGCCAGGTGGGAGCGTTCAGTCCCGCGCAAACTGTCCCGGGAAATGGCTTCGGGGATTATGGCGACACGGCGGTGGGTCCCGATGGCCAGGTCTTCGTCGTCTATCAGACTCCAACCGGTGGCGAAGGTCCGGCCACGATCTATGGCGCGCTTGATCCGGATGGTCTGGGGCCACAAGGATTCGGCGCGGGCAAAGCGATCCAGACAACCAACGTTGGCGGTTTCGACTATATCCCGGCACAATCGGGCCGCTCCATTGATGCGGAAGCCGGCCTCGCCTGGGACCGTACCACTGGTCGACTTTTCTTTATTTATGTCTCGGAGGAGCCGCAGGAGAGTAGCAACACCGATATTAACCTTCGTTACTCCGATGACGACGGGGCGACCTGGAGTACGTCGGTGCGCGTGAATGACGACACTGGCACGAGCAGCCAGTTCAATCCCAAGATTCAATTCGATCCTGTCTCGGGCAACATCGCGATCGCCTGGTACGATGCGCGCAACGACCTGGGGGACCACGGGCGCGGAGATACAAATGGCAAGGTTAACGATGATGTCATGATCTACTCGACCGTGAGCCGAGACGACGGAGCTACCTTTAGAGCAAACCAGCGTATCTCCATGGGTGTGTCCAACGATAATGGCGCCCAAAGCGGGGTGGACTACGGAGACTACAGTGGCTTCGCTTTCTACAATGGCAGAATGTATTTCTCCGCCGCGGATAACTCGAACTCCACTGGCACTAACCCGGACGGATCGCTCTCACATTTCGATCTTCTGGTTGCTCCTCTAACGGTTCGATAAGCGACGCTAGCCGACCTCAAGAGAGCACAGGCGTTTCAGGGACAATAACGTTGGAGGGCACCGCGCAGTCGGTGTCTCACGGTGACTTCTGCCCACGCGCACCGACGTGGATCGACCGGGGCGACGGCGCGGTTTTTTTGGGATTGCGTGGCGCTGCTCTCGCAGATCCTAAGGCGGAATAAAAGGTCGTGCCGGCGAGGGCGCCGTCACCAGCGGGCGAGGGCGCCCGCGCTCCCCAATCCCGGGGAATCCGCGCACGGCGCGGTATCCTCAAGAGATATCCAGTTACGGCAACTGAAATACTTCGACCAGTGCGATGCCCGTCGTATCGCCTGCCCCTCGCAGCACAGCGGTGTATTTGCCCGGAGCAAGAGTCATTACTATGGCTGACTCTGCGTCGTTACCCGGGGCAACACCGGAGGCAATGATGGCGGCCTCCTGATCGCTGCGCCAATTGTCGTTGGTGTAAAGCGTGTCGCCATCCTCGTTGTGCAATTCCAACGTCGGGTCTTGCAACTCGCCTGGAATTCCCATCGATGGGCCAATCCCACGAAAGATAACGTTCGCGGGCAAATCACCGAGAACGATGGTGCCGAGAATCATAACGTTGTCTCCAGTCTGGACGAGACCTCGCGTAGATATGTTGGCAAGTTTTGCCGGCACCGTCGGTTCAAGATCGTAAACCTCGACTAAAGCAATGCCGGTCGTGTCATCAACCCCGCTGACGATGGCGGTATAGTTACCGGGGTCCAGAGTAAGAACAACAGCGGGCTCCTTTTTGTCCTCCGGAGGTATTCCACTGGCCAAAACAGCGAGTCTGTCACCATCCTGCCAATCATCATTGCTAGCGATGGTCTTGCCGGTGTGGTCGTGAACTTCGAGATAGGGATCTCGGAGACGCTCCGCCAGATCGGCACCGAGTGATGGGCCGACTGCTCGGACGATAACCTTTTTCGCCTGACTCCCAGTTACAATAAAACCACCTATCAGAACATTGTCGCCCGTGCCGACACTTAGTCGCGTAGAGATATTACCCAACTCGACCGGCGTGGGACTGGGTGTCGGCGTGGGCGTAGGGGTTGGCGTTGGAGTTGGCGTAGCTGTAGGTGTCGGAGTTGGGGACGGTGTCGGCGTCGGACTCGGGGTTGGAGTCGGCGTAGGTGTTGGGGTTGAAGTCGGGGTCGGTGTGGGCGTTGGAGTAGGAGTTGGGGTCGGCGTGGGGGTTGGAGTTGGCGTCGGGGTAACGCCAGTTTCCACAATTTCCCCCGTGCCACTAACCTCCGGGCTGCCCACGCCGCCGGCCACCATGATGCGACCGTCTTGCAAAAGACTGGCGGTATGGTTTTGACGCGGCTCGGTCATGTTACCGAAGAAGGTGAACGCTTGAGTCGAAGGATCGTAGAGCTCAACTGAAGGAAGTGCTTTCTCGAGGCCGCCGAAAACGCTATTGCCCGTATTCGCCCCGCCAATAATGAGGACCTTGTTCATAAGGGATCCCCACACGGGATTACTAAGAAGAATCGCGACATGTCGATTGCGTGGCTCGATCAAACTTCCTACCAACGTGAAGGTCTGAGTCACCGGGTCGTACACTTCACATTGAGTTGGAAGAAGATAACCGCCACTCTGGAGGACTGTTCCGTCCGGCAGCAACGTCGATTCATGCTCGGTTCGCCCGACATGCATCTCGTTAAGCGTATAAGTCCAAGTGACCCCAATAGGATCATAGATCTCACAGGTTGGGGTACCAGAGTTAGGTTGCTGATCATTGGAAAGCGCAGCGCCCCCAGACGCAAAGACAGTCCCGTCATTTAGAAGGATGGCGCGGTGCCGCTTGCGATGCAGATTCAAGGGCGCTGTATAGGTATAGACGGGAGGATCAGCAAACGGATCGAAAAGCTCAGCGGTCGGAGTTGGCGTCCCGCCATGGCGCCCAGCCGCGAGTAAGACCTTGCCGTCTGGCAGCAAGGTGGAAGTAGAAAGTGAGCGTCCAGTATTTAGCTGCGCGACGCGGCTGAAGATCCCGGTAGGAATATCGTAAATCTCCGACTCATTGAGATCTCCATCGTCAGACTTACCGCCGGCAATCAGGACACTGACGCCATCGGAAAGAAGGTTCGCGGTGTGACTCTTCCTGACATGCTGCATGTTATCCCCAGCCGAAAAGGAATTCGTCGTCGGATCAAATAACTCGGATTCGTTGAGAAAGATGGAATCCAGACTACCGCCGACGAGAAGCACCCTGCCATCCGGCAGCACAGTATCCGTGTGCTGATTTCGACCAACTACGAGATCTGGCAGCGGTGTGAAAGTCTGGGTAACAGGGTCAAGAATCTCTGCGGTCTGCAGGGTGAAGTTGCCGGTTACGCCACTTGCGACGAAAATTGTCCCGTCCCACAACATAGTCGCAGTGGATCCCGAGCGATTCTGATTCATATCCGGATTCAACAAGTGCCATTGCGCTGTGGTCGGGTCGTAGGCTTCATTCACATTAAGGAAACCGCTTTCCAGAGTGGTACCTCCGATGATCATGACGACGCCGTCAGGAAGAAGGACCGCGCTATGGTTTGAACGGTGATACGTCAGAGGCGTCGTGGCTGTGAATGTCTCTGTGGCCGGGTCGAAGATGTCGACATCATCCTGAGGACTGGTGCCAGCGAAGCCACCCGCTATGAGAACTCTGCCATCCTGCATGACCGTTGAGGTATGGTTTGCCCGATGGATAATCATGTTGATGGGGGCGCTGAAAAGCTGAGTGGCAGGGTCATAGATCTCAGCGGTTTCGCTGGAGAGGCCGCCGACATAACCGCCCGTCACGAGAACCCTTCCGTCCTGCAAAAGTGATGTGGCATGAGCGCTCCGATTCAGCGGCAGGCTTGGCACGGTCGTAAAAAGCTGCGTCACCGGATCCCAGATATCGGCCTGTTTACCACCGACGATCAGCACTGTGCCATCCGGGAAAAGAGTGGCCGTGTGCTTGGTTCGGCCAATGGACATGGCGCGCGATAGCTGAGTGAACACTCCGGTCGCGGGATCGTAGATCTCGGCCGATTTCAAGAGCGAGCCATCGACCAGCTCGCCGCCGGTAATAAGGACCCGTCCGTCGTTGAGTTTGGTTGCAGTGTGATTTGCCCGCGCCGAAACGAGAGAACCTGTCGGAGCGATGGTGTTTGAAAAGGGGTCGTAAAGAAGTGCGCTGGCGGTATTGCCACTCTCGTTCACGCCGCCGGCAATCAGCACCATTCCAGAATCCAAGAGCGTCGAGGTATGCCCGGCGCGCTCAGGCGAAATAGTGACCGACGTGTTAGCTCGAGCCGCCGGTCGACCGGCCAGCGCCAAAACACAACACAATACAGCAATGAGGTTATTCTTCATGGGTGCGGAGTCGAAGGGGGACGGACCGTCTAGCAGGAAATCAAGCAATCTTGGTGCACGAAATCCTTGGGATTCTAGCACGTGATACGCCAATCGTCCAGAACGGGTTATATGGAGTTCTTCGCGAGGTACGAAATTCAAATCGAACGGGACAACGGCCGCTTGCCCACCAAGTCGCGTTTCTTAGTGTGTTCCCATGCGCATCGATAAGTTCACGCAAAAAATGCAGGAGGCCGTTCAAGCCTCGCAAGATGTTGCCTCCGAGTTCAATCAGCAGGAAATTACGAACGAGCATTTCCTCCTCGCGCTTCTTGATCAGAGCGAAGGCATCACTCGCCCGCTCCTCGAGAAAATGGGAGTTCCCGTCCAGTCGCTCAGGGAACAACTTCGCGCCGCATTGCAAAAACTACCTCGCGTCCAAGGCGCGAACGTCGATCTCCGTCTTGGCAACGATTTGCGGAGCGTGCTCGATGCGGCCGAGAAGGAAATGGCCAGGCTCAAGGATGAATTCGTCAGCGCCGAGCATTATCTCCTCGCCCTCACGAGCGCGAAAGTTCCCGCGGCTCAGATTCTGAAGCAGCTCGGGGTCACGCACGACAAGTTGATGCAGGCCTTGCAACAGGTCCGGGGTTCGCAACGCGTGACCGATCAAAATCCCGAGGGCAAATATCAGACGCTGGAAAAATACGGCCGCGACCTGACCGAGATGGCGCGCCGGGGCAAAATCGATCCGGTCATCGGACGCGATAACGAAATCCGGCGCGTCATGCAGGTGCTCTCGCGACGAACGAAAAACAACCCGGTGCTGATTGGCGAACCCGGCGTTGGCAAAACCGCGATCGTTGAGGGTCTGGCCCGGCGGATCATTTCCGGTGACGTCCCGGAGTCGCTCAAGAACAAAAAGCTGATCGCGATGGACATTGGCTCGATGGTGGCCGGCGCAAAGTTCCGCGGCGAATTCGAGGATCGCCTGAAAGCGTTTCTCAAGGAAGTGACCGATTCGCAGGGGCAGATCGTTTTGTTCATCGACGAGCTGCACACCATCGTCGGTGCGGGCGCGGCGGAAGGCTCGGTTGACGCTTCCAATCTCCTCAAGCCGCAATTAGCGCGCGGCGAGCTGCGCACGATCGGCGCGACGACGCTGAACGAATACCGCAAGTATATCGAGAAAGACGCGGCTTTGGAGCGACGCTTTCAACCCGTCATGGTGAATGAGCCGACGGTCGAAGACACAATCGCGATTTTGCGTGGTTTGAAGGAGCGTTACGAAGTGCATCACGGCGTGCGCATCCGGGACGCAGCGCTCGTTGCCGCGGCGGTCCTTTCTCATCGTTACATCAGCGATCGGTTCTTGCCGGATAAAGCGGTCGATCTCGTGGATGAAGCGGCCTCGCGTTTGAAGATCGAACTCGATTCCATGCCGACCGAAATCGATGTGATCGAGCGCGAACTCATGCAGCTCGAGATGGAGCGCCAGGCTTTGAAGAAAGAAAAGGACCGAGCGAGCAAAGAGCGCCTAACGAAGCTGGAGAAGGACCTGGCCGGACTGAAAGAAAAATCCGCTGCTTTGAAAGCCGAGTGGCAAAAAGAAAAAGGTCTGATCGATGAGCAACGGAAACTGAAGGAAGAACTCGACGCCGCTCGCACCGAGCTCGAGCGCGCCCAACGCCGCGGTGAATTGGCCCGAGCGAGCGAGCTGCAATACGGACGAATGCCGGAGCTGGAGCGCAAGCTCGCGGAACTGAGCGCCAAAGAAACGGAAAGCGGAAAACCGCAGCTCCTGCGCGAAGAAGTAACCGAAGAAGATATTGCCGAAGTGGTGTCGAGTTGGACCCACATCCCTGTCTCGCGTCTTCAGGAAGGCGAACGCGAGAAGTTGGTGAAAATGGAAGAGCGCCTCATGCAACGCGTCATCGGACAGCACGAAGCGATCGGCGCCGTTTCCAATGCCGTGCGCCGGGCCCGAGCCGGATTGCAGGATGAGAATCGCCCGATCGGTTCCTTCATTTTTCTCGGCCCGACCGGTGTCGGCAAAACGGAGCTTTCGCGCGCGCTGGCGGAATTTTTGTTCGACGACGAGAACGCCATGATTCGCATCGACATGAGCGAATACATGGAGAAACACACCGTCGCGCGTTTGATCGGCGCGCCACCCGGATATGTTGGCTACGAAGAAGGCGGGCAGCTCAGCGAAGCCGTTAGGCGCAAGCCGTACAGCGTCGTCCTTTTCGACGAGATCGAGAAAGCGCACCAGGATGTGTTCAACGTTCTCCTGCAGGTGCTCGATGACGGCCGCATCACCGATGGCCAGGGACGCACGGTCGACTTCAAGAATACGGTCATCATCATGACTTCGAACATCGGCTCGCAGTTCATCACCGAAGAAGAATCGAGTGAAGGCCGTTCGCGCCTTGTCATGGATGCCTTGCGCCAGCATTTCCGGCCGGAATTTCTTAACCGCATCGACGAGGTCATCATCTTCGATCGGCTGAACGACGAGGACCTGAAAAAGATTGTCGAGATTCAGCTGCGCCGCCTAACGAAGCGTCTCGAGCAACAAAAGATCACGCTCCAACTCACCGATTCCGCCAAGGCAGTCATAGCGAAGGCAGGTTACGACCCCGTTTACGGAGCCCGACCATTGAAACGCGCTATCCAGAAAGAAATTCTCGACCCGCTCAGTCTCCAGATCCTCGAAGGGAAATTCCACGAAGGGCAGACCGTCCGGGTGCAAGAAAAGGACGGCCGATTGACGTTTCAAACAGCGTAACCAGGCTTCGCCTCAGTGCAGATTCTCGCCCAGCGGCTGCGGCACTCGATCACGGTTGTAGGCCGCGTCTCCCGACGCGGCGGATGGGGCCGGCAGAGACTAGTTTGAACAGACTTCCTCAACCGCGCGTCTAAACACGGCATGAAGACTCTCCTCACCCTAGCCATTGCTTTCGCCTTCGCCGCCACCGGTTTCGCTGGTCAAAAGAAAGCCCCCTGTTGCGCAAGTGACGCGGGGAAGACGGAATGCTCGCAGATTTACGCAAAGCTCAATCTAACTCCAGAGCAGCATTCCAAGCTCGATGCCTTCCAGGCGCGCTGTGAAAAGGATGGCTGCAGCGAAGAGAGCATGAAGAAATTCTTCAAGAACGCGAAGAGCGTTCTCACGGCCGAGCAGTTCGCGCAGTTGAAGGCCGAGTGCGGCAAAATGGAGAAGCGCGGCTAGAAGACCGGCAACCGGTACGCCGAACAGCCGCGCGTGCAGTCTACTTAACTTGAGGGACGTGAGTCGGCAATGAGACGCGCCTTCAGCGCCCGAAAAATTATCAAGCTGTCCTGGGGCGTTGCCCCAGGCTAAAAGTGAGGAGCGTCTTCGACGCTAAACAGGCACGCATAGGCGGGCAGGCAGCGCTCCCGAAATTTGCGTCTTCCTAATTCGCACGGCCGAAGTTATTGTGCTCCCGCATCTTTCCTCCAGACGATGCTTTTTATGAAACCAAATCGCCTTTTCGTCTTCGCCGTCGCTTCCTTATTGGTCTTCCGATCGCTCCCAATATTGGCCGAGACTTCGGCCACATTCGATGTGCTGGTGACTTTCGATTATTCCAACGCAGACATGACCATTGCGAACGCAATCAATAACTACAATCAGGTCGCCGGTACCTTCTTCCGGGATTCAGGAGAACAGTACGGCTTTGTGTATTTCCTCGACAAATTCAGCGGCCCAATCGCTGATCCCAACGATCGCTTTCACAGCACTGAGGTCAAGGGCATCAATAATGTCGGGACACTTTGCGGGTCGTACGTGGGAGGTGACAGCATTTACCACAGTTTTCTTCGCTCCGGATTGACTTACACTGAGATCGATATTGGTCCCACAGACACCATCGCCAATGGGATAAATGATGCCGGTAACATTTGTGGCGCTACTACAACTGCCGATACGTGGATCGCTTTTGTTGTCATCGATGGGACAGTGACAACATTTGCTCCCCCGGGCGCCTTGGTCACCGAGGCGCACGGTATTAACAATCGGAACGAATGCGTTGGTTTCTCCTTCGATAACACAATGACCAGCGGGTTTCGTCGTAGCAGTGACGGAATCCTCGATTACCCGATCACCACCGAGAAATCGAAGCCCACCTACCTTTATGGAATGAATGGCTCCGGTTGGATGGTCGGCTCCATCGTCGATGACGGAGAGCACGCCATCTTGTTTCAAACACGAAAGAATTACACGACCTACGATTACCCTGGCGCAAGCCTCACGCGCTTTACTGGCATCAACGATCGGAAAATGGTTACCGGGTTCTATGAGGATAGGTCCGGAACACATTCGTTTATAGCGCGAGTAAGCCCCGCGCCGGCCGAGTAGCCGCTTCGACGCGCTCGAGGCGCGACACGACCGACAAACCGCGGAATCCGCGTTCTCGAGCGCAGAAGCCCGGTTCCTGTGCGAAGCGGACGACTTTCCTGGAAGGTCGCGCGCAAATCCTGTCATCGGATTGAGATATCCGAATCCATGCCGCCACGCGTTCCGCAGAGGAATCCGGGCTCCCGCCATGAGGACGCAAATTCCTGAATGGTGCCTCAAAGATCCTGCAATCGCCCAGCCGGATCCGCTCCGAGGCGAGCGGCTTCCTGACTGCGGCAGCCCGATTCCTTCAGGTGGCCAGGACGTTCCTACATTCCGCGGCCTCAAAGCTGCTCGATCACTTCGACATGAGTGCAACTACCTCCAATCCAGTGGCTAACCAACCCACGCCACGGCTCTTAGGTCTTGATCAGGTGCTTTTTGCCGTTAGTGACAAAACACGGTGGAGAATCCTGCAGAAACTTAGCGCTGCCGGAGAACCGCTCATGGTAACAGAGATCGCCGAGGCAATCGGTCGCAAGCCCAGTCTCACCGCGAAACATCTCGCCATTCTCCGCAAAGCCGGCATCACCCGAATCGGTCGCGGCCGCCTTCAGCAAATCGTGCCGCAGCTCGTTCCCGACCCCGGTGAGCAAGTCCTCGATCTCGGCTACGTCCAACTGCGGCTTGGCATGGAAGAATCGTGATGCTTGATTCCGGCGGTCCGGTTGCAGGGCGTCTTTCTCAGACGCCCGATATTAGAGTGGATCGAAGCTTCCGGTTTGAGACAAAACCCCCGATTGCCTGCGACGTTTGTTGCAACCGTTAGCAGATTTTCCTTCGATACTATTAAGGGGGATAAAAATTATGATGAAAAAACTTCTTCTTTTGGCGGCTGCAATTGCGGTCTGTAGCGTATCGGCGGCGTCTGCCGCGACAATTCGGGTCAAAGTTCAGGACTTCAGGTTCGTGCGTCCGACAATTAGTGCCCATGTGGGCGACACGATTGTCTGGCAATGGGTCAATGGCATGCATACCACGACATCGACGAATGTGCCGACGGGCGCGCGGACGTGGAATGCGCCGATCGATTCAACCAACACACAGTTTCGCTATCGGGTCCGTGTGGCCGGCAGTTATCAGTATCAGTGCAACTTCCATGTTGGTCAGGGAATGGTGGGCACGATCAACGTTACCGCTGGTCCCTAGTAAGTAGCGCGATTTCCCAGCACCAATTGGCGGGCGAGACGCCGTAGCATAGGCGTCTCGCCTGTGCGTTCAGCGTGCGAAACGTCTGTGCTGCGAGCCCAGTCACAACTATTGTATCACAGTCAGGGTAAGATCATTCCCATCGCCGCCTTCGTAGTTGGCTTGAAAGGTGTTGTTGCCGACGATAACCGTTGCACCGTCCGCCAGGTTGGTGAAATGGCTTGAAGTCGGGCTGGCGGCAGTGTTACTGATGATTACAAAACTGGTTCCAGCGGGGAGCACGTCAGTTGCAAGATCGTTAAAAAGAATGGACGCTCCCTGGATCCGTATCCCTTTCGCGCTCACGGAGTCCGCGATTGACACCCGGCTATCTAAAGTAACCCTATAGGTGGCGTCGGCTCGTAGTGTTAGCTTCGCGTTAATGGTAAGCGTGCCGGGCGTAACTCCACGCGCACCGGGGCCGAGGATGGCTCCAGCACCCGTGCCTGTGCCGACGATTACCGCTCCTGTGATGGTGCCGCTGCCGCCAAGGGTGCCGGCTTCCGCCTGCACCTGACCAGTGCCAGTTCCCGAACCGCTTGTATTATTAACCAGAAGAATACCTCCGCTAACAATCGTGCCACCCGTGTAAGAATTAGCCCCGCTCAGGGTGAGCGTGCCGAGGCCTACCTTGCGTAACTGCCCTCCGGTTCCACCAAATTCTCCACCGTCCCGAATTCGTCCGATAAATTCATCCGCCTCCGTCGCGGCACTCCCTTCTCCAATCTGAAGGTAGTTTCCTCCTAACA
>Ga0207691_10004654_pt1 | contig 13284 bp, 12 predicted proteins | sample KBSM13metaG_FD_184327 | JGI IMG/M metagenome (GOLD analysis project Ga0207691, IMG submission 184327) | Miscanthus rhizosphere microbial communities from Kellogg Biological Station, Michigan, USA - KBS M1-3 metaG (SPAdes) (version 2) | ecosystem: Host-associated > Plants > Roots > Rhizosphere >... | reverse complement strand
CGCCTCGGCCGCCGTCGAGCGTCCGATGGCGACGAAACGGCAGGTGCCCAGCGGGCCGAGGTCCGCGTGGATGCGGCGGGCGGCGCTCGGGGAGGCGGCGACGACGGCGTGCAGCCGGCCGGCCCCGATTTCGGCTTTCGCCTCGGCCGTGGTGAGCACGGTGGGCGGCGCGTCCTGCCCGGCCGGACTGATCCCCTGCGACAAGGTCGCCTGCGGCGGGGCCGGCGGGAATGCGGGCAGCGCCCGCCGCGGATCGGCAGGATAGTCGACGGTGTTGTACGCGGTGACGGCCTGGACGGCCGCACCGCGGGCCTCGAGGCCCTTGCGCAGCCGCGGGTCCGCTATGTCCGCCTGGGGCAGGAGCACGCTGCCCTGGTTCGCGGGCCAGATGTCGAGCAGGCCTGTGCCGGATTGCTGGCCCGTGGGTGCAAGGTCGACGCTGATGCCCCGGGACTCCAGCTCACGGCGGGTCGCCGGGCCGATCGTGGCCACGAGGATGCTGCCGGGCAGCCAGTTGCTCAGGGAGGCGCCGCGTTCGGCGGCTTTCGCCTCCAGTGCCTGGACCGTGGTCACGCTGCTGATCACGAGCCACGTGTAGGCCCCGGCGCCGAGGGCGTCGAAGGCGACGTCGAGGGAGTGCTGGTCGTTGGCCTGCTCAAAGTCAATCAGCGGGAGCAGCAACGCCTCGGCGCCGGCACGGCGGAGGGCCGTGACGAGTTCCCCCGCGCGGTCCGGGCTGCGGGCAACCAGCACGCGGGCGCCCTCCGGCACCCTCATGCCGGTTGGGCCGCCCGTGTTGTTGCGGTCGCTGTGGGGTGCCATGAAGTGGTGGATCCGCGGTTCAGGAAGCTGCCAGGTCCGCGATGTCCGCGGCGCCTCGGGCCAGCAGGACTTCTGCCAGCTCGATCCCGAGCAGCGTTGCCCCGACCTCGGTGAGGCCGTCGGTGGCTTTCTTGTCGCGGACGGTTGCCGTGCCGTCGACGGCGCAGACCACCGCTTCGAGGTACAGCATGCTGCCCTTGCGGTAGGCGTAGGCGCCCACCGGGGCGGCGCATCCGGCCTCCAGCCGGGCCAGCAAAGCCCGTTCGGCCGTGACGGCGAGCCGGGTGTCCGGATCATCGAGGGCCGCGAGGGCCTGCGCCAGCACGCCCTGGGAGCCTTCCGTGGACCCGGCCCTGCGGGGAGCGTCGGCGGTCCGGCATTCGATCGCCAAGGCACCCTGCCCGGCGGCCGGCAGCATGATGTCCGTCTCAAGGTATTCGCTGACCGCGTCGAGCCGGCCAATCCGGTGCAGTCCGGCGGCTGCGAGAACGACGGCGTCGAGGTCGTTCGACTTGCCGTCAACGACGGCATCGTTCGTGTTGCCCGGCAGCCCGGGAACGCGTCCCAGCCGGGTGTCCACGTTGCCGCGGATGTCGCGGATGTCCAGGTCCGGACGCACGGCGCGGAGCTGGGCCGCGCGGCGCGGGGAGCCGGTGCCGACGCTCGCGCCGCTGGGCAGGTCGGCGAGCTTCAGTCCGTCGCGGGCGCACAGCACGTCCCGGACGTCGACGCGTTGGGGTGTGGCCGCGAGGCTCAGGCCGAGGGCCGGACCGGTCGGGAGGTCCTTGAGCGAATGCACGGCGATATCGCAGGTGTCCTGCAGCAAGGCCTCGCGGAGCGCGGCGACGAAGACGCCGGTACCGCCCATCTGGGACAGCGAGCCTTTGAGGACGTCGCCGTCGGTCCGGATATGGACCAGCTCCACGGGGAACCCGCCGATGGCGGCCAGCTGGTCCGCGGTCTGCTGGGTCTGGGTCAGGGCGAGTTTGCTGGCGCGCGTGCCGATCCGGACGCTCATGCGGTCCCCTGCCCCGCCGCCGCAGCAGCCGCGGCTGCCCTTCCCGCCGCCGCGGGGGCGGCCGGGTAGGGATCGTGTCCGGTCCCGACGGTGGTGTCGGCTCCGGCGATGGTGGGCTTTTCGCCGCGGAAGTTAGCGCAGCAGCCGGGACGGCAGACGTCGTACCAGGGGCCGAGCTTGGTCAGGTGCGGCCGCTCGGCAATGTTGTTCGCGACGGTCCGCTCGCAGATGAGGTCGACAAGCCCGGCGACAAACTTGCGGTGCGTTCCGGGCGTGGGGACACGGGTTGCGGCCAGTTCCAGCCGGGCGCAGGTCTCAAGCGCCTCGGTGTCCAGGTCCCAGACCACTTCCATGTGGTCGCTGACAAAGCCCAGCGGCACAATCACGATGCCCTTGACGCCCTGGCCCGCGAGCTCCTCGATGGCGTCGTTGATGTCCGGCTCGAGCCACGGCACGTGCGGGGCGCCGGAGCGGGACTGGTAGACGAGGGACCAGGGTGCGGTCAGGCCGGTCGCGTCTTCCACCCGGCGGATGATCTCGGTGCCGGAGGCCAGGTGCTGTGCGGCGTAGGCGGAGTCTTCCTCAAAAGTGCGCGGCTCGCCCTCGGACCGGCCGGCGGCCTCGGCGTCGCGGGTCGGGATGGAGTGCGTCGCGAACAGGATGTGCACGGGGGCTTCCGGGGTGCCGGCCGCGGCCAGCTGGGCACGGACGTCGGCGAGGCCGGCGGCGGTTCCCTCGATGAAGGGCTCCACGAACCCGGGGTGGTCGAAGTACTGGCGCACCTTGTCGACCTCGAGCTTGCCGTCGAGCCCGGTTTCGGTCAGCGCCATGCCGATGTCCTCGCGGTACTGGCGGCAGCTGGAGTAACAGGAGTAGGCACTCGTGGTGAGCATGAGCACCTTGCGGTGGCCGGCGTCGTAGATCTCCTGCAGGGTCTGCGGGATGTACGGGTCCCAGTTGCGGTTGCCCCAGAACACCGGCAGCGCGATGCCGCGGGCTGCAAGTTCGGCCTCGAGGCCGGCCTTGAGCTGACGGTTCTGTCCGTTGATGGGGCTGATGCCGCCGTTGGCGCGGTAGTGGTGCGAGACCTCTTCGAGCCGTTCGTCGGGGATGCCGCGGCCGCGGGTGACGTTGCGGAGGAACGGGATGACGTCCTCCTGGCCTTCGGGCCCGCCGAACGAGGCGAGGAGCACGGCGTCGTACTCCTTGGGGGCCATCCGGCCGGCCTCGGTGACGGTGTTCACGGCGGTTACCGGAGCGGCGGATTCCTGAGGATCGATCGGGCTCATGCCAGGACCTCGGCGATCTCGGCGGCGGTGACGCGGCGGCCGGTGTAGAAGGGGATTTCCTCGCGGACGTGGTGCCGGGCTTCGGTGGCGCGCAGGTGGCGCATCAGGTCCACGAGGTCCACGAGCTCGGGGGCTTCCAGTCCGAGGATCCATTCCCAGTCGCCGAGGGCGAAGGAGGAGACGGTGTTGGAGATGACCTGGGGGAAGTCGCGGCCCAGCATGCCGTGGTCGCGGAGCATGGCGCCGCGCTCGGCGTCCGGGAGCAGGTACCACTCGTAGGAGCGGACGAAGGGGTAGACGCAGAGCCATTCCGCCGGTTCCACGCCGCGGGAAAACGCCGGGGTGTGGTTCTTGGCGAACTCGGCCTCCCGGTGCACGCCCATGGCGGACCAGACGATCTCGGTGCCGGCGAACAGCTTGCTGCGCCGGATGTCCCGCACTGCCCGCTGCAGCGCTTCCGGCCGGGGACCGTGCAGCCAGACCATGATGTCCGCGTCGGCCCGCATCGCCGAGACGTCGTAGCTGCCGCGGTGGACAACTCCGGCCTCGGCGAGGCTTTTCATCAGGGCCTCGAAGTCCTCAGCGGCATCGGCGCCGCGCAGGATGTCCGCTGACCGCTTGAATACGGTCCAAAGGGTGAAGAACTGCTCAGTTGAATCTTCGGGCGCCGATGCCCCGGCGACTGATTCTCCGGGGGCTGACATTCCGGTTTTAGTGACAGATTCGGCAGAAGTGTGGCTCATGCATACCAGTCTGCCTCCTCTCCCCAGCTAAGTCGAAAAAAAGCACTTCTACAACGCGTAGAAGTGCTTTATTTCACATGGGGGGCGCGGGAGGCGGGGGCGCGTCCGCGGGAGGCGGGTCCTGTCAGCTCCGGCGCATCCGGAGGACCGCGGCGCCGGCGCCGAGCGAGAGTGCCACCAGGCCGATGCCCCAGCCGACCAGCGGGGACAGGCCGGCCGGTTCCAACGTCGAGGTTGCCTCGAGGGAGGAGTTGCCGGAGTGGCCCTTGGCCGGAGCCGGCGCCTGGGTCCGGCCGGCGGGGTTTGAACCCGTCGGGGACGGGCGCGGTGTGGCCGACGTCGACGCCGACGTCTGCGCGCCGGCACCGTTGCCCGTGGCCGGCACCGCGGTGCCGGACTGTGGATCGGCGGCCGGGTCGGCGGCCGCGCTGCCCGGTGCCGGCCGCTCTGGGGCCTGCCCGGTGGGGGCAGACCCGGCGGATCCGCCTGCGGCGGGAGCTCCCGGAGCCGGGGCGGCGGGCGGCGCGGCGGGGTCCTGCGGCCCGGCGGGCGGCGCAACCTTCGCGGGCGGGGTGCTCGACGGCGGTGGGGTACTGGTGCGCGGGGACGTGGGTTCCGGGTCGCTGGGCTCGGGCTCGGGATCGCTGGGTTCCGGGTCGCTGGGTTCGGGGTCGCTGGGTTCCGGGCTGCTGCCGTGCGACGGCGACGGGGAGGACTCGCCCGAGCCGGCGGACGGCGAGGGGCTCGGCGTCGTCGAGGAGCCCAGCAGGCTGTCCAGCACGTCGCCGAGGCCGAGGGTCAGCGAACCCTGCGCGGACGGTGCGGTGGACGCCGCCGCGGACAACCCTGCGGCCGCCTGCGAGGCAGGAGCCCCGGCGGTGCCAGCCAGTACGGCCCCGAGCGCGACCGCCGCCGCGCCGCTTCGAAGGCCCCGGTGGCGGCCGGTCTTCGTTGTTGACACCTTGGACCTGAAGATAAACATGGTCATCGAGCCTAGCCGGAATCGACCAGCAGGAAAAACTTGCAAAAACCGCGAATTTCCGGCACGAAACCACCGGGACCGGAGGGGTTCAGGGTGCCTTTGGAACCGCTGTGATTCCTGTGACTGAAGGTGTGCCTGGGACTCAGGAACGTCGTTCGGGACAGCCAAATTCAGGGTCACCAAATTCAGCGCAGACACATTGAGCGCAGCCGCGTTCAGCGCAGCCACTTTCAGCGCAGCCGCGTTCAGGGCAACAGGGTGCGGACCTGCTGCGGGGTGTCGGCCACGATCGCTGCCAGGCCATTGCCGGACAGCCAGCCGCCCACCACGGCAAGCGTGCCGTCCGCGGCACAGACGCTCCGGACGGCCGCGACGCGCTGCCTGTGGCCCAGGGAGGCAAACGGCAGTGCGCCGGCCCAGCGGACCACGTCCCAATCGGCCACGTCCCCGGCGCCGACTGGCACCCCCAGCAGGGCCGACGCATCAGCCAAGGCTGCGCGGAAAAGTTCATCGTCGGAGCGCGGCGCCGCGGCCAGTCCGCCGCCGCGGGACTCGGGCAATGCCCCGGGAGTAACAGCCCCTGGAGCTGCGCTCCGCCCGTAGGAGAGCCGGAGCACATGCCTTCCCGGGCCTGCCTGCTCCGCCAGCCACGCCCATTTGGCGGTGGCGTGCGTCAGCGCCTTGGCCTGCACACCCGGGCTCTGCGGCGCAACAAGCACGCCGGTGCCGCGTGGCGCCGCGTCAAGGGCCGGGAGGTCGACCACGAGCGTGACAAGGCTGACGTCGGGTCCGGCATCGGGGCGGTGGCCGGCAAGTTCCGGCAGGGACTCCTCAAGCAGCCCGACGGCGGCGGGGCCCTCGACCGCAACCGCGAGGAGCCCGGCGTCGAAAGTGGCCTGGTCCGTGGCCACGCGCCAGCCGTCGGCTGTGCGCCGCACTGACCGGGCCGCGGTGCCGGGCAGCAGGCTGACTCCGCGCTGACGCAGATCGGCCAGCAGGGCGGCGACGAGGGTGTGCATGCCGCCGCGCAGCCCGGCGACGGCGGAACCGGCCTTCTGGAGCCCGCCGGCCTGGCCTGTTCCGGACGGTCCGGCGGGTCCGCCCGTGGCGGCCGCCGCTCCCCTGCGCTGGGCCGCGACGGCGGCGGCGAGGGAGCCGTGCTGGCGGATGCCGGCCCGCAGACCGGGGGCCACCATGTCGACGTCGAGCACTGAGGGGTCGGCCGAGTGCACGCCGCCGACCACCGGTGCGACGAGCCGGTCCAGGACCCGCTTGCCCATCCGCCGGCGGACCAGGGCTGACACGCTCGTTGCCCCGTCAGCGGTGCCCAGCGAGGCCGGCAGCACGGCGTCGACGGAGGCGCGGAGGGATCCCAGCAGGCCCAGCGACCGGCGGACTTCCGGGTCCCACGGGCTCGCCGGGATGCCCAGCACACCGGTCTTAGGCAGTTCCCGGGGGCCGTCAGGCAACTGGACCCAGGCCCCGCCGGGGTTCGGCGCGACGATCTCGCCGGCCAGCCCCAGCTCCGCGGCGAGATCGGCTACGGCGGCGGTGCGGGTGGCGAAAGACTCCGCGCCGCTGTCCAGGGTCAGTCCGGCCACGACATGGCTGCCGACGCAGCCGCCCCAGGCCTCGCCGGCCTCCAGGACGGTGGTGCGAACCCCGGCCCGGGCGAATTCCCGAGCCGCAAGCAGTCCGGAAATCCCGCCCCCGATCACGACGGCGGTGCCTTCCACGGGAGTCCCGGCGGCGCCTGCGTCCACGCCCCTACTCCGGAGCGATGGAGTGGATGAGTTCGACGACGCGCGTGAGCACCTCAGGGTCCGTCTCCGGCGGCACACCGTGGCCGAGGTTCAGGACGTGCCCGGGCGCCGCGGAGCCGGCCGCGATCACCTCTCGGACGTGGGCTTCGAGGACGTCCCACGGTGCCGAAAGCAGTGCCGGGTCGATGTTGCCCTGCAGCGGGACGGTGCCGCCGAGGCGGCGGTTGGCTTCGTCCAGCGGCAGCCGGTAGTCGACCCCCACGACGTCAACGCCGACGTCGCGCATCGCGACGAGCAGTTCTGAGGTGCCGGTGCCGAAGTGGATCAGGGGTGCGCCCAGGTGCCGGACATGGTCCAGGGCACGGGACGACGCCGGCGCAACGAAGCGCTGGTAGTCGGCAAGTCCCAGCGAACCGGCCCAGGAGTCGAAGAGCTGGCCGGCGGAAGCGCCGGCTTCCAGCTGTGCGCGGAGGAACATCCCCGAGGCATCGGCGGCCCAGTTGGCCAGGGCAGTCCAGGTTTCGGGGTCGGCGTGCATCATGGTGCGCGGGCCGAGGTGGTCGCGGGAAGGCTTGCCTTCCACCATGTACGCGGCGAGGGTAAAGGGCGCACCGGCGAAGCCGATCAGCGGGGTGCTGCCGAGCTCGGCCACCGTGAGCCGGACGGCTTCGCGGATGGGCTCCAAGGCCTCCCAAGTCAGCTGCGGCAGGGCGGCAACGTCCGCGGCCGTGCGGACGGGTTTGTCCAGCACGGGTCCCACGCCGGGCACGATGTCCACTCCGACGCCGGCCAGCTTAAGCGGGATGACAATGTCCGAGAAGAAAATGGCGGCATCGACGTCGTGACGGCGGACCGGCTGCAGGGTGATCTCTGAGGCCAGCTCGGGGCGCAGGCACGAGTCCAGCATCGCGACGCCCTCACGGACCTTGAGGTATTCGGGCAGTGAGCGGCCGGCCTGGCGCATGAACCAGACGGGACGGCGGGAGGGCTTGCCGCCGCGGTAGGCGGTGATCAGCGGCGAATCCGCGGTGCGGCCGTCCATCAGCGGGTGGCCGGCGTCGAGGCCGCGGGCGGCGCCGTCCGTGGCGGCGCCGTCAATGGCTGCATTGCCGGCTGCGCCGTTGTCGGACGTACTGAATGTGGTCGTGCCGGCACGTGCCGCAGCGCTTGGAGTCATGACTTCGATTGTGCCCAAATTTGTGCCCAAAAGATAACGACAGCCTGTCACGCCGGCTCTGACACCGGCCCCGAGTGCCGCGTCGTGGCGGGAATCACAGGCCAGGGTGCCTGAGCCCACGCCCGGACAGTTGTTCTACACGGGCGCGAAAAAGCTATGATGGTGATGCTGTGGTTCTTTTTTCATTGGTGGCTACACACGCCGACATCGACCTCGAAACCGTTGCTCAGTTGAGCACCGGTGCTTCAGGGATCGCCACATCCGCCCTCGCCGGATCGCCGGCCGTGGCGGGTGCCGTTGTCCTTGCCACCTGCAACCGCCTTGAAATCTACGGTGAAGCCCCCCATCCGGACGCCGTCGCCGCGGCCCGGGCGGCCCTCATCACCCACATCAGCGGCGCCAGCGGACTCAACGACCAGCTCGTCTCCCGCGCCTTCAGCACCCGCACCGGCGCCGAGGTCAGCCAGCACCTCTTCTCGGTCAGCTCCGGTCTGGACTCCGCCGTGGTGGGCGAACGGGAAATTGCCGGGCAGGTGCGCCGCGCCTTGATCACGGCCCAGCACGAGGGCACCGCCAGCTCCGGCCTGGTCCGGCTGTTCCAGGCCGCGTCCAAGACCGCGAAGGACGTCGGCGCCCAGACGGCGTTGGGTTCGCGCGGGCTCTCCATCGTCTCCGTGGCCCTTGATCTCGCCACTGACCTGTCGGAAAACCCGGACTGGTCCGCCAAGAAAGCCGTCGTCTTCGGAACCGGCGCCTATGCCGGTGCCACCATGTCCCTGCTGCGGGAACGTGGCTGCACCGATGTCTTTGTCTATTCCTCCTCCGGCCGCGCCGCCGGCTTCGTCGCCACCCGGGGCGGCACGGCACTGAACGAGGACACGCTTCCGGGCGCAGTCGCGGCCGCCGACGTCATGATCGGCTGCAGCGGCTCCGACAGCCGGGTCGAAGCGGACGAACTCGCCCGGATCCGGGCGAACTCGCCCCAGCCGCTGATCGCGATCGATCTCGCTTTGACCCATGACTTCGACCCCGCGGTCGGCGACCTCGACGGCGTCGAACTGCTTACGCTGGAATCGGTCCGGCTGGCCGCACCGCAGGAACAGGCCGAGTCGCTCGAACAGGCCAGCAGCATCGTGGCCGGGGCGGCCAGCGCCTTTGAGCAGGAGCGCGAGGCCAGGAGCGTCGACTCGGCGATCGTCGCCTTGCGCCGCCACACGATGAACGTCCTGGATGCGGAAATGGAAAAGGTCCGGGCCCGGCACGGCTGCACGGCCGCCGCCGAAGAAGTCGAATTTGCCCTGCGCCGCATGGTGAAGCAGCTTCTCCACGTCCCCACCGTCCGGGCCCGCGAACTGGCCTCCAACGGACAGCAGGACGCCTACATTGCCGGTCTTGAGGCGCTCTACGGCATCACGGTGGAGCCCACCGCCGGCGCAACGGTTGCAGGTGCCGCCGGTTCCGGGGCCGCGTGCCCCGTGGACCACAACGCCGCTGTCCACAACCCCGGTGCCCATAACCCCGGCGACCCCGGCCCCGCCGCGGGCGACATCCGCGAAACCGCGTAGCTGCCCCGCGCGTTCCCGCACCGCGGCTTATCCCTGGATTATCCGGGGAAAGCGTTGATCCCGGTCATTTCGGCCGACACCTGCCACAGCCGTATGGCCGCCTCCCGGTCCACCGCGTGGGCATCCACACCCCTGATCCTGGCTTCGGGCGATCCCGGCACCGTGGCTTCGGCGATGTCGCAGTCCTCGCAGTAGACGCCGCCCATTCCTTCGAGCGCCGGCGCCGTCGCGGCCCAGACCGAGGTGGCGGCGCCCTGCGCGGGTGTCTTGAACCGCGGGTCGAGCTTGCCGTGCTCGTCCATCCAGCCCGCGGCGATCATCTCCTCCCGCGGCAGGTGCCGTTGCAGCTCCGTCATGATCCCGCCGGGATGTACTGCGAAGGCGCGCACGCCAAAGTTCCGGCCCAAGGCATCGAGCTGGACGGCGAAGAGCGCGTTCGCCGTCTTGGCCTGGCCGTAGGCACGCCACTTGTCGTAGCCGGCGTCGAAATTGATGTCATCGAAGCGAATGGCCGAGAGCTTGTGGCCGGTCGAGGACAGCGAGACCACGCGGGCTCCCTGCGCCGCGGCAAGCGCCGGCCACAGCAGGTTGGTCAAGGCAAAATGGCCCAGGTGGTTCGTGGCGAACTGTGATTCCCAGCCGGGTCCCACCCTTTGCTCCGGACTTGCCATGATGGCGGCGTTGTTGATGAGGATGTCCAGGCTGCGGCCTGAGCCCGGCGCCGCGCCAAGTGCCGCGTCAGGCGCGGCGCCAGGTGCCGTTTCGGTCGCCAGGCCGGCCAGGAAGCCGGCGGCGAACGCCTTCACACTGGCCAGGTCCGCAAGGTCCAGCTCGGCGACGCTGACGCCGCCGCCAGCCGTTGCCGGCGTCAGCCCCGCCGCGGCCAGGACGTCGCGGGCATGCTCGGGCCGCCGGGCCGGCACCACGACGGTGGCGCCAGCGGAGGCCAGCGCCCGCACGGTCTCCAGGCCCAGCCCCGAGTAGCCGCCCGTGACAATAGCGGTCTTCCCGGTCAGGTCGATGCCGGCAATGACGTCGGCCGCCGTCGAATCCCGGCCGAACCCGGAGCCAATCTTGCGCTGGGACGTCGATGTATTTTCCTGGCTCACGGCATTTTCCTGGCTCACGGCGTCTTCCTCTTTCACGACATTTTCCTCGCTCATGACCAAGCCTTTCGTTTTAGGGCGCCGCTCGGCGGAGCGTGTTGTGCGGTATCGCGGCCTTGCTGGCCATATGGCCCGCCAAGGCTCAGTACACCGGTTTCCCGGGCTCCACGTCCCTTACCCAGGCGAGAATGCCGCCTTCGAGGTGGCTGACGCGCCCGTACCCGGCGGCGCGGGCCGCGGACAGGACGGCGGCGGATCGTGTTCCGGCCTTGCAGTGGAAGACAATTTCGGCATCCTGGGGCAGTTCCTGCCACGCCTCGCCGGCAAGGATGCGGCCTTGCGGGATCAGCTCCGAGCCCTCAATGCGGACGATTTCGTATTCTCCCTGCTCCCGCACGTCCACGAGGTGGAAGTCCTTGAGGCCGGCCTTGCGGGAGGCCAGCATGGTGGCGAGCTGGGTCGCCGTCACGGTGTGCTCGGTACCGGCATCCGCCGTTGGAGTGATCCCGCAGAAGGCCTCGTAGTCGGTGAGTTCGGTGATTCGTGCTGCCGCCGGGTCCTTGGTCACCTTGATCTCGCGCCAGGTGCCGCCCAGCGCGTCATAGAGCGCCAGCCGGCCCAGCAGGGACCGGCCGACGCCGGTGATCAGTTTGACCGCCTCGGTCACCATCAGCGCTCCGACGGCGGCGCACAGCATGCCGAACACGCCGCCTTCGCCGCAGGACGGCACGGATCCGGGCGGCGGCGCCTCCGGGTAGAGGTCCCGGTAGGTGGGCCCGAACTGTTCCCAAAAGACGCTGACCTGGCCGTCGAAACGGAAAATCGATCCCCAAATGTAGGGCTTGCCGAGGATGGCGGCGGCGTCGTTGACGAGGTAGCGCGTGGCAAAGTTGTCGGCGCCGTCGAGGATCAGGTCGTAGCCGGCAAAGAGTTCCAATGCGTTGGACGCGTCGAGCCGGACGTTGTGGAGCCGGACATCCACGAGCGGGTTCAGGGCCGTAATGGCGTCGCGGGCGGACTCGATTTTCGGCCGGCCCACATCCGCGACACCATGGATGATCTGGCGTTGGAGGTTGCTGAGGTCGACGTCGTCGTCATCGACGATGCCAAGGGTGCCGACCCCCGCGGCGGCGAGGTAGAGCAGCGCCGGGGAGCCGAGGCCACCGGCACCGATCACCAGGACTTTCGCGTTCTTGAGGCGTCGCTGGCCGATCGCGCCGATCTCCGGAATGATCAGGTGCCGCGAGTAGCGTTCCACCTCGTCCGGACTGAGGTCCGCAGCCGGGTCGACCAGCGGTCCGGGCTGCGGATCCAGCTTCGTCTGGGGGGTTGCGGGGGCACCGGCGGCGGTGAACTTGGAAGCCATACTTCAATCTATGCCCGAAGATACCACCAGGTCATATTACCCGCGCGTAAGGTGTAATTGAGTGCAAGGTAGTTCAGTACAAAATGCAGACGATTGCCATTGCGCGCAATGGGGTGAATAAGGGAAAGAAGGCCGACAGTGGTTCATCAGGCACCGTTGGAGCGGGACGAGTCGGGCAAGCCGACGGCAGTGCAGCCCCGGAGCGGACAACGCTCGGCCCGCCTCCCCCGCGACGAACGCCGGGCGCAGCTGCTGGCGGCCGCGCAGGAAGTTTTCGTGGCGAACGGCTACCACGGTGCCGCCATGGACGAGATCGCCGAGACCGCCCACGTCAGCAAGCCGGTGTTGTACCAGCACTTCCCCTCCAAGCGGGACCTCTACCTGGCTCTGCTGGACAGCCACCTCAGCAAGCTGACCGACCTGCTGCTTGGCGCCCTGAACTCCACCACCGACAATGACGAGCGCGTCCAGGCCGTCATGCGCGCCTACTTCCGCTTCATCGCGCACGACGACCAGGCCCACCGGCTCGTCTTCGAGTCGGACCTGATTAACGACCCCGACGTCAGCGCGCGGCTGGAAACGTTCAACAAGACCTTCGCCGACGCCGTCGCGCACGTCATCGCCGAGGACACCAAACTGCCTGAGCTGGAGGCCCAGCTGCTGGGCCGCGGACTCGCCGGCATGGCCCACGTGAGCGCACGGTATTGGCTGGAAACGGACGGGAACCTGGATCTCGATGTAGCCAGCGACCTCATCTACCGTTTAGCTTGGCGCGGAATCTCCCGCTTCCCCAAAGAGACCTAGACTACAACTAGAGATTGACCTTAGACATTTTTTGGACGTTGATTGGCTGGGAGGCCTTGCTGTGGAAGTAAAGATTGGTATTCAAAACATTGGCCGCGAAATTGTCCTCGAATCGGCGCAGGATGCCGAAGCCGTCGCCAAGGTAGTGGGCGACGCGATCGCCAAGGGCAGCGAACTGCGGCTGACGGACGACAAAGGCCGCCTGGTGATCGTCCCCGCCAATGTTCTGGGCTACGTGGAAATCGGCGCAGAAGAGGCCCGCCGCGTCGGCTTCGGTGCCCTCTAGCCCCGTTCTTCCCACCACCGTTCCTTCATCGCAGTTTCTCCATCGTGAGGTGTCCTGAATGCTTTCCCTGATTGTGGTCGCCATGGTGACCGTGGCTGCGGGTTTCGTGGTGTGGGCCAACGACAAGCGGCACCAGAAGTACGGCGTCGCCGTCCCTGCGGGAGTCGCTGCATCCGTCGGTATGCTCAGCTGGATCATCTTCATAGCGGCCGGATTCGGCTACCAGCCGGGCCTGACCTGGATCCCATGGATCCTGCCGATGGTCCTGGGCACTGCGGCCTCGATCGCGGCCGTGGTGTATCTCGGCAGGGCCCGGACGCGGCAGGACACCGAGCGGCTCACCAGCATCCTGAAGCTCTAGCT
>Ga0207691_10004651_pt1 | contig 13290 bp, 13 predicted proteins | sample KBSM13metaG_FD_184327 | JGI IMG/M metagenome (GOLD analysis project Ga0207691, IMG submission 184327) | Miscanthus rhizosphere microbial communities from Kellogg Biological Station, Michigan, USA - KBS M1-3 metaG (SPAdes) (version 2) | ecosystem: Host-associated > Plants > Roots > Rhizosphere >... | reverse complement strand
CGGCCAGCGAGCAGCCGATGTTGTAGTAGCAGTGGGGGCAGTGCTCCTTGTAGAGCCGAGCGAGGTAGAACATTTCCTCGGCCCGCTCGTGGTCGCCCAGCTCACTGTAGGTGATGATCCGGTTGCAGTAGGCGGGCTCGAAGGAGTTGTCGATCCGTTCGATGCGTTCGAAGATGCCCAGGGCCTCGTCGAAGTTGCCGACCCGGTGGAGGTCGACGCCGAGGTGGTTCATCGCCTGCAGGTCGTTCTCGTCGATCTCCAGCGCCTTGCGGTAGGCGTCGATGGCCTCGTCGTAGCGCTCCATCTCGTCGAGGGTGAGGCCGATGTTAAAGAACCAGCCACCGTTGTAGGGGTTGATGTCGATGGCGGCGCGGAGTTCCTCCAGCGCTTCGGACCAGCGGCGCTGCTCGAACAGCTCCTGGGCGCGTTCGACCCTGCGCTCGGCGTCATCCCAGTCGTTCATACCCATCCGGAGCGTACCGTCGGCTGAGTGTTGGAGTTGTGCCGGCGAACTCCGGCGCTCCCTATTAAATACTCCGAACGATTCCATAGCAAGCCGCCGCTTGCGGCTTAGCGTTTTCGGGTCGGTCGGTGAAACAGGCTAAGCCGCAAGCGGCGGGGGAGGGGAACGGTCGCGTCCGCCGCGGGCGCACTTTTTCCGGCGCATAAAATACGGTAACCTCCGGGGCGCGACGATAACCCCAGCAGGGACGTGCGGCGTGGGTGCCACCGGCGGCGGAACATCCGGCGGCGCGCGGTCCGGTCCCCCTGGCGGGGCATGCGGCGCGGGCCGCCGGCAAGGTGGTTGCAGGCACGGCACGGACGGATCGGATCTTCGGATCGGACGATCTTCGGATCGAAAAGCGACTCGTTCTCCCTTCTCTGCCCCCTTTCCCCGTGGCAAGACCGGGCCTCCGATGGGGCCCACAGGGTTAAACGGCAAGGGCGGCGTGGGTCGCAGACGACGCCTCATTTCGATCTGCCTCACGGCGACCGCCGCGGCCGCCGGCAGTTTGCTCGCGCCCCCGCGGCACGCCGCGTTCGCCCAGGCCCAAGCGCCAGCACAATCGCAAACACAGCCCGTGCCGGACGGGAAAGCGCCCGCTACTGGCGCCGCCCCCACGACGGCTCCCGCAGCGCCGCGCGGCCCGGATGTCGCCGGGGACGTGCGCCACTTGGCCGACACCCTGCGGAATCCCGCCGCGCGGCCGGCGGAGCGCGACGAGGCCGCCTCGCGCCTGGCGATCCGGCCCGGCGCCCAGGCCGACGCAGTCCTGAGGGAGGTCTTGGGCTCCGGCAGCGCCGCCAGCCGGATCTCGGTCGCCCGGGCGCTGGCCGACGACGCGTCACCGCGCGAGGAGTTTATCGGACCGTTGGCCCAGCTCCTGGGCGGCGGGGAGCAGCGCTCCGCGGCGTTGGCGGAGGCGGCATCTACGGCGCTGGCCGCATACCGGAGGAATCCCGCCGCCGTCGATGCCCTGATCCGCTCGGCCAACGACACCAACCAGCCCGCGCCGCTCCGCATCGCCGCGATCCGGGCGCTGGGCCGTGTCGTCGATTCCGTGGCCGCGCAGTCGCTGGTCCAGATCGTCAATGCCGGAAACGACCGCCGGGACGTCCGCGACGCCGCCGCGGAAGCGTTAGTCGAGATGACCGGCCTGGCGGAAAACGGTCGTGAACCGCGGCGGTGGCAGCAATGGTTGCAGCAATCCGGTCCCGGCAACAATCCCGACGCCTGGCGCGCGGACCTGCTCGAGACCCGCGCGGGCAGGCTCGAGCGGCTCCGCCGGCGCCACGAGTCGCTCGTGGCGGACCTCAGGCAGCGCCTGTCCCGGCAATACCAGGCGGCCGAGAAGGACAGGCGCCAGGCGGTCCTGCTCGACTTTCTGAACTCCCCGGAGCCGGAGATCCGGATCATCGGTACCGACCTCGTTACGCTCGCGATGCAGGAGAACGAGGACATCTCCGCGCCCGTCCGCGACCGCCTGGTCGCCATGGTCGGCGACAGCGACCCGCAGGTGCGCCTGCGGACGGCCGACACGCTGCACAACATGAACTACGCCGGGGCGCTAAGCGCCCTGCTGACCCAACTGGCCCAGGAGCGGGACGACCGGGTGAAGGTCGCGCTGGCGGTGGCGATCGCGCCGATCGAGGACCCCGCCTCCGTCCCGGGACTGCTCGACCTTCTGAAAAACAACCCCTCGCCGGCTGTGGCGCTGGCGGCGGTTCGGGCGCTGGGAGCCGCGGCTCGCGACCTGCGCGCGGCCGACCCGGCCCTGGCGAACACCGTCGCCGGCCACTTCCGCGCAATCGTGCTCCCGCGGCGCAACACCGCGGGCAACGAGGACCTGCGCGTCGCCGCGCTCGACGGGCTGGCGGCGTTGAAGGATCCGCGCGTGCTGGACATGGCTCGCGGCCTGCTGGCCCCCGACCAGTCGCCCGCAATCCGCCAAGCCACGCTGCGGGTCGTTGGGGAACTGGGGAACGAGCGCGGCTCGGACCTCGTGCTCAACGTCCTGCAAACTGATCGTGACCCCGTCATCCGGCGCCTCGCGCTGGACGCCCTGGGCAAAACCGGCGGGATGGTTTACTACGAGACGCTATACCGGTACACCCAGCCGGCCGAGGCGGACCCCACAGTCCGCGAGGCGGCGTGGCAGGCTCTCCTTGCGGCCCTGCCCCGCGGCTCAGCTGAGGACCTGTCGAAGACGGCCCAGCTTTTAAAAGCAGACCCCGAGCACCGCGTCTTCGTTTATGAGGCTCTGGCCAAGCGGCTCCGCCAGCAGGGAAAGATGGACGACTGGGCGCAGCAGCTCCAGAACCTGGCCGACGAGGAGATGAAGCTCAAGACGCCGCGCCGCGCCGAAGCCGCGGGGCATTACGAGGAGGCGCTGAACTACTGGCTGCAAAACAACGGGGCGCCGCTCACTATCGACGAGCTGACGCGGAAGGTCGTCGAGACGCGCCTCGCCGCCGGGCAGTACGCGCAGGCCGTCAAGTTCGCAGAGTCCGCGATTGCCCGCCAGAAAGAAGCCGCGCAGGCGGTCGTGGGACCGGTGATCAAGAACGAGGCGAATCGCCTGCGGGACCTGGGGACACCGGAGGGCTACGCCAAGGCGCGGACGCTGATTGACGCCGCGCTCAAGATGAACCCGGGCCTGGAGCCGCGCCACCGCAAAGACCTTTCGGATTTCCTCAAAGATATCGATGCCGCGACGGGCGGCAGCCCGGGCACCACTAGCCCTACCGGTAGCCCCGCCACAAATCCCGTTGGTGGAACCCCCGGCGGCGGGAACGGGAACACGCCGGGTACGGCCCAATAACGTCGGCAGTTGAAATGGCGGAGGAAATCGACATCGACCGGCTGGTCTGCATCGTGGTCGGGGTTCAACTGCGCGCCGAGCTCGGCGACCGCCCGCTGGCCTACCGCATCGAGCGGGAACTCCGGTCTCGACTCGACGCCGCCCTCGGCAAGCCGCCGGAGGGGGAGCCTCCGCGCCTCTCGCCAGTGGTCATCACCGACGTCTACTACCTCAACAACGAGCCAATGCACGCCCGTCCGGCGATCAGCGTCGGCGGGCCGGCGATGAACGCGCTGTCGGCCATGCTGGTCGACCAGCTCCCCACGGCCGTCGCGGTGGAGAACACGCTGGTGGTACAGATGGACCTGGAAATGGCGGACGTGCGCTGCGCCGTGTGGGGCATGGACCACCTGGACACGGTGCGGGCGGTGGACCTGTTCATCGCGAAGTACCTGGACACGTTCGTGGCGGGCGTGGTCAGAGGGATTGAGGGGGAGGATGCCAATGGGTAATTCGTAATCCGTAATGCGTGACAGGAGCGGTCGGCAGCCGAGCCTGGGTTACCAGTTACGCATTACGCATTACGCATTACGCGCCGTCCGCAGCCGCGCCGGGTCCGGCCTGGCGGCCTGCTGGAACGCGGCCTCGCGCGAGCGGCACCCGCGGCAGGCCCAGCACGGCTCGGGGCCGTCGCCGACGCAGCTCCAAGTCCGCTCGAACGGCGCGCTTACCTGAAACCCCAGGTCCACCACCTGCCACGGCTCCAGCTCCAGCAGCGGCGCGTGCAGCTCCAGCTCCGGCTGGTCGCACGGCATCTGGACCAGCTCGTTCCACACCTGCACGTACTCCGTCGCCTGCGCCAGCTCGTCCCCCCGCGGCCCGGTTCGCAGACCCAGGTACACCGCCGCCGCCTGGTAGTGCGCCGCAATGCGCACGGCCGCGGCGACGAGCGGCAGCAGCATCACCATCTGCGGCCCCAGCGGCGCGTGATGCCGCGGGTCACTGGCGGAAGCCGCTGCGACTGAACCGGCGGCCGAACCCGCGACCGCGCGCGCCGACGACGGCTCCACAGTGCCAACGAACGACATCGCCAGCGTGTGCTCCCGGAACGGTTTGAAGTGCGCCACCTGCTGGTCGTACGCCGCCCGCGCCCGCGGCGCACCCCCCGGCGCCGTTTCCGCGTAGACGAGGACGGGGCGATACTTCTGCGCCGCCAGCGCGGTGACAACCGCGGAGTTAACGCCGCCGTTATTGAGGACGATTGCCAGGTCCTTGGCCATTCAATCCACCGTCCCTGAATACGACCGCGCCCTCCGGGTCTCTACGGTCGTATTCCTCAATCCATCGTCAAGATCACCTTCAGCACCCCCGGCCGGCCGGCGAGTTCCATCGCCTCGACGCCCTGATCGAGGCGCATTCGCCGGTGGATCAGACTCGCGACATCGATGCGCTTCTCCGCGAGGGCCCGGATCGCTTCACGGAACGGGCCGCAGCGGCTGCCGACGACGTTGATCTCGTCGATCACCAGCGGGGCGAAGTTCAGCGCTTTTCCCACGGCGGCGGTGCTCTTCAGGACGATCGTTCCGCGCGGGCGGACCATCTGCATCGCCAGCTCGAACCCGGCGGCACTGCCGGTGCAGTCGACCACGACGTCCTGGTCGTGGCGGGGGGCGATGTCGCCCAGCGGGCGCGAGCGGATCGACCACTTTTCGCACAGCGCCAGTTTGTCGAGGTGCTTGCCGATCACGCGCACGGGGCAGCCGGCGTCGCGCAACACCTGGGCGACGAGCAGCCCCAATCGGCCGTCTCCGAGGACGGTCACCCATTTTTTCCCGTCCAGTGTCGGCACCTGCTTGACGACTTGGAACGCCGCCGCCAGCGGCTCGACGAACACCGCCGCGTCGTTGTCCACGGACTTGGGCAGCGCGTGCAGGTTCACGGCCGGGAGGCGCAGAAAATCGGCGAAGGCACCGTCGTGGTTGAGGATCCCAACGACCGAGCGGTTGCGGCAGTGGCTGCTCAGGCCAGAAAGGCACAGGTCGCAGCGACCGCACACCACGTTGATCTCGCCGACGACGCGCTGGCCGACCAGGTCCTTTTGAGACGAGGAGACAACTTCCGCGACGAACTCGTGCCCGAGCACGCCGCGAAAGCCCATGTAGCCCCTGGTGATTTCCAGGTCGGTGGAACAGATTCCCGCTTGGAGGACACGCAGCAGGGTGTCGCCTTCGGTCGGCGCGGGCTCCGGGTGGCGCGGGCGGAGGGAGAGGGATTGGTCGAAGACAAGGGCTCGCACTTGGCTGGCCGTTATACCAGTTGGGTTTGCGGAATCACGGCGCCCGCCTGATCGCGGGTTTGACATCCCGTGCGGCGCTTGACTCAGCTTGCGCCGGGCTATGATGCCATCCCATGGCCCACGGCCTCCCCGATTCGTTCCAGGTCCGCCTGCCCTTTTGGTACGTCGTTCACCGCGGCACCGCCGAAGTCTCCGCACCCGGCCCGGCCGACACGACCACGCTCGGCGTAAGCATCGGCCACATTCTGCTCAAGTTGCGCTGGGGCGACGGTACGGCGCTGGCAATGTTCACGGACGAGTCGCGCGCCAACGACTTCGCCGACGTCACCGGCCTGGCGGGGCTGCTCCCGGTCAAGGTGGCGACCACGACACAGTTTCATGAACTGCTGGTGCGGTTGGCGACGGACACCACCCACGTCGGCTTCGACCCGCCGCCCCCGGGCACTGCGCGGGGCATGGCGGCAGTGGTGCCGGTGGCCGAGCTGCTGGCGACCCTGCGGTCGGTCGAGGACGTCGACTGACGCACGTCCGATAGCTCCCAATACCCGGCCCGCTCGGACGTTTGCCCGTGGGCGGGACGATAAAGCTCGGGGCAGCCAATCGTGGAGGTTTTGTGAGAGCAACGGTCGTTCGGTTCTGCGTGGCTTTAATTCTTTCGGGCGCGGTCACGTCGCGGCTGGGCGCCGCCGAGCCGCCGCCGGCGGCGGATCACGCCGACGACCCGTTCTGGCATTCCGAGCAGCACTACGCGGACCACCCGTACGAGCCCCACTGGGAGTTCGCAGTGGGCCTCGGCTATTCACGCGTCGAGTTCGAGGGCTCTCCGCCGCTGGTCGACGGCCGGGACTGCTTCCACGCCGAGCCGGTGCTGAGCGTCGCGCCGTTCGCGGCGGTGCCGCAATTGCGGCTCGGCGCGGCCGTCGGTTGGACGATCGCGGTGGATGAAACCAAGGGCGCGATCATTTCCGGCGGCAACGGGTTGATCGTCGCCACGAGCAGTGACATCAACTTCATGCTGTTCGAGCCGGAACTCCGCCTGAGCTGGCGGCAGCCGTTCGGGCCCGAAGGGCTCTACTTCATCGAGGCCGGCGCCGCCGCGGGCGCCGCCGTCGGCTGGTTGGACGTCTCCGGCCAGGACGAAGCAACCGCGGCTGACGCAGACATGACCGACACCGACGCAAGCTTCGAGTGGAAGGTCTTCCTCCGCGCGGGCCTGCCGGTTTCCAACGGCCTGGCGGGCATCGAGGCGTCGTACATGCGCGCCGGCCGGATCGATTTCTCCGACGACATCGGTGGCGACCCCACCGAGTTCTACATCGGGATCTTCGGCTCACTGCAGTTCTGACCCCGGCGGATGGGGGAGCGGCACAACCGTCCCGCGCTCACCCCGGGGTTCCTGGTTTTGTCGCCAGGATCAGCGGCGCCGGTCCGGGCGCGTCAAACTCGCGCACGCCCACGAACCCGGCGCCGGCGAGCCAGGACGACATCTCGGCCAGCGTGAACGTGTCGCCGGCTTCGGTGTTGACGAGCATGGTGACGGCGAAGATCAGCGCGTCGGGCGGGTCGGTGCGGTCTTCGCCGGCAATGAACTCGGCGATGACGACCGTGCCGCCCGGCGCCAGCGCGTCGAACGTCTTGCGCAGCAGCGCCCGGCTGCGCTGCTCCCCCTCGCTGTGCAGGATGTGGCCGAGCGTGGCGACGTGGTGGCCCCGGCCGAAGTCGGCGTCGGTCAGGTCGCCCTCGACGAAGCGGAATTGCGCGGCGACGCCGTGGCGCTCCGCGACCCTGCGGGTGACCGGCAGCACCGCGGGCCAGTCGACCGCCGTGACGCGAACCTGCGGCGACGCCTCCGCCAGCGCCACGCCCCACACGCCCGACCCCGCCGCCAGATCCAGCACCGAGACCGGTCCCGCCGCCCGCGCCAAGCCCAGTTCCGCCGCTAGCGCGCGGGCGGCGTCGTAGCTCATCGGGAAAATATCTTCGACGAACTCGCGGAAGTAGGCGCCGCCGTCGGTCTGTTCGTTGACGGCGCCTGACGGCTTGCCCGTCCGCACGGCCTCGGTCAGCCGCATCCACCTCGGCAGCAGGTGGCGGCTGACGTGCTTGCACATCTGGCCCTGGTAGGTCGGCTTGGTGCTGACCAGGTACGCCGCGCTCTCGTCGGTCAGCGCGTACCGCTCGCCGTAGCGGACGAGCAGGCGCAGGCCGACCAGGGCGTTGAGCAGCGCCCGCAGCCCGCGCTCCGACGCCCCCGTCCGCGCGACGACTTCGTCGAGTGTCAATGGCCGGTCGTCGAGCACGTCGAACACGCCGACGCGCACGGCCGCCTCGAGGATCAGCGCCGGCTCGTAGCCGGAAGCCATGTCCAGGATTCGCCCGGCCGAAAGGGCCGGTTCGTCGTTTCGCACGCTCGGTTCCGCCATCAGCTGCACTCCGCAGAAAAGGGCTTGATCCTAGCCGTGCGATCCGCGGCGTCGAGGGGCGCCTCTTCACGGCGTCTCGGCACCGGCGTCGCCATGGTAGGATGGCGCGCAAACCCGGAGGCTCAGATGAGACAGGCGGCACTGATCGTTGGGTTCATCGCGGTTCTGGCGGTCGCCGGGCGCTGGGCGGGGTCAGACGTTATCGCCCAAGCGCCTCAGGGCACCGCCGGTGCGTCCAAAGAAAACACCGCCGTGGCTGGAGCGAAGCGCGCGAAGCTCGCCGCCGCCATGTCGACGTACGAGTTGATGGTCGCGATGGCGGAGCACGCGGAGACTCGCGTGCCCGACACCGACGACCGGTACACCTGGTCGCGCCGCTGGATGGAGGCCGAGCGCGAGTGCGCGGCCGACGACGCGGGGCGCCGCGCCGCGACCGCGGCCCACCTCGACCGGATGAAGCGGCTGCTCGACGTGGCCCGGAAGCGGCTCGACGCCGGCATGATCTCCGCCAGCGAAGCCGCCGCCGCCCGCTACTACGTCGCCGAAGCCGAGCAATGGGTCGCGGAGGCGGGGGGGCCGCAATGAGCCCGTTCGCGACGCCGCGATCTGCCGGGCACTCCCTGCCCCTCGATCCGTGCCGGTCCTGAATCCATGCGCTGGTTCATCGCCATCCGCTACTTCTTCGCCCACAAGCGCCAGTCGCTCGTGTGCATCGCCGGCGTGACGATCAGCGTCACCATGTTCCTCGTCATGACCTCGATGATGGACGGGCTCACGGGCAAGTTCATCATCGAGACGGTCGAGTCGTCGGGGCACATCACGATCAAGGACGAGCCCCGCGAGACGCGCACGCTGATCCTGGAGAAGGCGTACACCGACCCCAACGCGCTGCTGGTGGTGGAGGGGGTGAAGCCGCGCGAGACGGTGAAGAAGATCCGCAACGCCGGCGGGCTGCTGGCGACCCTCGACCGGGTGCCGGGGGTGATCGCGGTGGCGCCGGTCGTCAACGGCAGCGCGATCGTCACCTACGGCACCAAGACGATCAACGTCGTCGTGATGGGAGTGGAGCCCGAGCGCCAGGTGAAAGTGACGACCATCGGCGAGAAGCTGATCGCCGGCGAGTTCTCCCGCCTGCGCAGCGTCGCCGACGGCATCATCCTCGGCCGCGGCGTCGCCGATGTGCTCGGGGCCGAAATCGACGACACCGTCGTCCTCTCCAGTTCCACCGGCGGGCGCACCACGAGCCGCGTCGTCGGCATCTTCCAGACCGGCGTCACGCCGGTGGACTACTCCCGCGCCTACATGCTGCTGAACAGCGCCCAGACGCTGCTCGACAAGAAGAACGTCGTCAACGAGATCGTCGTCCGCACCGACGACTACACCAAGGCCGAGCCGCTGGCGGCGCAGATCGAGGGCATCTCCGGCTACCGCACGGAAAGCTGGCAGGAGGCCAGCTCCAACTTTCTCAAGATCTTCCGCATCCAGGAGATCATCACCTACATCATCACAGCCTCGCTGCTGATCGTCGCCGCGTTCGGCGTGCTCAACATCCTGATCATGGCGGTGCTGGAGCGCGTGAACGACATCGCCATCCTCAAGAGCTTCGGCCTCTCCCGCCGCGACGTCTCGGTCATCTACTTGTTCCAGGGCCTGGTCATCGGCCTGATCGGCGCGTCGGTCGGATTGCTGGCGGGGAAGCTCGCGATCGAAGGGCTGCGCCGCCTGCCAATCCCGATGGAGGGTCTGATCAAGACCGAGGGCCTGCTGATGACCGAGCACGCACACAATTACTACGCCGCGTTCATCAGCGCGATCATCGTCGTGCTGTTCGCGTCGGTGTACCCGGCCCGCCGCGCCGCGAAGTACGACCCGGTCGAAGTGATCCGCGGGGCGCATTGAGAGGGAGGCGGCCATGGCAGAGACAAAAGAACTCACGGACCCTGTTTTCGGCCGGCTGGCGTGGGACGCGCTCGAGTGGGCGTGGGCCGCGGGCGTGGAGGTGGATTACTTCCGGGACTTCGGCGGGAAGCTGCCCTCCCTGGCCGACGACGACGAAGACGCCGACGGGGCCGCGGATGGCGGCGGGGGGAACGATGCCGACCTGCTGCTGAAGGCGCTTGCCTCCCCCGGCGGATTGATGGACCTGCTCTCGCAGACGCCGGCGATCAAACGGGAACTGGAGCAAGCGCCGGCCGAGCAGGTGGCGCTGTTCGCGCAGATGGTCAATAGCACGCGGGAGCTCGTCCGGGCCGCAGACAACCCCGTGGTGGACTACGACAAGCTGCTACGCGAAGGCAAGTTCATCCTCTACGTCGTCTCGCCCGAAGACCAGAAGCCGCCGAACGCCGCCCAGCGCAAGGCGTGGGCCGCGCTTCTGAAAGGCGGCGGCGGGGCGGTGTTCGACAAGATCATGAACCGCGCACTGGAGACCTACCGCCGCCAGCGGCCGGTGCGGGTGCGGTGGTGGAAGGCGTACGACGAGAAGTCGCCGCCGAAGCACCTGCCGGATGTGAAGACGACTGCCGCGCTGGCGAAGGTGCTGCGCCCGACGGAATTCCGGGTCTTCCCGGGCGGCGAGGTTGGCATCGAATTCGACGGCTCGTGGGACCGCATCGAGGCTTTGGGCGTGGTCCTCCGCGGAGAGGAGATTGTCGCGTTCGGGCCGTCCAAGGTCGTCGACGAGTACCGCCGCAAGGACGGCCCCGGGCGACGGACCGACCACCCCGTGTTCGGACCCCTGCGCCTGCACGTGAGTGACGAGTGGATCGGCGTGGTCCGCTTGGAGGCGTTCCGCGACTTCTATGAGATCGCGCCGCTCCGCCGCAAGCGGCGGTTACAGCGGTCCAAACGCCCCGAGTCTCTGGCCGGCGCCGACCTGCTCCCGTGGACGCCGTCGTGGACCTTCATCGAGGGCGAGTTCGAACTCACGGTCTACGCCGAGGACGGGAGCGAGCCGTCCCAGGCGCAGGCCGACGCCTTCCTCGCGTTGAAGGCGCACGAAAAGAAGGTCGCGGAGGAGGTGCTCAAGGCCGCGTTCAAGCATTACCGCCAGTATTACGCGGGGGACGACGAGGACTCGAAGCACGTGAAGTCGCCGGACGATAGAGCGCGTGATCCCCTCCCCCGGAGGAGGGACTCCCTCTACAATGGTGAGTGGCGCATGAGACAGAATGCAGCATTGGCGCATCTGGGGACGCAGTCATGCTGCTCGCCGTCACTGGCTGGTCAGGCGCGGCAACGGCGCAAGTCTATTGCGAGACGATTCCTCCCTCCGTGACGGGCAGGTCGCCGAGGAAGAAGGTGGGTCGACAATAGTCGCGCACCAAGCGATGGGATGCCGGGCAACCGGCCCGCCCGTCTAGCGCGGAACCGGTGTCGCTGGCATCCGGCGGTCGTGGTGGGAAGGACAAGGGGCGCTGAGCTCGGCGATGCAACCGACCAATCCGATCGCACGTCTGCCTGACCTCTGGCGCGGCAAAGTGATTGCCCGCGCTCTGTTCCTCATTGTCGTCGCCGCGTTGCTCGCAGCGGTGGCTGCAGCCTTCGGCATCGCTCTCGATTACGGCTACCTGCACGCGTCTATTTTGACGGGTTCTCCCGGAGGACAGTATCACGTGCTGGCCATGCGCCTCTCCGAGCGGGCCAGACGCGAGCACGGCACCCTCACGGTGATATCGACCGCAGGCTCGATTGAAAACGTGAGCCGGCTTGCCTCCAATTCGGGCCGCTGCAGCGATATGTTCGCCCTCATCCAGGACGGCACGCCGGTGCCGAGCGAGGCGCGGCTCGAGCTCCTTGGCCGGCTCCCGACGCCGGAGTCCCTGCTGGTGCTTGGCCGAGCCGGCCGTGCCTTTCACGCCCTTCCCGATTTTCGCGGGACATCCATCGGGATCGGCCCGCAAGGCTCCGGCACCGCGTATCTCATGCAGCAGCTCTTGGAGGACACCGACCTGCGGGAGCTGGATATCCATCTGTTCCACCACGAGCTAACCGAACAGGCCAAGCTCGTGGCAGAGGGCAAGCTCGATCTCGCAGCCTTCGTGATGCAAGACGACGCGGAATTCCTTTACACCATCATTCGCCAGTACAACCTAGATATCGTGGCGCCCCAGGTCCTCCAGGGCTTGATCGCACGCTACCCATGGCTCAGTCTCGGCCATATCCCGGCCGGCCGTTACGACCTGGTCCGCCCAATCCCCGCCACGGACAAGCAGGTCGTGCGCCTGCGAACGCTTCTGGTCGTCAGCCCGTGCGCCCAGCGCGCCGACCGGATCGCGCTCCTGATGTTGACCGCGGCAGAGTTGCCCAACTTCGTCCGCGACAATCCGCCGAGCTCCACGGCTCCTCCAACGGTGCTGCCGCTCGCTCGCGAAGCGCGTCAATTCTTTCTCGCCGGCGAGCCCGAGCTGGCCGATCGATACTTCCCGTGGCTCGTTAATATCATGTCGCCGGCCTATTGGGTCTATCTGGTCATGGCCGTAACGATCCTCTTCAACATGATGAGGGGATACAGCAAATTCCGCCTCTGGCGGATCGACGCGGCGCGCGAAAAGATCGAGACGGCGCTCAAGCAGCTGGTCGATCCCGCATTCACCCACGCACAAATGCGCGCAATGCCCGGAGAGCAGGTGATGGCCGCGCCGGAACGACGCGCCGCCGCCCAGACCCTCGTGGATCAGCTGCAGGCACTGCGCGCCCGTTGCCAGCGCCAGACGAACTCCTTCGTCACCCCCATGGGCGACGAAATGTATTACCGCTACCAACAAGCTCTCATCGACGAGGCGGCAACGACCCTCGCCGCGCTGCTCCAGCGAGTCCGCCATCCGCACCCGTGAGCAGGCGGGACGCGGACCACTTGGCGGGCGTCGAGGACTTCATGCTCGCCAAGGCTACCTACGACGCGGCGGTGAGGCGTTGGCCCAAATCTCGCACCCGGCTGTGCCAGGAGGCCGCATAGTTGAGGACAGTCAGCAATGACAACGATCACCATGCGCTACATCGGGGAAGCCTTCCTCGCCACCGGTAAGGACATCGAAGCTCGGAAGTTCGAGTCTCGAGAGGCCAAAGACTGGTGCGCAAGTCATTATCCGGGCTCGCCCATCCACGAGATCGGGGCGGACTCCTCCAAACGAATTAGCAGGGCTACGCCGCGGAAGGGACCATTGCTCGCGCGCGGGGCCACAAAATAAAGAACCCCGCCGAGTCGGGCGGGGTTCTCTGACACTCTGTTTTTCGCCCAGATTTTTGGCGGGCATTTCCTCCGGTGTCG
>Ga0207691_10004649_pt1 | contig 13294 bp, 10 predicted proteins | sample KBSM13metaG_FD_184327 | JGI IMG/M metagenome (GOLD analysis project Ga0207691, IMG submission 184327) | Miscanthus rhizosphere microbial communities from Kellogg Biological Station, Michigan, USA - KBS M1-3 metaG (SPAdes) (version 2) | ecosystem: Host-associated > Plants > Roots > Rhizosphere >... | reverse complement strand
TATTCCGGATGTACAGTCCGCGCCACCACAGCCTTATGCCGCCCCGTGACGCGAACCGCCATCATCACGGCCTCAGCCGCGCCTGTCGACCCGTCGTACATGCTCGCGTTCGCCACGTCCATGCCCGTTAGTTCCGCAATCATGGTCTGGAACTCGAAGATGGCCTGCAGCGTTCCCTGTGTAATCTCCGCCTGGTATGGCGTATAGCTGGTGAGAAACTCCCCGCGCTGGACCAGAGAGTCAATAATCACCGGCCGGTAATGCCGATAGGCCCCCGCTCCAAGAAAGCTCGCAAAATTGGTTGCGTTCTTCTGTCCCGCAGCCTTGAAGTAGTCGATGATCTCGCTCTCGCCCTGCTGACGAGGCACATCGAGGTCGCGATTCAGCCGATACTCGGCAGGGATCACAGAAAACAAATCGTCGATCGATTTCGCACCGATCTCCGCAAGCATCTGTTCGCGTTCGGCAGGTGATTTGGGAAGGTAGCGCATTTCAGCTTCTAGCCTCTGGCTTCTAGCCCCTGGCTAAAAGCCCGTTTGACGTGCCGGAAAAGTTCTGACGTTCGTTGAATTCTGTGAACATGGCGGCGCCAATGTGCAGCTTTTATCCGCCCGTCTCTTCTGAGACAAACTTCTCATAAGCCGCGGCGTCCAGCAGCTTTTCAAACTCCGACGGGTCAGACAGCTCGACCTTGATAATCCATGCCTCGTGAGGAGCTTCGTTAATCTTGTCTGGCGCGTTCTTCAGTTCTTCATTCACTGCTGTCACGGTTCCACTCACCGGAGAGTAGAGGTCGCTGACAGCCTTCACGCTCTCAACCGACCCAAACGTGGCATTCGCCGAAACAGAGTCGCCCACTTTCGGCGCATCCACATAAACAATGTCGCCGAGTGAGTTCTGCGCGTAATCGGTGATTCCGACGGTCCCGATTTTGCCTTCGAGCGAGATCCACTCATGCTCACGGGTATAGCGGTAATTCGTGGGATAGGCCATGAACTAAATTCTCCTGCATAGAATAACGAGTCTTCAGTGTACGACTTGCAGCCCGAGGTCAGGGGTGAGGAAAAGGACGGCGGAAAGGCAGTTGGTATGGAGGGTTGCGCCCCCTAGGCCGCGCGGGGCTGCAAATTGGCCGTGAGCCTTCGAAACTCAAACAGCAACTTGGCCCGCCAGCACACGATCATGCCGAAGGCAAGGATAAAGAAGAGTCCTGCGGTCTGCTTTTCATCAAGGAATGTGTCGAAGTACCCGCGCGCAAAGAACCGAACCGCAGCCAGAACCAGCAGGACGGCCAAAAAGGCGCTGGAACGCTTCATCATGACCGTGTCGCCTCGCAGTTCCAGGCGCGTCGTCAGCAGCAAAGGCCAGGCCAGCACTGCCGCCCCCAACAGGAACGCCAATCCCGCCCATTCCCATGGAACGCGAAACTCCGGCATGAAAAACATCGAAAAGCCCGTGGCCATCCCCAACGGCGGAATCACGATCTTCTTCAGCGAAACCGCGCTGCGCGCCTCACGAAGCCGCCACATCGTCACGGCCACAAGACCGGCGAGAGACGCAAGAATCGACGGGATGGGGGGAAGCACCATCGTTACTATTTTAGAAGAAGTTGCTTCTCGCGGCGACTCCTGCAAGCTACGGCGGATTTCAGATCCCGCGGTTTGGCTCCGTCGCGTTCAATGATCAAAGAACTTCCCTCGTCCCCCATTCGCCCACGGGTCATACCCTGCCGCAAATTCCGCACGGTGCTGCGTCGAGGGATGGCTGTAGCTCCAGAACTCAATGAACGCGTTCGGGTTGGGATCTTCCAGCCAGGCCTCCCCAAGATGATTCATGGTTGAAACCGCTGTCTTTTGCGGATCGGCCACAATCCCATGAACCGCCTCCTGGCCGTAAACATCTGCCTCGTGCTCGATATGCCGGCTCACGAGATTGCCAATCGGTGTGCCTGCAAAGCTGGCAAAGTTGACGGTTAGCAGCAGCACCACAAAACCGGCTGCGCTTCCCAGCGACTCAATCCTCCACCTCGCCCCGAACCTTTGCACCAGCCAACCGGCGGCCCTTGCGCAAGCCCAGAACACGAAAAAGATTCCTATGGCCCCTACCAAGAGACCTTTCACGATGTGATTGAGCACATAGTGTCCGCTCTCGTGAGCAAAGATGTAGAGGATCTCGTCATCGGGAACACGCCCGATCGTCGTGTCCCACACCACGATGCGCTTCGTTGTGCCCAACCCTGTCACATAGGCATTCAGGCCGGTCGTCTTCGCACTCGCTTTCATCAGAAACATCCGGTCTGGTGGAATGCTCGTCCCCGTTCGGGTGACGACCTTTGCCAGCTCCGCCACCAGGGCTGGATTGTTCTTGCTCAACGGCTCGAATTGGTTGAAGATGCGCTCGCCCAGCGGCTCGGCAAAGGTGATAAATAATCCAACCGGCAGTGCGACCAGCCACGCCCAAAACCAGAAGTGGCGGGGCGACCGGCGCACAATCCAATGCACCAGCAGCATGAGCGGCGCCGAAAGAAGCAAAGCGAGACCGAGCGCCTTGGCATGATCCATCAGCCAACTGCCCCATCCCTGCACACTGATGCCGTACGCGAGGCTTACGCGATGTCCATACCAATCCAGCGGCAGATCGGCCACCGTAACCACAACGATAAGCACTGTAAAAAATAGCAGCCCGTGAATCGCCGGCCGGTCCGAGACCCGGCGCGACCATGCATCCAGCCACACGGCCGCTCCAGAGGCAAGCAGAAGCCAGAGCACACCCAATCCCCAAAGCGGGTAGGCAAAATTGAGTACGTTGCGAATACGGTCTAGCGCAATCGCCTTGGCCAACTTGTCCTTCGGCAGGGAATATGCCTGTTTGTTCTGCTGTTGTGAGTCCGCAGCTTGCGAGTCCGGCGTCTGCAACTCCGCGACCTCGACGGCGAGCAGGCGCACAGGCGCAACCGAAGCCGCATCGCGCCGTACCATCGCCGCAAAAAGCAGCACAGTACATATCACAAGCAGGGACCGTCCAACCCTCATGGCAAATTTCCTCTTCCGGTGTCGACTCTGCGACAATCGAGCATAGAAATGCTTCCTACCAGGCCCTCCAGAGTATGACCTATCCTAGCCCTGCCGCCTTGAGGCGGTCCGCCTGCAGACCGCTCCTTTGGTCCGTCATTGTTGTATGCGCGTGCCTGGTCTCGACCGTCTCCGCGGCAGAACCATCCGGCCCCGTGCTCCTCGATGCGATGACAACTGAGTTGCAGCGTGCGTTCACGTCACTCGGCAAGCAGGCGCCCGGCAAGGGCGACGCAGCGAGGCAGATGCCGCCTTACTTCCTCAGCTATTCCGTCAGCGATACCAGCGAGGTGGCAATCCGTGCGCAATATGGAGCATTAACTGACAGCTCAGCCAACCACACCAGAGTAGCCAGCGTGCAGATGCGGCTCGGCGATCCAGCGCTCGATAACACCCACGGAAATCATCGCGGATCGGCCGTCAACAGCCTCCAGCTTCCTCTCAGCGACGACCGCGAGGCGCTCGCACGTTCGCTCTGGATCGCCACGAACGCGGGCTATGGCACCGCTCTCGACAACTATCTTCGCGTCAAGACCGAAGCCCAGGTCCGAGCCAAGGAAGAAGACTCGTCGGCCGACTTCAGCCATGAATCACCGCAGGTCTCCATCGTCAATGCCGCTCCACCCGTTGTTGTAAATCGCGGCGCCTGGGAGCAGCGCGTCAAAGCGCTCTCTCGTCTCTTTCGCGATTATCCCGATGTCTATCGGAACATGGTTGTGCTTTCCGCCCAGAACGAGACCTACTACTATGCATCCTCCGAAGGCTCGCGCGTGGTGGCTCCGCACATTCAGGCACGCCTGATCGTGGTTGCCGCGACTCGCGCTGACGACGGAATGGATCTCTTCCGCGCACAGACTTTTGAAGCCGAGACGATTGACGGCCTTCCCGCGCAGGCAGTAATGGAAGCCGCCGTTCGCGATCTGGGAAAAAGTCTCGAAGCCCTGCGCAAGGCCCCCGTGACCGACCCCTTCAACGGTCCGGCAATTCTCTCAGGGCGCGCAGCCGCGGTCTTCTTTCACGAAGTGCTCGGCCACCGTCTCGAAGGCCAGCGGCAGCGCGGCGACGAAGAAGGCCAGACCTTCACCAAGGAAGTCAACAAAGAGGTGCTCCCAACGTTCCTCTCCGTTGCTGACGATCCCACACTGACCGCATTCGGCCAGACCTGGTTGAGCGGAAACTACACCTACGACGACGAAGGACAAAAGGCGCGCCGCGTCGACCTCATTCACGACGGTGTGCTCAAGACCTTTCTCATGTCTCGCCTTCCCATCGCCAGTTTTGCTGCCTCAAACGGCCACGGCCGCTCGCAGACGGGCCGCATGCCCACCGGCCGACAAGGCAACCTCATCGTCACCTCTACGAAGACCGTGCCCGACGCAGAGTTGCGCAAGCAACTGCTCGACGAAGCGAAGAAGCAAGGCAAGCCCTACGGCCTCTACTTTGAAGACATTTCCTCCGGCTTCGCAGTAACCACGCGTAATTCGCCGCAAGCCTTCCAGGTTATTCCTCTGGTCGTCTATCGCGTCTATGTCGACGGCCGCCCCGATGAACTTGTCCGCGGCGTCAGCATCGTCGGTACACCTCTTGCCGCAATGAAGCGAATCCTGGCCACCAGCGACAAGAGCGAAGTATTCAACGGTGAGTGCGGCGCTGAGTCTGGCACAGTCCCGGTCAGCGCCGTCGCTCCCGCGATGCTCCTGAGCGAGATCGAAACTCAGCGCCAGCAACAAGGCACAGCCCGTCCTCCCGTGCTGCCCATCCCCGGCGCCACTGCTGTGGCCGCGACGAAGGAGGCCCAATGAACCCACTTCGTCCCTCTTCATTGTTCGCTGCCATTCTTTTCCTTTTCACCAACCTCGTCGCGTCGCGACCGGCAACCGCGGAAGCCACACGAACCGACGCCGAAAAAGACCCCGTCCTCAAGGCCATGCTCGAGGAACTGGACCGCAGCATGTCTCGCCTTCAGCTCCCCGGCTTTGAAAAGCCCTTTTTCATCGAATACCGCATTGAAGACGTTGACGACTTCGAGACCAAAGCGGCATTCGGCGCGAGCCAGGGATTGCAACGCACTCATCAACGGATAGCCCGCATCACGGTGCGTGTAGGCGATTACAAAATCGACAGCTCAACGGCGCGCGGAGACGGCGCTCTGGAACTCACCGCGCTCGACGACGATCCGATCGCGCTGCGCTCTACCCTCTGGTCTGCCACTGATCAGGCGTACAAGAACGCGCTTCCCGCCTACGCGCAAAAGCAGGCATCTCTCAAGCAAGTGCAGACCCCGCCGCAAGCCGATGACTTCAGCAGGGAGAAGCCTCTCATCTCCCTTGCTACCCCACTCAAGCTCACCCTCGATGAGCCCGCGTGGGCCAATCGAGTGGCCCGCGACAGCGGGATCTATCGTACAGATGCTTCCGTCCGCGCCTCGCAGAGCGAGGTGCAATACTCTTCCACGTCCTTCCATGCGCGCGTCACCACCACCTTCCTTGTAAACAGCGAAGGCACTATCGTCCGAAAATCCGAGAGCAGCTATCAGGAGTCGATCGGCGTTGGAACCCAGGCCGCCGACGGCATGCATCTCGACCGCTCCTATGGCTCGTCTGGCGTCACGCTTCAAGATCTTGACAGCCCTGAAGACTTCAAGAAGCATGCCATCTCGCTCATCGCCTCGCTAACGGACCTGCGCAAGGCCCCCGTCGTCGAAGAGGAATATCACGGACCCGTGCTCTTGAGCGCCGACTCCAGCGCCGACGCAATGCGCACACTCCTCGCCCCCGGAGTGCTTGCCACGCGCCCCAAGCTCGGCACCGAGGCACGCACTAACGGCCCCTTTGCATCCAGCTATCACGCTCGGGTGCTTCCCGAGTTTCTCGAAGTGATCGATGATCCAGGCTTGAAGACCTACGACGGCAAAGGCCTGATCGGCGCCTACAACATCGACGACGAGGGCGTTCCAGCGCAATCGGTGAAAGTCGTCACCGCCGGCCGCCTCGAGGGCTATCTCATCGGCCGTGTGCCTGTTCGTGATTTTCCTCAATCAAACGGGCATGGCCGCGCCGGCGTTACCGGCCCGTCGAACCCTGCCATCGGCGTAATGAAGATTACTGCTCAAGATGGCATCTCGGACGATGATCTGAATCGCAAGTTGGTAAGCCTTGCCAAGGACCGCGGCCTTAAAAGCGCCTATGTCATCTCCACGCTGGGTGCCGGATTGGCTCCGCGCCTGCTCTACAAGGTCGACCTTGATGGAAAGCGCGAATTGGTTCGCGGAGCCGCGCTCGACGATCTTGATCAGCGGGCGCTTCGTTCCAGCGTCCAGGCTGCGGGCAAGGATCTTTGGGTAGCCAACTACTCAGGCGATGTGCCGCAAACAATCCTGGCGCCTGCCCTGCTGCTCGACGACATAACCGTCCGGCGCGCCAATGAGAAAAACGACAAGCTCCCCTTTTATCCGCCACCCGATTAGCGCCGCATCACTAGCAGCGAATGGAATTACTCCTCAATCCAGCCGAGTCAAATAAGCCGTGCCTTCATTCGGTTGAATGCGCCGCGCCATATCTTCGGCCTGCTCGCGGTCATCGCCTCCGGGCCTTATCCGCACCCAAAAGCTTTTCTCTCCAGGGAACTCGATAACGCGCGAGCCGGGATATTTATCCAGCAGTTCTTCCTTTAGCTTGTTCGCCTTGCGCTCCGACGTCAGAGGACCAATCTGCACGCACCACCGGCCACCCGTATCCACGGGCTTCGGCGTTTGATAAACGTCAATTCGCACGCGGGCAGTTCCAATGCGATACAAGCCAATTGATTTTGCCGAGGCGAGACTAAGGTCCAAAATCTTGTCGGGAACAAATGGCCCTCGGTCGCTGATTCGCATTGCCGAGGACTGTCGCGTCGTCAAATTTGTAACCACGATCAACGATCCCATCGGCAGCGTACGATGCGCCGCTGTCAGCGCGTCGTCTCTGAACACCTGCCCATTCGCCGCCTTGCGCCCCTCGTAAGGCGCCCGATACCAGGTCGCCGAGCCCTCCTGGCTGAATAGGGGCCGGTGCGTCAGCACGAAATCCTTATCGTCCGCGCTCACCCCGCCGATGGGAACCGGCGTGATGGGGATACGCCCAGTTGCGGGCGGCGCTGGCGCAGGCGACACTGGCGAAGCTTCGGGATTTGAGGCAGGTGGATATCGCGACGGCGCAGTCGCGACTGGCGGCAAGGGTGCCGCTTTCTTGTGGTGCCCGCATCCGGCGGCAGCCAGTAGCGTGACTGACAATCCAACTCCGCACGCAATTCGCCGTGCGCTACTCGATCCCACACTCTCCATCAGGCGCGTGGGCCCTTTGCCTGGTTATGCGCTTCGTCCATCCGGTCAGCCAGGTTGCGCAGAGTATCCGACATCTTGCGCATTGCCGAGATCGATTCGCTTCGCACCTGCGGAATCACGGCATCGTTCACATAGCCGATCGCATGGCGCAATTCCATCTCGATCAGTTCAATGGCTTCTTCGATTCGGCGGCCTACGCCGCCCGGCGGTGGTCCTGGTGGAGGAGGATAAGTGCTCATGGCGAACTACCTCATCTCTAGTCTGAGACGCGTAGAACGCCCCGTCAATGCCACCATGGTCATTCAGATGGCTTCCTGTGTTGCGAATGCCAACATCCCAGGAATGCGGCTCGCACCAGAAGGAACGGGAAACGACGACCGGCTCTCTGCATCGGGCATATCTTTCGCATCCAATCAACGTCGAACAAAATAGCGGCGGCCGTGTTCACGTCTCGCAAGTTTTACAAGGGCTTCCCATAAGAGTTGCATTACTATCCATAAATTTTTCTATCCAATGAGGGCCGGGTCAGTGGATGATTTGCCAAGCGACGACCAGAAACACTGCAGATGTGTCTGCAGGCTGGCGCTCTGTTCACGCAGTTCCTCGGCTGTGGTCATCCGGTTAACTATGCTCTCTCCGCTGCTCCTCCTTGCCGCCAATGCCTGGGCAGGTCAGGCTGAGGCTATGAATCCGGCTTCGGCGCTGCCCGACGCGCCCTTGCCGCTGATCACGCTCGAAGGATCAAGGAACAGCCCCTGCCGAATCGTACCCAAATCAGAGTTCGCCGGCGCGGCGCTGACCACCGCTGGAGGATCAGCTGCCACATCTCTGGCCGGTGCCGCGCCCGACGCAGGAACATCGCCCGCCACGACTCCAGACCTGCCTCCTCCCTGTTCGCCTCCGACTTCGGACAACTTCTTTCAACGATTCGTCAATGGCCCGGAAGCCAAGCCCCTCACTCCCAGGGAAAAAGCAGGCCTGGCTTTCAGAAACGTCCTTGACCCCTTCAATGCCCTCACCATTCTCGGCACCTCTGCCGTCACCATCGGATCGGACTCTCATACCGCTTACGGCCCTGGACTGGGCGGGTTCGCTCGCAACGTCGGCGTCAGCTACACACAAGACATAACCGGTGAATTCTTCGGGACATTTTTGATCCCGTCCATCGTGCACCAGGACCCGCACTACCACCGCATGCCGAACGCCTCAATCCCCCGCCGCATCAGCCATGCCATCATTCAAGTGCTCTGGACACAGGGCGATAATGGCAAGGGCATGGTCAACTACGCCAACGTTTTCGGCTTTGCGATCTGCGACGAGATCAGCAATCTCTACGTCCCGGGCAGAGAAACCGACCTTGGGGCCAGCGCTGCGCGTTACGCGACAGGTTTCGGGTTCGCACCGATTGATAACTTCATTACGGAATTCCTGCCCGACGTCGCCAGCCACATCCATGTCCGCGTGGTTATCATCCAGCGCGTGATCAATAACGTTGCCAAAAACGGCATCTGAGTCTTCCATTCCCCCGACGTGAGCCCAGCCTAAAGCATTGGAATCCAATGCGTTTGCGCCCATTTTGAATTCCATTCGCCCCCCTTCTGTCCCCATTCAGGCATGGATTCTGCCATTCGCTGCACCTTCGTTGGGTTGACCGGCACCCGCGGTTACTCTTGTACTGAGTTTTTAGCCCTTGCCCGACGTCCGACTTCGTGCAGGGTTTCGCCAGACGGCCAAAGCCGCAGACGATTCTTTTCTAAGGAGATCCAGACACATGTCCAAAGCGATCAAGTACGCCGAGAAAGCCGCCGTCTACGCGGCCAAGGGCGCGTGGGTGGTCTATGAGCGGTTAAACCGCATCAGCCCCAACCCGTCGTTTACCCCCAAGTGGAGCGACAAGCCCCTGCAGAAGAGCTGGCAGAAGGAAAAGCCTCCCCTCGGCTGGCCGCGCACGACAGACTCGCTCTGTCCCAAGTGCGTCCCAGAGATCCGCAAGCAGATCCTCGACGGCAAACTGCCTCACGAAGTTCTCCTGAACGAAAAAGTCGGCGAAATCAAGGCCCAGATCATCGAGCGCGACGGCAAGATCCTGATGGTCAAGGACTGCCCCAAGCACGGCCACTTCGAAGACGTGATGTCAATCGACACCAAGTTCTTCAAGCACCTCGAAGAGAGCTTCCCCGGCCGCGACATTCGCGCCCATGGCGAAGGCGACAAGAACCTGCACAACCACGGCACATCGACCGTCACCCACGGCCGCGGTTCGGTGCTCACCATCGATCTCACTAACCGCTGCAACATGATGTGCGACCCGTGCTTCATGGACGCCAACCAGGTTGGCTTCGTCCACGAACTCACCTGGGAAGAAATCAAGACCATGCTCGACAACGCCATCACCATCAAGCCCAAACGGCAGATGAGTGTTCAGTTCTCCGGTGGCGAGCCGACGTTGTCTCCTTACTTCCTCGACGCCGTCGCCTACAGCCGCAAGGTTGGATACAACAGCGTTCAGGCAGCCTCCAACGGCATCGAGTTCGCCAAGTCAAAGGAACTCTGCCGCGCCGCTGCTGAAGCGGGTCTCCGCTACGTCTATTTGCAATTTGACGGCATCGGCAATGCGGCCAACAGCCACCGCAAGGTCGGCAACCTGTTTGACGTAAAGTTGCAGGCCATCAACAACCTGCACGAAGCCGGCGTCGACATCGTCCCGGTTACTACCATCATCAACGGCATCAACAACGAGCAGGTCGGCCGCATCATCGAGTTTGCCCTCGACAACCCCAAGAAGATCAGCTTCCTGAGCTTCCAGCCGGTCAGCTTTACCGGCCGCGACGAAGACATCTCCGAAGAGCGCCGCGTCGCCCAGCGCTACACGCTTTCGCACATGGCGCACGACGTCAAGAAGCAGGTCGGTCTCGGTGAGCCCGAGCGTGACTGGTTCCCCATCAGCTTCATGAGCACCTTCTCTGACTGGGCCGATCTGATTCATGGACCGACCGCTGAGTGGGGCCAGCTCTCCTGCGGTTGCCACCCCAACTGCGGCATCGGCATGGCGCTCATGATCGATAAGGAAACTAAGGAAGCAGCACCTGTCACAGCCTTCCTTAACATGAACATCGTGGCCAAGGATCTGGCCAAGGTCAATGACGCCGCCCGTGGCAAGTGGCTCTCCGTCATCGGCTTCGGTCTCGCGCTTCTGCGCAACTACGATCCGTTCCAGGCGCCCACCCACTTCAAGATCACTGACATGCTCAAGAAGATGGACAAGACCTTCAACGCAACTGGCAGAGACTACGGCAGCGTCTAGGGCGACCGGACCATCAAGGACATCGAGAAGCGCCGTTCCGATCGCTGGAACTTCCTCTTCATCGCTGGCATGTGGTTCCAGGATCTGTTCAACTACGACTTCCGTCGCACTGAGCAGTGCATCATTCCTTACGCCACGCAGGAAGGCGAAATCAGCTTCTGCGCGTACAACACCGGCGTGGGCTGGCGCAACATCATTGAGAAGATGCACATGACTGCGACCCTCACAAAGTGGTATGAGGAGCACGGCCGTCACGAAATCTTCGCCGGCGGCAAAAAGGTTGGCATGACCCACGTTGGCCACGATTTGGCCCTCAACATGGAGCACGTCAACTCCGAAGCCAACCACACGCTCGACAATCTCGGCATCGCCAAGAATGCCCGCGAAGAAAAGCTTCGCGCCCGCAACCTGACGACTGCCGACAAGGTCAAGACCGATGCCGAGAACGCCCGCATGGCCAAGCTCTATCGCGAGCACGTTCTCGGTGAAAAGCCGGTCGAAGGCCTCGTTCGCCTCGACTCGATCGCGCCCGCCAAGCCCGCAGTTCAGGAAGCACGCGAGCCCGTAGCTGGAGACTGAGGACTAGCCGTCCAGGCGGGAACTTTCCTGGAGAGGTAGTTCACAGAACATCTAAACCTTGGCTCTCAAACACCGAAGGCCGTCCGCATCAGCGGACGGCCTTCCAACTTTTGCACCCGAAACAGGAGTATCATTTCCCCGGAGAAGCGACCATGTCTCAATACGTTTTCTTCTGCGAGGACTGCAAGAAAGAATTCACCCAGCATCTCCACATCGCCGACCGCGACAAGAGCGACGTGGCGTGCCCAAACTGCGGCAGCAAGCATGTCAACCAGCTCGTTTCAGCCTTTTCCGCTGTGACTTCAAAGAAGACTTAGCGCGGGTCGATCCCGGTCCCCAATGTCGTGCCCTGGGCCTCGCTTGCTCCTGAAAGCTGGGATAGCGCTATGCCTGTCAAACCCGTTTCCATCTCATCCGAGGCCCAATCGCTTCATTTTAAAAGCAAAAAGAATCGTCACAGAATTTGCATTGTATTTACCTGCCAACGCGCACAATACAGATAGAGCACTCCTGCTCGGGCTGCACTCAAGCCAGGAATGAACGATGGACGCTTCCGTTCTGGCGCCTCGGCGACCGCGACTCGCCGCCAAATTGACTCCCAACTCCTTTCCTGAGAGGATTCTGCGGCGAAGTCTGATCTTACGAATAATTTAGAGCCACCTCACGCCGCAGCCTCATGAAAATAGAGACTTTACTTCCAGAGTATGGGTGGGGGGGTGCGCAGCATCGACAGAATTCACGGTGTGTGGGCCGCTCTCCAGTAAGAGTGCAGACAAGAAAGCACCCACCTCGATCCATCGCCGTCGTTCATCTTCGCTTCTCACGATCTGCAGATGGAAGCTGACTGCTGGAGGCCGCACTTCAAAACACCAGCTTCGCTCCAAACTGAATCTGCCGTGAGGTCGTCGAAGTCGACGTCACGAGCCCCGCCGTGGGCGAAATCCCTGATGTCGCCGACGTATACACCACCTCATTCGGAGTCATGAAGTTCGTATGATTCAGCACATTGAAAAACTCCGCGCGAAACTGCAGTCCCAGCCGCTCCGTCAGGTGCGCGTTCTTCGTGGCTGAGAAATCCAACTCCGTCAATCCCGGTCCCGTCAGAGAATCTCGCGACACATTCCCGTAGGTTCCTGTCGCTGGAGGCAAAAAAGCCTCCGGGTTGAAATATTGGCTCGTCGTTCGCGGATAGAGTTTTCCGTTGAAGTTCGGATTCCAGTTTGGCCGCACCGGATTGCGCGTATCCCCATTGCCTGTTGGGTTGTATCCAAGTTGTGGTGTAAACGGGAAACCCGTCATCACATTCGCAATGGCGCTCACAGTCCATCCGCTAGTCAGGACGTTCACCGGCTTGGACGAGTGATTCAGGAATCGCTGCCCTTTTCCAAATGGCAGTTCGTAGCTCCCATTCAGCGACGCCAGGTGCCGCACGTCCGTCGCCGCCGGCCCCCAGTCCAACATCGGCTGCAGCGGAAACATCACAAAGGCCGGCGTATTTCCGCTCACGCTCGTATTCCATGCCGACCCATCATCCAGATTCTTCGCGAACGTGTAGTTCCCGCGAAATTGAAATCCATTCCCAAACGAACGTCGCACGTCCACAACCAGGGAATTGTATGAGCCAACGCCTTGCGAAACCCAAGATGTAGTGTTCGCAAGTTCCGGGTTTACATTCTTCGATCCCGGTGGATAAAAGACCGTGCCGTCAGGCAGATAAGTCGGCACCGGCTCGTTCATATCTTCCGAGAGAATCTGGTGATAGCTGTGAGATCCGACATAGCCCACGGTCAGCGATGTCCGCGGCGCAATCTGCTGTTCCACGCGCAGACTCCAACTCAACACCGCGGGAGTGTCGATATCCGGCTGAACGTTGCTCGGAGAAACCTTACTGCCGGCCGGAAGAGGTGTTCCCGGCGTGATGTTGAGATTCGCAACCGGAATGTTGCTGAATGATTGCGCCGTATTGAATGGCGCAGTCTGATCCAGCCTGTAGTCCAGCGTATCGAGCAATCCGTGATA
>Ga0207691_10004647_pt1 | contig 13296 bp, 13 predicted proteins | sample KBSM13metaG_FD_184327 | JGI IMG/M metagenome (GOLD analysis project Ga0207691, IMG submission 184327) | Miscanthus rhizosphere microbial communities from Kellogg Biological Station, Michigan, USA - KBS M1-3 metaG (SPAdes) (version 2) | ecosystem: Host-associated > Plants > Roots > Rhizosphere >... | reverse complement strand
TCGTTGAAGCCGATGTAGCCGACCGTCTTGACCCCGTTGGCTTTCATGCTCACGGCGATGGCGTCCGCCATCAGTGAATCGCTCTGCGGCGTCTTGAACACCCAGCGTGTCTTGGGATTGGCGGGGTCCACGATTCGCGCGCTTGCCGCCATGGAGATCATCGGGGTTTCGGCATCCGCGACGATGTCGATCATCGCAAGCGAGTTCGGCGTGACCGTGGAGCCCAAGATGACGTCGACCTTGTCTTCGGTAATGAGCTTGCGTGTATTGGTGACGGCTCGCGTCGTATCGGACGCGTCGTCGAGAACGATATAGCGCACCTTCTCGCCGCCGAGTGACGTCGGCAACAGCTCGATCGTGTTCTTCTCGGGAATGCCGAGCGACGCCGCCGGGCCGGTTGCCGACAGCGTTACGCCGATCGTGATGTCGGCGAACGCGACATCCGCGGAGAGCGAGAGGATCGCCGCGGCGAGCACGGCGGTGAACGATCGATGTTTCATGCGCTTCTCCAGGATGGGCTCGTGCGCGCGGCACGGCGCTGCCACGTCCGAACTGTTGGCACGGCGGATGTATTGGTCCGTCAGCGTCTCACCGCATCCCGGATCTCGCGCAGCAGCATCACCTCCTCGGGCGGCGCGGCGGGTGCGGCGGGAGCGCTGCGCTTCAGGCGATTGATCTGCTTCACCATCAGAAAGATGATGAACGCGAGGATCAGGAAGTTGATCGCGACCGTGATGAAATTGCCGTAGGCGAAGAGCGGCACCCCCGCCTTCGTGAGCGCGTCGTAGGTCATCGGCCCCGTGTAGCCGGCGGGCGGGGTCTTCAGCATGATGAAATAGTTCGAAAAATCGAGGCCGCCGAAGATCGCGCCGACGATCGGCATGATGATGTCCTTGACGAGCGAATCGACGATCCTGCCGAACGCTCCGCCAATGATCACGCCGACGGCCAGATCGACGACGCTGCCCTTGACGGCGAATTCCCTGAACTCACCGGCGAACGACATGGCTCCTCCCTTTATGCATCGACCGGGCGCGACTTTATCCTGCGCGAAACGTCAGACGGCGGCTTCGCCCGACTCGCCGGTGCGGATGCGAATGACCTGCTCGACCGCCGTCACGAAGATCTTGCCGTCGCCGATCTTGCCCGTGCGTGCGGCCTTGACGATGGCCTCGATCGCCCCTTCGACCAGGCCGTCTCCGACGATCATTTCCACCTTGACCTTCGGCAGGAAATCGACGACGTACTCAGCGCCGCGATAGAGCTCCGTATGTCCCTTCTGGCGTCCGAAGCCCTTGACTTCCGTTACCGTCAGCCCGGAGACGCCAGCCTCCGAAAGCGCCTCACGCACCTCGTCGAGCTTGAAAGGCTTGATGATCGCTTCGATCTTCTTCATCGTCGTGTTCCGTGCAAAGCAGAGCCGCGGCGGGAAGGATACACGAAGCGTCCGCGTCAGTCCGCGCTGCGGGGCGCCCCACCCACCGTCTCCCACTCGTTCCAGGCGGAGGTGATCGGATACCGCCAGTCCTTGCCGAAACCGCGCGGCGTGATCCGTATGCCGACGGCGGCCTGCCGCCGTTTGTATTCGCTGATCTTGATGAGGCGCACGACCTTGCGCACGTCCTCCGCGCGGTAGCCGAGCGAGACGATCTCAGCGGGTGCGCGATCGTGCTCGACGTAGCATTCGAGAATTCCGTCGAGGATGTCGTACGGTGGCAACGAGTCCTGGTCCACCTGGTTCGGTCGCAGCTCGGCGGATGGGGCCCGCGTGATGATCCGCTCGGGAATCACGCGCCCGAGGCTGTTCCGGTAATGGCAAAGACGATAGACGAGCGTCTTGCTGATGTCTTTCAGCACGCCGAACCCGCCTGCCATGTCACCGTAGAGCGTTGCGTAACCGACGGCCATCTCGGATTTGTTGCCGGTCGTGAGGACGATCGATCCGAACTTGTTCGAAAGTGCCATCAGCAGCGTCCCGCGGATGCGCGCCTGGATGTTCTCTTCCGTGGCGTCGGGCGCGAGACCGGCGAACTCGGCCGCAAGCGACGACAAAAACGCGTCGAACATCGGCGCGATCGGAATCTCGTCATAGCGAACGCGGAGAATTCCGGCCATTTCCCGGGCGTCCTCGAGACTGATCGATGCGCTGTACTGCGATGGCATCATCACGGCGCGCACCCGCGAAGCACCGAGCGCATCGACAGCGACGGCAAGCGTAAGCGCCGAATCGACGCCGCCGGACAGGCCGAGCAGGACGCCCGGAAACCGGTTCTTGCCGATATAGTCGCGAACGCCCATGGCGAGCGCCGCATAGACGTGAGGCTCGAGCGCGGTGTCGAGCTCGCCGCGGACGGGCCGCGGCGTAGCGTCATTGAACTCGGCGATGCCGATCGTCTCGTGCCATGCCGGCAATTGTTGGGCGATCGTGCCGTGGGCGTCCATCACGAAGGAAGCGCCATCGAAGACAAGCTCGTCCTGGCCGCCGACGCGGTTGACATACACGAACGGCACGCCGGTCTCGCGAACGCGCGCCGCGATTTGCGCAACGCGCGCGGCCTGCTGGTGCGTGTGATACGGAGAGCCGTTCGGAACGACGACGATCTCGGCACCTGCGTCGCGCGATTGCATCGCGGGCCCTTCGAACCAGCAATCCTCGCAGATGACGACGCCGCACCGCACACCATCGACGTCGAAGATGCACGGTGCGGTGCCCGGCTCGAAATACCGCTCCTCGTCGAAGACCGTATAGTTGGGGAGATGGTGCTTCCTGTAGACGGCGTGGACGCGGCCTTCACGAAGCACCGCGACCGCGTTGTAGCGGATGCCGTCGCGCCGCTCGGGAAAGCCGACGAGTGCCGTCGTATCCTTGACCTCGGAGGCGAGCGCGATCAATTCGGCGGCGCAGGCATCGAGGAACGCCGGCCGCAACACGAGGTCTTCGGGGGGGTACCCACAAAGCGAAAGCTCGGGCGTGACGACAAGCGACGCGGCGCCGCGGCGTCCCTCGCCGATCGCGTCGAGCAGCGTGCGGGCATTGCCTGCGAGGTCGCCGAGCTTCTGGTTCAGCTGCGCCATCGCAATCCGCATCGGGAAATGTTAGCACGCGACCTTGTCCAAACCGACCCGCAAGCTTGAGCATCGCCCGCACAACGGCGACAATGAAACGACTCCATGCACGCCCCCGTCCCCTACTCCAGGCCGCGCCCGCCGGTTGCTGTCTCGCCTCTCATCCGCGACGACGTTCCGCTGTCGGAGATCGACCCTGCCGAGTGGAACGCGCTGTCATCCGACATGCCGCTCCTGTCGCATCAGTACTTCTCCGCACTGCATGAGACCGGGTGCGCGGCACCTGAGACCGGATGGCTGCCGCGCTTTCTCACCGCCTGGAACCGTTCCGAGCTGATCGGCGCTCTGCCGCTCTACGCCAAGGCGCACAGCTACGGGGAGTATGTGTTCGACTGGGGATGGGCGGACGCGTATCGCCGCTACGGCCGCCGTTATTACCCGAAGCTCGTTGCGGCGGTCCCGTTCACGCCGGTACCCGGTCCCCGCTTGCTCGCGGACGCGCCGGCAACCAGGCGCGCGCTGCTCGAGCGCGCGCTCGGAGAGCTCGCGCACGGCTATTCGTCGCTGCACATCCTGTTCACGGACGACGCGCAGACGCGCGAGTGCGCGAGCGCCGGGATGCTGACGCGCGACGGCGTGCAGTTCCACTGGCGCAACCGCGGCTACCGGGACTTCGCCGAATTCCTCGGCGACTTCAACCACGACAAGCGCAAGAAGATCAAGCAGGAGCGCCGGCGGCTTCAAGAGGCGGGCGTGACGTTCGTGCGGAAATGCGGCCGCGAAATCGCGGCGGCGGACAGGGCGTTCTTCTTCGAATGCTACGAGCGCACCTATCGCGCGCACCGGTCGACGCCGTATCTGTCGCTCGACTTCTTCGACGCGATCAGCGAAACGCTCGGTGACCGGCTGTTGCTCGTCGTCGGTTATCGCAATGGCAAGCGGCTGTGCGCAGCGCTCGACGTATTCGACGAGCACACGCTGTGGGGTCGCTATTGGGGCACTCGCGAGTACGTGCCCGGACTGCACTTCGAAACGTGCTATTACCAGGCGATCGAATTCTGCATCGAGCGAGGCATCGAGTGCTTCGAGGGCGGGGCGCAAGGGATTCACAAGCTTGCTCGCGGCCTGTTGCCTGTGCCGACGCACTCCGCCCACGCGATTTCCGACCGCGCCTTCGCTTCCGCCATCGCCGATTACTGCGCGCGCGAGCGGGTCGATGTCGCTCATTCGATCGACGAGCTCGAAGCCGGCAGCCCCTTCCGTACCGACGTACGGGACTGACGCACTGTCGAGCGAAGCGCCGACAAAGGAACGCACGATGAGCGATCAATCGAATGCCGCCGGTGAGGAAGGGATCGTCCTGTCGCTTGACGGAGCAGTCGCGACGCTGACGCTCAACCGGCCGGCGGCGCTCAACGTCCTCGACCTCGGGATGATGGAAGCGCTCGTCACGCACGCCTCCGCGCTCGCCGCCGATGCATCGCTTCGCGTGGTCGTGCTGCGCGGCGCAGGCAAGCACTTCATGGCCGGCGGCGACCTGCGCACGTTCGCCGCGCGTCTCGACGTCGAACCGCTACAGCGGCAGCGGGAGTTTCAACGGATCGTCGAACGCCTCCACGCTGCAATCGAGCATCTGCAACGGATGCCGCATGCGGTTATCGGCGCGGTGCAGGGCGCCGTCGCAGGATTCGGTCTCTCTCTCGTAGGCGCATGCGACCTGGTAGTGGCGGCCGACAACGCATACTTCTCCTCCGCGTACCGGCAGATCGGGCTCAGTCCGGACGGCGGCGGCACCTGGTCGCTGCCGCGCATCGTCGGGGTGCGCAAGGCGCTCGAACTCTATCTGCTGAGCGAGCGTTTCGATGCGCGCGAGGCACAGCGCATTGGCCTCGTCAATCGGGTCGTCCACGCTGCGGCGCTCGATTCAACGGTCAACGAATGGGCGCAGTCCATCGCGACGGGTCCCGCGGTCGCGCTCCGCAACGCGAAACGCCTGTTGCGCGAATCCCTCGACCGGTCGCTGTCGCAGCAATTGCGGGCGGAGTCGGTGAGCTTCGGCGAATGCGCCGCGACCCGTGACTTCGAGGAAGGACTGCGTGCCTTCTTCGAGCGCCGACCGCCCCGGTTTGGAGGTTGACGGATAGCGAAGCGTTTGTCGGTCGCTGTCGCGGGCTACGCCTCGTCGTCCGCCACGAACGGCTGCTGCACCGGCGCGATGTTTCCGTTGGCCTCGCCTTTCGACCCGCCGTTGGCGTTCGCATCGCTTCGTTCCACGTTGCCGTTGACTTCGCCGCGTGCAACATTGCCGTTCACTTCGCCACCCGGTCGCTTGTCGTGCCGCTTCCCCCGTGGCGAACCCTTGAAGCCGTCCATCGGACCGCCTCGCCGGTTCGGCCCGTGCGCGTTCCCCGGGACGGCCCCGTTCCCGGAACCGTACTTCGCGTGTGCCCGGGGACCGCTGCGATGCCGGGGTCCGGTGTCGTTCCCATAGCCGCGCGGACCGCCGCCCGGCACGGTGAGCGTCGAGCGTCCGAACGGTGACGCATTCGCGTTGCTCTGCGGCTGGACCTCGTCGAAGTTGTGGCGGGCACGCGGCGGCCGCTGTCCCTGACCGTGCGCGCCGGGGCGCTGTGAAACCTGCGCACGATCGCCCTTGAAGCCCGGTCCGCGCTTAGGTCCATTTTCCGGGCGCCCGGGCTGCTGCAACGGACGTTGGCCGTCGTCCGGCGTGCCTTCTGCCCGCGCGAAAGGGCCTTTCGGGCGACGATCGTTGCCGCGCGGATGCGCGCCCGGACCCGCTCCTTGACCGTGCGGCTTTCCGGACCCATGAGGGCGACGATTTCCCTTGTGCGGGGAACGCGGCCCGTCTCCTTGTCCCTGGCGCGCGCCGTCGGCGAAGCCGCCCTTGCGTGCATCGGGACGACCTTCGCGCCGCTCGCCACGCTCATGGCGCGCCGGCGATCCCTGCGCGGATGAGCGTAGTCCGGCCGATGTCACGAGCGCGTTCACCTCGCCGGCTTCGAGTTCTGCGAGATCGCCGCGCTTCAGCGAAGTCGGCATGCCGATCATTCCATAGCGTGTGCGGATGAGCCGGCTCACCATCAAGCCGAGCGCTTCGAAAAGACGTCGGACCTCGCGGTTGCGTCCTTCCTTCAGCACGACCGTGTACCAATGGTTCGATCCGTCTTCGTCGCCGCCGCCGTCCGCCACCTTCTCGCAGCGCGCGGGACCATCGTCGAGCTGCACGCCGGTGGTCAGCGCCTGCATCTGTTCTTCCGTCAACCGTCCCATCACGCGCACGGCGTACTCGCGTTCCACTTCGTAGCGCGGATGCATCAACCGGTTCGCGAGCTCGCCCGAATTGGTGAACAGCAGCAGTCCCTCCGTGTTGTAGTCGAGTCGACCGACGTTGATCCACTTGCCGTTGCCGATCGACGGCAACTTCTCGAATACGGTCGGACGACCCTCGGGATCGTCGCGCGTTACCAGCTCCCCGGCGGGCTTGTGATACATCAACACGCGTGCGCGAGGCTCCGCGAAGCGGACCTTCACGAGCTCGCCGTTGATGCGCACCTCGTCGGCCGGACCGACTTTCTGGCCGACCTCGGCCGGCATGCGGTTCACGGTAATGCGTCCGGCGAGGATCATTTCCTCCATCGCGCGGCGTGAGCCGAAGCCGCAACTCGCCAGCACCTTGTGCAGGCGCTGCGGCTCGTTGAAGATTTCGTCAGTGGATCGTTTGTGCTTCGGAGGCGGCAAGCTCTCCGCGATCCGTTGCAGCGCCAGGTTCGGCTGTTGGATCGGACCCGAGGATCGGGCTCGCGAGTGCGCGTGGCGCCTCGGCGGCCTTGGTGGGGGCATCAGGCATCTCCAGGAGGTGGGATGAATCAAGGTCGGCCAGGGGTGGCAATTCCGCCACCGACGCGAGGCCGAGGTCATCGAGGAACGTCTTCGTCGTCGCGTAAAGCGCCGGTCGACCCGGTGTCTCGCGATGTCCGACGATCTCGATCCATTGCCGATCTTCGAGTGTCTTGACGACGTTCGTCGATACGGCGACGCCGCGGATCGCTTCGATATCGCCGCGGGTAACAGGTTGCTGATAAGCGATGATCGCGAGCGTCTCCATGACAGCGCGCGAGTAACGAGGGGGTTTCTCTGGGGTGAGCCGATCGAGATACGGCTGGACATCCCGCCTGCCCTGAAAGCGCCACCCGGACGCGACCTGCACGAGCTCCACCTTGCGCGAGGACCACTCGTGCGCGAGTTCGGCGAGCAGCGCCTGAACCGTTTCCACGGAGAGCGCCGGATCGAACAGCCGCGCAAGCTGCGCCGGGGACACCGGCTCACCGGCGACGAGCAGCGCGGCTTCGAGCACCGCCTTGGCGTGGGTCACGTCGGATATTTCAGAGGCGTCATTCATCGCATCGTCATTCGGTATCGGCTGCGAGCGCGAAGGGCGTCTCGACACGCAGCTGCGCATAAATCGGGGCGTAAGGCGCGGCCTGCGCAACGTTGATCAATTGTTCGCGCGACAACTCGAGGAGCGCGAGAAACGTCACCACGAGATGCGCAACGTCGGCGTGCTCGGCAAACAACGTCGTGAACTCGACAAACCGCGCCGGCTTCAACACCTTGAGCAGCCGGCTCATCTCGGAACGCACCGAAAGCTGCTCGCGCGTTACGAGATGATGACGATTGGCGCGGGCTCGCGCAATCAGGCCGGCCCATGCAGCTCGCAGATCCTCGGGTGCGACGTCCGGAAGACGTTCGCCCGCGAGACGGTCGAACCAGACGCGAACCGTCGTGAAGTCGCGTTCGGCAAGCGGCAGCGCATCGAGTTCCCGCGCGGCCTGCTTCATTTTCTCGTATTCGAGCAGGCGTCGCACGAGCTCGGCGCGCGGATCCTCCCCCTCCGCCCCGGGCGGGGCAGGCGGCCGCGGAAGCAGAAGCCGCGACTTGATCTCGATCAGCACGGCCGCCATCAGCAGATATTCCGCCGCGAGCTCGAGCTGCGTCCGCCGCATCATCTCGACGTATCCCAGGTATTGACGCGTGAGCTCCGCCATCGGGATGTCGAGCACGTTGATGTTCTGGCGCCGGATCAGGTAAAGCAGCAGATCGAGCGGACCTTCGAAGGTCTCGAGGAATACTTCCAGCGCCTCGGGTGGGATATAGAGATCCTGCGGAAGCTCGTTGACGGGCTCGCCGTAGACGCGTGCAAGCGGCTTCGGCCCCGGTGACGGATGCTCGAGATCCAGTGCGGCGTCACCGCTAGTCATACCGGAGCCCCATCGCCTCGCGCACATCGCGCATCGTTTCCTCCGCGAGCTTGCGCGCACGCTCGCATCCATCTGCGACGATGTTGCGGACAAGCGATGGATCGTCCAGGTAGCGTTGCGCACGCTCCCGGATCGGCTGCTGCTCGCGAATGATCGCGTCGATCACCGGTTGCTTGCACTCCAGGCATCCGATGCCCGCCGTCGTGCATCCCTGCCATGCCCAGTCGCGCGTCTCCTGACTCGAATAAACCTGGTGCAGTCCCCACACAGGGCACTTTTCGGGATTGCCGGGATCGGTCCGGCGCACCCGAGCGGGATCGGTCTGCATCGTGCGAACCTTGTCGGTCACCGCCGCCGGATCCTCGCGGAGCATGATCGCGTTGCCGTACGACTTCGACATCTTCTGCCCGTCGAGACCTGGCACACGCGACGTCTCCGTCAGCAACGGATGCGGCTCCGGAAGGATCACCCGTCGTGATCCCTCGAGATAACCGAAAAGGCGCTCCCGATCACCGAGCGAGAGGTTCTGCGTTCCCTCGAGCAGATCGCGCGCGGACTCGAGCGCCTGCGTGTCACCCTTTTCCTGAAACGCGGTGCGAAGCGTCTCGTAACGCTTGGCCTTCTTGCTGCCGAGTTTTTTTACTGCGAGGCGGGCTTTCTCCTCGAAGCCCGGCTCCCGCCCGTAGATGTGATTGAAACGCCGCGCGAGCTCCCGGGTAACCTCGATGTGCGAAACCTGATCCTCCCCGACCGGCACCTTGTTCGCACGATAGACGAGGATGTCCGCACTCATCATGACGGGGTAGCCGAGGAAGCCGAAGTTGGAGAGGTCATGGTCGGCGAGCTTCTGCTGCTGATCCTTGTAGGTCGGAACGCGCTCGAGCCAACCGACGGGGGCGATCATGCCGAGCAACAAAGACAGCTCCGCGTGCTCCGGTACACGCGATTGGATGAAGAGCGTCGCCCGCGTCGGGTCGACGCCTGCGGCCAGCCAGTCCACGAACATTTCCCAGACGCTCTCGGCAATCGTTTCCGTGGCGTCGTAGTGCGTGGTGAGCGCATGCCAGTCGGCTGCGAAGTACAGGCACTCGTACTCCTCCTGCAGGCGAATCCAGTTCTTCAGGGCGCCGTGGTAATGACCGATGTGCATGCGTCCCGTTGGACGCATGCCCGACAGCACGCGGTCGGCGAACATGGCAGCGATGGAAGTTCCTCGGGAAGTGCGCGCGGGCTTACAGGCCGATCAAAGTCTGCAGAGCCCATTCACCGAAACGCAGCAGCGGATCCATGATGTTGTCCAGCACCCCGAGCGCGAGCAGGGCGACGATCACGAAGAGGCCGTAGGGCTCGACGCGCGCGAACGCGTGCGCCATGTGCATGGGCAAGAGACTGACCGCGATGCGGCCGCCGTCGAGCGGTGGTATGGGTAACAGGTTGAGCGCCATCAATACCAGGTTGACCGATATCCCGACTTTCGCCATCAGCAATAGGTGCGTGCTTTCCCACATTCCCCCCGGAGCGGCCGACTTCAGCACCAGCGCCCACAGCACGGCCATGACGAAGTTGATCCCGGGACCGGCTGCCGCGACCCAGAGCATGTCGCGCTTGGGATCCCGCAGATTGCCGAAGTTGACGGGCACCGGCTTCGCCCAGCCGAACACGATTTGCGGACCGCCGAGTTTCGCGGCAAGGATCAGCGCACCCGGGACCAGGATCGTACCGACCGGATCGATATGCTTGAGCGGGTTGAGCGTGATCCGGCCCTGCATCTCTGCGGTGCGGTCGCCGAACGCCTTGGCGACATAGCCGTGGGCCGCTTCGTGCAATGTGATCGCAAAGACCACCGGCACCACCCAGAGCGCGATGGTCTGCAGCGACACATCCATTTAGTCCACCAGTGTACCTCAACTCGGGATCGGGTCGGCGGCCGCGAGCCCGAGCCTCGCCGGATTCCCTAACCCGCTACGCAGGATGACCGGCGGATCGACGGCGAGGTCGATCACCGTAGTAGGCAACGCCGGGCATGGGCCGGAGTCGAGGATCGCATCGATGCGCCGGCCAATGCGTTCGGCGATCACCTCCGCGTCGTTCAGCGGCTGGATTTCCCCCGGGAGGATCAGCGTCGACGAAACGATCGGTTCCCCGACCTCGGCGAGCAGGGCCTTCACCGTTGCGTGATCGGGAACCCGTATGCCGATCGTGCTCCGCTTCGGGTGCTGCACACGTCTCGGCACTTCGTCGGTGGCACGCAGCAGGAACGTGAAACTGCCGGGCGTACCAAGCCGCACGACCCGGAACTGCCGGTTGTCCATGCGCGCGAACCTGCCTACCTGCACGAGGTCCCCGCAAACCAGCGTCAGATGGTGCCGCGCGTCCACGCCGCGCAGCTCTCGAATGCGCCGTGCGGCCTCCACGTCGCCGATCCGACAGCCAAGCGCGTAGCTCGAATCCGTCGGGTAGGCGATCACCCCGCCGCGGGCCAGCAGGTCGGCCGCGATCCGGATCAGCCTCGGCTGAGGGTGTGTTGCGTGGATGTGAAGTCGTTGCGCCATGGGAGGAGGGACGGATACCCGATCATATAATGCCGCGAATTACATTCGCTTCGGTTATAACGCCGGTGAATCTTCAACAACTCAAATACCTGTGCGGGGTCGTCGATAACGGGCTGAATGTTTCCGAGGCCGCCGAGGCCCTCTACACGTCGCAGCCGGGCATCAGCAAGCAGATTCGTCAACTCGAGGACGAACTCGGACTTCGCGTCTTCGTGCGACAGGGGAAGCGCCTGACGTCGCTCACTCCGGCGGGCGAGGTTGTGGTAGCCACGGCTCGACGGGCGCTGCGAGAGATCGCCAACCTCAAACGCGTCGCCGACGAGTTCCGGGCCGAAGACGCGGGCGTCCTCGCGATCGCGACGACCCATACCCAGGCCCGTTATGTGTTGCCGAAAGTGCTCACCCAGTTCGCCGCGCAGTTTCCGAAGGTCCGGCTCGTTCTGCACCAGGGCAATCCCGCCCAGGTCGCAGGGCTCACCTCGAGCGGCGACGTCGACGTAGGCATCGCCACTGAAGCGCTCGAGGACGATCCGGCGCTCGTCACGCTGCCGTGCTATCGATGGAATCGTGTCGTGCTCGTTCCGCGTGGCCATCCCCTCGGCAAGATACGACCGCTCACGCTGCAGGCCCTCGCTGCGCACCCGATCGTCACATACGACTTCGCTTTCACGGGTCGCACGGCGATCAACGCGGCCTTCGCGGCGCAGGGACTCGAGCCGAACGTCGTGTTGACCGCACTCGACGCGGACGTGATCAAGACATACGTGGAACTGGGGATGGGTGTGGGGATCATCGCCAAGATGGCATACGACCCGGACAAGGACGGCACTTTCGAGATGCTCGATGCGAGCCACCTGTTTCGTGCGTCGATGACGAGGCTGGCGCTGCGCAGGGGCGTCTTTCTGCGCGGCTACGTCTACGACTTCATCTCGCTGTTCGCGCCGCAATACACGCGACGCGCCGTCGATGCGGCACTCGCGGGCAACGCGGCGCCCGACGAAATGTAATGTCGATGCCGGCGTTCGGCGCGAATTCGGTTGTTGTCGCATCGAGGCATCAGCAAGGGTCGTGGCGCTTTGCGGCACTCCTCGCTTCGCTGTCGATGCTCGGTCCGTTCGCCATCGACATGTATCTGCCGGCCTTCAACGCCATTTCCCAGGAGTTCGACGCTTCCCCGATCGCCGTTCAGCAGACATTGTCCGCATACCTGTTCGCTTATGCGTTCATGATGCTTTGGCATGGTTCGCTCTCCGACGCATTGGGACGCAGGCCCATCATCCTCGGGGGCCTCGTGATCTACGCGCTGGCTTCGCTGGGCTGCGCGATTTCGGGGAACATCGAGTCGCTGTGGCTGTTTCGAACGCTCCAGGGGATATCGGCAGGGAGCGGGCTCGTTGTCGGCCGCGCAATCATTCGCGACCGCTACCAGGGGCCGGAAGCGCAGCGGTTGATGTCCCAGACCACCCTCGTGTTCGGGATCGCGCCGGCGCTCGCACCGGTCATTGGCGGCGCGTTGCTGAACCTGCTCGGATGGCGAGCGATCTTCTGGGTGATGCTCGCTTTCGCGATCGGCGTCTTCATCTGGGCGGTGCGAAGACTCCCCGAAACGCTGCCGCGCGCCCATCGACAGTCGCTCCGACCGCGCGGTTTGTGGAGGAACTACCGAGCGGTGCTGTCGAAGCAGGAGTTCCTGTTGCTCGCAGCGATTCCTTCGTTGAATTTCGCCGGGTTCTTCATCTACATCGCGAGCGCGCCTGCTTTCCTCTCGCAGCTCGGCGTGAGCACCTGGGGCTTCGCCTGGCTCTTCGTGCCGATGATCACCGGGATCATGGCCGGCGCTGCAGTCTCCGGTCGCGTTGCCGGTCGCCTCTCCGCAGGTCGTACGATCTCTATCGGCTATCTCTGCATGTTCGTTGGAGCGCTCGCGAGCCTGCTCGTTGCCGCGTTCGTACCGCCGTCCGTGCCCTGGCACGTATTGCCAATTTCGGCGTTCACGCTCGGGAGCAGTCTTGTCATGCCTAGCCTCACGCTCTTGTTGCTCGACATCTTCCCAACCATGCGCGGCCTGGCGTCATCGCTGCAGGGATTCGTGCAATTTGCCTTTTCCGGCGTCGTCGCCGGAACGATCTCGCCCCTTCTGGCGCAGACCCTCACGGGCCTCGCGCTCGGTATGTTCTCCTTCACCGTCGCCAGTTACGCTGTCTGGCACCTCTTTCGACGCCGCGCAGGCATTTGAGGTACCGATGATTTCTCCGCTTCTGAGTTTATTTGCTGCGCTGATGCTCGCAGTTTCCCCGCCAGTTCCTGCCGCTGATCTGCCAATGCGCACGCTTACGATTCGAGACCAGAAGTTGACGGTAGAAGTGGCGTCGACGGCGGAAACGCGCGCGACCGGGCTG
>Ga0207691_10004640_pt1 | contig 13304 bp, 10 predicted proteins | sample KBSM13metaG_FD_184327 | JGI IMG/M metagenome (GOLD analysis project Ga0207691, IMG submission 184327) | Miscanthus rhizosphere microbial communities from Kellogg Biological Station, Michigan, USA - KBS M1-3 metaG (SPAdes) (version 2) | ecosystem: Host-associated > Plants > Roots > Rhizosphere >... | reverse complement strand
AAGCGGTCGCCGTTGGCGAGTCCCTCAATCGTCTTGACCTCCGCGTCATTGGCTTGCACGGCGAAGATAGTGCAAGACTTCACTGCCCGGCCGTTCAAATGAACTGTGCAGGCGCCGCACTGGCTGGTATCGCAGCCGACGTGCGTCCCGGTGAGTCCCAGTTGTTCGCGCAAAAAATACACCAGCAAGGTGCGCGGTTCGACGCTGGCTTGGTGCCGAATGCCATTGACCGTGACACTAATCGGCACCGCCAAATACTCGGCCTCAGCGGTCATCTCAAAGTTCCTCCCTGAATGGCTTGGGTTGATCTCCGGAGAATTTTCCGAGATCGGTCTCTCAAAGAATGTAGCCAAGAGACAGAGGTGTCTTACACCCGATTGCGGGCGGTCTCAAGAGACTCGCCGAGATCGGTGGGTCGAACTTTGACGGCTTGACAGCATACGGAGGGGTCGATAATCAGCCTGTGGAGAGTGGCGCCAAGGAGACGATGCGAAATGGATATCAAATCGCTGATCGACCCGGAAGGCGGGCTCATCGACAGGCGGATTTTCGCCGATCGAGAGATTTATGAGCTCGAGCGTGAACGCTTGTTCGCGCGCTGTTGGCTCTATCTCGGACATGAATGCGAAATTCCCAATCCCGGCGATTTCGTCATGCGCTATATGGGAGAAGAGCCCGTGATTCTCTGTCGTGATCTGGCGGGAAGGCTGCGCGCGCACTTGAATCTCTGCCGGCATCGAGGCAACCGGGTGTGCCGGGCTGATCGCGGCAACACGAAGCTCTTTACTTGTTCGTACCACGGCTGGAGTTACGGCACCGATGGTCAGCTTGCGCTCGTGCCGATGATCGATGCATTCAAAGGGCTCGACCGGGAAAAATGGGGATTGATTCCAGTCGCGCAAATCGACAGCTACAAAGGACTCATCTTCGCGACATTCGACGCGGAGGCGCCGAAGCTGACCGAGTATCTGGGTGACATGGCCTGGTATCTCGATATTCTTGTCGATCGCCGCGACGGTGGCACTGAAGTCAGCGGTCCGCACCGCTGGCTGCTCGATGCCAACTGGAAAACCGCCGCGGAAAACTTCGGCGGTGACGGCTACCATATTACGTCGACGCACGGCTCGGCGCGCGAGCTTGGCGTCGATACCACAACCAGTCAGACGCGGCAGTGGAACAAGGGCTGTCAGATTTCCTGCGGCAATGGCCATATTTTAGTGTCATGGATTACACCGCCGGATAGCGGCCCCTGGTTTGCGCAACCGGATGATCAGCTCGTCGCTTATATGAAAGAACACGCGAAGGAAATCGAGAACCGCCTTGGCGCCAAGCGGGCGCGCCAAATTGCCCCGTCGGCGGGGACGGTCTTTCCGAATTTGTCAGTGCACTGGCTTACGCGCACGATTCGGGTGTGGCAGCCGCGCGGCCCGGACAAAATGGAAATCTGGAGCTGGGCGATTGTCGACAAGGCGGCGTCAGCGAAGATCAAAGACGTGATGCGCTTCGTATCGCAATTCCGTTTTAGCCCGAGCGGCGTCTTCGAGCAGGATGATATGGACAATTGGATCCAGGTGACGAGCGCGGCGAGAAGTTTGATCGGCCGCCGGCATCCGGCCAATTATCAGATGAGCGGGAATGAGCCGCCGCTCGAGATCGATTTGCCGGGAACCGTGACAAGCCGCTTCAGTGACAACAATCAACTGAGCCTGTACATGCATTGGGCGAAGATGCTGCAGGCGAAAAGCTGGAGCCAGCTGCTGACCACCCAAAATGGCTGATCGCTTGCGCCGAGAAGTCGAAGATTTTTATTACGCCGAAGCGGAGCTTCTGGATAATCGGCAATTTCGGGAATGGTTCACATTGCTCGCGGACGATATCCGCTACTGGATGCCGATACGCCACAACGCGCTCGAGCGCTCGAACGACCTAAAGGATGAGCTCGCAAAACCGGGCGAGGCCTTTTACTTCGATGATGACAAGGCCAGCTTGCGAATCAGGGTCGAGCGGGTTTACGCGAGAAATGCCTGGGCCGAGATGCCGCCGTCGCGTACGCGTCATCTAATCACCAATGTGAGAATTAAAAGCGACGACGGCAGCGCCATCGAAGTGCACGCGAATTTTTTCGTGTATCGCACGCGTATGGAAACCGATCAGGATGTTTTCGTGGGGGAACGGCAGGATATTTTGCGCCGCATGAACGGAAGCTTTCAGATCGCCCGCCGTACGATCATTTTGGATCAAGCAGTGCTGTCGGCAAAAAACATCAGCGTGTTTTTATAACAATCCGTACGATAGGCGCGCAGTCGAGGGCGCGATAAATGGCGCGCTATAGTTTTTCGTTTGACTGCAGAGCAGCGAGGGCCTGCTGCACGAGTTTCCGCCGCAGCTCTTTTTCGTCGGCCAGCGGCAGTTTCGCGTCGCCGGTGACATGCACGATGCCGGTGCCCAATACCACGCGATTGGAACCGACCATCTTGGCGATCGGTTTCGCGGCGGTGATTTGCACGACGGGAATACCGGCTTTTTCGAGTTCGGTGGTGATCGCAGCGCCGCTGCGCGTGCTGGTCCCTCACGTGGACGTCAGGATAACAGCGTCAACCCCCTCTTGTTTGACCTTGGCGGCCATTTCCCGGCCGAGTCGGCGCGTGTTGGAAAGTGGATTGGATCGGCCGCAGGTGGAGAGAAACTCATCGTGGAGCTTGCCGATCACGCCGCTTCTTTCCATTTCGCGCATCGCATCCACCGGCACGAGGCGATCCGGATCCTGCTGGACGAATCGCGTGTCATAACCGCCGTGGGATACTTCGTATTCTTCACCGCGAAGATCGTCATTGTCGGCGATGCTGTAGGAGCCCCAGCGAGTCGCGGCCGTGCCTTCAATCCGATCGGGATTGCCTTTCGGAACCAGTCCGCCGTCCGTGATCAGCATGACTTTCGCTTTTGATAAATCTTTTACCGCCGCTGGGATCGGTACGGGTGCAAAGGAAGTTGCCGGCATCTCCGATTCGAATGGATTGCCCGTCATTTTTGCCAAGAGCATATCGACGAGCCGGGTCGCCGCCCTTTGCTCGACCAACTGATCGCGCAGCCAGCCACGCTGCAGATAACCATCTTCATGAGGCAACCCCAGGGGTAAATTGGCGAGAAGTTTCCTGCTGAGCGCCGCCATCTTGGCAATGACGTCGCGCAGCTTGGCAATGCTGGTTCCGGAGTCGATGATGTAAAGCGCATCGCGATGAAGATCGACGCCGGGATTCTCATCGCTCATGGCGGTGACGACCGGAATCTTCAGTTCGTTCTGGACAGCGCGGCAGAGAGCACCGGCAGCCATGCCGTAACGACCGGCGTCGAAGCAGGGGCCGGCAATGAACAGATCGATGTTTGCGGTGCGCAGTTTGGCCAAAACCGCCGCCGTGAGCTCATCCTGATGCTCGACGGCATAGTTATCGCCGCAGACAAAGGTCACAACGACGCGAGCGCCATCGCCGAGGGCCGATTCGAGCAACTTGCCCGGTCCGACTGCGCCGTCGCGAATCTCCAAAGCTTCGCCGGCGTGCTCTTCTGCACCAATCCCGCCGAAAAACTGATTCAGATAATGTGACACACGCATGTGAACTCCTACGCGCAATAACAGGCGCGCAGCATGTTGCGCCCCTGCATTGTCTAGTAAACCATCGCTCTCACGCGCGACGCGCCTTGTTGATTCGTGACGCCGATTACATTGGGTGCTTCGATGGTCATGGGTCCGCTCAGTAAATTCCGAAACTGTGGTGTCGCGGCGATGACCCGATCGAGCCGCGGCAATTCCCAGCGCATGCCGTTGCCGCCGTTATACACGATCGCGTCCACTTCGGGGACGTTGAATAAAAGCGCCGACTCCACACGCCGGTCTCGCGAGACATCCGAGACCATCACCGCCGTGCGGATTCCCATATTTTCGAGCAGACGGGCGGTCTCTGCCAGATCCGCATGAGGCAGACCACCGCCATATTTGGACAGCACCGCGCCCTCGGCCCGTAAATTCCATTTGACCAGACCGGCAGCAGCTTGACAGTGGCGCTCACGATCGAAATTGTCCGCGCCGGCAATGGTGGCAATCGTGCCGACAAAATTGATCTCACGAGTATGATGCCGGCGATAAAGATCGAGAACGATCGGGTGATTTTGATAAAAATAAGTCTCGGTTCCGCCAAACCATGAATGCAGAGACGGCACCACGGCGCCGTCAAGCCATTCGTCGGGATGGAGCACCACGGGCAACATGCCGTCCGTATTCGCGCCGTATAGAATCGGCTCATCCACTTCCGGCTTGCGTTGGCGCGAAAAGATTTGCCCGACATAAGCGACGCGCGGCAAACCTTCACGGCCGGTTTCCGCGGGGCCGACGGCCTCAAATTGCGTCACGGACTTCGGTGTCTGATTGCAAGCGGTTCGCGCGAGCGCTACGGCGACTCGAAGGCCGGCGATGCGGTAAGCTTTTTCAATCGCTTGACGACTTAATTCGGGTTTGGTTTGCGGAATCATCAATAAGTGGTGCAGATTTGCATAGTCGCTCGCCTTTGCCGGAGCACCGCTCAACTCGAGCACCCTGCCGGTCGCGCTGCGCGTCAGGTCGGGTGAAATTTCCGCGAGCACGGAGACGGCGGCGCCTTTTAGAACGTGGGTCGTTCCAAGTCCGGCCGTTGTTGCGGCGGCTAAAATACCCGGGAAGTCGGGGCCGGAGCCCGGCGCTTTGGCGCGCGGTTCGATGACATCGAAGATTGGGCCGGCTCGGCATGGCTCGCTCGGGCCGGCAATTTCGAAGTGAACGCCGGCGAACGCAGTATCTTCAAGAACAAGTGGACGAAGACTATCCGCATCAACGATCAGAACCGTTCCGTCGAGACGCGCCGGAGCACCAAACTGCAGATCAGTAATCGGGTGATTTGCCAAAGTGAGCTGCATGAATATTTCCTCTACATTCAACACCGCGGCGAAAACGAGGAATCGCGACGGCTGCCGCGATCTTATGCCGTGCAGAAGAAAGTTGTCAATGAAGAGAAAAAACCCAGTCCGACGATGGAGCGGCGCGAATACCGAACCCTTTAGAGATCGATGTGAAAGGGTGATAATAGCGAGTCAGAGATCGAGGGCGCTTTATGCTACGCTTTTCACCAAACCGGAACCTCGCTCACCTAGTTCGTTGGTTCGAATTTGAGGACGAAGCCTTTGCGGCGGCCCGCGCGCAAGACCGCCCGGTCGTGGTTTTTCTGGGGGCGTTCTGGTGCCGCTATTGCCAGCGCATGGACGAAGAAGCGTTCTCCGATCGGGAAAACATGGCCTTGCTGAACGCCTATTTCGTCGTGTTGCGCGTGGAAAATGCGAAGCGGCCGGATATTGACGCTCGATACAACCTGAACGGCTGGCCGACAATCGCCTTCCTAACCCCGAACGGAAAGCTACTGGCTACCAGCAACTACCTTCCTACTGCGGAATTCAAAGAGCTGTTACTGAACGTCTACATGGAATACGAGCAAAACAAAGACCGGTTTCGCTCAGACGTTCGAAGCGCAAGTCTCGATCCCGCCACGCCACAATCTCTCGTGCGACGGCAACCGGACCTCGCCTCTCTGAAAGAGATTACCGAATCGATTATTGGAACAGCGGATCACAAAAACGGCGGCTATGGCAATGGTCAAAAATTCATTCATGCCGGAGTAAACGAATTCTTGCTGTCGCACTACGATCAAACCCATGACGCGAGGCTTCTCGATCATGTTCGTTTGACATTGGAGCAAATGCGTTCGAGCGCGATCTATGACGCCGAACAAGGTGGATATTTCCGCACCACCACCGGCGCCGACTGGGTGCAACCCCATCGCGAAAAGCTGCTCATCGAGCAAGCGGGATTGCTGCTGAACTGCCTGCATCTGTTTCGGATTACCGAAAGCCGTGATCACGCCCGGATGGCCGAGGAAGTCATCGCCTACCTGAATCGCAAGTTATTCGATCCGGCGAAACCCGCGTTTTTTGGTTGCGAGGATTTTCTGCGTTTGGAAACGAAATCTTCCGGTGAAGAGTTTTTCACGATCATCGATCATTGCATCTACACCGATGCGAACTCGCTCGCGGTCATCGCTTATCTGGACGCCGCGTCTAGGCTAAATCGCCCCGAGCACGAAGCCCGGGCTTTGAATGTTCTCGATTTTCTTTGGCATCACAACCGTGACGAACAGAGAGGCATGTTCCATTACTTCGATGAAGCGCCACAGATTCCCGGTCTGCTCATCGATCAGGCGCCGATGGGAATCGCGCTGCTGCGCGCATTTGCTGCCACAGGCGAGAATACTCTGCTCGATCGCGCCACGAAATTGGCGGACGTGATCGTTACGCAACTCGCATGCCCGGCGGGCGGTTACTTCGATCGTGGTCAGAGTGACTTAGATTTTTTTGGACCGCGTTTGATTTTGATCGATCAAAACGGCGTCACGGCATCGTTTTTTCTGATGCTTGCGAATGCTACCGGACAGGCGAAATACAGGGATGCAGCCATCAGCGCATTCAGTGCTTTCTCCGGCGACTTCGCCAGCTATGGAATTCAGGCGGCGCCTTTGGGTCAAGCGCTGGACGAATGGCTGAGACAAGAAGAATCGGAATGATGGAGTCATGGAGTATTGGGAATGAAAAACCCAAACGTTCTAATATTCCATCACTGCAGTACTCCAACCCTTTTACCCCTTGATCTTCATGCTGGCTACGATGATTTCGTTGTTGGGATTTCCTTGCCAGATAATATTTTTCGCCAGGCCGTAAATTTCAGCGAGCGTATAGAGCGGCACCACCAACGCTTCTTCCATCACGATGCGGCCAGCTTGCTGTAACAGACCGAGGCGTTTCTTGTAATCTCCGGTTTGCTGTTCTTCCTCGATCAGCCGATCCAGCTCGGGATTGCTGTAACCGGTGCGTTTGGTCACGCCTGTGTGAAAGTATTGATCGTAAAAAGTGTCGGCATCGTAAGCGGATCGGCCGGCATAGTAGAACGCGAGTTTGCCGCCATTAACGCCGTCTCGTCCCCAGTAAACTGGATATTCCTGCGGCACCAATTCGACGTTGATACCGCCTTCGGAAAGCTGGCGCGCGATGACTTGGCAAACCTCTTTGCCCTTGAGATGGCGATCGGGCGAGAGGTACAGCCTGACGTCCAAACCGTTCGGATAACCTGCCCTGGCCAGAAGCTCGCGCGCTTTTTTGGGATCGTAGGGATAGCGCTTCACCGCCGGATCATAGCCAATCATATTTGAACTCAATGGGCCGTTTAGCGCATAGCCATTTCCTTCGAAAACGTGCTTCAGAATAATCGCTGGTTCGATCGAATAGCTAAACGCCTGCCGCACGAGTTTGTTGTCGAACGGCTTATGGGTAACGTTCATGACCAAGAAATACATTCGATAACCCGGAACTTTCTCGACCCGCGCGCGCGGACTTTTTTGCACGCGATCGATTTCTTCAATCGGCAGATTACTGATGACATCGGCCTGACCGGCGAGTAATCCGGCGACCCGTGCAGCCTCTTCTTTCACGGTTTGGAATAAGACTTCGCTGATCTGCGGTTTCGCGCCCCAGTAGGCGTCGTTGCGCGCGAGCACGAGATTTCCTGCGCGCTGCCAGCTGACCAGCTTGTAAGGTCCGGTGCCGATTTTGTAATTGTCGAGCTCGTTGGAATTTTTTTCAGTTGCCGATTGGCTGACGATAAAGCGGTTATTCAGCCGTTCGAGCAAGACCGCGTTTGGCTGTTTGGTCGTGATGATCACGGTGTAATCGTCCGGAGCTTCGATGCCAGTCACCTCTGCAAAATTGGAGGCTTGCATGCTCTTCCGATCATGGGTCATGCGGTCGATCGAAAATAGAACATCCTTGGATGTCAGCGCCGAGCCGTCGTGGAAACGAACGTTCTTTCTCAAGTGGAATGTCCATTTGCGTCCTTGAAATTGCCACGATTCGGCGAGGACGCCGACATATTCCTTGCGGGAAAAATCCATTTCGATTAGCGGCTCGATGACATGCTGCCAAATACCGCTGATGCCGCCGCCGCTGTAAGCGTAAGGATGAAGCGAATCCAAACCGACGCCCTGAAAAACAATGATTCGATCGCGCGAGGCGGCAATGCCGGCACGAGGCGCTGTGAGGTTCATAACGCCAATGCTGACCGCGGCGCTTTTTAGCAGGAAGCTCCGACGCGTAATGTCGATAGAGTTCGAATGCATTTTTCCTCCAGAAAAGCCGGGACGAAAATGCCGGATTGATGGAATCCAGTAGTTGACCACCGTCGCTTATAACTGTGTGATTCGAATTGCGTCAAGTCAATTTGCGCTCGCTGCTATCCGTTGGGGTTAACTTTTTTGCGATCTGGTTGCAGCCGACGGGCGTAAGCCGTGCCCAGTGGCCATAAAAAATGCTATTCTAGCGGCGGATTACACGACGCCGCGCACCATTTCAGCAAAATAAATCGAGAGAGCCAACGCAAATGTTCAACGTTTTTATTGTGCGTCCCTTCGGCACCAAGGAAGGAATCGATTTCGACCGGATCGAAACCGAGCTCATTCGCCCTGCGATGGACCAGGCAGGTCTGACCGGCGGCACCACGGGACAGTTCATCCAGCAGGGAAACATCCGAACGGATATGTTCGAGCAATTGTTGATCGCCGACCTCGTCATCGCGGACATTTCGATCCATAATGCCAACGTCTTTTACGAATTGGGCATTCGTCACGCGCTCCGCGATAAACGGACATTTCTCATCAAATCCCGGGACAGCAAACCGCAAGCGAGCCAAGCTGCGGAGTCTGATGTGCCATTCGACTTGAAAACAGACCGGTATTTGTCGTACGACTCGCGCAGTCCGGGCGGGGCAGTAGACATATTGGCCGCCGCGCTCAGGCTTACTTTGGATGCACAGAATCCCGACAGTCCGGTCTATCATCTACTACCCGGTCTAAAACCCGCCGACCCAACCAAAGTATTAGTGGTTCCGTTCGATTTTCGCGAAGAAGTCGAACGGGCAGAAGCCGGAAGCAACGGCGGCAATCTACAGCTCTTAGCCAGCGAGGTGGACGGCTTTGCCTGGCGCATTGCCGGCCTGCGGCTCATCGGTAATGGGCAATTTCGATTGAAAGATTGGCCGGGCGCAAAAGTGACCTGGCTTGGGGTGCGAGAGTACGATGAAGACGATGTCGAGGCCAATACATTTCTCGCGACGATTTTTCAGCGCTTGGGCGATCTCGTAAGCTCGGATCAAGCAGTGGAGCGGGCGCTCAATAACAAAGAGCTTTCTTCTGCGCAGCGCGCTGAAATTCGCGCCTTAATGGGCCGAAACGCCAAGAATCAATGGGAACAGAGCTGGGCAAAATTAAACGGCGCTGAAGTAACGCAGCAGGCGGCTCTCACATCGCCGTATTTGGAAAAATCACTGGATCTCTACCGGGCAGGTTTTAACGAGGACCGAAACCACTTCTATTCCGGTCTGAATGCATTGGCGATGGCGACTATGCGCATCGAATTGGCGCAATGCCAAAGTAACATTTGGCAAGACAACTTTGACTCGGAAGAAGAAGCCAATCAAAAATTAGCGAAGCTAAAAGAATTGCGCAGCGATCTTACCGCCGCCGTTAAGTTGGCGATCGAATCGAAACAGACCGCCCTGGAACGCACTGGCAAAACCGATGTTTGGACCGAGATCAGTACGGCGGATCTAACTTGTTTGACATCCGGACGGCCCAATCGTGTCGCTCAAGCCTACAAAAAGGCGCTCGCCAACGCCACACAGCAGGCGCGCGACGCGGTACGACGACAGCTTTTATTGTACCAAGGCTTGGGAATTCTCAATGAGAATATCAAGGCCGGTCTGGACGCAATCGGGCCTGTGGCGGCGCAAGCTCAGGAATCGCCACCCCGGGTTATTTTGTTTACTGGCCATAGGATCGATACCCCTGATCGCGCCAGCCCTCGTTTTCCTGCAGCCAAGGAGAGCGTCGCGCGCGACATGATTCGTGATGCTGTTGTAAAGGAAATCGCGAGAAGCAGCGAACGGTTCATCGGTATCGCTGGAGGGGCTTCCGGCGGCGACATTCTTTTTCACGAGATCTGCGACGAACTCAAAATTCCAAGCCAGATGTATTTGGTAGGGCCGAAGAATGAATATGTCAAAGCCTCGGTTGCCGATGGAGGTCCAGAGTGGGTGGAGCGATTCAATCGGCTTTTTGACAAACACGAGCCCAAGATTTTGTCCGAATCGGAGCGGCTGCCGCGTTGGCTCCGAGCCAAGCCGGATTATGACATTTGGCAGCGTTCGAATTTATGGATGCTGCACAACGCGCTGTTCTTGTCCCGTGAGCACTTGACGTTGATCGCGCTCTGGAACGGTGCCACAGGGGATGGCCCGGGCGGAACCGAAGATATGGTGGACCGAGCGAAAACGCGGGGCGCAACTTTTGTTCATCTTGATGCTCGCAAACTGATTGAGTAGACCGGGGAAAGACTTCTTCCAAACGTCGAAATGACATTCTAAATGGCCGGTTCTTACCGGTGAAAGCAATCCTCATCTGTGTTGGCCTTTGGCTGACTGTTTCGCAGAAACTCTATGCGGGACCGCTTGTCGTCGGATACTCGTCGGTGACCTCCGTATTTCTGCCGTTTTGGATCGGCAATGAGGCTGGTTTTTACAAAAAAGAAGGGCTCGATGCTCAGCTCATTTACATCGCTAGCTCGACGACCATGGCGCAGGCGATGTTTGCTCGAGAGGTAGCAATCTCTACAGTAAACAGCGGCAGCGTCGTGAGCAGCGGGCTGCAAGGCGGTGATCTGGTTTTGATGGGCGCGGTGATTAACACGGCGGCTTTCTACGTCATGACGCGGCCGGAAATCTCCCGCGCTCAAGACTTGAAAGGCAAGAGAATCGGCGTCACCCGGCTTGGGTCGTCTTCAGATTTCGCAATCCGCGAGTATCTGAAAAAAAATCAGCTGCAGGCCGGCCGTGACGTCAATATTATACAGGCTGGCGGGATGCCGGAATTGGCTGCGGCGCTGAACAGCGGTTCGATCAGTGCGGCGCCTTTATCGGCGCCGAGCTCCTATGTCGCTGAACAGAGGGGCAATCGGGTGATTGCGAATCTCGCGCACGAAGGAATTTACTTCGTCATCGCTGGACTGACGACGACGCGGCGTTTTTTGCGCGAACAACGAAGCGATGCCAAGGCTTTTTTGCGCGCGTTCGGTCGTGCGACGCATCTTATGTTCGAGCAACGAGACCAGGCCAAAAGTATTTTACGCAAATATGCGAAGATCGATGACCCTGGCATGCTCGAGGGCAGCTTGAAGTATGCCCAGGACTTCACTGAAAAAATTCCCTTGGTCCAACGCGAGGGAGTTCAGGTGGTGCTCGATCAAGAGATGGCAAAAAATCCGCCGGCGAAAGAGTTTACGCCGGAGCGGTTCTACGACAATAGTTTGGTGCAGGAGCTGATCCATGAGGGCTTCTACAAATCCCTCTGGAGCAAATAGAGTGGAACGCAGAATGAACTACGCGCCAATCGATGCCGATGGTCACGTAATGGAAACCGATGATGAGCTCCGACGGTATCTCCCACCGCCATTCGAAGGCCGTCGTGCGCTCACGGCGCTTTTTCCATCGCTTGATGGTTGGCCACGCAGCACGCGCAAGTCGCCCGACCATACGCCATGTTTGCAGAAGTGGCGCCAGTTTTTGGATCAGTCCGGCGTCGCCGGAGCGGTGCTGTATCCAACAATGGGTCTCGCGATGGCACTCATCAAAGACGCCAAGTGGGCGGGTAATGGCGCGTTGTTACAACAATTATCTTTACGGCGAATATCTCGAAAAGGAGCCGCACCGGCTATGGGGCGTAGCCTTGCTGCCGCTTCAGGACGTCGGCGCAGCCGCAGAAGAGTTGGAACGCTGTGTCAAGGAATTGAAAATGGTCGGTGGAGTGATTCCGGCGGCTGGGTTGCTGCGCGGTCTCGGCCATGCGATGTACGATCCGCTTTATGAAGCTGCCGTGCGGCTCGATGTGCCGTTGGCCGTGCACGGCGGTTCGAGCGCCGGTCTCGGCCTCGACCTGTACGATTCCTTTGTAAAAATCCTCGTGATGGAACACGCCGTCGCGCAGCAGATCCATTTCACGAGCTATTTACTCGATGGTGCGCCGGTGCGATTTCCGGGGCTCAAGATGGCGTTTTTAGAGGCGGGCGTCGGCTGGGTTCCCTATTTGATGGAACGGCTGGACGAAAAGTTTGAAAAACTACCACAGCAAGCTCCATTGTTGAGCCACGAGCCGAGCCATTACGTCAGGAGCTGTCCGATTTATTTTTCCTGCGAGCTCGAAGAAAAGATCCTGCCCTATGTGATCAGCCTCGGGTTGCAGAAAAGAATCATGTATCCCTCCGATTTTCCGCACGAGCGACCGACGCTTGAAGAGTTCCTTGCTGACATTCCTCGGTTTGGCGAAAGAGGCGATCTATCCGACGAAACCAAAAAACGTATTCTGCGTGACAATTGCATCGAGTTTTACTCGCTTAAACCGTCCGATTAGCAAACTAGGAATCGGGTCCCGTCGTAGTCGGCGTCTCTCCATCGACGCTGGAGTGCCTCACTCGAAAAGAGTAAAGTAAGGCTCTCAAGTTTCTAAGCGTTCGATGAATTCCAGCTCGTATTCAGACCAAAGAAAGTCGGGCGCTGCGGTTCGCTGCGAGGGAATTTCGCGCGCGTTTGCCGGCACCGGCTTGGTACTCGATCGTCTTAGTTTTCAAATCGAGCCAGGCGAGTTCGTCGCTTTGCTAGGCCCGTCCGGATCAGGCAAATCATCGTTGTTGCGGCTCACGGCGGGACTCGATCGGGCGGATGCCGGCCGATTGGCGATCCAAGCGGAGCAGCGCACCGTTTCTCGTGGGTTTGTTTTTCAAGAAGCGACCTTGATTCCCTGGCGCAACGTGCTGCGAAATACTACCCTGCCGCTCGAGCTGCAGGGATGGGAGACGGAGCGCGCCAAGGCGCGCGCTGAGGAGGAACTGCGGCGCGTTCGCCTGATGGAATTCGCCGCGCGTTATCCGCACGAACTCTCCGGCGGTATGAAGATGCGCACCTCGGTGGCGCGCGCGTTTACCAGCTCCAGCGCGAACAGCGGACGCTTGCGCATCGCCTCGAACAGCCGTAGCCGCGCCTTATCGTACCCCTGGTATGCCAGGAGATTGGCCGCCACCGCGTCGTTGAAGTGCTCGACACGGCTGATCATCAGCAGCCGGAGAAGTTCGAGCCG
>Ga0207691_10004636_pt1 | contig 13308 bp, 9 predicted proteins | sample KBSM13metaG_FD_184327 | JGI IMG/M metagenome (GOLD analysis project Ga0207691, IMG submission 184327) | Miscanthus rhizosphere microbial communities from Kellogg Biological Station, Michigan, USA - KBS M1-3 metaG (SPAdes) (version 2) | ecosystem: Host-associated > Plants > Roots > Rhizosphere >... | reverse complement strand
GTGCGGGTCGTTGCGGCTGTGCTTGCGGTCGATGAAGTCGCCGACCATGCCGGACTCGAGCGGGCCCGGACGGAAGAGCGCCACCAGCGCGACGATGTCCTCGAACCGATCCGGCTTCAGGCGGCGGATCAGGTCTTTCATGCCTCGGGATTCCAGCTGGAACACCGCAGTGGTCTTCGCCTCCGCCATGAGGTCGTACGTGGCCTGGTCGTCCATCGGCAAGGCCGAAATGTCGAGCAGCGCCTCACCGGCCGCGGCGTGCCGCGCATTGATGATCTTCACCGCGCGGTCGATGACCGTGAGCGTGCGCAGGCCCAGGAAGTCGAACTTGACGAGACCCGCGGCCTCGACGTCGTCCTTGTCGAATTGCGTGACCACGCTGCCGCCCTTGTCGTCGGCGTACAGGGGCGCGAACTCCGTGAGCTTCGAGGGCGCGATCACCACGCCACCGGCGTGCATGCCAGCGTTGCGGGTAAGCCCCTCGAGCGAACGCGCGAGGTCGATGAGATTCTTGACCTCTTCGTCTTCCTTGTAGAGACGCTTGAGCTCGGGCTCTTTCTCGATGGCGTCGTCGAGCGTGATGCCGAGCTCGAACGGAATGAGCTTGGCGATCTTGTCGACGTAACCGTAACCCATGCCGAGCACGCGGCCCACGTCGCGCACCACCGCCTTCGCGGCCATGGTGCCGTAGGTGATGATCTGCGAGACGCGCTCGCGTCCGTACTTCTGCGACACATATTCGATAACGCGGTCACGCCCGTCCATGCAGAAGTCGATGTCGAAGTCGGGCATGGACACGCGTTCGGGGTTCAGGAACCGCTCGAACAGCAGGTCGTACTTCAGCGGGTCGATGTCGGTGATGCCGAGACTGTAGGCCACCAGCGATCCGGCGCCCGAGCCGCGGCCCGGCCCGACCGGCACACCGTTGGCGCGCGCCCAGCGAATGAAGTCCGCAACGATCAGGAAGTAACCCGGGAAACCCATCTGGCAGATGACGCCGAGCTCGCGCTGCAGGCGATCGCGGTATTCAGTGATGCGCGCAAGTTGCGACGCGTCGAAGACTTTCTCGCGCTCCGCGAATCCGCGCTCCGCCTCGGCGCGAATATGCGCTTCGACGGTCGTGCCTTCCGGCAGTGGATAGTTGGGGAGCCGCGACTCGCCGAGCTTGAGCGGCAGCGAGCAACGCCTGGCGATCTCCACGGAATTCGTCAACGCTTCCGGAATGTCGGCAAAGAGCTCGGCCATCTCCGTGGGTGTTCGCAGATATTGCGCCGCGGTGTACTTGCGCGCGCGATTGGGGTCGGTGAGCAACGCGCCATCGGAAATGCAGACGCGCGCTTCGTGGGATTCGAAATCGCTGGCGGCGAGAAAACGCACATCGTTGGTGGCGACGACCGGGATGCCCGTCGTCTGGCTCAGTGCAACGGTCTTGGCAATCAGCGATTCATCGTCTGCGCGTCCGAGCCGCTGCAGTTCGAGGTAGTAGCGAGAGCCGAACAAGGCCTGCCAGTCGCGCGCATGCGCCAGCGCATCGGCGTCGCGGCCGTTGGTGAACGCGCGACCCACATCGCCTTCTGCAAACCCCGAGAGCGCGATCAATCCGGTGGTGGTTTTCGCGTCGAGCCAGCTTCGATCGAGCAGAGGTACGCCGCGATCCTGACCCTCGAGCCAGGCGCGCGTGACCAGGTCGGCGACATTCTGGTAGCCGCCTGGATCCTTGCAGAGCAGCGTCAGCCGGTTGGGCGGCTGGCGTTCGCCGGCGCGCAGCAGGACGTCGACCCCGATGATGGGTTTGACGCCGGTTTTCAATCCTTCGCGATAGAACTTCACCATCGCAAACAGATTGTTCTGGTCGGTGACCGCGATCGCCGGCATGCCGAGCGCGGCAGTTCGTTCCACGAGCTCCGGGATGCGCACCACACTGTCCTGCAGCGAAAATTCGGTGTGCAGGCGCAGGTGTACAAAAGCAGCTGACGGCATGGCGCGCGAGTTTACACACGAACCCGCGCGTTAATCGGCTTGGCAAAAGGATTCAACGGGATGGAAACGGAAGCGCACTGGTTTCCTCGCCCGGAACTCGCAAGGCTCCGTCCTTACGAGTCGCCCTGACCAAAGTGGGAGCGACTTCACACTCGCCCAAAGTCAGCGTGTCGGACGGCGGAAGGAGGTGCCGCTGGGGGTCCAGGAGACCCTTGAATTCTGTGAAGTTGTGAGTCGTTTCAACGGCCTAGAACCCGTGACCCGCGATAATTTCGACTTCCTTCCGATCGTATTCCGGGGACTCTCATGGCTTTGGCGCTGACGGCGGTGTCTTGATGCGCATTCAGCGCCTGCAGACCCGCATCATCGTGTTCTTCGTGGCACTGCTCGCACTGGTGCAGGTCGCCGCGTTCTGGTTCGTGAACGCCGCCAATTCGCGCAATGCGCAGACCAAGGTTGCCGAAGAACTCAACGTCGGCCAGCGCGTATTCGCGCGGCTGCTCGACCAGAATTCCGAAAAACTCAAGTTGTCGGCGCGAGTGCTCGCGGGTGATTTCGCGTTTCGCGAAGCGATCGCCACGCATGACACCGGCACCATCGCCTCGGTGCTCACCAACCATGGCGCGCGAATCGGCGCGACCGCCATGGTGTTCGTCGATCTCAAGGGCGTAGTGGTTGCGGACACGCTGCAGCAGCCGCGAGGGTCCACGCGATCGTTCGAATATCCGGAACTGCTCGGCAGGGACGCTCCCGGCGCCAGCCTGGAGGTACTCGACGGTCACGCGTTCCAGCTCGTGGCAGTGCCTGTACTCGCACCGCTGCCCATCGGTTGGGTGGTGATGGGGTTCGCCGTCGACGATGCGCTGGCGGACGATCTGCGCCAGCTCACCGAGCTCGAAGTTTCGTTCACGCTCGAGGCGGCGCCGCCGGCGCGGCGCATGCTCGCCTCGACGCTCGATGAGAACGCGCAGCAGGCATTGCTGCTGCACATGCCTGCGCGTTCCGATACCGCTTCACACCTGGTCATGAACATCGCGGGCATCGACCACCAGGCGCTGGTGATCCCGCTCAACGCCGACAAGGAAGATGGGCGCATCGTCGCGGTATTGCACCGCTCGCTCGATGACGCACTGGCGGCATTCGAGCGCCTGCGCAATACGCTCATCGTGCTCGCGGCCTTGAGTCTCGTGCTCTCCATCGTCGGCAGCGTCGCGGTCGCGCGTAATATCACGCGGCCTCTCGAGACCCTCGCCAGCGCGGCGGCGCGCATCGAAAAAGGCGACTACGACGCGCCGGTCGACGTGCGGCGCAGCGACGAAATCGGCGTGCTCGCTTCCAGCCTGAATCACATGCGCGGCAGCATCGCCGATCGCGAAAAACGCATTCTCAAACTGGCCTATGAGGATCCACTCACCGATCTCGCCAATCGCTCGCGCTTCTCCAACGAACTGGACCGCGCCATCACGCAGTCACGCGACGGCAGGCTCAAGCTCACGATCCTCATGATGGACCTCGACCGCTTCAAGTACGTCAACGACACCCTCGGACATGGCGTGGGCGATCATGTGCTGCGTGAAGTGAGCACGCGCCTGCAGATCACGGTGAAAAACGCCGAATGTATCGCGCGCCTGGGCGGTGACGAATTCGCCATCCTGGTGCGTCACGAAGGAAACATGGACTTCGCCGCCACGGCGCGCCAGATCATTGCCGCACTGGAAGCGCCGATCCTCTTCGAGGGCCAGCCGCTCGACGTCGGCACCAGCATCGGCATCGCGCATTTCCCCGAGCACGGCCAGGACGTGCAGACGCTGGTGCGCAACGCCGACATCGCCATGTATGCCGCGAAGCGCAACAAGACCGGTTTCGCGACCTACGAGCAGCACTATGACACCAGCCAGCAGGAACACCTCTCGCTGCTCGGTGAATTGCGCCGCGCCGTGGAACACAACGAGCTGCGCCTCCATTATCAACCCAAGGTCTCGCTGCACTCCTCGCACGTGAGCGCGGTCGAAGCGCTGATCCGCTGGGAGCATCCGGTGCGCGGCATGGTGTCGCCGGCGCAGTTCATCCCCTTCGCCGAACACACCGGCTATATCAAACTACTGACGCGCTGGGTGCTCCGCGAGGCGGTGCGCCAGTGTGGCCAGTGGCTGCGTGAGGGCCTGACGCTGCAGGTATCGGTGAACATCTCGGCGCGCGATCTCATGAACCGCGAGCTGCCGGAACACGTGGCCGAGCTGCTCGCCGAATACGAAGTCACCCCGGGCCTGCTGTGCCTGGAGATCACCGAGAGCGGTTTCATGGAAGATCCGGGGCACGCACAGAAGGTGCTCGATCGACTTGCGGAGCTCGGCGTGAAACTGTCGATCGACGACTACGGCACCGGTTACTCCTCGCTCTCCTACATCATGAAATTGCCGGTGCAGGAGCTCAAGATCGACCAGTCATTCATCTCGCGGATGGCGACCGACGAAGAGATCTCGACCATCGTGCGTTCGACCATCGACCTGGGGCACAACCTCGGGCTGCAGGTCGTGGCCGAGGGCGTCGAGGACCTGGAGGTCTGGAACATGCTGCGATCACTCGGTTGCGACGACGCCCAGGGCTACTTCATGAGCAGGCCGCTCGAGCCCCGCGCGTTGTCGAGCTGGATTCGCAACAATGCCGGCAAGTTCGCAACACCCGGTGCGACGGCGACAACCGTGGTTGCCGCTACGCGCTGACGGCCGACCGCCCTTCTCTCACTCTTCGATCATGATCGCGTGGAAACTCGCGCCGACGCGAACCGGAGCGAAGCTGCGACGGTGCAGCGGACTCGGACCGAGCGCGTTGAGTGCCGCGACATGCGAGGGCGTGGGATATCCCTTGTGCCCGGAGAGCGAGAAGCCCGGATAGCGATGATCGAGATCGCGCATGAGCGAGTCGCGCGTCGTCTTGGCGAGAATCGAGGCAGCGCTGATGGAAGGCATGAGGGCGTCGCCGCTGACAACGGCTTTGAAGAGACATTCAAACCCGAGGCCGTCCGGGCAGGGACAGCGGTTCCCATCCACGAGCACCTGCTGGGGCGGTACGGCGAGGCCTAACAAGGCTCGGCGCATGGCCAGCATGGTGGCCTGAAGGATATTGATGCTGTCGATCTCTTCGGCGTCGGCCCAGGCCACCGAATAACACAGCGCCCGCTCACGAATGAGCAACGCCAGGCGCTCGCGTTCTTCCGGGTCGAGAACCTTGGAATCCGCCAGTCCACGAATCGGCCGCGACGCATTCAGGATCACCGCCGCCGCCACCACCGGACCCGCCAAGGGTCCGCGCCCTGCCTCGTCGACACCGGCCACCCGCAGGCGCACCCGCACTTTCATGGCTGCGCCGCCCGCGCTTCGACCAGGGCAGCGATTTCGGCTGCGGCGCGCTCGGCGCCATCGCACCGCAGACGCATGTGAATCGCGTCGAATTCCCGCTGCAGCTCGGCCACCTCATCGGGGTGTTCAAGCCAACGCGACAGTGCATCCGCAAGATTCTCTGCGCTTGCGGCTTCCTGGAAGAACTCCGGCACCAGCGCCTTGCCTGCGAGCAGGTTGGGCTGGGAGAAATGCTGGATCTTCACCATGCCGAGAGTACGCAGGAGGAAGGCGGTGATGAAGCCCAGCTTGTAGGCCACCACCATGGGGCGCCTGAACAACGCCGTTTCGAGCGTCGCCGTGCCCGAGGCCACCAGCACCACGTCCGCCGCCGCGAGCGCGAGGCGAGCCTGACCATCGAGCATGCGCACACGTGCCTTGGGAGCGCGTTGCGCGCAGCGCGCGGCAAACAGGTCGCGCAACGCGGGCGTCACCATGGGCGCGATGCTGACAAGGCCCGGTACGCGCGCTGCCAGCAACTCAGCCGCACCGGCGAATACGTCGGCGAGCTTTTCAACTTCACCGCGTCGGCTGCCGGGCAACACCGCGAGCACGCGATCGCTGGCATTCAGCTTGAGCTCGGCTCGCGCCGCGGCGCGATCGGTCTCGAGCGGAATCTGGTCGGCAAGCGGATGACCAACGAAAGCGGCACGTACGCCATGCTCGCGATAGAAATCTGGTTCGAACGGGAAGAGGCACAGAACCAGATCCACCGACTCACCGATGGTACGCACGCGTCCCTGGCGCCAGGCCCAGACCTGCGGACTCACATACTGGACTGTGGCGAGGCCTGCGCGCTTCAGTTGTCGAGCGAGCCCTAAGTTGAATTCCTTGTAGTCGACGCCGACGAACACGTCGGGACGCCAGTCGAGGATCTGGCTGCGCAACTTCGCGCGCAGGCGCATGAGGCGTGGGAGGTGCGTGACGACTTCGGTGAGGCCCATGACCGCGAGCTCGTCAATGTCATGCCAGGCCGTACAACCGGCGGCCCGCATCTTCGGACCCGCGACGCCAGCGAACTCGGCTTGCGGAAATCGCCGGCGCAGTGCCTCGACGAGCGCGGCTCCCAGCGTGTCACCGGATGTTTCGCCCGCGACCAGTGCGATGCGCAAAGGCGGCTCCCGGGTTAGCAGACTTAACGCACGAGGCTGCGCGTGGACTCGCCGATGAAGTCGACGAAGATCTTCAGTTCCGGCTGAGTGGGCACCCGCGACTGAAGCTCCGCCACGGCATCGACGAGCTTCAGGTCCGAGCGGTACAGCACGCGATAAGCGTTCTTGAGATTGCGAATCTGCTCTGGCGTGAAGCCACGTCGCTTCAGGCCTTCCGAGTTGATCGAATGCGGCACCGCGGGCGTACCCACGGCCATGACGTATGGCGGGACGTCACGCGTCGCCGCCGAATTGTTGCCGAGGAAGGCATGTGCCCCGATCTTGGTGAACTGGTGCGTGCCGGCATAGCCGCCCATGATCACCCAGTCGCCGAGCACCACGTGGCCCGCAAGTGTTGCGTAGTTAGCCATCACGCACTTGCTGCCGACACGGCAATCGTGCGCCACGTGCGTGAAAGCCATGAAGAGGTTGTCGTTGCCGATGGTGGTGAGGCCGCCGCCGCCCACTGTCCCGCGGTTCATGGTGGTGAACTCGCGAAACACGTTGCGATCGCCGATTTCGAGGCGGGTCGGCTCACCCTTGTATTTGAGGTCCTGCGGGGCGTCGCCGATGGAGGCGAACTGAAAGATCTTGTTGTCTGCGCCGATCTTGGTCGGCCCCTTGATGACCGCGTGCGGTCCGATCCAGGTGCCCTTGCCAATGTGCACCCCCGCTTCGATCACCGTGTATGGGCCCACCGAAACGTCGGACGCAAGCTCGGCCTGCGGCGACACAATGGCACGTGGATCGATGCCGCTCACGCGGGCGTTGCCTTTGCCGACGTCTTGTTGGTTTCGGGCGCGACCATCATTTCCGCGGAAGTTACCTCAACGTCCCCCACGTAGGCCACGGTGGTGAACTTCCAGATACCGCGAATCGATCGCTCGAGCTTCGCCGTGAGTATCAGCTGATCGCCCGGTTCGACCGGCTTGCGAAAGCGCGCCTTGTCGATGCCGACGAAGAAAAACCGCGTCGAGTCATCCGGCACCACGTCGGCCGTGACGAACGCCAGCAATCCCGCGGTCTGCGCCAGCGCCTCGATGATCATGACGCCGGGCATCACGGGACGACTCGGAAAATGCCCGGGGAAAAAGGGTTCGTTGGCGGTGACGTTCTTGATGGCCTTGATGCGGTCACCCTTGAAGCACTCCACCACGCGGTCGACCAGCAGGAATGGATAACGGTGCGGCAGCAGGCGCCTGACGGCCATATGGTCGAGTGAAATCGACTCGGTCATTTAGTTAGTCCTCGGAAGAATCTTTGTCCGCCGCGCTGAAGCCCGTGTGTTTCTCGAGAGCGCGCAGCCGCTTGGCCATCAGATCGAGCCGCTTGATGCGGCCGACGATCCTGCGCCATACGCCCGCCTCCTCGCTCGGCAGCGCGGAAGAATACACGCCCGGCTTCGTGATGGAGTGTGAGATGAATGTGGTTCCGAGTGCTACCACGTCGTCGCACAAGGCGATGTGACCGGTGAGCCCCACCCTGCCACCGAGGATGCATCGCTTCCCGACCACGCTGCTTCCGGCGATGGCCACGCCGGCGGCCAGCGCAGAGTGAGCACCGATACGGCAGTTGTGCGCGATCATGATGAGGTTGTCGATCTTGACGCCTTCTTCGATGACAGTGTCGTCGAGCGCACCGCGGTCGATGGTGGTGTTCGCGCCGATTTCGACGTCGTCGCCGACATTCACGCCGCCGATCTGCGGCACCTTGACCCAGGTGCCCTTCTCGGACGCAAAGCCAAACCCATCGCCACCGATCACGGCGCCTGGCTGCACGATGCAACGGCGCCCGAAGACCACGTGATGCCCGACGAACAAACGTGCGACGAGACGCGTGTCATCGCCGATCACGGCTCCGCGCTCGATGACGACGCCCGGACCTATGTAACAGCGCGCTCCGACCCGCACACCCTCCCCCACAAACGCCTGCGCGCTGATCTGCGCGGATGCGTCGATGTGGGCTCCGCTCGCGACGGTCGCCGCCGGATGCACGCCGGGTTCGAGCGGCGGATCCGGATGCAGCAACATCGCGACGCGCGCGTACGTGGCGTGGGGATTGGCCGCGATCAGGACTGGCACTGGCGAAGCAGCGGCTGACTTCCCATCGAGGATGACGGCGCCCGCGCTCGTCTGGGCGAGTTGTGCGACGTACTTGGGATTGGCGAGAAAGGAGATGGATCGTGGACCCGCCTGCGACAAGGCCGCGACGGAGTCCACGATCGCGGCCGGATCGCCGCGCAACTCACACCCGAAACGGACCGCCAGTTCGCCGAGCGTCATGGGTCTAGCGATCGGCGCGCGCCCCGGAGAGGGAGCCCGCTCTCTTAAGGCTTCGCGGGTGGCTTGGGAGCCGGCGCGGTCGCGCCCGCGGCGCCAACAGGCTTCGTCTTCAGGACGTTCAACACCGCGGTGGTGATGTCGATCGCCGGCGTCGCGTAGAGCACGCCTTCAGCAATCACGACGTCGTAACCCTGCGCCTTGGCGAATTCACTCACTTCGCCGAACAGCAGGCGCTGCAGCTTGTTCATTTCTTCCTGGCGCTTGGCGTTCGAATCGTCCTGCAACTCGGCTTTCTTGCGCTCGATCTCGCGCGCACTGTCGCGCAGATCCTTCTCGGCCTTGGTGCGTTGATCGGCCGCCATGGTGGCCAGATCTTTCTGATACTTGTCGTTGCGGGTCTTCAACGCCTGTTCCTGGGCGACGAGCTGCTGAAGTCGCGGCTGAAACTCGGCGCGCAGGCCATCCTGCACGACCTTTGCCTGCGGAGACTCCGCAAACAACTTCGCGATGTCGACGACCCCGATTTTAATCTCGGCGGCGGCGGGCAAGGCGAACGTTGCCGCGATCAGTGAACCCAGAAAAACTTTGCGGAAAGAAACCTGCACAGGAAATACCTCTTAGAAAGCCTGGCCGACCGAGAACTGGAATTCTTCTGTCTCGTCCGGATAGGTGTTGAAATCGCCCTTGTAGGCGTTCAGTGGCAAGGCATAGCTGAAGCGGAACACACCCAGCGGTGCGAGCCATTGAACTGCAATGCCCGTCGAATGCTTCAATTTATCATACTCGAATTCGTACTTGATCGGCTGTCCCGCGCGGCCGAGGAACAGGTAGCGATCGCCGGTCGAGAAGATGTTGCCGATATCGTAAAACCACGACAGGCGCGCTGAAGACTGGAATTTCTGTGGCAGCGGGATGATCACTTCAGCCCTGCCCACCACTTTCAGGTTGCCGCCGAACGGCCGGCCGTAGTCGTCCTTGGGGCCCAGGCGACTTTCCCGGTATCCGCGCACCGTCTCAGGTCCACCGCCGTAGAACTGCCTGTAGGGCGGCAAGGCCGTCGTCTCACCAATGTCCATGCCGTAAGCGAGGTCGGCGCCGAGCTGCAGCGTGAATCTGCCGAACAGCGGCACGTACTTGATGAACTCGTAGCTTGCGACGTAGTACTCCACGTCGCTGACCCCAGGAAGTGCATACGCAATGCCGAACGAGTGCCGCATGCCGCGATCCGCAAACAACGAGCGATTGCGGGAGTCATAGTTCCAGGACGTGTTGAACTCGACCGTGTTGTATTCGGTGCTCCACAAGGACACGTCGCACGAAGGAACCGCGGGTACGTAGTCGATACATTCGTGCGATGAATTACCGTTCAACGCCACCCAGGCGATCGACTGGCGGGCGCTGCTGCCTTCGCTGGTTAGCAGGCTCGACTTCTGGAACTGGAGCCCCATGCGAATGCCCTGGTTCTCCCCGATCGGGTAGCCCACATCGAAGCCGGCGCCGATGGTCTCCGACGAGAAGTCGGACGATGCCGAGACGAACTGCGTCTGGTCACGATAGGTGATGTTGCCGGTGAGCCCCACGCCATTGGGCGTGAAGTAAGGCTCGGTCACCGACATGCCGTACACCTTGCTGTACTGACCGGAATTGAGGTCCACAGACACCCGGCGACCCGTGCCGAGGAAATTCGCGTCGGCATAGTTGCCGCTCAGGATGAACGACTGCGACTCCGAGTAACCAATACCGCCGCCGAGCTGCGCAGACGGCCCTTCCTCGATCTTGTAGATGACGTCGACCAGGTCGGTGGAGCCGGCCACCGGTTTGGTTTCCGACTCGACCTTCGTGATGTACGGAAGGCGTTCGAGACGCTGCTTGGAACGATCGAGTGCGGCATTGGAGAGCCAGCCGCCTTCCAGCTGACGCATCTCACGTCGCAGCACTTCGTCGTTGATCTTGGTCACGTCGCTGAAGATGATGTGGCGCACGTATACGCGGTTGCCCGGATCGACGAAGAACGTGAGCGAGAGCTCTTTGTTCTTGGGATCGCCAAATGCCGTTGGCACGGGATCGACCTTGGCGAATGCGAATCCATCTTCACCGAGACGGTTCTGCAATAGCTCCTGGGTGGCCGTGATGATCTTGCGCGAGAAGGTGTCGCCCGGCTGCACGAGCAGATAGCGCCGCAGCAGCGGCTCGGGCACCGTGAAAGTACCGGCGAGCTTCACTTCCTTGACCTTGAACACCTCCCCTTCGTTGACATTCACCGTGATGAAAATGTCGTCCTTCTCGGGGGCGATGGCGACCTGGGTGGATTCCACCTCGAAGTTCGCGTAGCCGCGATCCATATAGAAGGAGCGCAGCTTTTCCAGGTCACCCTGCAGCGACTCGCGCGAATAGCGATCGTCCTGCTTGTAGAAGGAAAGCAGGTTGGGCGTCTTGAGCTCGAAGGCTTCGAGGATGTCCTTTTCCTTGAACGTGTGATTGCCAACAATATTGATCTGGCGAATCTTGGCCCTCTTGCCTTCGACGATATCGATCTTGATCTTGACGCGATTGCCCGCGACTTCCTCGACGGTCGCGTCGATGCGAGCCGCGTACTTGCCGCGCGCGCCATACTGGTCCTGGAGGAAGGATTTGACGTCCTCGAGCACGGAGCGATCGAAGGTCTTGCCCTGCGCGAGGCCTACGTTTCGCAGGGACTTGTGCAGGTCTTCGTCCTTGATGTCCTTGTTGCCCTTGAGCTCGAAACTCTCGATGGTCGGGCGTTCGTTGACCACCACGATCAGTGTGCTGCCATCACGGCGCAACTCGACGTCACGGAAGAAGCCGGTGTCGTACAGCGCGCGCACCGCCTCGCGAATACGTTGCGCCGACAGGGTGTCGCCAATATTGATCGGTAGATAGTTGTAAACCGTTCCTTCGGTCACGCGCTGCAGACCCTCGACACGGATGTCGCCGACAGTGAACGCGGGCCCCTCCTGGGCGTGCAGTGGCGCAGCCAGCAGAACTGCACCGGCAACACAAAGACTCGCGAACCTCGTGATCAAGATGAACCCCTGAATTTGATTTCTTTTATGGACGCGCGGCGATGCCGGAGATGTCATTGAACAAGGCCACGCCCATCAGCAGCACCAGCAACAGCAGGCCAGCCTGCTGGCCCACCATCATAGTGCGATCGGACAATGGGCGACCCTTCGCCCATTCGGCAATCTGGAACACGATCTGGCCGCCATCGAGGATCGGTATCGGCAACAGATTGAGAAAACCGAGCGACAACGACAACAACACGAGCAGGTGGATGAAGCTCTCCGGACCTGCATGTGCGGTTTCACCTGCGTACTCTGCGATGGAGACCGCGCCCGACAGATTCTTGATGGAGACGTGGCCGGTGAGCATGCGCACGAAGAACTTTGCCTGCGTGACCGTGAGCATCCACGCGCGATTCGCCGACATGCCGAAGGCCTCGAGCGGGCCGAGAGCGACAGATGTCGTGAGCTCCTTTGGATAAGGAGGAACGGATGACAGGTCCGGCTCGATGCGAATGCGGCCGATGGTGCGGTCGCCGATCTTTTCGGCAGCGACATTCACGCGAATGGTCAGATCGCTGTTCGCGCGCCGCACTGAGAGCGTCACGCTTTCGCCCGGACGCGCGTTGATATATTCAGCGAGATCTTTGTACGTGCCGATGTGCGCGCCGTTCGCCGCAACGATGAGATCGCCGGATTGCAGACCGGCGCGCGCCGCGGGGCCGCCCTCGAGGATTTCACCGAGGCGAGCGGGGGAGGATGGCCTCCAGAAATCGAAGCCAAGGCCGCGAAACAGCGCCTGCGGCTCGGTAAGCTTCCGGCGCTGGTCCGAATCCGGAATGCCCAGGTGCAGGTGACGCAACTGCCCATCGCGGCCGCGCACATCGATGTCGGCGCTGCCATCGTCGCTGAGCATGTCTAACAAGGCGAGTGCCACGTCGCCGTGATCGCGAATGGGTTCGCCGTCGATGCTCACGAATTGATCACCGGTGCGCATTCCAGCCGCAGCGGCCGGCGACCCGAGAATTACGTCGCCCACCACGGGCGTGTGAAACGTGAGCCCGGCGTTCCAGAAGACGGCCCAGAGAACGACAATGGCGAACAGGATGTTCGCCGCGGGACCGGCCAGCATGACCAGGATTCGTTGCCAGGGTGGCTTGCTTCCAAACGCGCGCGGCAGGTCTTCGGTGCTTACTTCGCCGTCGCGCTCATCGAGCATGCGCACGTATCCGCCAAGCGGCACTGCGGCAATGACGAATTCCGTGTGATCGGGCGCGGGTCCCACGCGCTTGTAAAGCGGCTTGCCAAAACCCACTGAGAATCGCAGCACCTTGAAGCCGAGCTTGCGCGCCACCCAGAAATGCCCGTACTCATGCACCGTGACAAGCAAGCTCACGGCGATGATGAACCAGAGGGCGCTCCAGCCGATTTCCATCGAGGGTCCTTAGGCGTGCACGGCGCGGGGCCGGATAAA
>Ga0207691_10004635_pt1 | contig 13309 bp, 8 predicted proteins | sample KBSM13metaG_FD_184327 | JGI IMG/M metagenome (GOLD analysis project Ga0207691, IMG submission 184327) | Miscanthus rhizosphere microbial communities from Kellogg Biological Station, Michigan, USA - KBS M1-3 metaG (SPAdes) (version 2) | ecosystem: Host-associated > Plants > Roots > Rhizosphere >... | reverse complement strand
CGGCGCCGGCGTCATGCTCGGCACACCGGCGTACATGGCGCCGGAACAGGTCGCGGCCGATCCTAACGTGGATCACCGCGCCGACATCTACGCGGTCGGTATCCTTGGCTACGAGCTGCTCAGCGGTCGGCTCCCATTCACGGATGCTGCTGCAGCGCGAGCTCGAGGCCTGACGGCCGGCCTGTCATCGACCCGGGCCGAGCGCGAAACTCTTGACGGAGCGGCGCCAGGAAGTGTAGGGTAAGGTTACCTACCCATAGGCAGCCAATGTATGTCGGTCCTCCCGTCACGTGCCGAGCTCCTCCCCGGAACGCTCGCCATGCTCGTGCTCAAGACGCTCACCGTCGGCACGATGCACGGCTACGCGATCGCCCAGCACATCGAGCGACTGTCCGAGGATGTCCTGCGCGTGCAGGAAGGCACGCTGTATCCGGCGCTGCAGATGATGGAGGTGAAGGGCTGGGTGCGGTCGGAGTGGAAGCTCACGCCCACGAAGCGGCGCGCGCGGTACTACTCGATCACCGCTGCCGGCCGGAAACAGCTCGCCCAGGAGGCCAAGGAGTTCGAGCGCGTGATCGCGGCCGTGGGCCGCGTCATGCAGCCGGCTTGACTGGAGGTACGCGTTGATGACGTCATGGCTTCGCGGACTCTGGCTGCGTGCGAGGTATTACCTCTTCCGGGCCCGGTTCGACCGCGAGATGGAAGACGAGATGCGATTCCATCTCGAGCTTCGGGCGGCGGAACACACTCAGGCTGGCATGAGTGAGCAGGACGCGTTTGATACCGCGCGACGGCGGTTCGGGAATCGCACGTCGCTCGAGGAACACCGCCGAACGGCGATCGGCGTTCCGTCACTCGAGACGCTGGGCCAGGACATCCGATACGTCCTGCGGGCGATCCGGTATTCGCCGGGTTTCAGCACGATGGTCATCGCGACGTTAGGCATCGCCATCGGCGCGAATGCCGCCATGTTCGGCATCATCGACCGTTTAATGCTCCGAGGGCCGGCATACGTCGTCGATCCGGATCGCGTCGTCCGGTTGTATGCGACCGAGCAGAATGGCAACGAGCAATCCACCGAGAGCATCTTCGGCTACGTCACGTACGCGCACCTTCGCGCCAACGCGCACGCGTTCGAGGATCTCGCCGTGTATTCGGCGACGGATGCCACGGTTGGCGTCGGCGCCGACGCCCATCGCATCAGGCTCGGCCGCGTCTCGGCGAACTTCTTCTCGCTGTTAGGCGTTGGGCCGATCCTCGGACGCGTCTTCGCTCCCAACGAGGATCGTCCGCCGCGCGGCGAGAACGTCGTGGTGCTCGACGAAGGCTACTGGAGGCGATCGTTCGGTGGCGACCGCGGGGTTCTTGGTCGGACGACGGTCATCGGCGGTGTGACGTACACGATCATCGGCGTTGCGCCGCAGGGGTTCACGGGTGCGGAGCTGGAGCGGCGCGACGGCTGGGTCCCGATCAGTCTGACCTACTGGGGGCCAGGCCCCGACTGGCCGACGGCATGGGACGCCAGCTGGCTGCAGATCATCGGCCGTCTTCAGCCGGGCGTCACGTTCGACCAGGCGAATGCGGAGGCGACCGCGGCGCATCGGCGCGCGTACGACGGCCCTCCCAACTCCACGATGCGAACGGCGTCGCTCAGCGTCGCTCCGTTGCGATTCAATCGCGCCGGAAAGGAGCAGGCGGTCACGCGCGTCTCGCGCTGGCTCGTGGCGGTGACCACCATTGTGCTGCTCATCGCCTGCGCCAACGTCGCGAACCTCTTTCTTGCTCGGGCAACGCGCCGCCGCCGCGAGGTGGCGGTGCGACTCGCACTCGGGATCGGCCGAGGCCGACTGATACGGCTCCTCATGGCGGAGAGTGTCGTGCTCGGCCTGCTGGGGAGCGTGGCCGGCCTGGCGGTTGCGGTCGCGGGCGGCCGATTCATCCGTGGCGTGCTGCTGCCTAACGTTGCATGGACCAACCGGACCGTGGACCTGCGAGTGCTGCTCGTGACGGCGCTCACCGGGTGCGCGACGGGGCTGCTCGTCGGACTCGCTCCGGCGCTTCGGAGTACGCGGCTCGACCTGTCGACGGCGCTGAAATCCGGTGTGCGCGAGGGCGGCGCGCACCGGCACCGGACGCGGTCGATTCTCGCCGTGACGCAGGCGGCGCTGTCGGCGGCCCTACTCGTCGGCGCCGGGCTCTTTCTCAGCAGCCTGCAAAAGGTCTACGGTCTTCGGCTCGGCATCGAGCCGGACAGGGTGCTCACGGTGTCGTTCGACTGGCCTTCGCTCGGCGATCTTCCGGGCGATGTGAAGGACCGCGAACGGCTTCGTCGGAACCAGTTCTACGACGCCGCGCTCGCGCGTGTGCGAGCAATGTCGGGCGTAGAGCGCGCGGCGGTGGTGGTCGGCACGCCGTTCCAGTCGTCGATGACCATCGCGCTTCGCGTGCCGGGTAGGGACACATTGCCGCAGCTCCCGGGCGGCGGGCCATACGTTCGCGCGATCTCGGATGACTACTTCGCGACCGCCGGGACGCATTTTCTGCGAGGGCGACCGTTCACGCGTGCGGATGTCACCGGCGGAGCACGAGTAGCGATCGTGAACGAGACGATGGCGCGGACGCTCTGGCCGAACCGCGACCCGATCGGCGAGTGCCTGCTGCTGGACACGATGCCGTGCTCGCACGTCGTCGGCGTCGTCGAGGACGCGCGCCGCTTCGGACTGCGCGAAGACCCGGCGATGCAATACTACATCCCGTTAGGCGAGGAGCGCGCGCTTGGCTTCGGCGGACGGCAGATGTTCGTCCGTCCGCGAGGCGACGTTGCGACTCTGCGGGAGGCGCTGCGCGCGGAGCTCGCACGGCTCGATCCGAGCGTCGGGTTCGTGGCGGTGGAGCTCCTCCAGGATTCGCTCGACCCGCAGATCCGACCGTGGCGGCTCGGCGCGAACATGTTCGCGTTGTTCGGAGCGCTCGCATTGCTCGTCGCGGCGATCGGACTCTATAGCGTGATCGCGTATCTGGTGACGCAGCGCGCGCACGAGCTGGGAGTGCGAGTCGCGCTGGGCGCGGCACAGAGCAACATCGTGGGGCTCGTCGTCCGTTACGGTGTGGGCCTCGCGGCGGTTGGCGTCGCGATCGGGATGTTGCTGTCGCTCAACGCGGGCCGATGGATCGAGCCGCTGCTGTTCGACACTTCGCCGCGAAATCCGGCGGTGTTCCTGCTGGTGGCAGTCGTGCTGCTGGTGGTGGGTCTGCTCGCGAGCGTCGTTCCCGCGTGGCGTGCTGCGCGGGTGAATCCGATCGAGGTGTTGCGAGCAGAATAGCCGGGGACGGGCGACGGACGACGGGCGACCGGTGGAACTGCAGACTGCGCCGTAAACTCCGTCCCCCGTCGTCCGCCGCCCGTCCCCGGCAGTTCGTCGCCCGTCGCCCGCCGCCCGTCCCCGGCAGTACTTTCACGCCGTGCACGAAATCCCAGTCCTCCGCGACCTCGTCATTCTCGTCGCCGTCGCGATGCCGGTCGTCATCATCGCGCAGCGGCTGCGCGTGCCGACCGTCGTCGGGTTCCTCCTTACCGGGATCGCGATCGGCCCTAACGCGCTCGGGCTCGTCGCCCGGCCCGATTCCGTCGAGTCGCTCGCCGAAGTCGGCGTCGTGCTTCTCCTCTTCACGATCGGGCTCGAGCTGTCGCTTTCCCGCATCGTCCGGATGGGCCAGTGGGTGATACGCGGTGGCGGCATCCAGGTGCTCGCGACGATCGCGGTAATCGCGGGCATCGGGATCGCCTTCGGTAGGCCGTGGCGTCTCTCGGTGTTCGCCGGAGCATTGTTCGCGCTCTCGTCCACCGCGATCGTGCTGAAGGTCTACAACGATCGCGGTGAGCTCGATACCGCGCACGGACGAGTGGTCGTCGCGATTCTGCTCTTCCAGGACCTGTGCGTCGTCCCGCTGATGCTCGCCGGGCCGCTGCTGGCTGGCACCGGTGCGAGCGTTGCGGCATCGCTCCGCACGATCGCCTTGAGCGTTATCGTCGTCGCCGCTCTCATCCTCGGCGGGCGGTTGCTGGTGCCACGCGCGCTTCGACGCGTCGCGGAGTTGCGGAACCGAGAAATCTTTACCCTGTCGGTCGTGTTCATCGGCCTCGGCGCGGCGTACGTCACCTCGGCATTCGGGATGTCGCTCGCGCTCGGGGCGTTCCTCGCCGGGTTGATCATCTCCGAGTCGGACTATGGACTGCAGGCACTGTCCGACGTCCTGCCTTTCCGCGACACCTTCAGCGGAATCTTCTTCATTTCGGTCGGCATGCTGCTCGACCTCGGCTACATCGCGACGCGGCTGCTCGCCGTGGTGTCGATGGCCCTCGCCGTGATGGTCGTCAAGACGCTGATCATCATCCTCGTCGTGCGGATGCTCAGGCGATCGCTCCGCGTGGGCGTCCTGAGCGGGCTCGGTCTGGCGCAGGTCGGAGAGTTCTCGTTCGTGCTCGCCGGTAGTGGCATGGCGCTCGGTCTCCTCGACACCGCCCAGTATCAGATCTTCCTTGGCGCGTCGGTCCTGACGATGCTGGCTGCGCCGTTCGTCATCGCGGCGGCCGAGCCCGCGGCAGAGTGGGCGACGCGCACGACCCGCCAGCCTAACGTCGTCATCCCGACGACGGAGATGCCCGTGGTGCGCGCGCTGCGGGACCACGTCATCATCGTCGGCTACGGGCTGAACGGCCGCAACCTCGCCCTCGCGCTCGAGTCGGCGCAGATCCCGTACGTTGCGCTCGAGCAGAACGGCCAGATCGTGCGGCGGGCCCGCCTCGAGCGAACGCCGATCTTCTTCGGTGACGGGACGAGGCCCGAGGTGCTCGAAAAGGTGGGGATCGAACACGCGAGGGTGCTGGTGTTCGCGATCGCGGCGCCAGCGGAGGAGCGCCGCGGTGTGGCGGTGGCGCGTCACCTGAGCCCGACCGTGCGGATCGTGGTGCGCACACGGTATGTGTCAGAGATCGCGGAGCTCCGCCGGCTCGGAGCCGACGAGGTGATTCCGGAGGAGCTCGAGACGTCGGTGGAGATCTTTGCGCGCGTGCTGCGCCGGTACGGCGTCGAAGTGAACCGCATTCGTCGACTGGTGGACGACGTCCGGGGCGATCACTACGGCTTGCTGCTCACGCGCGAACGGTCGGTGACCTCCCGGATCGGTGACGCGCTCGCCCCGTTAGGCGAGCGGGTACGGCTGGAGACCGTGGTCGTGGACGAAGGGACGCGCGCGGTGGGCCAGAGCCCGGCATCGCTGAGCCTGCGGAAGGGGACTGGTGCGACCGTCATCGCCGTGGTGCGCCGCGGAGCGGTGACCTACTCCCCTGAGCCGAATACGGTGTTCGAGGTCGGGGACGAGGTCCTCCTCGTTGGCGACGCCGACGCGCTCGAGAAGGCGAGAAGCTATTTCGAAAGCGCCTAGGTACCGCGCCGCGCAGGCGAGGGCACTCGAGCTCACCCGCTCCATTCAGCGCGACGTAACCGTCCGGAGAAGGCGGACGAATCGCGGATCCTTGCGAAGTGGGTCGAGCGTCGGTTCGGCCCGCAGGTTCAGTACTGCATCCCTTCGCCAGTCGACACGAGAGAGCGCAGCGAACGCGGAATCGGCTTCGCCGGTCTGCGCATACACGCTCGCCATGAGCATCGCGTTCGCTCGGGTCACGCCGCTTCTGCTGAGGTGACGGACGATGGACTGCGCGGAGTCGCGGTTACCCAAATGCCAGTTCGCGATCGCCAACGCGGCCTGTGGCTCGGGACGCGAGAGGTCGTTTGGCGGCAGCCGCACGATCGCCGTGAGCGCCGCCGTGTCGGCGCCGGACGCACTGAGTGCCGCCGCGAGGTTCACGACGACGGGAAAGGGCTCCGCTGCGCGGGCCAGCGTCTCCTTCAGCACAGCGATCGCGTGCGGCCAGTCGCGGTCGAAGTAGAGGAACGCGCCGTACGCGTTGCCGATCGATGTCGACAGTGGGTCCAGCGCGTACGCGGCGCGAATCTCGTCCATCGCCTCGGCGTGCTGGCCCCGGGCCTCCAGCTCGAACGCGTGCCAGTGGCGCGCGGGTGCGTAGCTCGGGTTGAGTGCGATTGCCAGCTCGTACTCGCGTTCGGCAGCTCGGCCGTCGCCCTGAATGTCGTGGATCATGGCCCGCGCCACGTGCGCCTCGCCTAACGACGGATCGGCCGCGACCGCCCGGTCGGATGCCGCCTTCGCCTGCGGGATCAGGTCCGGCGCGGTGGAGTACATGGACAGGCCGATGAGGGCATCCGCGAGGCCGGCGTAGCTGGCCGCGTATGCGGAGTCCCGGGCGATCGCCTGTCGGAAGTAGCTCACTGCCTGGGCCAGGCCCACCGGCGTGCGCTTGTTCCATTCGAACCGCCCTCGCAGATAGAGATCATGCGCGAGCGCGTCTGTCGTCGCGTGCGAGCCCTGTATTCGCCCCAGCGCCGGCAGCGAGACACGCAACGAGTCGGCGATGGCGCTGGCCACCGCCCGCTCGAGTGCGAGCGGGTCATCCACGTTCCAGTCGTATTCGGCCGACATGAGCGGATAGCCGTCGGTCCCGCTCACCAGCCGAATCGCGATTCGCGCGGTGCGGCCGGCGCGACGTACGCTGCCCTCCAGCAGAGTCTGCACACCCAACGCCGACGCCATGTGCGGGGCGTCGGCGGATACCCCCTTGAACGCGAGGGCCGACGTGTGCGCCGCGACGCGCAGTCCCGGCACGCGCGACAGTGCGCTCGTGAGCTCCTCGCCCACTCCATCGACGAGATACTCGTCCGCAGCCTGGCTCAGGTTGACCAGTGGGAGCACGGCGATGGAGCCCACCGTTGGGGAGACGATGGGTTGCGATCGGGCGACCTCCTCGCGAGGAACACGCTGAGTCAAGGCGTATGCGACCGTGGCGATCGCCAGTACCATGATCCCGATGAACAGCGAACGCCGTGAGGCGACCGACCGCCGCGTACCCGTCTGCGCTACCGAGGGCACCATTGACTCGTCAGGCGGACGCTCGGCGGGGACGCGCGGCGCCTCTCGGTCTCGGGGAAAAACCGGCGGCGCCTGCGTAACGACGAACGCGCCGCTCTGGATCGCTTTCGTCAAACGATCGATCGCGGGGTCCGGCGGTGCACCGAGCTCGATCTCGAGCAGCGCCTGATGCAACGAGCCCGCCTTGAGCGAAGCCGCCGTATCACCCGCCGAGGCGAGCGCGGTCATGAGACCGAGTGTCGCGCGCGTGCTGAGCGGGTCGATGGCCACAACCCTCCGCCACCATGTAACGGCCATTGCGAAGTCTCCCGCCCGATCGGCCTTTCGCGAGAGCGCCTCGAACATCTCGCCCGCCATTCGTGCGAGGCGACTCCGTTCCTCCTCGGCCCACCGCTCGAACTCGTCGGTGTCCTTGATGTAAAAGCCATCGAGGAACGGGCCGTCGTACAGCGCCGCGGCTTCCTCCAGGTGTCCACTCGCAACGTGACGCTCGAATTCCGCCACGTCGCTGGAAATGAGCGCGTCGTCCAGCCGGAGCTCTGCCGACCCGCTGATGATCTCTGCGCCCGCGACGTCGCGCTTCAGCTTGTGAAGCGTCTGGGCGAGCACGTTACGCGCTTTTTCCTCGTCGCTGTCGGGCCAGAGGCGATGCACGAGCTTCGCTCGGCTCACCCCACGCGGGCTCGCGACGGCGAGCTGCGCCAACAGCGCGAGCGCACGCCGACGGCCAGTCGCAGCCTCGAGTGGCGTTCCATCGCGCTCCAACCCGAGCCCTCCCAGCGCTCGAAGCCTCAGCATCTGCGATTCGGGCCCGGGTAATGGCGAATTGAGGCGCGGGTAATGGGGAATTGGGCACCCGCGACTAGCGTGACGCGAACACCGAACATGGTGCCGGCGAACGGAAATGGCCAACTGCCGGTGCCTTCCCCTTCAAATGAGGCCCTTACGATGTTCGCCTTGCCTGCTCGCCGAGTCGGGACGCTTATCGCCCTGACCGCCGCCACTCTCGCGTGTGGCGCACTATCCAACGCCGCGACGGTCGATTCGACGTCGGTGGTCGTTGCGCACGCCAAGCTGCTCGATCAGACCGGTGTTCGAATCGGAACCGCGGAGTTTCGCGAGGACCGCACGGGAACGGTCCGTATCGACGTCACGGTCGTGAGCACCACCCCTGGTCTGCACGGGCTCCACATTCACACGACAGGTTCGTGCGCCGGCACGGCGTTCGCCGACGCGGGTGGGCACTACAACCCGTCGGCCGCGCATCACGGATTGTCGAATGCCGGTGGTCCCCACGCCGGCGACCTGCCGAACATCGACGTCCTGTCCAACGGCGTCGGCCGCCTTCAGGTGGCGACGTCGCGAGTCACGCTTAGTCCCTCCATGACGTCGGTACTCGATGCCGATGGCAGTGCCCTCGTGATGCATGCGGGCGAGGACGATCAGCTCACGGACCCGAGCGGCAACAGCGGTGCACGCATCGCGTGCGGTACCATCGTCCGGGATGCCTGACATGTACACCTACGACCAACTCATCGCTCGGGCACGGCACTTTGGGGTCAGTGGCTTGCTGCTCGGCATCACGTTGCAGGGCGCCTGCGGGGCCGGTGCTACCGGCATCACGCCGCCTGGATCCAGCGGTGGCGTTCCTTCCGCTCTCGTCGGAAGCTGGAATGAAGCGGCGGCGAGTGGCTCGCAGTACTGCGATCCGAATGGCGGCGGCTGCACCAGCGCGTATGGTGGCAGCGAGACCTACACCTTTGGCGCGGACGGCACGTTCGTCTACTCGCAGCTGCTCGAGGCGAATCTTTACGGCTGCATCATCAAGACGTTTCTGTATGCCACCGGGACGCTCACGGTGAATGGTGCGCGGCTGACGCTTACGCCGAAGTCCGCCCGCAACCAGGTCAGCAAGACGTGCGGCCGCAGCACCGACGAGCAGCTGACGCTCGACCCGTCGAGCTACGGTTGGCGCGTAGCTCGGGCAGCAGACGGATCCACGGGGTTGTATCTCACCTCGTCGGACGGGGAGGAAGCCGGACCGTTCGCGCAACGGTAGCGGAAACCACTCCTGCTTCATCGCTGCCGCCGGAGCGCGTTAGGCGCCCGGCGGCGGCGACGCCGGGAAGATGCCGCACACACGAGATCGGGATCCGCAACGACGCTGACCCCGATCCGCCCCGACGGTCTCTTGCGGTTCGCGTTGTCGTGGTGGACCGTATTGGAGCGCCTCAGGGCGCGTCGCCTTGGAGGTCCCATGCCCGCTCGTTCCGCTGACGTCGCTGCGTTTCTCTCCGCCCGTGATTTTCTGCTCGCGCATCGTACCGAGTATGCGATGGCGTATGCGCAATTCGAGTGGCCCCGGCTCGAGCGGTTCAACTGGGCCCTCGACTACTTCGACGGGATAGCGGCGGCGGGGAGCGACCGGCCTGCGCTTCGCATCGTCCGCGACGACGGCAGCGATCGCGCGTTCTCGTTCGTCGAGCTCTCGCGTCGCAGCAATCAGGTTGCGAACGCGCTCCGATCGCTCGGTGCCCGCCGCGGCGATCGGCTCCTACTCATGCTGCCGAACGTCGTGGAGACGTGGGAGACCATCCTCGCCTGCATCAAGCTCGGCGTGGTCGTCGTTCCGGCGACGCCGCAGTTGACGCCTCGGGACCTGGAGGACCGCTTCGAGCGCGGACGGATCCGACACGTCGTCACCGATGGTGACGGTGCGCTCAAGTTCGCGACGCTTCCGGGCGACTACACGCGGCTGATCGTCGCGTCGGACCTGCCGGGGTGGACGCGCTTCGAGCAGGCGCGCGAGCTGCCTGCCGCATTCGAGCCGGACGGCGACACCGCCGCGAGCGACCCAATGCTGCTCTACTTCACGTCCGGTACGACGGCGAAGCCGAAGCTGGTGCTGCACACCCACGCGAGCTACCCGGTCGGGCACCTGTCCACGATGTACTGGATCGGCCTCCGCGCGGACGACGTCCACTGGAACATCAGCTCGCCCGGTTGGGCCAAGCACGCGTGGAGCAGCGTCTTTGCGCCGTGGAACGCCGGCGCGACGATCTTCGTCTACGACTATCAGCGCTTCGACGCGAAGCGTGTGCTCGAAACGATCGTCCGCTGCGGCGTCACGACGCTCTGCGCACCGCCCACCGTCTGGCGGATGCTGATCGGCGAGAATCTCGCGAACTACCGCGTCGCGCTGCGTGAGGTGGCGAGTGCCGGTGAGCCGCTCAATCCGGAAGTGATCGAGCGCGTGCAGCGCGCCTGGAGCCTAACGATTCGTGACGGCTACGGCCAGACCGAGACGACGGCGCAGGTCGGGAACCCGCCCGGCCAGCCGGTGCGGGCTGGCTCGATGGGGCGTCCGCTCCCGGGCTATCGAGTCCTGCTCCTCGACGCCGACGGCACGCCGGCCGACGAGGGTGAGATCTCCCTGCCGCTCACGCCTGCGAGCGGCGGGCAACGACCGCTCGGCCTCATGGTCGGGTACCTCGACGATGAGTCGCGCAGTGGCGGCGCGATGGCCGGCGGCTATTACCGAACCGGCGATGTCGCCCAGCGCGACGCGGACGGCTACATCACCTACGTGGGCCGCGCCGACGACGTCTTCAAGAGCTCCGACTATCGCATCAGCCCCTTCGAGGTGGAAAGTGCGCTGATCGAGCATGCGCTCGTGGCCGAGGCGGCGGTGGTTCCGAGCCCGGACGCGATGCGTCTGTCGGTGCCCAAGGCCTTCTGTGTGCTGCGCGGCGACGCGAAACCGAGCCGTGAGGTGGCGCTGGAGATCTTCCGCTTCGTCCGCGAGCGCCTCCCCGCGTACAAGCGCGTTAGGCGCATCGAGTTCGCCGAGCTGCCGAAGACGATCTCGGGCAAGATCCGCCGCGTGGAGCTGCGGGCCCTCGAACTGCGGCGTCACGCAGCCGGCGAGCGCGGACAGCTCGAGTTCCGCGAGGACGAATTCCCGGAGATGCGGGACGCCCGCGCCGGCCTGCCCGCGACGCCGGTCGCCCCGGTATCCAGAACCCAGGGTTCGGACGCATAAATAGCATGAGCAGCGAGCGCACGACCTGAGGGCCGTTGCGAGCGAGCGCCGAAGTCGATGCTAGCGCTCGAGCACCAGCATCTCGAACGTCCCGGGCATGACCGGAGGCCGGCGCTGGCCGGATGCCGGAGTGCCGAACTTCGCTGCCACTGTGTAGATGCGGTGCGTCACCGGATCGAGTGCCATCGTGCGCGCGCTTGGCGCCGTTTGCACTGTTTGGGCAACCGCAAAGTTGCCGCGCCCATCCCCGCGCACGACGGTAAGCGTGCCGTCCCCGCCATTCGAGCTGAAGGCGAGCCCCGAGGACGGGTCATACGCGTTCGCGTCGACTCCGGGTCCGATGGGGACGGTCGCGAGCACCTTGCCCGCTGCGGCGTCGGAGATCGCCATGACCTTGCTGCCGCGGCAGCCGCTGAACAGGTGGTGATGCGCGAGGTCGATCGCGAGCCCGGTCGGCCCTTCGCAGCCCGTGAGCGGCCAGCGCCTAACGACCTTCTGCGCCCTGGCGTCGACTTCCACGATCTCGTTCTTGTCCTCGATGTTCGCGTACAGCTTTCCCGCCCCGTCGGAGACGCCGAACTCCGGCTTGCCGCCGAGGGGGATAGTGCCGATGCGCTTTCCGGTCTTCGCGTCGATCACGCTCGAGGAATTCGCGTCGCCATTCATCGTGAAGACGTTGCCGGTCGCCTTGTCGAACAGGATCGCGTCCGCATCGTCTGCAGCCGTCGTGGTCCCGAGCACCGCCAGCGTCGCGAGGTCGAACATCGTCACGGTGCTGTCGCCGCCGCTCGTTATGAAGCCGTGGCCGGTGCCGTAGCTGAAGGCGACACCATGCACGCGGTTGAGCTTGCCCCCGATCTCGGAGATGAGCTTCCCAGTCGCCTCATCGACGACCATCACGCGGTTGTCTCGACCAATGAACACGCGATGCCGCGCCGTGTCGATCGACACGTAGTCCCACCCGCCTTCACCGCCGAGGGGGTAGTGGGCCGTCACACGGTACTCGCCCGCCGCCTCCTTCTTCTCGTCCGACGGCGACTCGTGCTCGACCCCGACAACAGTGCCGTCCATCGCGTTCACGTTCACCTCTTCGATCCCTGACTTGCCGGCAATCTTGACGTCATACGAGTAGATCAGCCTCCCCTTCTCCTGCTCGAGCTCGACGCTCTGAATCTTGCCGTTCGGGACTTTCGCCCGAGCGACGGCCGCCGCAGAGTCTTCGGAGATCCTGGCCTGCTTGCTCAGCCTCGCCGGTAGCTCTCGCTTGTAGGCCGGCGCGGTGCCTTGCGCGCTCGCGACCGTGGACGCGACGATGAGTGCCGCGAACGTAGCGGCGACGGTGGCCGCGACTCGCGAGAACCGGTTCATGGAGCGTCCTCGAACTATGGGTGGAACGTGAGGCCGGCAACAGAAATCGCCGCACGCAGCGTCACGGAGTCTAGCGGCGGGTCCTGAACCGGGCATGAACCCCGCCTGGATCTCGCCACGCGGATAGATCGACCATCCGAGCGGAACACCTCGCGAGCGCGTTAGGCGGTTCCGGCGAGGCCGTCTTCCGATCCTGACGCCCTCCTCAAGATCCAGCCATCGACGGGCGTCCGGTTGTCGAGTAGGCTCAACTCAGGTCCCGACCCAAGGGCTCTTGCCATGAGACTGTTTCTTCGATCCGCCGCATTCGGCGTCATCTCTACGACTCTGGCGTGTGCGAGCACGTCATCGTCCTCAACCACGTCGACCAGCATCGGCGTCGGCGCCGCGACGACGCCCGCTGGCGGCGCCAGGGTCGCCTGCGCGACGGGCCTCGTCGGCATCACGCTCCCGCCGGGATTCTGCGCCACCGTCTTCGCGGACAGCCTTGGCCCCGCACGCCACATGGCTGTCGCACCTAACGGCGACGTGTTCGTCGCCATCGGCAACCGTGGTCAGACCCGCGGCGGCGTTGTGGCGCTGCGTGACAGCGACCGGATCCTCATCGCCGGCCAGGGCAACGGCCGCCGCGGCGGCGGTCCCGGCCGCGCCGGTCGCGGCACCACGGAAGGCACCAGCCCGGCTTCGGCCGGCAGTCCGCTCCCGGCCGCTGGCTCCGACCCGGACCAGCGCCCGGCAGGCGGCGCCGGCGCCGCACCTGCTCCGCGCCGTCCGTCCTCCCAGACCGCTCCCGGCCCGGGCGGTCCAAGCCTGCCCGGTAGCGACGGTGGGGTGAGCCACCGCGGCCAGGGCAACACCACGCGCTGCCTCGCCGACGTCCTGCAGCCGGCG
>Ga0207691_10004633_pt1 | contig 13309 bp, 13 predicted proteins | sample KBSM13metaG_FD_184327 | JGI IMG/M metagenome (GOLD analysis project Ga0207691, IMG submission 184327) | Miscanthus rhizosphere microbial communities from Kellogg Biological Station, Michigan, USA - KBS M1-3 metaG (SPAdes) (version 2) | ecosystem: Host-associated > Plants > Roots > Rhizosphere >... | reverse complement strand
GCCCCCTGAGTTGGCACCACACCAATACTGAGATGTTGTTCCATCTCCCGGTGACGAAAGTCTTCAAGGAGCTCAGAAGCGAACGCAATCTTTCACTTTGAGCAATGCCCGGGGAGCGGGCCCCGTGCAGCGTTCTCGCGGGATTGTTGCTCGTCACAGGAAGTCGCATTTCAGACCGCATCTGCATTGAGCTCCGCGCGCCAATGCAGCATGCGCTCCTTCAGCAGCGCATCGCGGATATAGGCCGTTTCTTCCTCATCCAGTCGTTCGCATTCCTCGAACGTCAGGCTGTCTGGTCCATGCGTGGTCCATGCCGTCTGCAGGCTGCGGCAGGGGTGGCTGCCCTGGCGCAGCGTGAACCAGATCCGGTTCTGGATCTTTTCCAGATTGGGCGTCTGGCCGACCCACGTCTCGGCCGATGCCTTGCAGCTCGTGAGTCCGGAAAACTGTCGCGTAAGATGAAGGAAGAATATATCTCGTGCTGCGGGGCTGTCGTTCATGCCGCAAGACCCGTTAAAGCACGGCAGACGGGTATTCACGCATCATAACGTCGAGCACGAAATCGGGTCACATTTCGCGGTCGATATTGAACTGACTACAATTATCGGTCGGAGGGCGAGGTGGATGCCGAAGTCATCAAAACGCGCAATGTGGGCCATCACCCGATTTCACCGAAAGCAGTGGCATCATTATTCGGCGAGAGACACGAACGTTATTGAAGCAGTTGAAGTTATCTCTTGCTGCCGGACCGTGAAATGGCAAAAATAATGGCCGCGAAGCGGTGAGAAAAGCTAAGAATGGACCATTTGCGGGAAGTCCTCAAAATCCTTAGCACCCCAGCAGCCAAAAGGCGACATAAGCCTCGAGGATCGAGCGGGAAAATTTCTTCGTCTGGCGCGATTGGGTCAAAGACACCCGACGTTTCGCCCTGAGAGCGCCAAGTTTAATCGCGAATTACAATTGGCCGCTTATCCTGGCGGGAACCCAGGCGGAAAATTCCAGAGTTCGAAATATCACCAGTGGGAACGACTGATCCGGCGGCGCCATATAGGACGGGCACGCTTTTCTGGATCTCCCAAGTCGGACGCGTTCCCAATGAACCATGCGACGGCGAACCCCGCCATTAGCCAACCGATTAGTACAAGCAAGGGTGCCATTGCCAACTCCGTATTCTTTGTACGACCGCTAAAAGCGCAACGATCTGCGACTGCGAAACGATGCACCTCATACGCAAGTGGCGTGCCGGACTGGGCAATTGTTTAAAATACAATGATTTACATATAATATTTTGAGCTAACTTAGACGTGAAGCGTCGTCGCAGAGCGACACTTATCCAGAAATGGTAGTAAGGCCCTGTTTTTGAAATAAATGTGCTGTCGGTCTTGGGCGACAACCGTCCTGATGGGCCCTATGTTTTATGCGGAGTCTAAGCTCCGCAGTTATCCTGAATGGCCCATCCTGCCGCGGTGAAGCGAGTGACGCCCTGGCCTCCGCTAAGCACACTGCCTGATAAGTAGGACACAGCCCTATCGCTAGGTAGTATCTCCTCTGCTACGATTTCTAGGTATCAGCGAAACCTGTTTTCAATTTTCCGCAGCCGATCATCTAACGAATCGACCTTTCCGGATAAGGCCCTGATAGCCTCGGTTTGAGCGCGGAGCAGATCCGTTAAGTCCTGTGGCGACCGAGGACCAACTGCTGCTGCTGTATTTCCTGGGGACATAGCGGAGGGGGGCGGTGCATATTCGGGGCGTATCGTTGAAATGCCCGGTAGCATGTCTCCTGGTGGGCTGGCTAAGGCCGGGTGGGGCAGCGCATAACCGAAAACGCAGATAGACATGCCAACAAGAGAGACGAAGAGCTTCATCATTGCTCCTTCGCGGTCCAAGATACGACCACACGATAACTTGGTTGTGGTGCCAAATTAGGTTCGGTTAGCGCTCCACTGAGTTTACTAACCGGGCAATTATCAGCCGGGTGCCTTGGTTCAATGAATTCTGCAACCACCGGTGCCACGATCGATGTTTAGGCTAAACCGTAAAGGCATAAGGAGTATTCGGGTCGAATGTAGACGCGGGTTTGGGGCGCAACTATTTGTACATCTACTTTGAGTACTCGCCTTTGCGTGGCGATTAGAAAATCGTTTCGGTCACACGAATAAGCAACTGTGTATCAGCATACACGTTAAGCATCTCGATCTCATCTCCTTCTATGCGGACAATTGCAGGGGATAAGTTTGAGAGTTATTCTTAAAGCGCATTGTCAAAACGGAGGATCGCCATGTACCAATTATTGCGTTGGACGGGCCGCATTGCGGGGCTCGCTGGACTTCTGATGTGTACGGCAGCTGTCCTTGTCCGTGCTTCCGGATCCTACATAATGGCCAACTTTCAGGTCGGCACAATACTGCAGGCCGGCATGGCCGCGATGATCTTAGGATGCCTAGCCTATCTCGCCGCCGTCGTGGATGGAGCGCGAGATTGAGCCAAGGAGTGGTGCGGCTAGCTTCAGCAACTTGCCCCGATTTTGAGAATCCGGTCGGCTGACCGGAAAAGCAATGCGACGCGCCCTGCGGCGCGAATATTACTTAGCTCGGGCTCAAGAGAACAGCACGTTGCGACTACAGATCCGGGCCATCGCGCCCGATTACCGCTGGTCAAAACACCGATTGTCGACGCTCACAAAAAAGATATTTCCTCCAATGACTTAAGCCTTTGCGCCGCCGAGCAGCGGGCATGCGGATTGCTGTTGGAATTTCGACGACAAGAAATTAAATGATCTAATCTTATGATCGATTTCAGATTAGTATGATTAAGCCGCAAATGCGCACTACAGTGGCCCTGGGTTGCATCAACATATCTAGGGCGACATTGCGCATACTAAGGGTTTTATATAAACTGTATGTTAAACAATAAGTAATATTATTTAATTAAAGTCGGGTATGTCATTTAAGGGGCGATTATGAGCACAACGCGCTTAGTTGTAGGGTTGTTTGTCCTTGCGCTCGGTTTGGCCGGCTGCGCTAAGACGTATTCACCGATGCCGGCCGACCTCGGACAATCGGGCGAGACAGGGTATTTGATCGGGCCGGGCGATCAAGTGAACATCGTTGTATGGCGTAATCCTGAACTTTCTATGACGGTTCCAGTGCGTCCCGACGGGAAAATCACCACCCCTTTGGTAGAGGACCTTCCGGCGAGCGGCAAGACTGCTACCCAGCTGGCGCGGGCGATCGAAACGGACCTCGCTAAGTACATTCAGAGTCCGGTGGTGACAGTCATCGTCACTCAATTCGTCGGACCCTACAGCCAGCAGATACGCGTGATCGGTGAGGCCGCCAAACCCCAAGCACTGCCGTATCGCGAAAACATGACGTTGCTGGACGTCATGATCGTTGTCGGGGGCATCACCGATTTTGCAAACGGAAACAAGGCCAGCATATTGCGCGGCGGTGGCGGAAAAACGCAGCAATACGGAGTGCGGTTGAGAGACTTGTTAAAGGGGGGAGACTTGTCCGCGAACGTAGCAATGCAGCCCGGCGACGTTGTTGTGATCCCACAGAGTTTTTTCTGACGCTAACTCGCCGAGTGGCGAGAAATCGATGCTTTGTCGAAAGCTCAGCGGGTTTTGAGCCTAACGGATGTTTCACCCAAAGCACGCTCGAAGCGGGCCGAGTAAAGATCTATGGCACAAAACTTGCAGTAATGGAGGGTCGTTCCGCAGTCATTAGTTATCTCGACCCGATCTGAAGAGGAAGCAGACATAAATGCATGAGCTCGCGCAACAGATTCGCTCCCACTTACACGCCATGTGGCGCTACCGCTGGCTCGCGATCATCTGCGCATGGGTCGTTGCGGTGGGTGGGGGAATCGTCGTCATGTCGCTGCCGAACCGCTACGAGGCGTCCGCCCGCGTTTACGTGGACACCGAGTCGGTATTGCGACCGCTGCTCGCCGGGATGGCGGTGCAGCCCAACATGGATCAACTCCTGACGATGATGAGCCGCACCTTGATCAGCCGACCGAATATGGAAAAGGTAATACGCATGGCTGATATGGAGATCAGGCTCAAGACCCCCGACGACCGGGAGCGGATGATCGACCAACTGATTAAGGGCCTTGCGATCAAAAGCGCCGGCAGGGAAAACCTTTACACCATATCCTACAGCGATAGAAACCCCCAGGAAGCGAAGCGCATCGTGCAATCGGTGCTCACGCTCTTCGTCGAAAGCAGCCTGGGCGACAAACGCAAGGATAACGATTCCGCACGCCGCTTTCTTGATGAGCAGCTTAAAACTTATGCTGAAAAACTCGCGGCGTCCGAAAACGCGGTGACGGAGTTCAAGCGCAAGCGCATGGGTCTAATGCCGGGCGACGGCGGGAATTTCTACACTCGTTTGGGCGAAGCCAAGGCGCAGTTGGAGGGGGCTACACTCGCGCTCAAAGAAGCCGAAAACAGCAGGGACGCGCTGAAGTTACAGGTTTCGGGCTCGGGCGAGATGCCGCCAGATTTGCTGGGCGAGCGCGGGGTGTCCGAGGATGTCAATCCCGAACTCGACGCGCGCATACAGGAAATGCTGAAGAAGCTCGACAGCCTGAGACTCACCTACACCGAGCTGCACCCGGATATCGTAGCGCTCACCCGCAGTATCGCCCAACTGAAAGAACAGAAGCAGCGCGAAGCCAAGCTAAGAAAACCGGCGCCGAACGTGGCGCAGACTCAAACCCCGTTTTATCAGCAAATGGGCATGGCTCTGGCTTCGGCGGAATCCAACGTGGCCGCGATGAAAGCGCGGGTGCAGGAGTATGAAAGACGTTACGCCGCAGTCAAGGCTACGGCGAACTCCATACCCCAGACCGAAGCCGAGTACACGCAGCTCACGCGGGACTACGAAGTGACCAAGAAAAATTACGAAAGCCTGCTCTCCAGGCGCGAGTCGGCGCAGATATCCGGCGATATGGAAGCAAACGCGAGCACCATGAATTTCCGCGTAATTGACCCACCGCAGGTGCCGTCCGTGTCTAATTGGCCCAATCGGCCACTCCTGATATCAGGAGTATTGCTCGCGGCACTAGGCGCCGGGCTGGCCTTGGCTTTCCTGATGAGCCAGCTCAGGCCGACGATGAACGACGAGCGCAGGCTGCGGGAAATAAGCGGATTGCCGGTATTGGGCACTGTGGTCATGTCGTGGACAGAGGCACAAAAAAAGCAACGAAAGAAAGGGCTGGTCGCGCTTGCGATTTCATTCGGCAGTCTGGTATCGGCTTATGCCGCGGTAATGGCCGTTCTTATGCTGACGGCGGCGAGGGCCTGATATGAGCATCGTTGAAAGAGCGGCAGACTTGATGCGCCCGGTGTCACAGCCGCGAGAAGAGCCCCTGGTGGTCAGCGAAGTCAAATCCGCCGAACCGGACTTGATCGAAAGAGCTTTCGCCAATGACGGTCTCCACTCGCGCTCATCTCCAAATGCGAACCGCGTGCCGGCAGCGGACGCTAAGCCTTCGCATGCGCCGGACAGCCGCCAGGTTTCGCGGCTCTTGCACATCGACATCGCAAAGTTACGCGAACAGAGCGTGATCTCGCCCGACGGTGAGCGCACCCCGAATGCCGAGAGCTTCAGGCGCATCAAGCGCAAGATTCTGTACGATGCCGTCAATCCCAAGTCAGAGGCGGCAACCAACCTCGTTATGGTAACCAGCGCCTTGCCTGGCGAAGGCAAATCATTCTGCACCGTCAATCTTGCGATCAGCATCGCGATGGAGACGAATAGGACCGTATTGCTGGTTGATGCTGACGTCGCCAAGCCCTCGATCACTTCCGTGCTGGGCGTAAGGTCCAAGGACGAGCGCGGTTTGATGGACGTCCTGCTCGACAAGCGGATCGATTTGGCTGACGTCTTGTGCAAGACCGATATCGCCAACCTCACCATTCTCCCGGCAGGAACCCAACATACGCGCAGTACGGAAATGTTGGCTGGCGACCGTATGGGCGCGCTACTCGCGGAAATGGCCGAACGCTATAACGACCGAATCATACTGTTCGATTCGCCGCCCCTGCTGGTTGCCAGCGAGGCCAGCGTCTTGGCGGGGCGCATGGGGCAGATTTTGCTGGTAGTCGAGGCCGGGCGGACCACTGAACGGGTCCTTAAGGACGCGCTTGCTCGCGTTGAATCGTGCAACGTCGTGGGCTTACTGCTCAACAAGGGAACCGCGTCCGCCGCGGGGTACGATGTCTACGGCTACGGCTATGGCTATGGGGCGTAGAAATGAGGCGGGACGACGAGCGGCGCGGGCAGCTGGCGGAGATTTCCGTGCGTCGCCGCGAGCAGTTTGCTTGTCAGCTGCACTGCTCGCGGTGCTCGCGCCTCCAGCGTCGGCACAATACCTTCCGACTGGCCCGGGGACATTAGGCAGCGGCAGCCTCCCGGGGACCGCAGGCAGCCTGCCTGGAACGTTTGGCGGCGGTAGCCCGTATGGACTTGCCCCGGAGGCCTTCGGAACGCTGGGCGAGGGCCAGCGCAAGTGGGAAATCATTCCGAGGCTGGGGGTCCAGGAGACCTATACCGATAACGTCAGGCTGCAGCCTCCGGGGTCAGAGCGAAGCGATTGGGTAACAGAGGTAAGACCAGGCGTCTCGATCAATGGCCGCGGAGCCCGGCTTCGATTCAACTTCGATTACTCCCCCGATTTGGTATATCGGAAGGAAGAAGGCAGCCACGACGTTTTCCATAATCTAAATGCTTTCGGCAATGCGGAGCTTGTGCGGCAACTCCTGTTCGTTGATACCCGCGCCAACGTCTTTCAGTCAAACGTGGCTCTTTTTGGCCCTCAGGCAGTAAGCAACGCCAACAGCACTGACAACCGCACCACGGTACGGACGTTTTTTCTTAGTCCCTATCTACGGCATGACTTCGGCAGCGAAGCCCAAGGGGAGGCGCGATATAGTTTCAGCACGTTGAACAGCGATAGTACCGCCGGCGCCAACGCCACTAACAGTGATGCAAACCGAATTGATGCGCGGCTTTCCAGCGGCCCTGCCTACAAGCTGCAAACCTGGAACCTGACCTATAGCAAGGAACACATCGACTACACCGAAACCCATCAAAGCATCGATACCGAAATGATTTCGGCATATGGGCGGCGTCTGATCACTCCCACCTTGGGTTTGCAGGCGACCGTGGGTTACGAAAACAACGATTACGGCGTCGCGGCAAACTCTCCGAAGGGGAAATTTTGGAGCATCGGGCCCGATTGGGCGCCAACAGACCGTACACGATTATCCGCTACGATGGGAAGACGCTACTACGGTCCGACTCAGGCGTTGGACTTCACTCACCGCACGCGGCTCACGACGTGGGGGCTGTCATACCATGAGGACGTGACGACTACACGCGGACAATTTTTTGTTCCGACCGTCTTTGATTCCGCGAGTTATCTGAACACGTTATTTTTAGCCAGCATTCCCGATCCGGCTGCCCGACAAACCGCGGTTCAAAATTTCATTAGTCAGGCGGGGATACCCTCGACCCTGACGGTACCGCTGAACTACTTTACCACCGTGCCGTACCTGCAAAAAACTGCGAACGCGTCCTTCGGGATACTCGGAGTCAGAAATACGGTGCTGTTCAATGTGTTCTCACAGAAACGCGAAGCGATTTCCGCGAACCAGCCTTTGGGGGGTGTTCTTGGCCAGGCTACCAGCAGCACTCAAAACGGGACCAGCCTGCTGTGGACTTCGCGCCTCACACAGTTGACTACCTCTAACGCGACCATCGGTTATAGCCGTACTGAAGCTGAGAACATAGGTACTGCGAACACCGGCGCCAGCGCTCAGTACAACCTGACGTACATCAGGCTCGGCCTTACCACGCAGTTCCAGCCCAAGATTACCGGTACGTTGAGTTACCGCAGGTTGCGCAATGATTCAAATCAGGCAGGGGGCGATTACAACGAAAATGCCGTGTCAGCGTTGCTCAATATGAGGTTTTGACTGTTCATGTACGAAGCTTATTACCATTTCCGCGCCAAACCGTTTCAGCTGAGCCCCGACCCCCGCTTTTTTTTCTCCAGCAGGGGGCACCGCCGCGCCATGGCTTACCTCGATTACGGTCTGCATCAGGGCGAAGGGTTCATCGTGATCACGGGGGAGGTAGGCGCCGGCAAGACCATGCTGGCACAAACGCTCACGCGCAAGCTGGAGTCGCGCAATTTGGTGATGGCGCACGTGGTGAACACACAGCTCGAGGCCGATGACATCATACGCATGGTCGCAGCGGCCTTTGGGCTGCCGCATGAGAGCAGCAAGGCGCTGCTGCTCAGAAGCCTCGAGCAATTTTTGCGTATGTGCCACAGCCAGAAAAAGCGTGCGCTGCTGCTCGTGGACGAAGCCCAGAACCTTCCGCTTAAGTCGCTGGAAGAACTGCGCATGCTGTCCAACTTTCAGTGCGACGACAAGCCGCTGTTGCAGAGTTTTCTGCTGGGACAGCCGGAATTTCGCCGTACACTGCAAAGTCCGATGCTGGAACAGCTCAGGCAGCGCGTTATTGCGTCATGCCACCTGGGCCCCTTAGCGGTGGAGGAGACCGAAGCGTATGTTACGCATCGGCTGCAGACTGTCGGCTGGGCCGGCGACCCCTCGTTCAGCGCGGACACCTTCGCGGCCGTTCATCAAAGTAGCGGCGGCATTCCGCGCAAAATAAACCTGTTGTGCGATCGTCTGCTGATGATGGGGCGCCTGGATGAGAAGCACGCGTTTACGGCTAGCGAAGTCGCCATCGTCGTAGCCGAATTGCGGGAGGAGTTTTTTCCTGCCGCTCTGCACGCCGAACCCATAGGCGGCGCCCATGCCACCTGATTTCACCAGTGCCCCGATTCTTTGCGTGGTGGGCGCACGTCCAAATTTCATGAAAATCGCACCGGTAATACGCGCCATGAAGGCCACCGTCCCGCCAATACCGGTGCGGCTCGTTCATACGGGGCAGCATTACGACCCCGAAATGAACGCTCAGTATTTTCAGGCACTGGGAATACCGGACCCTGATATTAATCTGGAGGTAGGCTCGGCTTCGCACGCGGTCCAGACGGCCGAGGTCATGCGGCGCTTCGAGCCTGTACTCGACCGTGAGCAGCCTGCGGCGGTGTTGGTCGTGGGCGACGTGAACTCGACGCTGGCATGCGCGCTCGTCGCGGTGAAAAAGAGTATCCCAGTGATACACGTTGAGGCGGGATTGCGCAGCTTAGACCGCGCGATGCCCGAGGAAATTAATCGCGTGTTGACAGACCAGATTTCGGAACTGCTGTTCATCACGGAAAAAAGCGCTCGCGACAATCTGCTGCGGGAAGGCATATCCGATAGCCGCATACACTTCACGGGCAACGTAATGATAGACACTCTGCGCCATAGCCTGAAGCAGGCTGTGCCGCCCGCGCAGACCCTCGCCCGGCACGGCACGCCCGAGCACAGCGCGGCCGAGAATTATGCGGTGCTTACTTTGCACCGGCCTTCGAATGTCGATGATCCGGCCACCTTACGTTCTCTATTGGGCGCGATATGCGAGATCAGTCGCCGCCTGCCCGTAGTATTTCCCATGCACCCGCGAACCCGCGCCAAGATTGAGCGGGAGGGTTTGAATTCAATGTTCGAGTCGCACTCCGTGATAGCGCTACCGCCGCAGGGGTACCTTGAAATGCTGGGGCTGATGCAGGGGGCGCGCATTGTGCTGACGGACTCCGGCGGAATCCAGGAAGAGACTACGTCCCTCGGCGTTCCATGCGTCACACTGCGCGACAACACTGAGCGGCCGATTACGGTGGAGCACGGAACCAACACACTGGTGGGGCAGAATCCCGCGCGCATTGTCGAAGTTGTGGAAGAAATTTTGCGCACCGGAGGAAAAGCCGGAAAAATTCCCGAGCTTTGGGATGGCAAAGCATCGGAGCGGATTGCGGCGATATTGCGCAAATGGTTGGACAGCAACGTCGCCGAGCGACTGGTGGCATGAATCGGTGAGCGCAAATTCGCTGTATCGGATTTTACTCAAGCCCGGCGAGACTATGGTGAGTGCAGCGTTGCTCCAATGAAGGCTGACAAGCAAAAAAATGGATCCCACGCCAATACGGAACGCATTGACCATAGACGTGGAAGATTATTTCCAGGTCTCCGCCTTTGCGCCCCACATCGCGCGCGACTCCTGGGACCATATGCCGTGTCGCGTCGAGCGCAATGTAGACGCGATACTCGAAATCCTCGACGAGCACCGGGCCCAGGCCACGTTTTTCACGCTGGGGTGGATGGCGGAGCGGTATCGCGACATGGTGCGCAGTATAGTTGCACAGGGTCATGAGCTCGCCAGCCATGGCTACGCACATCAGCGTGCCACCGATCAAAGTCCCCAGGAGTTTTATCAGGACATCACTCGCGCCAAGAGCCTGCTGGAAGATGTAGGGGGTGTCGCGGTGCAGGGGTATCGCGCTCCCAGCTTCTCCATCGGCCGCACCAATCTCTGGGCGCAGTCGACCTTGAAAAAAGCGGGCTATCGCTACAGTTCCAGCGTTTACCCGATACGCCACGATCACTATGGCATGCCAGACGCTCCGCGCTTCGCGTTCTATCCGGAAGGCGCGGACGGATTGCTGGAACTGCCGGTGACCACGGTGAGTCTTTTCAATCGCAACCTGCCGGCAGGCGGTGGCGGCTATTTTCGGCTGCTGCCGTATAGCGTGTCGCGCTGGTGCCTAAGGCGTGTGAACACGGTCGACCGGCAGCCGTGCATATTCTATTTTCATCCGTGGGAGATCGACCCAGGGCAGCCGCGCCAGAAAAACATCAGCGTAAAGACGCGCTTTCGCCATTACGTCAATCTATCGTCGATGGAACGGCGAATTCGCGCGTTGTGCAAGGATTTTCATTGGGACCGCATCGATCGCCTGTTCCCCGAAAAAATTGCGTCATGAACCAACCCGCGTTTGAGACATTACACGCCACGCCTCCCGCCGAACCGTCGAGCGAAACCGTTCGCGTTCGTGAATTGGAACCAGCCGATTTCTCCCGCTGGGACGCATTCGTAGCCGGTTGCAGCGAAGCCACCTTTTTCCACCGCGCTGGCTGGAAGACTGTTATCGAGCGCGCGTTCGGACATCGCACTTTTTTTCACTACGCCGAGGTCGACGGGCGGATCGTGGGCGTGCTGCCGCTGGCCGAGGTAAAAAGTCTTTTGTTCGGACACACCTTGGCGGCGCTGCCTTTCTGCGTCTATGGGGGCGTTGTGGCGGAAGGCGACCGAGCGGGGCAGGCCCTTGACGAGGCCGCCCGCGCACTGGCGCACAGACTGGGTGTCGGCCACCTGGAGTACCGCAGTCTTGCGCCCCGCCATCCGGATTGGGCGCACAAGGATCTTTATGTCACGTTTCGGAAGGAAATTGACCCCGATGTGGAACGCAACCTCACCGCCATTCCGCGCAAGCAGCGGGCCATGGTGCGCAAGGGGATCAAGGCCGGACTGAAGGGCGAAATTGACGAGAATGTGGAACGCTTCTTTGCCGCCTACTCGGCGAGCGTCCACCGGCTCGGCACCCCAGTTTTTTCCAAGCGCTACTTCCAGATTCTCAAGGAAGTATTCGGCGCCGACTGCGAAGTGCTAACGGTGACGCAGGACGGTCGCCTCGTCGCCAGCGTGCTTTCGTTCTACTTTCGTGACGAGGTGCTACCTTACTACGGTGGTGGCGTGGCGTCCGCGCGTGAAGTCGCGGGCAACGACTTCATGTACTGGGATTTGATGCGGCGCGCCTGTGAGCGCGGAATACGGGTGTTCGACTTCGGCCGCAGCAAGCTCGGCACCGGTTCCTTCGACTTCAAAAAGAACTGGGGCTTCGAGCCGCAACCGCTGCACTACGAGTACCTGCTGGTCAAAGGCCGACACGTGCCCGACCACAACCCGCTCAACCCCAAATACAGCCTGTTCATCAAGCTGTGGCAACGACTGCCGCTGCCGCTCGCCAACCTGATCGGTCCGCATATCGTAAAGAGTCTGGGTTAGGCTCCATGCAGCGGCTGCTCTTTCTCGCCCACCGGATTCCCTATCCGCCGACCAAGGGCGACAAGGTCCGCTCCTACCATCTGCTCAAGTATCTCGCGAGTCGCTATCGAGTGCACCTCGGTGCGTTTGTGGATGACGAGGCCGATTTCGCGTATGCCGGGGCATTGCGCGAGCTGTGCGAGGAATGCCATCTGGTCAGGCTCAAACCGATGCTCGCCAAGGTGAAAAGCCTGGTTGGATTGGTCTCGGGAGAGGCACTCACATTGCCCTATTACCAAAGCGCGAGCATGCATCGGTGGGTGAGCCAGGTGTTGCGCGCGACGCCGGTTCAGGGTGTCCTGGTGTTTTCTGCTGCGATGGCTCAGTACGTGATGTCTACGTCGGGCGTTCCGCGGGTCGCAGATTTGGTAGACGTGGATTCGGATAAGTGGCGACAGTACGCTACCACCCAGCGCTGGCCCTACTCGGCCATTTATCGGCGCGAAAGCCGTGCATTGCTGCGCTATGAACGCCAAATCGCACGGCACTTTGATGCGACCGTCTTCGTGTCCGCCGCCGAAGCCGGAGTGTTCCGACAGTTCGCGCCCGAGTCGGCTGACAGGGTGTGGCACGTCAATAATGGCGTGGACACCGATTACTTCTCACCCGGGCGAACGTATGCCAACCCCTATGGTGATAGCAAGCGGGTGCTGGTGTTTACCGGAGCCATGGATTACTGGCCGAATGTCGATGCGGTCGTTTCGTTTGCGCACGCTGTATTTCCCGCAGTCCGTCGCAGGCATCCCGATGCCAGGTTTTACATCGTTGGCGCCCGCCCAACGCCGGAAGTGCAGAGGCTTGCCGACCTGCCGGGGGTGAGCGTAACCGGCGCTGTTCCCGATATCCGGCCCTATCTCGCCCACGCGGCATTCGCCGTGGCTCCTTTGCGCATTGCGCGCGGGGTGCAGAACAAGGTGCTGGAGGCGATGGCGATGGCAAAGCCCGTACTCGCGTCACCCCAGGCTGCGGAGGGAATCGAGGCGCGTGTTGGGCAGGAGTTGCTGGTAGCGGTTGACGAAATCGAGTTCGTCAACGAGGCAGCGCGTCTGCTCGAGCCGGATAGCGCGACTTCGGTCGGGGCGGCGGGACGCGCGCGGGTGCTCGCTTCCTATGCATGGGACAGCAGCCTAAGCCGTTTTGAACAACTGCTCATGAGTGGCACCCGTTCTGCGGCCGAGCATTGCCCTGCACCGGCCAACGTGTTCCAAGTCCCCCATCCAAGCAGAAGGCCGTGAT